>Ga0315542_1002315_pt1 | contig 11638 bp, 9 predicted proteins | sample SalMarSW160120MG_FD_202541 | JGI IMG/M metagenome (GOLD analysis project Ga0315542, IMG submission 202541) | Salt marsh sediment microbial communities from the Plum Island Ecosystem LTER, Massachusetts, United States - Salt Marsh Sediment SW1601-20 ... | reverse complement strand
TGGGCCTGAACTCGGCATTAAGGTCAAGTCGAAAGTTAAGGGCGAAGGAGGCGGTGCGAGCGTGGAAATAGAGATCCCAGATGTGAAAAGCACTGATTTTGGCCTAATATTTGGCGCCTCGGTTGGAATTCCTTTAAATAATAGTACATTGTATATCGGCGGCGATTATGATCTTGGTCTGACCAGTATAGATAATTCTGCAGACAATGCAAGTATTAAAAACGGCGTTATTTCCATTTTTGCTGCCATTGGTTTTCACTAATTTCAGGGTTTTAGTGGGGAACCATTCCGAGCCTGGTAGGCGGGCCATATTGGAATAGCCCAGGTGAATTCGAATTTCTCGCATTTATCTAATTTTTCAGATATTTCGAAGAAAAAGTCATAACTCATGCTTAAAAGTTCTTATTGTGCCGGCGTGTTCAAAAAATGACCAAGCCGGCATATTTCCGGAATTAAGACGATTTACTCCAGCAGGTAGTCTGCCGTGACAGAATAAATTAAGCACTGTTGCTGGTGGGATGTTTTCAGAGTAATCAGATTTGCGGCAACACTTGCGGTAGAAGAGAATTTCGGAAACTCTCATTCACGCACCTTACGATCTTTCGATGGGAAGCGATTTTTCGCACACAAATGCAATTATGGAAAAGCATGAAATAGAATTAATCATCTTTCGAGAAAACATCCGGAATATTTAAACAATAATCCCCGATCCTTTATGCCGACCGGCGATTATTCCTTTTAGCAGGCCTTTGAATTTGCAGCAATATATTCGCTATTTGGTGACCGTTACCGTAAGGGAAGCCCCTGCGGAAGGCGTGTTGAGCTTCACAGGGCAGTTCGCCTGCATATCCATAATTAAAGTTTTGGCAATCTGGCAGGGCATGCATACACAGCGCCGTCAAATGGCCACAAAATAGAAAAAATAAATCCGGCACTCTTTTTACTTGATTCTAGCTACTCGCCATAAACATATACTGTGAATGTTGCATAAATCCCTAATATGCTTTTGCTATAATAATCCACATGTTGCACTTTTGTGATGCCACCATTTTTCATGGCAGTTTGAATGCTGGCATCCCCAACCGCAACCAAACCTAGGATGGATTGGACGGTCGCAGTGCCCACCTTGGAGCTGCCTTCGGCACTTGTAGCAGTCATCGGTGCCTTTACATCGCTGTATAAAGCTCCCGTGACTGGAGTAACAGAATATGCAGCACAACCTGCAAAGATTGTGAAAACCAACATTGCAAAGAGCAGTACAAAACTGGATTTTCTCATTTTTGCCTCCATTTTTATTTTTGTGCTGAGCGCCGGATTTTTTAAATTTTTTAGGTCCAATTACTCCTGCTTTGGTTTCGCCATGGGTATTCTGTTTCGGGGACTTTTGAAAACACCAAAATGTGCCATTTCCCAATCAACATATCGTTATTGTAATAATTCCTGAATTTCAGTTTAAGCCTGGGATACCATTTTGCTATCCGTTTGCCCGGTATACTATCGAAGGTGCGTTTTAAGCATCTTGACTTGCATTCAATCTGTTGCATCATGAAAAGGCCCGACTCCATTTTTATCATTACAATTTACGTAACTTTTTCAGGTTATATCAAATTATTTCTATGGGATCCATCCATCAATATGGCATCAGCCAGTTTGGGACACATTTTTTGCCGGAGAAAAATTCATGGTTATCCCCAGAAAATCATGCTCTGCGGGCGCTCGCAAATATCCTTTCCTTTTCCGTGCGCGGTTTCTCCAATCGGTGTCCCGCTTTGAAAATTCAATTGCAAAAATGGCATTATTTATTTATTATTCAAGACATAAGAATATGTTAAAACATGAAATTTATGCCACAAAAGGAGTATCCTCATGTTCATCGAGATGGAAAAATTAAGAAAAGCAAAAGAGGAATGGCTGGCAAAGAACGAAAAATATGGGAAAGAGAGAAATTTCAAGTTTGTAACAGTTTCCTCTGAACCTGTCGAGGCCCTTGCAACACCCGACGATCTTGAGGGATTTGATTATTTCAGGGATCTTAATTTGCCCGGCGAATATCCTTACACACGTGGCATTCATTACAACATGTACCGGGGAAGGTTGTGGACGATGCGGCAATTCGCAGGTTTTGGAACGCCGGAGGACACCAATGAGCGGTTCAAATATCTGCTCCGGCACGGGCAAACAGGTCTGTCGGTTGCCTTTGATTTGCCCACTCTCATGGGAAGAGATGCGGATGACCCGTTGAGCGAAGGAGAAATTGGCAAATGTGGCGTTTCCGTTTCATCTTTGCAGGATATGGAAACGCTTTTTGAGGGAATCCCGCTGGGGGAAGTCAGCACTTCAATGACCATCAACGGGCCGGCTGAAATGGTGTTTGCCTTTTACCTGGCGGTGGCGGAAAAGCAGGGGGTTCCGTTCGACCAATTGCGCGGTACGTTGCAGAATGATATTCTGAAGGAATATATTGCTCAGAAGGAATGGATCTACCCGCCGCGGCCTTCCATGCGATTAATTGTGGACATGATCGCATTCTGCACAGAGGAAGTTCCCCAGTGGAACACCATCAGCATCAGCGGATACCATATTCGCGAAGCAGGATCCACTGCCGCACAGGAACTGGCATTCACCCTGGCGGACGGTTTTGCCTATGTAGACGCCGCAACAGAGCGGGGCCTGGATGTAGATGATTTTGCTCCCCGGCTTTCTTTCTTCTTCAATGCCCACAATGATTTCTTTGAGGAAATCGCAAAATATCGCGCAGCGCGCCGCATCTGGGCGCGACGAATGCGAAATAAATACGGGGCAAAAAATCCGAAATCATGGCTGCTGCGATTCCATACGCAAACCGCCGGTTGCTCACTTACCGCGCAGCAGCCGGAGAACAATATTGTGCGGGTGGCCTATCAGGCGCTGGCGGGCGTGCTTGGCGGAACGCAATCCCTCCACACCAATTCAATGGACGAAACGCTGGCGCTGCCTTCCGAAAAGGCCGTAAAGATTGCTTTGCGGACCCAGCAAATCCTTGCCTACGAGACTGGAACGCCTTACACCATTGATCCACTGGGTGGCAGTTATTACGTGGAAATGCTTACAAATAAAATAGAAAAAGAAGCAGAGGATTATTTCAGGAAAATTGATGAGCTGGGCGGAGTGATTCCGGCAATCGAGAAAAGCTTTTTTCAGCAGGAGATTGCGCGCGCGGCATATGTTTACCAGCAGGAGATCGACAAAAAAGAACGGATCATTGTCGGCGTAAACCAGTTCGTCGATTCGGAAGAAAAGATCGAAATCCCCATCCTGCTCATTCCGGAAGAGGTTGAAAAAATGCAGATGCAAAAAATCCGGAAACTGAAAGAAACCCGCGACAATAGCCAGGTGCGCGAAAAACTTCGATTGCTGAAATCTGCCGCGGAAGAAAATAAAAATCTGATGCCTCCGTTGGTGGATTGCGCAAAAGCATATTGCACGCTTGGCGAGATGGTGAATACATTGAAGGAAGTTTTTGGCGAATACGACGAGCCGAAATTTTTCTAAGCGTTCAATGGCTTCCAACAAAATGGAAGCCTCAATAGTATAAAAATTCGGGATCGCTTTGGGAACTAAAGAAGAGATTTCCGGGCAGAGTGGGAAAATTTTTGCATCCGGCCCGGATTCACATTTGCGATTAGGATTAAGGTTAAGAATACGATTACGATTGCAGCGGGCTTTTTTCAGGGACGGTGGATAGCTTCTATCTTTGCGATTAAAAGACGTATTTTCGGGTGATTGTAAAGCTCCCGTCTTCAAGCGCGATGCGGGGAAAATTTTTCCAGCGGCGAATGCTCTGTTTTATGCATTGTAAAATACGGGGATCGACAATATTGCTTTTGATAATTTTAATGCTGCCCGGGATAACGTAACCGTTTGGATGAATGGTGAAACTGACGAGAACATCGCCGGAAAATGTAGGATCGTATCTGGTGAATTTTTGAAAACAATAACGAATATCAACTTCATTTACATCAATTATTGCGGTGGTTTCAAAGAGATTACGATTCCCGTTGTGGGATGAAAATTTTATCGGTTCCGGTTCGGGGATATTGATCGGATTATTTGGTGCGCTACCGGCTACATTAGCCGGATTGATGGCGTCGAAGGACAGACGGCGTTCCCTGCGGCCGTTCTGGACCATCCCAACAATACCGGGGACGCCCTCCAGGGCGGCAGTGACCGGCTCGATGGATCCGGCTTGCGGTGCAATGTATCTCCGGTAGAAGTCCTCCTTTTGCGACATTTTCTCGACCTGTTGTTGGTAGGCTGATTTTTTCCGGTTCACATTTCTTGCAGAAAATCTGCTGGTTTCTTTTCTCTTAACAAATCCTGCCAGATCGTCTTTTGAAAATTTAAGACTTGTTTCCTCAGGTTTTTTTGAAAGCAGAGCATTCGATTCCGACAAATTCTTGGCGGTCAGGAACGCTACATAATCCTTCTTAATTTTCGATGCCAGCAACAGCGAGGGAAGATGCATTGACCACTGCACAGAGCGGGAAACGGTAAGCAGCATAATCAAAGCAACCGCCAGCGTAATAGACCACAAACGAACATTCTCTTTCGTTAAGAGCGGTCGTCTGTAAAAAATCCTTTTGTAATTAAACTGATTCGACATCTTGTTTTTTCGCCTGATCTCTTCGTAAAAAATCGAATATCATAATACAGTGGAAAATCGATTTCCGTGTGATTTATGTCAAAGACGCAGATTCTGCAGTAGTAAGATATGCCAGAACTCCATTCCTTTGCCGAACCAAATTCATTCCTAAATTCACCAGCAAAATTATAATATAATTCTGGTATTAAAACAAGAAATATTTAGTTATTGCTCGTTCTATCGATTTTTATTCATTCAGGAAATTGGGTCAGTCCGGGTAGGGCGGATTTTCTCCCCCGGGCACGGGGATGTCTAAAGACTGAATTATTTCATCTCTCCCGATTCCTTGATTGGATTATACCCGGCAACCTGATCTATTTGATGTAAACCATCTTTTTTGCCTGGGAAATATATATCCTGCCATTGGTTTCAAGAGTGACCCGATAAAAGTAAATACCTGAGTTCAGATCCGTTGCATTAAAACCCAGTTTGTGCCAGCCCTTGTTGAGGTAACGGAGATTTCTGCTATCGACTATTTGACCTAATATGTTGTATATTTTCAGCTTTACGACTCCGTTTTGCGGCAGTGAATATGAAATCGTAGTTGAATTGTTGAATGGATTAGGATAATTATCCTGCAACACGAAATCTTCGGCGACTATCTCCCCGGCAGGTTGCCGAATCGCAGTTGGCATACTGAAAAAGTCGAGAATCCGCATCAGGAAGTCACGGTTGATGGCCGGATTGCCGGGCGCACTGATCCCCCCAATCTGGAATGAAGCGCCGATTGTCCGGTAAGTTGAATCATCATATGACACAGCGCAGCCATTTCCGTCTGTGGGATTACGTAGAATTACCTCGGCGCCGGTCCAATTGGTGAGATCGTCGATGGACTGATTCTCGCCGGAATAAGAGAACTGTATTCCATCCATAATAGTGCCGGGCTCACCCTCCACCTGAAACAGGTCGTTTTGGCCCGGTCCGGTTGCAAGGGTGTGGAAATACTGGAAAATAGCCAAACCCTGCTGCGGAGCCTCGCTCCAGAAATCGCCTCCCTCCAGATAAAGGTTTCCTCCCCCGGAAAGGTAATTGATCAGCCGGTTCGATTGGCTGTCGTCCAGATGATACATATTGGGATAGACGCCCAAAAAGACGAAAACAGCATCGACTCGACTGTTCAAATCAAGCGAATGCGGATCGTCGGTGACAAAGACCCTGCTGGTATTGCTAATTTCATCGAGCGTGGAAAGCAGCCACTCCCGGCTGGCCGGATTGGGATCCAGGTCCCAGATCACGATTCCTTCCAGGGCGCCTCCGCTCCATTTGCGGGCAGTTTTACGCCTGATTCCCTCACGTCCCTGATCATCATATACCGATATTTTGTATTCATAATTCTGCGGAGAGGGGAGGGTATCGGTCATTTGAAAGAAGGTGCCCGGCACCAGACCGGAGAGATCGCGAATCAGGCTGTCGTTTCTGAAGATTTTTGCTCCCAGCGAACCGCTGATCAGCATTGAGTCCAGCATCTGATCGGGATTGTCCCAGCTCAAGTCGACAGTAGTCGAGCTGTCGGTCATTGTGGAAAATATATATTGAACCGGCTGTGGCCGGTTTGTGTACCACTTCGCTCCGCGATCGAAATTGTCTAATCCGCTTCCGATACAAGGCGAAGATGGTGCGAGTGCAAAATCCAGGTTTTCCGGATCAACAAATTGAGGATCTACATCAATCAAATCGCCCGTACCGGGCGAGGCCGTGAAAGTCACGTTCGAGCCGCCTCAGGAACCGCAGCCGGCAACGAAATGCCCGGCGGCATTATTGTAAGCGACATTGTAGAGCATGTAGGTCAGATTTTCCTCGCTGGTGTAAACGGCATAGTTCCTGTTATTCATGAAAATCGTATTGTAAACAATTAACGGGGCGCCCAGAGAACTGTAATGCTGAATCCCGCGGTTGTTATTATAAAAGACGCAGTTGGAAATGTTCGTGCGCACATCATCTGAAACGCTGACCGCGATATCTCCATTCATGAAAACACAGCCGTCTATATCAAGATTGCCATTTCCCATGGCGATCACCGATCCGGTTTGCAGATCGACACTTGCACCATTTCCCCAAATCGCAATATTCTCATCGAGTATGACAATTCCACCGGTGTAGACTTCCCCCGATTCCAACATCAAAACCCGGTCGTACCCAGCCATCGGCGGCGCAGTAGCGTAAACATCTTCCAGGGTTACAGCTTGTGCAAGTAGCGGCAATAACAATATGCAAATTGTAATTATTATCCTCATATCGTGAAATCCTCCATGTCGCAAGTTTACTCCAATATAATTTATTTTCAACAAAAATCAACAAGCCAATTTATTTTGGGATTGCCGATTCGAGCTTCGATTCTCATTTCTATTAAAAGTTACATGCCTTTCTTTCGCTCTTCGATTTTGCTTTGGCGTATGGCGTTCCTCTCATTATATTGTTCGTCAAAACTCAGGAAAATGAAATGGAAGAAAAAAAGTATTTTGTGCATCCTACCAGTGTTATCGATGAGCCGGTGGAAATTGGTGAGGGAACCAAAATCTGGCATTTTTGCCATGTCATGAAGGGCGCGAAAATCGGTGAGCGCTGTTCCTTTGGGCAGAATGTTTTTATCGGCTCCAGGGTTATCATAGGCACCAATGTGAAGGTTCAGAACAACGTCTCGATCTATGATAATGTGTTCATCGAGGATGATGTGTTTTGCGGGCCTTCCATGGTGTTCACCAATGTCGTTAATCCGCGCAGCCACATTATTCGAAAGGACGAATACCGGGATACGTTCATTAAACAGGGCGCATCTATTGGTGCTAACGCCACGATTGTTTGTGGCGCGACTCTTGGTGAATATTGTTTCATCGGCGCCGGGGCGGTTATAACAAAGGATGTTCCTCCTTTTGCCCTGATGGTGGGCGTGCCGGCCAGGTTGCTGGGCTGGATGTGCCACTGCGGCATTCGTTTGAACCTCCCGGTGAGTTCCAACCATACTGAGGAAGCGGTTTGCTCAAACTGCCATTCCCGCTACCAGCTTCTTCCTGCCGGGACGCTGGAAATTGTTGAAAAGAAAATGCCCTAATTTTTTTATTTTCATGAAAAAGACCAAACTCTCCGCCGTCCTGCAGTTAAGCCGACCTGTAAATGTTGGCATCACGGTTATATCGATTTTCATTGCAGCATTCATCACCGGCAGCCTCCATCCCCTCTACAAAGTATTGGTGGCGGCTTTTGCCGGGGGAATTATCACTGCCGGCGCCAATACCGTGAATGATTATTACGATATGGAGATCGACCGGATCAATAAGCCGACGCGGCCACTCCCAAACGGTGATCTTCAAGCCAACGCCGCGCTGCTGATTTCCACCTTGGAATTCACTGCCGGGATTCTTCTTTCTTTGTTCATTAACTTTACCGCTTTTGCCATTGCATTTACCATATCGCTCCTGTTGTTTTTCTATTCATTCAAATTGAAGAGATTGCCCCTGTGGGGCAACCTGGCAGTGAGCCTTTCCACCGCAATGGCCTTTGTTTATGGCGGCGTGGCGGTTAACCGCGTCAGGCTTACGCTCATTCCGGCCGCTTTTGCCTTCTTCTATCATCTGGGCAGGGAAATCATTAAAGATGTTCAGGATATGGAGGGGGATTCTGCTTACAACGCACGGACATTTCCGCTTGTTTTTGGCAAAAAAGAAGCGCTGCGTCTTATCAACATTGTGTTTCTGTTGCTCATCGTGCTCACCGCTATTCCATATTTTGCCAGGTGGTATGGCGGCTACTATTTTCTGGTGGTGCTGATCGGGATTTACCCGGTTCTTATTTTTTCCATGATCAGCATTAGCAAAAATCAAAGTTTTAAGAATTTGGGGCTGGTGAGCAATCTGCTCAAAGCCGATATGCTGGTGGGTCTGTTGGCCATTTACCTTGGCTGAAAAGCGATGAACGCCAGGATCGAATTTAAATGATCGGGGATTGACCATCTGATGAAGTTTATTTCACTTCTCTGCAATCTGGAAGATAAAAAAATTGTTTTGGCCAGCCAGTCGCCGCGGCGAATTGAAATGTTGCGCAGCGTTGGGCTGGACTTCGAAATCTTTCCCTCCGGGATTGATGAAATCCCGCGAACCGGGATGTCGCCGGTGGACTATGTCCGCCACAACGCCAGCGAGAAAGCGCGCTGGGTAGCGGACCATGTGCCGCACGATTTAATCATTGCAGCGGATACTGTGGTCAGCTTGAACGATAAAATCTTCGAAAAACCGGCCAACCGCAGCCAGGCCCGGGAGATGCTGGAACAACTGAGCGGCTGCACTCACCAGGTCGTCACAAGCTTTTGCCTGCTGGGGCGGTCGGCGGATATCATCGACCATGAGATTACGCAGGTAACATTTCACCCCCTGTCGGAAGCTGAAATTGATATGTATCTGCAGTCTCACGAACCGTTCGATAAAGCGGGCGCTTACGGCATCCAGGGATTCGCCTCGCTTTTCATTAAGAAAATAGAAGGATGCTATTTTAACGTGGTCGGATTTCCGCTTAGTAAATTTTACCAGCATCTGAAACGAATCGAGCTTTGAGGGAAAGCAGATTCAAATCCTGAATTCGAGGATTTGGCTCAATATGATTTCCTGCTGGAATTTCTCATGTGAGAACACGGATTTCTCCTGATTTTGCGCAAATAAAAGACCCCGCAACAGCCGGTTCCGGGGTCTTTGTCATGTAATGGCAAATCAATAAAATTATTTCAACAACAGCATGCGCCTTACCGAAGTAAAGGTTTCGGATTTGATGCGATAGAAATAAATGCCGCTGGCGACAACTTGCCCGCTTGAATTCCTTCCATCCCAGACTGTGCTGTAAAAACCCGGCTGCCGTGTTCCGTTTACCAGCGTTTTTACAACCTGGCCGCTGGTATTGAAAATCTCCAGCTTAACTTGCCCTTGGGTTGGAATCTGGTAGCGAATAGTGGTTGTGGGATTGAACGGATTGGGATAGTTCTGCTCCAAACGGTATCGTGTGGGAAGTTGATTACTCGCATCAGAAATCGACATTACCGAATCGACCCGCATGTGCAGCGGTACAACAACGGTTTCCTGGGCGGGATCGTTGCTGCGGATTTCCACGCTGGCCCAGAAATCGCCCAGCGGGAAGCTACTCGTTTTAAAGATGACATCGAGCGGCAATTGACCACCCGGCGCAATGGTGCCGCCTACCGGATTCAGGCTCACCCAACTGCGGCGGTTGATAATGATTGCCATCTGGTCGTGCAGGTAATTCTGGTTATATGCGATATGAAATCCGTCATCGGCAGCGGCGTTCTGCATTCCTACCGTGTATGAATTTTCCAGGCCGACCAATTCCTTGTATTGAAGCAAAAGGCTTCCGTTATCGTAAATGATGAGCTCGAAGGTGTGGGGACCGTAACCGGTTGCAGTGTAGGCGTTTTCCCATTCAATGACAAAATAATTGCTTTCCTGCGCATAATAAATCCTGCTGTCCGCCTGCATGTTGAGGTTGTCCCACAAAGGCGCAATCATTGCGCGCGGTGCAAGATTGCTGGGCAGGGTTGTGTTATTGTAACTCACCGAGAAGGTCGTGAAACTGACCCAGCCGTTATTGCACACTCGCAGGCTTGGATAAGATTCATTATAGAAAGGCACATCAAAGCCGATGGAGATGGAACTGCTGGTGGCATTTAATCCGGAAATTGGGATTTGCGTTCCGGCACCGGTGCCCAACTCAATCCAGTTGTATTGCGGCCCGCCCGGCTCATCGCTGTCTATCCAGACATGCCCGAAACTGTCATTCCCTCCGGCGCTGTCCACCGGGCTGCCCCCCGGCTGGTAATTTCCAATCTGGGCTGTGAATATCAATTCGCCTGCACCGTTGTTGGAAACCGTAAGCGGTACGACTGTCGAATCGGTAGGCAGAACTTGCAGCGCGATGCTGTCCTGTGATACCGCGATATCCGGCGCCAGTTTTCCGGTCCCGGACATTGGGATTTGCAGGATGAAATTCATCGGATCATTATTTTTAATGACCAGCGTATCGGTATAATTTACGGTATCCTGCGGCATGAATTTAACATGCACAGTCTGGTTACCGCCGGGTGCGACGGATAATGCATTTTCCTCCACCCAGAAAAAGGGCGTTGTTGTCAGGAAATCTGTAATCTTCAATGAATCAGTTCCGCTATTATTGATACGCAGATCGATGTTCGACGTGAAAGTGAGAAATGTGTTTGGGAAATCAAGACTTGCAGCATTAGCTGCGATCCTGGAACCTTTCTTCACCAATAGCTGCAGTGGATGCGTCCAGTTGTTGCCATCCGCCAGGATATCCACCAGCAAATTCAGCTTCGAGTTGTCCGGGGTTGCCGGAGAGACAGATATCGAGTAGGGGCCGATATTCCCCTGGTCTCCGGCCGGCAGGTTGCCATACCAGACACTGTCGCTCAGGACGGTAAGCAGCGGATCGCCGCTGGAAATTCTCACGCGCACATTTTGCGCCGGATCTACCCCCAGGTTTTGCAGCATCAAATCCAGGCCAACCGTCTCCCCGGCCTCGATGACGCCGTTATTATTGGTGGAGGAATCGTTCACCGTGTAGCTGACTGCCATAACGAACGGGCCGGTGGCCGGGATCAGACGTCCTTCCACAGCATCCAGGTCGAAACCGGCATCGGCGGCGGTCTGCGGCCCGTCTCCGTCATCTTCGATTCGGATATAGCGGAAGTCAGATATTCCCGAAAATCCCAAGTCGAAGTCCTGCGTCCCCATTCCAGTTCCGATCATCGTCCACGGACCAAGCCAGTCGCCGGCGACTTTTACTATGTAACCCTCAGGTGTGGCGTCGCCTTCCACCACCCGGAAATCGTTTCCCGGAAAATCAAAAATCGATTCACCCATATCCAGAACGATGTAGCCGCTTTTGCCCAAAGAATAATTCACATTATCCGGGGCTCCGATGGCGCCGGCGGTATATCCTTCG
>Ga0315542_1002314_pt1 | contig 11639 bp, 12 predicted proteins | sample SalMarSW160120MG_FD_202541 | JGI IMG/M metagenome (GOLD analysis project Ga0315542, IMG submission 202541) | Salt marsh sediment microbial communities from the Plum Island Ecosystem LTER, Massachusetts, United States - Salt Marsh Sediment SW1601-20 ... | reverse complement strand
ACCACAGAAAATGCCAGATATCTGCCATGTAGGTCAACCAAGGCAAATAGTGTGATATCATCATTCAGAGGGGCGAATTGAGGGTGAGATATGATTCCGATATATTTGACGAGAAATGAAATTGTCAGAAATGCTCCAGACTCTTTTCCGAGAGCTGCCTAATTGAGTTTATACAACTGCACATCAACCATGCAGGTCGAAATCGAACCGTACCTGTTTGAACCGTTTCTGGATGGCCTCTGATATATTTACGCCGATTCGGGCCATGAACAGATTTTCAGGGCGCATCATGATGTTAGGTTCATTTGTCTGGAAGGTCTTAAATCCCTGCTGAGAAAATATCCTGATCAGCATGTTCCGATAGTCCATAGCTGATATCTTCTCCAGATCCCATGTCCATGAGTACCCCACCATGTAGAAGATCCTCTCTTCTTTTAGTGGGTGGTCAACAAGGAACCGGAGAATTTTTTTGGATATGCCTAAGGATCGCCATGGCCTACCGACCTCGATGACCGAGACCTCCATCATGATCCGATCCCCTACCTTTTGCCAGCGTTCCCCGAGATGGGGGTATTCCAAGATGCCGAACCCGATGATTTTCCCATCCGGGGTAAATGCCAGGGTCACATTGGTATCCGGCTGTGAGGCTGCTTTGATCAGGGTCTCTTTCTTGGAGACAATGGACCTGTATCTGGCATATTTTGTATACGCCTCTATAAACGATAACGATGCGATTTCATCAGGGCTGCAGAAGGAGTTTATGATGACCTTTCCCCGTCGGGTAGACCATTCAAACCGTTTTTGATTTTTATGGGGCATACATTCAGCTTATTAAAAGTCACTCCACTCTTTGTGAAGGTGTTTTATCATAATCTGGCAATCATGGTAGGTCCCTTTTTCGTCCCGGACATAATCCTTTATCAAGCTTTCTTTTACAAAATCCAACCGTTGAACCGCCTCAATGGCGAGATCCTCTGCGCCCACAATGAAATCTGCCTGAATCTTTTCGAGATCTGATTCCATGGCGCGTCTGATAAGATCAAAGACCATCCATGTTCCGAGCCGTTTACTCCTGAAGCCGGGTGAGACGGTTATTCGAAGACGCCCTACATGCCTCCTTGCACCATACGTCCGGAGTAAGAGGCTGGCATGAGCCACAACCCGTCCCTCGTAAATGGCCAGCACACCAAGGGCATTCCCTGTGTGCTGGGCACCAATCCATTTCTTGATCACAAAAGGATCGCACGGGTCTTCTTTAAAGAACCAGCGCTCCTTAGATGGCAGTTCCTGATAAAACCGGACCAGGTCCTCCTGATCCGCTTCCTCCCTTTACAATTTGTAAAAATACCTGACATCCAGATCTTGATATTCCTGTAAATCTGGTGGCTGTATATATTTTGTTTGTCAGTATTTACACAAACTTACGCCAATTTTAGATCCTTCCACGGTTCTGGCACATCTGTTGCTGTTTAGGAGGCAGGGTGAGTAGAAGCTGCCAACTGAAAGAAATTGGCAGTTGGCCCAAGAATATAGGAGGTTCAATTATGAACGGGCAAACCGGAAAAGAGATATTAGTGGCAATAGATGGGTCTGATTATACCTTTGAAACAATAAAATATATCAGCAGGATTCCTTCATTTAAGGAAAGGCAGATACACCTGTTCAGTGTTTGCACCAAAATACCCGGCCGTTACTGGGATCTTCAACGGGAGGCTGTATTCAGCGGGAAGGTCACGGAAATCTTAGCGTGGGAGACCCGGCAGAGGGCGGAATGCGAGGGATATATGGAGAAGGCAAGGCAGATCCTTTTGGACGCCGGCTTTTCTGATAAATCCGTGAGCATCAAGCTGCATGAGATGGAGCGAGGAATTGCGCGGGATATCATCAGGGAGGCCGGGAAGGGCTATAAGGCCCTTGTGGTAGGGAAAAGGGGCACGAGCAGAATAAAGGGCCTGGTTCTCGGGAGCATCGCCACGAAACTCCTTCAGAGGGCTTCATTTCTTTCACTCTTTTTGGTTGGGAGGGATCCGCGACCGGGAAAATTCCTCGTTGCGTTTGACGGCTCTGAAGGGTCCATGCGTGCGGTTGATTGTGTCGGTACCATGTTGGGCGGACCGGACTGCGAGATTAACCTGACCAGTGTGGTCAGGTATGGGGAAGACGAAAAAGGCTTAATAGCTGAAGCGGAAAAAACGATTGCCGCGGCCTTTGACGAGGCTGTTGTGCGATTGACGGATGCGGGCATCCCTCGCACCCATATAAGCACCCAGATTATTACAGGTGCTGAGAGCCGGGCCGGAACCATTGTGGATGAGGCCGGACAGGGTGGCTATGGGACCATTGTCCTCGGCAGAAGGGGGTTATCCAGGGTCAAGGATTTCTCTATGGGCAGGGTCAGCAACAAAGTGATTCAGATCGCGAAGGGGCATGCTGTTTGGGTGGTAAATTGATGCCTGAGTCGGGGTTGGATGGGATATCGGCATGAAGTACAAACATACAATCCTTATAGCGGATCGAAATCCTCATGTCAGGACATTTCTGAAGCGCGAGATGTCAGCCGAAGGGTATCAGATCCAATTGGCCAATACCGGCCATGAGGTATTGAAGCGGGCCTTCGGACATGATCCCCTTCACCTCATCATCATAGATCCGGACCTGCCTGATGCAGATGATCTGGACGTTCTGAAAAGACTGGAGGACCGGGTACCGGCATTGCCGATTATTATCCACGGCTTTGTCTCTGAGTATAATGAAAGTCCCGCGGTATCCGGTGCAGCGGTCTTTGTAGAAAAAGGGGGAAAGAGCATCGAGAGGCTAAAGGTAGTCGCTGCTGAGATGCTGCAAAAGACCGATCCGCGATACCCTGGGTCTCTTGAAGATAAGAGACCTCCGCAAGGAGAAGGGCTGCATGGAACCGGATAGAGAAACAGGTAATCACTATTACCGTTCATTAACCAGGAGGATGGTCCTGATCGTAGCCCTTGTTTCCCTGACGCCCCTGTTTCTGGTAAGCGGCATCATCCTGTATCAGTTTCATGCCTCCTACCAGGAAAAAGTATACGACCACCTAAGTGAACTGGTCCAGAAACACACGCAAAATATTGACGGCTTTCTGAAAGAAAAACTTGCCGATATCCGCTTCCTCGCTGAGACCTTCGGATTTGAAGATCTGAGTAAGGAATCATTCCTTAGAGATATGCTGGAGACCCTGCAAAGAGACTATGGCCCGGTCTTTGTAGACCTGGGGGTCGTGAATACCCAGGGCCTGCAGGTATCCTATGCAGGACCTTTCAAACTTGAGAAGGTCATCTATTATGACGCGGATTGGTTCAAAAAGGCCATGAAAAAGCGCTATTTCATCAGCGATGTCTTTCTTGGTATCAGGGGCTTTCCTCATTTTATCGTGGCCGTGAGGGATAACTATAAGGGGCAACACTGGATACTGAGGGCAACCATCGATTTTGCCGCCTTTAATAACCTTGTGGAAAACATCCGGATAGGCAAAACCGGCTTCGCCTTTATTTTGAACAAGAAGGGAGATTTGCAGACAAAGCCTTTTCGCGGAATTCATGCCAACAAAGATTTCTATCTGGATTTTCTGAGGTCCGGGAGAAGAAAGGAGGGTGGCATGCATATCTTTGAAAAGAGGGGTAGTACCGGCAGGAAGGAAATCTATGTGACCACGCCCCTCAAGCATGGCGAATGGGAGATGGTCTTCCAGCAGGACGTTTCTGACGCCTTTTCAAAGCTCAACAGGGCCGTGAACGTCGCAATTGTCATCCTGGTACTGGGTGCTTTCGGGATTATCACGACGGCACTACTTCTTTCAAAACGAATGGTTGGCCGGATTGCCAGAGCAGACCAGGAAAAGGAACGGATGAACGAGCAGGTCATCCAGAGCGGAAAGCTTGCATCTGTCGGGGAATTAGCGGCAGGAATTGCGCACGAAATCAATAACCCTGTCGCCATTATGGTGGAGGAGGCGGGCTGGATAGGGGACCTGCTGGAAGAAGAGGAATTCAGCCAAAGTGAGAACTTAGATGAGTTTGAACGGGCGCTCCAACAGATCAGGACCCAGGGACAACGCTGCAAGCAAATCACCCACAAACTCTTGAGTTTTGCGAGAAGAACAGATCCGAGGGCCCAGGACGTCCAGGTTAATGATCTTATTACGGAACTGGTCGAACTCTCGGCACAGAGAGCTAAATATGCAAAGGTGACCATCAATAGTCACCTGAAAGAAGGGCTTCCTTTTTTACAGGCGTCGCCATCCGAATTACAACAGGTCCTTCTTAATCTGATCAATAACGCCATAGATGCCATGGAAAAAACAGGCGGGATCCTGAATATTGGCACCCGGTTGGAAGGAGCCAATTTCATCATTGAAGTGTCTGACAATGGACCCGGTATCCCCGATGCCGACCTTGAGAAGATATTTGACCCGTTTTTTACTACCAAGCCTGTTGGCAAAGGTACGGGTTTGGGGTTGTCTATCTGTTATGGCATTGTAAAGAAAATGGGCGGGGAGATAGAGGTTCGCAGTCTGTTAGGTGAGGGGACTACCTTTCGGGTCAGTATTCCCCTTCCGAAAGATAAGGAAGGGCAAAGTCAGGCTTAACTTAGAGTGAGCCCTTAGCCTGTTAAGTTAGGAAATTGAGATCGGGGAAGAAAGGAGGAGCGCATATGTCTATAGCAAACGTGCTACTGGTGGATGATGAAACTCCCTTTGTCGTAACCATGACAAAGCGTCTGTTGAAAAGAGATCTCCATACTGTCTCTGCCTTCAGCGGAGAGGAGGCCTTACTTACGCTTGAAATAGATGGGAGCATTGAGGTCGTTATTCTCGATGTCAAGATGCCGGGTATGGACGGGATTGAAGCCCTGAGAGAGATCAAAAAACGACATCCCTTGGTGGAAGTGATTATGCTCACGGGCCACGCTACAGTGGATACAGCCATTGAAGGGATGAAATTGGGGGCCTTTGATTACCTTACGAAACCCTGTGATATGGATCTGCTTGTTTCAAAGGTGAGGGAGGCGGCTGGCAGAAAGAGGCAGATTGAAGACAGGATCTTTGGGGTGCGGTTAAAGGGGATTGCCGGCAAACGCGAATAGGGGAAAGCTCATGTCCGGGAAGGAAAACTTTCAGGATGACAATATCAAGGTACTTCTCGTAGACGATGAAAGAGGGTTTGCGGATATCCTCACCAAAAGGTTGAACAAAAGGAATATGGATGCAATCCCCGTTTACACAGGCCTCGAGGCCGTTCAGATTATTAGAAAGCAGGACTTTGATGTGGCTGTTCTTGATCTCAAAATGGAGGGTATGGACGGGATTGAGGTCTTGAAGATATTCAAAAAAGTAGTCCCTGCAATGGCGGTTATCATGCTCACCGGCCATGGCTCTGAACAGGACGCAAGGGAGGGTATTCGATTCGGTGCTTTTGATTATCTTACAAAGCCATGCGAACTGCAGGATCTTATTGAAAAAATTCATGAAGCAATGGGTGCCGGGAGGTGATGGTTATGAATGCATTCAAGGTCCTCTTTGTAGACGATGAGATCGATTTTTTGGAGACATTGAAGAAGCGCATGAAAAAGCGCGGTATGGATGTTTCGGGATCCGGGAGCGGCGAAGAGGCGCTGCAGTTGCTGGATGACAAGCAGGTGGACGTGGTGGTCCTGGACGTAAAGATGCCCGGGATGGATGGAATCGAGGTCCTGAGGGAAATAAAGAAGCGCTATCCCTTAATTGAGGTCATTATGCTCACCGGCCACGCCAGTGTAGAGGTGGCCATAGAAGGCATGGAATTAGGTGCCTTTGACTACCTCATGAAACCGATGGATATTGATGAACTACTCTATAAACTCCAGGACGCATATAAGAAGAAATTCATACATGAACGGAAAATAAGGGAAAAGGAGGGCGTATAGTGAAAAAGGGAACAAGACTTTTCCATATGTTGATGGCGGCATCTGCCGCACAAGCGAGGTGGGAATACGAAACATCCATGAACATCCTGAGGAGCAAAAAGAGGCTCCTGATCCTGGGGCTGTTGTTTTTGCCCTGTGTGCTCTTTGCCGTGGCCTTTGCCTCGGACCAGCTTCCTGCAATCCTTGGCGGCCATAAGGCCTACAGCCCGGCCTATTCCACATCGGGATTACTGTGGGTCTCAACAGTAATAGGCCTGATGGCAGGTCTCATAACCGGCTGCATAGGGGCCGGTGGAGGTTTCATCATAACACCTGCCCTGATGAGTGTGGGTGTCAAGGGTATTCTTTCAGTGGGTACGGACCTCTTCCATATATTTGCCAAGGCCATTATGGGTACCACAATACACAAAAAACTAGGCAATGTTTCCGTGAAATTGGCAATCGCATTTCTGGTGGGCTCGCTTATAGGTGTCAGTTGCGGGGGTGTGCTCAACCGGGCCATCTACGAGATCAGTCCCGTGCTCAGCGATTTCTTTATCACACTGATTTACGTGTTTCTATTGGGTTTTTTAGGTATCTATGCGCTTCTCGATTTCCTAAAAAATCGCAAGGCAGGGGCAGAAGTGGGCGCCCATGCGGGAGAGAGCCCCAAAGGAATGGAGGCCGCAAGCGGCAAAAAAGGTCTTCCCGCAAGATTGCAGTCCATTAACATCCCGCCCTCAATAACGTTTGACAGGGACCTGGTGCCCGGGGGCAAGAAGATTTCCGCCTGGTTTGTCGCTATCTGCGGTTTTTTTGTGGGAATGGTAGCTGCCATTATGGGTGTCGGCGGAGGATTTCTCACCTTCCCCATGTTCGTCTATATCCTTGGCGTTTCTTCATTTACCACGGTAGGCACCGACATCTTCCAAATTATTTTTACGGCAGGATATGCCTCCATAGGCCAATATGCCTTCTATGGCTTCATCTTCTACTCCCTGGCCATGGGTCTGCTCGTGGGTTCCCTCATCGGTATCCAGATCGGGGCGCTGGTAACGAAGGTCGTCAAAGGGATATACATTCGTGGGTTTTATGCCACGGCTATCCTGGCCGGGTTTTTGAACCGCCTCTTTGCATTGCCTGGGAAATTAGGCGAGATGCATATCATCACCATCTCCGGGTCCCTCGCCCATACCCTGGATCAGATTGGAATGTGGGTCTTCTTTATCGTCATCGGTATCTTCGCCATCTGGGTAATTTCCACATTTTTCAAAAACATCAGACGACTCAGGGAGGTATAAACCATGTTGATTCGAGATAAAAAACACTTTAGTATAGGATTTATCATGTTGATCGTCTTTGTTATCATCTTGATAGTAATGTCCCTTCCCATTTTTGGGGGCAAAAATGCCTTTGAGTCCGCTGACAATCTCTACAATTCCATTGCTAAGGGGTCGAGCTATAAGATACCGCAGCTTGAAAAACAGGCCGAAGGGTTCAAGGGGACAGTCATAGATTGCGCAATTGACGCAAAAAGTATCCCCAATATGGATCTTGCAAGGAAAATAGCTGCCATGGCCGGAGTTAAGCTCTCCCAAACAGAGGGCAAGCTCACGCTGAAAGGTGACCTGGGCAGAATCGCCACGGCAGCACTCGAAGACTCCGACCTCATGTATTATGACAAGGAAAGCCAGGTCTCCGATAAATACGCCATGCCCGGCAAACAGGTCCTCTTTATGTGGTGGAAGTTACTGAAGGAAACAAAAGACACGCTTAAACGAAAAAAGCTGGTCAAGCAGGCCTCTTTTCTGGATGAAGTCGTGAAAAAGGGCATAGAGGTGGGCTACAATTTCTCTGGCATTGCGCCTGAAAAGGCATCCTCGAAGGCTGGCGTCCTCGCCTTTTCTCTCATATTTTATGTCATTTACACGATCTGGTGGGGGTTTTCCATATTCTTCCTCTTCGAGGGTTTCGGCCTCGCAATGGAAGCCGGTAAGAAGGAAGAGATGTAACGAGTAGGTTCAGGGTTCCGGATTCACAGGCTCAGTGGGTGATAACCTTAAACCTTGGACCCTGAACCTTTGAACCTGTTAAGGCCTATGGAAATTGACAACTGGATCAAACGGCTTTTTCATAAAGGCACACCGGGGAACAGGCTGTCTCCCGATGATATAGAATCCCTCCGGACGTCCTTCAAGGCCCGTTACCACAATTTCAAACTCCTCCTGAATGCCAACAATAAGGCCCTGGGGGCCATGACCGAATTAGAAGAGGCCTTGCGGGGTTCCTCGCCTTTTGGAATGGGCTTTGTCAGGGCACGTACCACTGCGGTCTCCACAAGTGTTTTCCAGATCATCAAGCACCTGAATGAACTGGCCCCTCACAGACATGAAGCGCTGTTCGAGCGATTCAAGGAGATCCAGGCAAGAATAAGCCCATTTCTGAAATCAAACGAGGTTCTGAAAGAAGGCCCTCTCGTCCTCTCTTTGACGGATTGCGAAAAAGCCATGGTTGACCAGGTAGGGGCAAAGGCCGCAAACCTTGGAGAGATTGGCAGGAGGCTTCACCTGCCCATCCCGAACGGCTTTGTTGTCTCTGCCACCGGCTACCAGCGATTTCTGGAGCACAACGACCTGAGGTCTGAGATCCGGAGGCGTATCCAGTCCGCAGGTGCTGAAACCATGGACCAGATTTACACCCTCAGTGCCTCTATTCAGCAACTGATTATCCAGTCATCCGTCCCCTCCGACCTGGAAGAGGAAATCCGGAGGCATTATGGCCTACTTGAAAATGAAGATGGTAAAGGCGTGCGCGTGGCCATGCGGAGCAGCGCCCTGGGTGAAGATATGCCGGGCCTCTCCTTTGCAGGGCAATATCGCTCGGAACTCAATGTGAGCAGTGAAAACATCCTACAGGCCTACAAGGAAATCGTCGCCAGCAAGTACAGCCTTCAGGCCATGGCATACCGGCTGAATCGCGGAATTCGCGAGGAAGACGTGGCCATGTGTGTCGCGTGTATGGCCATGGTGGATGCAGCAGCGGGCGGGGTGATGTATTCCGGAAATCCGGGGAATATCAGGGATAATTCCATCTTGATTAATTCGGTCTGGGGACTTCCAAAGGGAGTGGTTGATGGGACTATGCCCTCCGACTTTTTCGTGATTTTTAGAGACGAACCCATGAAGATCCTGCGGAAGGCCATCACCAGGAAAGAACAAAAGCTTGTGTGCTACCCCCAGGAAGGTATCCGAAGGATGGATACGACCAGAGATGAGGCAATTGCGGCCTCTCTGAGCGATGGCAAGGCAATGGAACTTGCGCGTATTGCCTTACGTCTTGAGGAATATTACGGAACTTCACAAGACATAGAATGGGCCGTAAAAGAGGACGGATCTGTCATTCTTCTTCAGTGCAGGCCGCTGCAACAGATGGTGACCGGAAAGGAACTGGAGAAAAAGCCAAGAGGGAAAAAGGAACCCGGTCCTATAATCCTGAACGGAGGGGTCACTGCAAGCCCCGGAGCAGCAACAGGGCCTGTCTTCCTAATAAAAAGGAACATGGATCTGCTTCAATTCCCTGACGGTGCCGTCTTGGTCGCTGCCCAAGCCCTTCCTGCGTGGGCTCCCCTCCTGAGTCGTGCCGCGGCGGTTGTTACGGAGCAGGGAGGGCTTACCGGTCATCTCGCCACGGTGGCAAGGGAATTCGGGGTTCCTGCCCTCCTGGGTGTGAAAGACGCTATGGCCGCCCTTGCAAACAGGAAAATGGTGACAGTAGACGCAGACAACCGGGTGGTCTACGAAGGGCAAATCGATGGATTGCTGGAAACCCGGGAGGCCCCGCTGAACATCATGAAAGGGAGTCCTGTCTATGAGTCCCTGAAAGGCGCATCCCAACATATCATCCCCTTGCACCTCCTTGATCCGGACGCACCCGAATTTAATCCCGGACACTGCGAGACTTTTCATGACATCACGCGTTTCTGCCATGAAAATGCGGTTATTGAGATGTTCCGCTTCGGAAAAGACCATCATTTTCCTGAGCGATCCAGTAAGCAGCTTTTCTGTGATGTCCCCATGCAGTTCTGGGTCATCAACCTGGACGACGGTTTCAAGGAGGAGGTCACCGACCGGTGGATTCTTCTTGAAAATATCTCATCTGTTCCCATGCTCTCCCTCTGGCAGGGGATGATCGCCGTCCCCTGGAAAGGTCCGCCGCCGGTGGATTCCAGGGGCTTTATGTCCGTGCTCTTTGAGGCCACCACCAACCCGGCCCTGGATCCATCCACAGGCGTTTCATACGGCATGCGTAACTACTTCATGATTTCACGGAATTTCTGCAGTCTTCAATCCAGGTTCGGCTTCCATTTCTCCACCGTGGAAGCGCTTGTGGGAGAAAGGGCTATGGAAAACTACATCAGCTTCCAGTTCAAGGGTGGCGCGGCAGATCTCCAAAGGAGGGTATTTCGCGCGCGATTCGTAAGAGAAATCCTTGATCAGTACGGTTTTCGAACCGAACTCAGGGAAGACGCCGCGTTTGCCAGGCTGGAAGGGTATGAGCAGTTCTTCATGGAGGAACGCCTCCGTGTCCTGGGTTACCTCATCATCCATACCCGGCAGTTAGACATGATCATCGCAAATGGCGCCGCCATGAGTAGCCAGCGTCAGAAAATCCTGAAAGACCTACGCGAAATGGTTGTCCCAGACAATCCTTCCTTTACAACCTGTAAAAAGCCCTGACATTCCCAACCTTTCACCGAGCAGGATAAAAGCAGCTAACATCCAATATTATCTTGTTATTTCATCTACTTGTCCTGAGACTTCCCTGCCAATTCGTTTGGCACGAACATTGCCAATACCAATTTAAAAGATTTTCCTCCGCTGTTTATTAATGAAAACATGTCGCAAGACAGGCCCAGGCCTTTGAAAAAAAGGACGGCCAGGACCAGAAGATCCGAAGCGCCACAATTAAGGAGCTGATGAGATTCCCCGGAAGGGTTTTCCAATAGGAAAAAGATGAGGGAAAATAGGCCGAACTGCTGCAAGCCCTCGAATGGAAAGGAAAAAGTTGTTATGAAGATAAAGGGGTGGCCATTAAGGGTATTGTTGTTGGTTGGCATGCTCCCTCTATTTCACAGTCAACCCGCGTCAGGCGCTGTAAGCAATGAGGATCTTCTCAAACGCCTCAACGACTTGAGTACGACCATTCAGCAGCAGCAACAGGAGATAGAGAGGTTAAAACAGGAACTCAAGAAGCATGGTGAGTCCATAGACAAGGCCAAGGAGGGGCAAAAAGAAGAGATCAAAAAGGCGGTCAAGGCTGAAACAAAGGAGACAGAGAAGTCGTGGTGTGACAGCCTCCCAAAATGGACCGAGAGGATCAAAATCTCTGCCGATCTGAGACTCCGCTATGAGAGGATCTGGGACCGACACATGTTGACTCAGGATGGGGCCGATGCAAAGCAGGAGGCCCGTGATAGGGGTAGAATCAGGGCCAGGATCTTTTTGGATGGCAAGATCACAGACGAGATAAACACTCATTTCATGATAACCACCAACATGGATAGCCATCAGGAGGCCACCACCACTAACCAGACCTTTACAACCGATTTCAATGACAAGGCGATTTATCTCGCCAGGGCATATGCCGACTACAAGCCGAATTGGCTTAAGGGATTAGACCTCGGGGGAGGGAAGTTCAGAAAGAACTTCTACCATACTGATATTTCT
>Ga0315542_1002313_pt1 | contig 11641 bp, 12 predicted proteins | sample SalMarSW160120MG_FD_202541 | JGI IMG/M metagenome (GOLD analysis project Ga0315542, IMG submission 202541) | Salt marsh sediment microbial communities from the Plum Island Ecosystem LTER, Massachusetts, United States - Salt Marsh Sediment SW1601-20 ... | reverse complement strand
GAGCCAGGCAAGCGGGGACTTGGCCAAGTCTCCCGCCTGGCCCCCTTTAAGCCCTGCCCCTCTCCCTCATCGCAGGCCCGCGCCGGGGCTTGCCCAGCCGCGGGGACATTTATTTCTGATCTTTTTCCTGGTCATACATGAGAGATACCGTTTGCGATACCCTCTTGGCCCACGCGGGGTCATCTTTATTCAGTTCGACTTCATCATAAAAATCACTAAAATCATGATCCACCAGTTTATAGGGATTAGTAATACTATCTGAATCAAAAAAAGCATGTCTCAATTCATGCCGTAATACTCTTTCAATATCAGTATCCTCACAGTGGGCAATCAATTTGCTATCTAAAAGCATAATATAATCATAACCATCTTCCGGCGCGTCATTCTTGGATAAAAATTTTACCAAAGCAGAAGGTTTCACCATCTTGCCAAGGGTTATGTTGCCTCTTCGCACCATTTTCTTTTTATTGAGCAGGAATAGTATTTTAGCATTACCCAAGTGCGGAAAGTATTGAGATCTGATTCTTTCATACATTCCCAGAATGTGGTCGGGAACATGTTCATATTTCATGACAATTCTCCTTTTTTGGTAATGTGTCAAAGTCTAACCTAAAAATATAGCATAAAGACCCCCCAAATACCAAACAATATTTAAAAATGGCATAGTATCTGGTTGAATCAACCGGACGGGTTTGGCCATGCCAGGCCCTCTTTGTGCGGCGGCCCGGGGGGGAAACCGGGGCAGCCGGAGAATTGCCTGGCCGCGGCGGGGGTCTCGTCGGAACCGCGCGTTGCAGAATTGTGGCCGGGAGGTCAATAATGCCGGGCCTGGCCACTTAAGTTCCAGATGGCCATCTGTCGGATTTTTCAAGAAATTCTGACTAATATCGGCAAGTACGCCACCCCTTCCTCCGTATCAATTATAATAAAAAGAAGAAGTAATAGCGTTATCTTTGAGGTAGAGGACAATGGCCGAGGGCAAGAATACCCGGGAAATCGCCGACCTCCTCCATATCAGCATCTTTACGGTGCGCCGGCACCGGGAAAGCATCATGCGGAAGCTCAATCTCAAGAATCTGGCCACCCTGGTGAAATACGCCATCGACCAAGGCTATACTGCCAGCAATGCCTGATTCCGGCCGGGTGGCCGCCTAGGCACTTTTGCCTATCCCAAAATGGACCTTTCAGCCAATTTCTTTTCTTCTCCGCAAGACATATTTTAGCTATTGACGTCCTCAAATCTCCCGGGGATGCAATCCAGGTATCCGGGAGGGACAAAATTTTCGTTCAACATGCCGGGGACGATTTAGCCGGATGCCGCCAAGCGGCCGCGGCGGGTTCCGCCCCCGAGGCGGAGAGCAAAAAGGGGAGAAATCATGGGCCGAGCCAAAGATTATCCGGGTTGGGCCTCGGGGTTCCAACAAAAGTTGGCGCTGCTCCGTCAGGTCTATGATAAAGGGGTCTCCTGGCGGCGCCTGTCCCAGAGATCCGGGTATCTGGCAAGACCATCCCGGCCCTGGGCGGGCCTGGCGCCGTTAGATCCCCGGGCCCGGGCCCCCGGCTCTGAGCCGCATCTCATGAAGGGAAAATGGAGTTAGCGCCAGTCTGCCCCGGTAAACCCTGTGGGCCTGACTCGCAAATCTCAGGACAGAAACCTCTAAAGGAGTGCAGCAGGTAATGGGTAAAGGACTTCTTCAGGAGGAAAAATGAGACCGTATCATGAGATAGAAAAATATTTCCATTGCCGGATAGCCATCGTAGAGTTGGGGCCCGGAGAGACCAAAGAGGATGCCTGGTCCCGACACCTGGATGGGCACCCGGAAGATTTTTATGCCAACATTAAGATATTCAATCTAGGCAATCGTGACAGCCAGCCACCCCGGCACCTCAGAGAGCACCGAGCCTGAGAGTTTTTCGTAACCAACCGGGAGGCCCAGGCGCGACGCCTGGGCCGCCGGTTGGACTGCCCCGTGGTATCACGGCAATCAGCTTTAGCCTTGCAAGCGGCTCCCTAAGGCTCTTGCCTGTCAAAGGTCCGCTTCTGGCTGAGCCGGATTTTGAACAGCATATTGCGCCTCAGAGTTGTTAATCGAGATGAAATCCCTTCTCATTGAATAACTTCAAGCAGGTATCCACTACCTCGGCATCATAAAGGACGCCCTTATTTTTGGTGATCTCCTCCAGGGCCTGATCAATTCCCAACGCCGGCCGGTACGGCCGATGGGAGGCCATGGCTTCCACCACGTCGGCCACTGCCAGGATGCGGGCTTCGATGATAATATCCGGTTCTGGCAATCCCTGAGGATACCCCGACCCATTCAGCCGCTCATGGTGTTGCAGCACGGCCTGGGCCACCGGCCAGGGGAATTCCATGTCCTTGAGGATGTCATACCCCACTTGCGGGTGGGTTTTGATGATCTTAAATTCTATCGGAGAAATTTCCCCCGGCCGGCTGAGAATCTCCGCCGGCACCGCGATCTTGCCGATATCGTGCAGATAACCCAAGACTTGCATACCTTCAAGTTGCTCCCGGGGAAACCCCAATGCTTCGGCAATGGCGCTGGCCAGTAGCGCCACCCGCCGCTGGTGCCCGGCCGTATAGGGATCCCGTATTTCCACGGTAGAGGACAGGACCTGGACGGTGGAAGACAAAGCCCTCTTCAACTTATGAAAACTTTCCTCCAGCGCCTCTTCCGTCTGCTTGGCCTGGGTAACATCCGAGATAATATGCACCACGCCCAGAAGAACGCCATCTTCGTCCAATATGGGGTCTACCGTGATCTTGAACCAGCGGTCGTCCTGGGCCAACAGCAAGGTCTCCCGCTGTTTGCTGTGCTTCAGGCGCATATAGGGGCAGCCGTCAATGGGCCCGGCGGTCTGGTGCACCACCTCCCAGCACTTACGCCCCACAATTTCGGGGAAAGGCCGACCCACAAATTTCATCATGGCCTGGTTGCACTGCAAAATCTGATGCGCGCCATCCAACAGGCAGACTCCGTCGCCGATGGCGTCAAACGTGGTGCGCCATTTCTGGGCCGCGACTCTAAGGTGCTCCTCCAACTGCTTTTGGACGGTAATGTCCGTGATGACGCCAATCAGACCCACGAAGCCGCCATTGGCGTCTACAAGCTGGCGCCCCGAGAGCTGCCCCCAGAACTCCCGACCATCCGCCGCCAGGTAGCGACGCTCCAGTCTGACGAAATCGATTTCCCCCGCCATCAATGATTTCATCTTCCCAGAGCCGAGAGACCGCTCATCCGGGTGGACCAGGTCCAGATACGGGGTTCCCAGGATTTCGTCATGGCGATAGGCGAACAGGTCGGCCATCGTCCGATTGGCGAAGGTGATGCAGCCTTCCGCATTGACAAGGAAAATCCCGGCAGGGGTGGTCTCCAGGATCGCGTTGAGCTTCCCCTGACTTTCCCGGAGCGCCTCCTCGGCTTGCTTGCTTTCGGTGATATCGAAAAAAATTCCGCTGATAGAATCAATTTCCCCCCCCTGGCGCTTAAGAATCTGGCCTCTCTCCAGAATCCAGGTTTTCTCCCCACCCTTTTTTCGCAGGCGATACTTTCGGATATATTGCCCGTCACCTTTCAGGGCCTGCATAAATATTTCCCTGGCGTTCTGGAGGTCATCTTGAATAACGACGTCGGACCACTTAAGCCTTTTCGTATTAAACTCTTCTTTAGCGTAGCCGGTAAGCCCTTTGATTTTGTCGTTAAGAAATTCCACCGTATAATCGGCATATCCCTTAAAGACGAAGCCGGGGATATTGTTTACCAGCAGCCGGTATTGTTGTTCACTTTGCCGGAGTTCCGCCTCCGCCTCCTGGCGCGCGGTGATGTCCATAGCCGCGAATACCACCCCGGCGGACAGGTTGGCGGGGTCCAGGGCTACGGTATTTACATAAACCCCCATGGGACTGCCATCTTTATTCCGCCATTGGGTCTCCACTTCCGCCCAACCGGTTTCCTGAATCTGGGCAAATGTAACTCTGCCAACGCGTTTATACTCTGCTTCGCTGAAATAGAGCATCCGGGATCTTTGGCCGATGAGTTCCTCCCGGGAATACCCGGTCATGTCCAGTAATCTTTTATTCACCCATTGGAACACCCGCTCAACCACCAAGCCGATACCCGTGGGAGACGCCCTGAGAATAGTGCTCAACGTGGCTTCACTTTTAATCAGGGCCGCATCAGCTCGCCGCCGTTCCCGCCGCCCCTCCGCTTCCCGCAGTTCCCGCGCCACGGCGGGAACCAGCCGGGCAAGATTATCCTTCATAATATAGTCGTGCGCCCCGGACTTCATCATGGCTACCGCCTTTTCCTCCCCCATAGTGCCGGACACCACGATAAACGGCATATCCAGGGCCCTGGCTTTGAGGATCTCCAGGGCCGCCGGGCCCGAGAAGCGGGGCAGATTGTAATCTGCAATGACGAGGTCCCAATCCTGCTGCGCCAGGGCCGCCTGCATCGCCGCGGCGGTCTCCACCCGCGCATACTCGAGATCATATCCGGCCCTTTGCAACTGGCGGGCGATGAGCCCGGTATCACTTTCGGAATCTTCCACGACCAGGACCCGAAGTTGAGGGTTCATGGCAACCTCACTTGAGCGGCGGCGGCTCATTCAGCACCAGCCAATACAGACCCAATACCCGCAAGGATTCGGCGAATTGCTGAAAATCCACGGGCTTGCGGATGTAACTGTTGGCGCCCAAATCATAGCTCATCATGATGTCCTGCTCATCCTGGGAAGTGGTGAGGATCACCACCGGCAACCGTTTGGTCCGGGGATTATTCCGGATGCGCCTCAGAACTTCCAGGCCATTCAATTTCGGCAGCTTCAGGTCCAGCAAAATGACCGCCGGCAGGTCCGTAACGTCCCGGCCGGCATAAGCGCCGGCGCCCAAGAGATAGTCCAAGGCTGCCTGGCCATTTTCAGCCACCACCAATGCGTTGCTGATGCGGTGCCTTGCCAGGGCCCGTTTCGTCAGACCGATGTCGCTGGGGTTGTCCTCCACCAACAAGATAACCTTGTCCTGCATGGCGCCTCCTATAGGGTAAAGTAAAACGTCGCCCCTTGATCCACGGCCGCTTCCGCCCAGATACGGCCGCCGTGGCGGTTAATGATGCGCTTAACGGTGGCCAGGCCGATGCCCGTGCCCGGAAATTCCGAGGCTTGGTGCAGGCGCTGAAAGGCCCCGAAGAGATTGGCCGCATAGGTCATGTCAAAGCCCGTGCCGTTATCCCGGAGAAAGAAGACGGGCTGGCCATCTGGCGCCATCCGGCCGAACTCAATGACCGCGGCCGGCTGCCTGCCGGTGAATTTCCAGGCATTGTCCAGCAGATTAAACAGGGCTATCTTCAGTAATTGCGGGTCTGCCGTTACGGTCAAGCCCGGCTGCAGGATAAACTCCGCCTGTCGTGCCGGCCCGGTTTGCCTCAGTCTGTCGGCGATGTTCTGAGCCAGAGCGGTGAGGTCCACCGGCTCACGGCGCAGTTCGGCCCGGCCCACCCGGGAAAGACTGAGCATAGCATCAATGAGCTGCCCCATGCGTTGGGTTTCCGCCCGCACCCATTCCAGGTAGTTGCGGCCCTGGTCGTCCAACCCGTCGCCGTAATCTTCCAGGAACGCCAGGCTCCAGCCATCGATGCCGCGCAAGGGCGCCCGGAGGTCGTGGGACACGGAATAACTGAAGGCTTCCAACTCTTGGTTGGCAGCTTCTAGCTGGGCGGTGCGCGCCCTGACGCGTTGTTCCAATTCCAGGTTGAGGAGTTGGAGTTCTTCTTCCGCCTGCCGCCGCGCCACGATTTTCCAAACCCCATCCATCATCAAGGTCAACTGCCGCACATCGCCATCATCATAATCGCTGGCCTTATTGGCGACACCTACCACCGCCACAATCCTCTCGCCGCTGAACACCGGGATGGTGAGGTATTTATAGAGTTCTGCATGACCCTCGGGATAGCCTTTCTTCAAGGCATGGGGGGCCTGGAAATCGTTGACCATGATGGGCCGGGCCTGGCGCACGGCTTCGCCCCAGAGGCCGGTCTTGGCCAAGTGGTAAATCGTCTGGGGCTCGATGATGGTGCAGGCCTGCATGACGTCTTGGGACCAGGCGTTGAGGGTGAATTGCCGCGTTGCCTTGTCATAGGAATAGATGTAGCCGAGCTTGCTGCCCGTCAGGGCAACGGCCTCATTGAGGGTGAAATCCAGCAGGTCCTGGATTGATTCGAATTCGTACTGGGCAATCTTCACCAGGGAGGCCAGCCGGGCTTCGTTGAGTTTGATCTCAGCTTCCGCCCTCTTGCGCTCGCTGATATCCCGGATGATTTCCTGGCAATAATTCTGCCCCTCCACCTGGATGAGATTTACACTCACCTCCACCGGAAAGATATTGCCATCCTGGCGCCGGTGGAAGCCTTCATAAACATTCCCCGCTTCGGCCAGCTCCTGATGACTCCATCTCAAGATGGCTGGTGTCTCACCTTCAGAGACGATGTCTCGGATATTCAGCCTTAGCAAGGTGGCGCGGTCGTAGCCATACGTTTGCACCGCCCGCTCATTGGCTTCCTGGAGATTGCCCCCCTCGTCCATCAAAAGGATAATGTCATTGGCATATTTCACCAGATATTCGAAATGGGTCAGGAGGGCCTGGCGTTCGTTTTTCAGGCGGAAAAGCTCTTTATAGTGGCCCTCCCTTTGGGCGGCGAGGACCCAGCCCATGGACGTGCCCACCAGCAGGACCAGCGTGAACACCCCGGCGGCGATCAGTCTGCCTTCCCGGTACAGTCCGGCGAAGACCTCCGCATTGTCGACCTTGGCCACCATGTGCCAGGAAGATCCGGGGATGTTTCTGGTGACGGCCAACACCGGCACGCCGCGATAATCGCGGCCCTCAAACATCCCTTCGTGGCCCTTGAGGGCCCAGGCCGCCGGTAGTTGGGGGGCATCCAGGGGCAGGGTTAGCGTCAGGGGTGGGGCCTGCCGGTGCCTTAAGGTATTCAGGAACAGCACCCGGTCCCCCTCCTGCTCCACCAGCAGGGTTTCCGCGCTGGGACTGGGACCGGGCCAGTTTTGGATTAAGGGATAGAGAAATTGTTCGGGGTTAATGATGAACACGAGGGCGCCTAAGAGTTCTTTTTTCTGGTCCCGCTGGATGATTAAGGGCGAGATGAGATCGATATGGACGGTTTTATGGGCCCGGTCTGGATAAAAGTCGCTAACCATGACCTTCCCTGACGCTAGAGATTTATAAAATAACGCCACCGTCGTCTTATTTAATGTTCCTTTATGGGATTCATTGAGCGAGAGAACGATTTTCCCTTTATTATTGAGTAAATAAATATTACTATAACCTCCCGGTTCTAAGATTAATGTTAATCTTGATATCATTAATCCGATAGCTGCTTTAGAATTATTATTATTTTTAAATAAAGTTTCGACTTTTTCTAAAACAAATGGGCTCCGGCTGAGGCTGAGCGCGTCGCCGATTCTTTCTTGCCGCCACCGGACGACCTCCCCTCTTTTTAGGTCGGCGACTGATTCCAAAGTATCTTTCCAGTGTTTTAAAGTAGTGTTTTTCTGATTGCCATACCACCAGAATCCAACGGCAATGATGAAAGCTGAGAATATTATAAATAAGATTAAAATCAATATAATGTTATTCGGCTTTCTCATAATCTTGATCATGGTCGCGCTCTTCTTATTTAAAGAATACTGTAGCACCGCGCCTGATGCTGCTGTCTGCTTGTACCATGGCTATCGATGGGTGGAGGGAAATATCCAGAATTAATAAAATAGGTTATGCGGTTTTTATCGGTAACTTATGAGGCAAACTTAAGCAATTGTTGCTGACCAACCGGAGCCAGCGGCGCCCTGGCCCAGAGGTTTGACTTCGCAGGATCGGCCGGGGCCCTGCTGCCCAATGATAAAGCCCATTATGTGGAGGAGTTGGTGGCGGCAGGGCGCCAGGTGGCGGTGGTGGGTGATGGCGTCAATGACGCCCTGGCCCTGTCCCGGGCCCAGGTGGGAGTGGCCATGGGGGCCGGGGGAGCTGAGGCCGCCATCGCCGCGGCGGATATCGCCCTGGCCGACAGCGACCTCTCGCGTCTTTTATTCGCCAGGCGCCTGAGCCGGCAAACGCTCAAGGTGATGGAACAGAATTACTGGCTGGCGGTGTCCACGGACCTTCTGGGGGCGGCCCTGATCATCGGCGGCCGTCTGGGGCCGCTGATGGCCGGCGCTATTCACGTGGCGCATACCCTGGGGATCTTTTTCAATTCCAGCCGCTTGCTGGGGTGGCGGCCGCCCCCGGCCAAGGGGGAGGCGGTGCTTGACTAGGCCGACGCTGGTCGCCGGGACCACGCCGGCTTGTTAAGATGCGGCCCTGCCAAACGGTTTTTGCTGCCGCCCGCCTCGCCGGGATTGGCGAGGCAAGGGGCGCCTGGGTGAATGGGCCAGGGGTTTTTCCCAGATGCGGCCGATTTTAGCGCGGGAATTTTCAAAACAAGTCCTCTAACCCGGCATTTGGCCCATGCTTGGCGACAAAATCTTCAGCCTCGGCCCACAATATTTCCGGGTCCGGTTCTTTGCCGACATGTTCCCAATAGATCTTGTGCAGCTCATTGCGGATATTCTCTATGGCCTGCCTTTTCTGGAGTGAACCATCTTTCTCAGTATTCATAGGCTCTTAAGCTCTCCGGATAGAAGATCTCCCCGGGCGCTTCCAGGGCTTCCGCCGCCTCGACCACGTAATCTTGCCATCCGGGTATTTTTCAGGCTGTCCCTGACACCATGGACATGGTTCGGCCAGCATTTCGGAACCATCACATCTGGGGCAAACCTGGCTATCCATCAGTTCGCCTGCCCTCCGGCCAGAAGGTTTGATTAATGGCGCCCGTGGGCTGCCCTCCCCGCCCCTGGACTACCAGGTAAAGGGCTGGGCCCCAGGAAAGTCCCCGAATCCGGAAATTTCCCTCAGCCCAGCCACGGTCGTAGGGAAAGGGATCGTGGGTACCTTACCGCAGGTTTGTGAAAATAATGTTTGATTATGGTTCATTTTTCATGAATCAGGATAAAAAGTTACTCAACCCGCCGGCAGACCCAAGAGGAGTAATAGGCAGCATTACAGAAAGCTACCAGGTTTCGCCTGGGATATTCCTAAACAATTTCTATTAGATAATTATTTTCATCATATTAGTCCCCCATAAGCTTACGTCAAAACCGAATCCCATCTTCCAAATATCCCCCTATTTACACATAAAATTAACTTTTTTCTAAAATTTAATTAATTAATCATTTGTATGATTCACTGCAAAAGATGGCCAATTTCTCTTATTTTATCTCATCTTATGGATACTTAGCCATATTCGTATTGCTCATGGCAGGTATTTTCGGCATCCCTCTTCCGGACGAATTGTTACTGTGTTTTATTGGGTATCTGGTTTTTCATGAGGAAATGCGGTTTTGGCCCGCGACCCTGGTGGTCATGGCCGGGAGCCTCGTGGGCATCTCCTTGAACTATGTGGTCGGGAGGACTATCGGGGCGCGGCTTTGCCAAGGGTTGGCATATTTCTTCCCGAATAAACTTGCAAAGTTGAGACAGGTGACCGTTTGGATGGATCGATCCGGGGGCGTTGTGCTATTTCTGGCGTATTTTTTACCCGGACTGAGACATTGGGCTACCGTGGGGGCCGGGGTCCTCAAGGTGTCCCCCACGGTGGGGCTGCTCTTTGTGTTCCCCGCGGCCATGATTTGGTCGTTGACCTTTATCTCGTTAGGCTATCATTTGGCGCAAGCAGGGGCTTATTGCCCCCAGAACTTCTCCCCGTTCCTGCCAGTCTTGAGCGGGGTGATCGTCTTGGGCGGAGGCCTCGGTTACTGGTTTTTCAGGAAAAAGGACGGCTGGCGCTGCGGTTCCTCTCAGAAACTCACTCCTTGAAGCGGTAGCCGACTCCCCGCACGGTCTCGATATACTTGGCGGCATCGCCCAATTTTTTCCGGAGGGTGACCACATGCACGTCTACGGCCCGGTCGGAGACGGCATAATTATCCCCGTGCAGGCTGGAGACGATTTGGGACCGGGTAAAAACCCAACCGGGCCTCAGGGCCATCAGGTGTAGGAGACGAAATTCGGAGGCGGTTAAGTCAATGGGGGACGACTGGACCAATACCTGGTGGCAGCCCGGGTGGATAGTCATTTCATTAAAGTTCAATACCAGGGGCTCTTCCGGAATCTTAGCCCGGCGGGTCCTGAGGACGGCCCGCATCCGGGCCAGCAGGACCCGGGGGCTGAAAGGCTTGGTAATATAGTCATCAGCCCCGAGCTCCAAGCCGGTGACGACGTCGGCCTCCTCCCCTTTGGCAGTCAGCATGATGATGGGGACATGCCGGGTCAGGCTGCCCTGCTTGAGTTGGCGGCAAACCTCCAACCCGTCTATCCCCGGCAGCATAAGATCCAGCAAAATCAGGTCCGGGACCATGGACCGGGCCAGGTGGAGGCATTCCTCCCCGGTGGTGAAAGCCGAGACCTGATACCCCTCCCGGGTCAGGTTGTATCTGAGGAGTTCCTGAATGTCCTCCTCATCTTCCGCCACGATGATGTGTTCTTTGGCCATGCGATCTCCTCATTAATCATGATTAACGGTCGCTGCAGGTCAGGTGAATTTCGGAGTCAATATCATCCCTGAAAATATATATAATTGATAAGTCCTGACCAAACAACATATAGATAAATTGATATATATCGCAATTTATTGCTAATCATTAGCCAGATTATATTCCAATTTATACATGATTAAAATAATGCTTAGCCACGCATAGTGCATTTTCCTTGTCAGTCGATTTGTCAATTAGCGATATATTTTAAGATATTAGCCACAATTGCTTTGGCGATTAAAAGAACCGATGCTGGGAAATTCCATTTTTCAAAATATTATTTAACAATGCCGTGGTTTTAGCCTAACAAGTCAGCAATAAAAACGAAATACGGCGCTAATCATAAAATAACCATAGTCTAGCGGATTTCTGATTATGCCCTAATTGATATATATCTAAATGGGATATATGAGTGATCAAAAGCAAATCAGCAAGGCCTTCTGGCAGGGCCTGGTAAAATTGGTCGTCCTGCATCAAGCCGGGCAGGCCCCGCTTTATGGCGGCAGGCTGAGCAATTACCTGCGCAGCCAGGGTTATGACATCAGTCCGGGCAGTCTTTACCCCATGCTGCACAGTCTGGAGAACATGGATTTCCTGCGCAGCCGGATCAAGATCTTTAAAGGCCGGGTGCGGAAATATTATGAACTTACCCCGCAGGGGCGAGCCTGTTTAAAGACTTTGCGCCAAGAGCTGGGGGGCATTGTGCGAGAGGTCATCCTGGGCGAACTCTCCGCCGGCGATACCCCCTAAGACCTCGCCGGCGCCCGGGGGTTTGCATGAGGTTGCCGTCCTGCATTTGAACCGGTGCACGCGAGTCAAGCGCGCCAACCCGATTTAACCGGAGGCGAGTTCTCCCGAAAATCTCTCCTGACCTACTATTGCCTTTCCCGCCAAAATCTTAATAATCCCCTTTCTTTAAAATTAATCAAAAATTAATTTTAATGACATAATGGCATAATAAATCAGGCTTAATATTATTTCA
>Ga0315542_1002312_pt1 | contig 11645 bp, 10 predicted proteins | sample SalMarSW160120MG_FD_202541 | JGI IMG/M metagenome (GOLD analysis project Ga0315542, IMG submission 202541) | Salt marsh sediment microbial communities from the Plum Island Ecosystem LTER, Massachusetts, United States - Salt Marsh Sediment SW1601-20 ... | reverse complement strand
GGTACAGCAACCAGCAACATATTCTTCTGTCAAGGTTCGAGCGGGCACGAGGCTATGATCCTGCTTGCCCTAGAACAATTGTACTAAGATAGGCGTACCTTGTCAACCATCAAGAGCTAACGGCTCCGCCGTTCTCGTATTCCTCTGCCGCCTCAAGGCAGCAGTCCCCTGCGAGGTTTTCTATGGGAGGAGGGCAGCCTGGCCGGCAAAGTGGGAGCCGCGTTCACTGCCAGCGCCGGTCCGCATTCCGGAACAGAATTTACCCTTCTCAATGTGCTACACTGGTTTCTCGGCAACGGCATGCTGATCGTCGGCCTGCCATGGTCCGAACGGATGGAGAGATCCGGCTCTTATTATGGTGCAACCGCCATCGGGGAATTAACTGAAGTCGATCTGGCACAGGCCCGGGCGCTGGGAAGGCGAGTGGCCGAGGTAGCTCACAAACTAATAGCCAGCGATTAATACCCCTACCCGCTTTAAATTTGCGATTACAATTACATCAATGAACCGTGTTCCGGATCATAATGCTCGCCCCGAATCAGGTGCTAGACCCTTATAATGAAGCATATCGAATTAGAATTGAACGCCAGGAGGTAATCAATGTCAATTGAAAAGATTCGTGCCCAATTAATCAGCAGCATCTGGCAAGCCGTAGCCCAAAGCGGCGTGGATTTATCTTCAGTTCCCCAGGATCAGCAGGAGAAACTGGTCGCTAAGATCGCCGACAACGCAATGGTTACGATGGATTCTATCCTGGAAGAAGAAGCCAGTTCAAAGCCTGGCGAGGAGAAGCAGGATCCACAAGCCGAACAGGTGTTATGGCAGGGCCGCCCGTTCCTATCGATGGTCGAGAATTATACAATCACTACCGAGCGTATAAAAATCACCAAAGGCCTGCTGGCTCGCAATGTCGAGAATTTTGAGCTGATCCGCATTCAGGATATTGATTATAAACAAGGTGTGACCGAGCGAATGGTTGGCGTTGGCGATATCAACGTTCGCGGGCAGGATGCCTCAGAGCCCCAGGTTGTGCTGCGCAATGTCTCGAATCCCGAAGAAGTGTACAACGTGCTGCGCAAAGCCTGGATGGACGCTCGTAAACGCTACGGGCTGCAGTTCCGCGAGTATATGTAAAATTCACTTTCCTGAAAATCTAGCGAGACTTCACGCCGCTTCCTTCACGCTTGGCAAACGGCCATTTTGTGATTCTCGGCCATTCGGCACATTGCTCTCACAACCTATCACGACTGTCAATTCTAAGAAAAGGATCTTATTTATAATTGGCTGCAAAGTGGGTTACTCTTTTAGGAGCGTGCGCATATGTCCTTAACTCTTACGATCGATCCAGCTTACTCTCTATCCCCGAGTGAGCTCGTTTTCCTGAATGGCGAAATGTTTGCAGGGAAAACAATGCTGGGAAACATGCAGCTGCTGCACATAGATGCAAATGTATCCATCTCCCAACTTGGGCTGGCAGTCCTGAGCGCAGCATTTCTGGCAAATGAAAAAATTGGCACGCTCAATCTGGAAACTTACCAGAAAAAAGCGCTGCTCGGACTCCGCAAGGTGACCGGTCTTTTGGCGAAACCGAGCGGTTCTCCCACCAACTGGCCTACAGGTAGCCTGGAAGCAGAACTCTTGTCTTTGGCGCAGCGCCGTCATGCAACTGGAGCGAGCACAGATGTGACCGATTTGATCTATGCCTGGCTGGCGCAAGACACCCGCGATCCTTGGAAGACTGTATTAGACACCCTGCAATCTGCGCTGGCGGATCGTGGCTTGCTAAACCGTGATCAGGAGAAAAAGCTTAAAATCTTTACCGTCACACATTATTCGCTGCCAGACGAGACAATCCCGCTTTCAGGAAAAGAAACGATCGAGCCCATCCAGCATATTCTAACCACTTGCGAACACGAACGGGGCGAGATATGGAATCTGCTCACGAAGCATATCAAGAAAGCCATCAGTGCCCGCACCGAGCAGGATGACACGGATTTCGATTGACTCTACTGCGTTCGAACAGGGTCGTTTTGCACGAAAGTGCCGTTGCGCAAATCTAACAGGGCCTGCTGGATCTCCTCTTGCGTGTTCATCACGAAAGGTCCATAGGGAAAGATTGGTTCTTTAAAAGGCGCGCCCGCCATGAGCATGAAGCGAACCGGGGATCCTGGTCCGGCCTGTACGCGCACTTGCTCGCCATCCTCAAAAAACAGCATACGCACTGCCTCGATGAATTCGCCCTGCCCGGCCTCGTCCAGGCCAAACAAGCCCTCCCCCTCGAAGACATAGGCGACCAGGGTATGTCCAACCGGTACGGGTAGAGAAAATTCAACGCCTGGTTCAAGCGTTACATCCATGTACAGCGGCCTGGCTGCGATCTCGGTCACGGGTCCCTTAACACCCTGGTATTCACCGGCCACCAGGCGAACTTTTACGCCGTCCTCATCCACGGATGGAATGTCATCCAGGCTTACTTCCTGGTAGCGTGGCTGGCTCATTTTCTGCGCGGCAGGTAAATTAACCCACAACTGGAAACCCATGATCGTCCCATTCGAGCTGCGCCGTGGCATTTCCTCGTGCAAAATGCCGCGCCCACTGGTCATCCACTGTACATCTCCGGGGCCAATAATGCCCATATTCCCCAGGCTATCGCGGTGGCGAACATTCCCTTCCAACATATAGGTAACGGTCTCGATGCCACGGTGAGGGTGGGTAGGAAAACCACGGATGGGTCCCTCAACCGGGTCATTGAAAGCAAAATGATCAAACAGCAGAAATGGGTCGAACGGGTTTGCACGGTTGGGACCGAAAGAACGACGCAGCAGCACATCCGCTCCTTCAATCACATACTGCGGCTCGATCACGTGTTTTACTTTACGATTCTTGTTTGGCATAATATTCGATCCTCTTTACAAAAGAGATACTATTTATCCTATTATATCAATATTTGAAGTATCCGGTGACCTTTTTGTTCGGCTGCGAGCGAGTCACGACCTTGGGCGCTGCATCCGGCCAAAACTAACAATTTCTTAAGTCCAAAAGGCAAATTCGAATTGGTTGACCAGGAAATGAGTATAATCATCCCTATCGTTCAGGTTCCTGTATCTTTTGATAGCCTGCACTTCCAGTGGGGAAATTTACGCATCTTCAAATGCCGCGGACCCGTACCGAAACGATTGCTTTTGAATAACCAAAAACCAGTCTCATCAAACTTCATCAGGAGGAACTAGCGATGTCAGAACCCAGTCGAATGCCGAATTATGATGTCCGCAATGATGGAATCGGTCCGTATGCCGTATTCTATTGCGAATCCTGTGGTCGCGAATACCGCAGCCAGCCCGAGGTTGTCTCCACAGTGGCTAAGGATATCGGGAAGCAGGCCATGGGGGGATTCTTGCGCAACATCCCGTTGGTTGGCGGAGCCATTGCCAATAACGTAACCGGCGAAGACCCGCGCTATACTTATTCCCTGACCCCCCAGCAAGTGGAAAAGGCCTGGAGCCAGGTCAAAGACCGCTTCCGCGAATGCCCAACCTGTTTGCAGATCGTCTGCCTTTCGGACTTCGATGAACAAAGCGGCTATTGCACTCAAGACAGCCCGCGCACCAATGAAATCGCCCAGGCCCAGGCAGAACAGGCTGGATCGCTGATCAAGGGTTTTGCCAGCGCTTTCGGACTCGGCGATGCGATTAAGAACGTCAGCGATGCCGCTCAGAAAGCCAGCGTGAGCGCAGCCCGCTGCCCTAAAGATGGCACACTGGCCCCCGCCGGCACAAAATTCTGCCCGGAGTGCGGCAGCCCGATGGTGCAACCCGCAGCGGATACCTGTCCAAATTGTGGTGCGGCTGTCAGCGGAGCGAAATTCTGCCCGGAATGCGGAACGAAGATTGAAAAACCACCTGCTGGCGTTTGCCCAAGCTGCGGCGCAGAGAGTAAGGGAGCGAAATTCTGCCCAGAGTGCGGCACCAAGCTGGTTTAATCCATTCATACAAAATCAAGGGGGGACAAAAGACCCATACCAGGCAGCGCAGAGTCCGGACTCTGCGCTGTTTTTATCTTCCGGATCATTCATCTGTAAAAACATCTCGACAAATATCTTCCTAAACTTCTTGCCGACAATTATGATAAAATTTGTATTAATAATCACAAAATCGAAACTTTCTTCTTAATGGAGGAGGATGTGTCTAAATCTGTAAAACCTCTCAAGTCTGTGATCACCTGCGACCTGGAAGGCCGTATACAGACTTTCAATGCGGGCGCAGAGCAGCTTTTCGGCTACAAACCCGAAGAAGTAATCGGCAAGAAGCGCGTCTCGCTTTTCTCGCCTGGCCTCACTGTGCTGCAGCATGTGCCCAATTGGCTGAAGGTCGCCTCGGAAGAGGGTGAATTTCAAACTCAAACAGTCTTCATTAACCGTGACGGCAAGCCTATCCCCGCGCAGGTCCGCATTACACCCACTTTTCGTAACGGGCAGCAGATCGGCTACTGCGGCGTGACCGAAGAACTGCAAGATGTCGATCCACGGGATGTGGCCCCCAATATCAGCCCGAGCACCCGGCTATTTGCCTGGATGGTGATCACCCGTGCCCCTTTTCTGACCGCTATCATTGTCCCCATTCTGGTTGGCGCAGCCTGGGTCGCCTACAACCACCTCATTCAGCCTTTCCCAACCGCCCTCTTCTGGATGACGCTGTTTGCGGGGATCTTCCTGCACGTTGCGGCCAACACCTTTAACGACTATTTCGATTGGACCAGTGGAACGGATAAGGTTAACAACAATTACTTCCTGCCCTATTCCGGCGGCAGCCGCTCGATTGAACTGGGCCTGATCAATGAAAGGACCCTGTTTCGCGTGGCGCTTGTTTCGCTGATCCTTTCCGCCGGACTCGGCCTGGCCCTGGCAGTCATAAGCGGCTTTGGTGTACTGCTTTTCGGATTATTCGGGGCATTCTCAGCATATTTCTACACTGCGCCACCGCTTCGCCTGGCTGCTCGCAAGGGACTGGGTGAACTGCTTGTAGGCCTTAATTTCGGACCCCTGGCGACGGCGGGAACTGTATATGCCTTGACAGGTCGGCTAACTTTGACGGATTTCCTGGTCGGTCTGCCCGCTGGGCTGCTCACCACCGCCATTCTGTGGATCAACCAGTTTCCGGATGAAGAATCCGACCGCAAGGCGGGCAAAATCAACCTGGTCGTAGTGTTGGGCAAACGTCGAGCGCGTTGGGGATTCCTGTTACTGGTCGCGGCGGCCTTTGGGCTGACGCTTTATGGACTGGTAAGCGGGGTCTTTCCGCTGGGAGCGGCGCTTATCCTGGGCGGGCTGCCCCTGGCCTGGCAAGCCGGGCGCATCGCCATGCGCGAATATGACCAGCGCTCCCTGGTGCGCGCCAATGCCACCACCATTCAGTTGCACTTACTGGCCGGTGTTCTGCTGGCTGCTGGGCTGCTATTTAGCGATCAGATCACTCGCCTGCTGCGTTAAGCACAGCGATCAATCAAAAAAACGGGCGTCTGATCATAAAATCAGACGCCCCTTGTTTTTTTTGCTGCCGGACAAATTTAATCGCGCGAACCTGGGACTAATTTACTCTTTTCTCTCAATCCAAAAGGCGCCCTGCCAGCAAAAGTTCATCACTTCGGTAAGCACGCCAACGCCATGCTGCCTGCGACGAGCGCGCTCGTATGGTCCGGCCAGTATACTTTCTGCAAACGCATGGGTAGGTTCGAGCTCGGGTTCGTAGGACAAAAAGGCTCTCTCCAGGGCATCCCCCAAATTCAGCGCGTCCTCCAAGAACACCAGACCGCCATCATCAGGAGTGTAACCACCCTGCCAGGGAAGCGCATCATAGATATCAAAACCGAAAATTGAAGGCTCCACATCCGGCCACGGGTCGGGAAGCGCTGTCCCCATCGGATTCCATCCGTATTCCTCAGCCATCTCCAGCACGCTGTACCAGGCCGCGCAGCTCATACTTAAAGTCTTTTGCGGATCCTTTTGATTCCTCAATCGCAAACTCACCCGATAAACTCCTTGTGCCAGACTGCATCATGCGACGCCACCAAGGCCTGGCAGAATACGCCAACAATAAAGATTAGACAAAAAGTCATCTGAATGCCAGGAAGCATGATCTTTCCCGCAGCCGCTAAACTGCTGAGAAAACCTTCCCATCCCCCCCAAACGACTTATATTTTAACAGAAGAATATCGCTTCAGGCAACCTGGGTGAGGGAAAATACAGGATCCTGGCGTCTTCAGCACCGCAATCCGCAATAAAATCGCTACAATATCTATACAATATCTCAATATATACTTGACAAATACGATACACCATGTTATATTATCGCTGCCAACCAATATATCTGGTAGATCTAAATGAGTAGCAGAACAACAATCAATTTCTTAAGGAGAGGTGAAAGATGAAGTTCAAATTATTTCGACGAAGTTGGTGGATAGCAGCGGTAGCCCTTGCATTGGTTCTGACGTTTGGCGCTCAGACCGCTCTGGCAAGCACTGGCACTTTTGACGTATCCGTATACCATGGCATCAATGGTCGCAGCCTGGGTCTATCAAAAGACCTGCCAGTGAAAATTACGATCCAGAAAGACGGCGCACCGCTGGCAGTGATTGATAATTTCACATTCAAGAGCCGCATAAATACACAACTGCCCGCAGGTGAATACCTTATCACGGTTGAATCACCCGAGGCTGGTCCCCTACCTAGTATGACAGTAGGCCCAGTCATGATCCCTGAAGGCGTCGAAGTTCGCCTGCACGCCCGGCTGGGTGCTGGAGGCGTTCCAATGATCATGGTTAAGGTCAAATAGATTTCAAACAGACCTTCTTGAACTTACAGTTAGACAAAATGCCGGTGGAAATTCCACCGGCATTTTGAATTGAAACGAATATCTGTACACCTGATAAAATCGATAAGCGCGGCCGATCTAAATCCCTGCAGGTTGTAATACAATTGTAAATACCTGTCAATTTGCACAGAGAAATAGGACAAATATTTAACCTAGAGCCTGCTTTTCACAGGAATAAGGCTGCTCCGCCAGGGATCGGCAAATTTCCTTCAACAAAGATTTTCATCGATGCTTTCAAAGGCCATTCTTTTATTAATTCCCTACTTGATTTCGGCGGGTATCTCAACCTGGCTGGGGGTTCACGCCTGGCGGAGGCGTTCCATTGCAGGAGCACAGCTTTTCGCAGGGATTGCTTTCTCTGAGGCTGTTTGGACTCTGGGTTATGTGATGCAGCTCATCACCCCCAGCCTGGAAGGCAAAATCTTCTGGAACAACACCCAGTTTATCGGGGCAATCGCTGCGCCGCTGATGTTTCTCGGTTTTGCCTTGGATTATGATCAGCCTTATCGCCCACCAAGGCGATTTTCCTGGAAACACGTGGCACCAGTGGCTATCCTGATGGTGCTTTTCGTTTGGACAGATGAGCTGCACGGTCTGTTCCGCGGGAATGCGTATATCGTTGCCTCACAGCCATTTTCCGAACTGCTCTTCGAACCGGTCCCAGGCTATGCTGTTTATACGATCTATGCGTACAGCCTGCTCATTCTGACCACGTTGATCCTGATATCCAGATACCTAAATGCCTCACAGCTCTATCGTATTCAAGTTGGGATTGTCCTGTTCGGCATTCTGGTTCCCTGGGTTTCAACTGTGATCACGGCTCTCGGTTTGATTCCTCTGAAACTTCACGAGCTGACCCCGATTACTTTTGGAATCAGCAACCTGATTATCGCCTGGGCGCTGTTCCGTTACCATTTATTTGAGATTGTGCCAGTGGCGCGCGATTACCTGATAGAACAAATGCGGGACGCGGTTTTCGTGCTGGATAGCTTGCTGCGCATCGTTGACCTGAACCCGTCTGCGAAAAAAATCCTCGGATTAGGAAATATCGAAGTGGCAGGCGAAAAGATCGACGCTTTCTTGCCCTTGAATGTCAACTGGTCCGATATCATCAGTGGTTCATTGAAAAATATCGAAATTGTTCTGGAAAAAGAAGGGCGCCCGGGTTATTACGAGGTCCAATCCTCCAAGCTCAATCACCCATGGGGACGCAGCACCCTGTATCTCGTCGTACTACGTGATATCCACGAGCGCAAGGAGATCGAAGAGAAGCTGCGGCTGCTGGCGATCACTGATCCACTGACCGGGATCTTCAACCGCCGGCATGTATTCAACCTGGCTCAGCAGGAAATTGAGCGCGCCCTACGCAAAGGGCACGATCTTTCAATTATCCTTTTCGATATCGACGATTTCAAACAGGTCAATGATGCCTTCGGGCACCTGGTTGGCGATAAGGTGCTGGAGAATCTCACTCAACATTGTCAGGTGGATTTACGCAGCTTCGATATTTTCGGGCGCTACGGTGGCGAAGAATTTGTCATTGTGCTCCCAGAAACGGACAGCGATCATGCCTGGCAAGTCGCCGAACGGATACGCGTTCTGATCGAGAACCTATCCATCCCAGATGCCCCCGAAAGCGTGCACGTCACCATCAGCGCTGGAATCGCCAGTTTGGGTGCGCATTCCAAGATGAGCCTTGACCAACTCCTGGAACAGGCCGATCGGGCGCTCTACCGGGCGAAGGCTGCAGGGCGAAATCAAGTATACAAATAACGAAAAAAGGTTTTGAAAAGAAATGAGCCATGCATTCTAAGAATGAGCATGGCTCATATTATTAATATTGAACAGCCGATTTCATTGCAATTGAAAGTTCACCAGTGTCAATTTGCCTGGCTTGATTTTAACGATACGCTGCTGCAGCTTGTTCTGCCAGTAGAAAGATATCTGGTAATCCCCGGCCGGCAGATCGCCCATGGCAAAGCTTTCTTCCCATGGGCTGAGCCCCATCAAACGCTTTTCAGCGTACGTCTTCAGATACAGTGTCTTCAGCGCGGGCTGACCAGGGCCGGCCAATTGCTCGAGCACAATATTGGAAATCTGTACATAATTCCCGTTCGAATCCACCATCTGTCCGGCCAGAGCGCCCTGGGGTTGGCCGGTTTCATCCGGCAGCAGTTCCATCCACAACTCCGGATTACGAACGTCCTGGTAGGTATTCTCACCCAGCCGGACCTCAAAATGCAAGGTGCTCCCGGTCACACGACCGCTCATCCCGACCAGGCCAATCTCCTGCCCAGTTTTTACTTGATCTTTGACTTTGACCGAAACCTGGGAAAGGTTGGCATAGAGCGTGTAAACAGGTTGAGAGATGCCTGGCAGATCATGCTTCAAAATCACCAGGTTACCATAGGTGTTCGTACGCAAGGCGTAAGGGGTGCGGCTGTCATCGCCTGCCACTACCACCTTGCCATCTGCCGCAGCTACAACAGGCGTGCCCGTTGAATTGAGGAAGTTGGCACCATGATTGGTGTCCTGCGTGCGTTGGCGGTAACTGCCGAAACGGTCTGAGATATCTATTGTTTTCCGCCCCGCTCCACCAACCGGACGTGCCAGCAAGAAATACCCGTCTTCAACGCAACTGTCCTGTGATGTGCAGGGGCCGGCCTGGGACGAGGAAGCCGCGGGAGGCGATGTAGGGGCGGCCTGATCAGAACCAGCCTCGGTCGCCTGCGGTGCTGTTGGCTCGGTGGGTTGGGCACTTTCGTCTCCAGGCGGTTCCGTAGCCTCGGAGGGTTGTTGAGGCACACCAGTATCGGGAGGGGCTACTGTGACCGCGACTGCCGGAGCAGGGGTCTCAGCCTGGCCCAGCAAGCTGGAGGCAAATTGGCAACTTACGGTAACGCTGAGTATAACGAGACTGGCCAAAAGAATCAGGGGGAGCACTTTGGATTTCATTTTGAGGGGTTCTCCATTTGACAGTCATCATATCGGTTTTTGATCGGGACACGTGAGTGCTTTCGCCCGGGACCAGCCCATACCCGCGCAGGGATGGCTCGTACCCGGAAGCAGTAATTAATTCTAGCATAAGCATCGTTTAAGATTTAGCGAGAAATGATTAAGTAATGGTTATGAACTTATAGTAGAAAATCAAAGTAGAGACGCCGCACAAAAAAGAGACGCAAATCTTGCGTCTCTACGGGATCTCACAGGGCAATTGATCGCCAGGAACGGGATAAAAAGCTCGCTACTCCTCGAAAGTGATGGCTACCGTCATACCCCAGCGCAGGCTTGGATCAACCTTGTCCAGCAGGATGCGGGTCGTATAAGTAACGTCGCCGCGCTTCTCCTCGAAAATTTTATTAATCGATTCGACCTTACCACCGAGCTCGAGATCCGGCAACGCATCGGGGGCGATCTTTGTCACCTGGCCTTCCGAAATGCGGACCACCTCGATCTCGGTCAGGTCATCCGTTTCGGCATACATCTTGGATAAATCGGCCACCGTCATCACCGCCTGGCCCACACTGACCTGCTGCCCAACGATCAGGTCCTGGCTGACCACAGTACCATCGATGGTAGCAACCAGTTCCAGGTGAGACAGCGCAGCTCTTGCAGCCGCTAAGGAGGCCTCAGTAGCCGTAATGCGCGCTTCGGCGTTGGCAACATCATCCGGATCGGGTCCATTTTTCAATAATTCGTGTTTATCCTGAGCCTGCTGGAGTTTGGCCTGAGCAATATCGAGCTCGGTTTGCGCCTGTTCCAGTTCGAAATCAAGAGGGGTGACGCCGATCAATCGATTGAGCTCTCTTTCCGCGCCGTCATAACGATCCTGCGCATCTGCCAGTTTGCTGAGATAGGTGGCCCGGCGATAATCGTTCTCTGGCTTATTTTCATAGGGTTTATATTTCTTCCTGGCAGCTTCCAGCGATTTCTTAGCAAGTGCCAGATTCGCCCGGGCGACATCGACATCGATTTGATCTGGCGGGACATCGAAACCCCTCATTTTGCGCTCAGCGTCCCGCAGTCCGTCGCGGGCATCATTCAAGGCCTGCAAGGCAGCAGTTTGTGCCTCCGGCAGGTCATCCGTGAGCGATTTCAAAGCCTGTTGAGCAGCCAATAGTTCGACTTGCGCGTTGGCGATGGTGGACTCAAGTTCTTCCCGGTTCCCCAGGCGTGCCAAGACATCGCCTTTCTTCACCTGGTCGCCCTCTTTGACCAGTACTTCATCAACCTGCCCACCAGAAAAGAACGAAAGCTGTTTCGATTCGTACGGCACCAGGCGGCCCTCAGACACCACCCGGGTATCCGCTTCGACAAAGGGGACCGCGGTTGGAGTCGGCTCACTGGTTGATCCCGGAATCGAGCCGCAGGCTGTCAGGATCATTACCCCAACCAAAAAGACGATCACGGATTTGAATAACTTGGATAACATGACTGCATTCTCCTCTAGTGTTTTATTACTGGTAAGCCAGGCTTTCACGCACGCTGATGCGCGTTGCACTGCGTGCTGGCAACCAACTGGCGATAATCGAAAGAATGGTAATGATAATCAACCACAGGATAGCTCCATTGGGAGTGTACTTGTAGACGATATCGAGATTGAACGCCGCTCCCAAAGCCTGAACCATTACGCGCCCTGCCGGCATGCTTAACGGCAACGCAATCAGCCAGCTCAGCCATCCCAATATCAGACCTTCACCAATAAACAAACGGGCAATTGTCCAGGAAGAGGCGCCAATGGCACGCATCACCCCGATCTCGCGCCGCCGCTCCATTACG
>Ga0315542_1002311_pt1 | contig 11645 bp, 8 predicted proteins | sample SalMarSW160120MG_FD_202541 | JGI IMG/M metagenome (GOLD analysis project Ga0315542, IMG submission 202541) | Salt marsh sediment microbial communities from the Plum Island Ecosystem LTER, Massachusetts, United States - Salt Marsh Sediment SW1601-20 ... | reverse complement strand
AGCGCGATGAACAGGATAAAGATGTCGCGCTGAACCTCTTTTTCCGGCTCATCCTTCACCGCCCAGAAATCCAGTCCCACTTCCCCGATTGCAACCAGACGATCCTGTTCCCGCTCGATGAACCGCACCATTTCCTGCGCTGCCGATACATCAAGGTGCGTCGGATAGAGACCTGCCGCCGGGAGCACCTGGGGATATTTCCCTGCCAGCGCCAGGTTTTTTTTGCCGTCCTCGAGCGTTTCCCCCACGGCGACGATCGACGAAACACCCGCTCCCCGCGCCCGCGCCAGGACCGCGACCAGGTCCCCATCAAAGGAAGTGTCGCTCAGGTGCGCGTGGGTATCCACAAGACCGCTCATCGGCACGCCGCTTTCTTGCTTCTCGTTCATGAAAAACCTCTCACCGCAGCAGCTCAAGCATGGCCCCTGGCTCTGTGACGGGTGCTGTGCAGGCCGTGTTGGTGCACACATACGCCGTGGCCTTCCCCTCCCTTTTTTCATGGGTCTTCACAAAAGGGGCTATCCGGTCCACGGGAGGATCATCCAGGTCTGCCGGCCGGAACAGGGTGACCGTGTTGGGCAGAAAATGAGTGTGCAGGGCCTGCAGCATCCCGGCCGTATCTTCCGCGTGCGTGTCTCCTACGACCACCACCTCGTTGGCAGGGCCGATGCCGAAATCCGCGGCAACCAGGAACTGTGTGTAGCCCGAGGGAATCTGGCTGATCTGGGAAGAAAAGGCGCGATCAAGCTGGGCGGCCCGGTCTTCCAGGTCGGACCTGCCCGTGAGGTGTGCCAGCCGCAGAAGATTGAGAAGGGCCACGGAATTACCGGAAGGGATGGCCCCGTCATAGACCTCTTTTTTCCGGAGGATGAGGTCGTCACTGTCATCCGGTGCGAAAAAGAATCCCCCTTGCTGCTGGTCCCAGAAATGCTTGAATGCTTCGGCCAAGACTTCCATAGCATTTTCAAGGTGTTGAGGTTCATAGGAGGCTTCATAGAGTTCAATGAGCCCCCAGGTGAGAAATGCATAGTCATCCAGATTGGCGAGGATCCCCGCCTGCCCCTCCCGGTAACGGTGGAGGAGACGCCCCTCTTCTCCGCGCATGGTCTGGAAGATAAACGCCGCAGCCTTCTTTGCCGCCAGGGCGTACTCATCCTGTCCCAGCACCCGTGCTCCCCTGGCGAGGGCCGCGATCATGAGCCCGTTCCAGTCGGTGAGGATCTTATCATCCCGGTGGGGGCGCACGCGCTCTTCCCTGATCTGGAAAAGCCGGTTTCTCATCTCTTCAATGCGTTTCTTCAGGATATCAACAGACAGGTGCAGATCGCCGGCCAGGTCCTGAAGGGGTTTTTTCATATGCAGGATATTGGTTCCGGTTGCTTCTCCGGTCGCCTCCTCCTGAAAATTACCCTGTTTCTTGACGCCGAACACCTGGATAAACAGGTCGGCATCCTTCCCGAGGACCCGGCGGATTTCCTCTTCTCTCCATACATAGAATTTCCCTTCGACCCCTTCGCTGTCCGCGTCCTCTGCTGAATAAAACCCCCCTTCAGGACCGGTCATGTCCCGGAGAACATACGTGAAAATTTCCCTTGCCGTATCCGCGTACGTCTCCTTTCCGCTCGCCTGGTAGGCTTCCAGGTAGGCCAGGGCCAGCATGGCCTGGTCATAGAGCATCTTCTCAAAGTGGGGAACCAGCCACTCACGGTCCGTTGAGTAGCGGTGAAACCCGTAGCCGACGTGGTCGTACAACCCTCCCAGCCGCATGGCCTGGAGGCTCTTTTCCGTCATCTCAAGGGCAGGGGAATCGCCTTGCCTTTTCCAGTAGCGCAGCAGGAAAAAAAGCTGGTGCGGGGTGGGGAACTTGGGAGCAGTGCCGAAGCCCCCGAATTGTCCGTCATAGCGCTCTGCAAGCTCCCGGGATGCCCTTTTGAGGATGGAGACATCTGTCTGCGGCCCGGCGGTCTGCTGCTCCGTGCTCTCCAGGGCGCCCATGATATTTTCCGCGGACTGAAGGACCTCTTGTCGTCTTGTGTCCCACACGGACCTGATGCGGGGAATAAGCTCCATCAGGCCCAGGCGTCCGAAACGGGTTTCCTTTGGAAGGTAGGTGCCAGCGAAAAAAGGCTTCTTTTCCGGGGTCATGATGATGGTGAGGGGCCAGCCGCCGCTCTTGGTCAGTATCTGACAGACCGTCATGTATATGTGATCGAGGTCCGGCCGCTCTTCACGGTCCACCTTGATGGACACAAAGGCCTCATTCATCACTCCCGCCACTTCAGGGTCTTCAAAAGATTCCCGTTCCATCACGTGGCACCAGTGACAGGTGGAATACCCGATGGAAAGGAACACAGGTTTATCTTCCTTCTCTGCTTTTTCAAATGCCTCTGTGCCCCAGGGATACCAGTCCACGGGATTGTACGCGTGCTGCAGCAAATACGGGCTTTGTTCCCGGATCAGGCGGTTTGACTTTCTGTTGTCCATGAGTGCTCCTTTCCATTGCCGGGAGGGTTTGTCCGGAACAGGCCGATCCCCGCTTCCCATAATATAGGCACGTTTTTCCATTTGGAAAGCGGTGCCGGGGCATTCGCACGGTCACTGGTCGAGGAGAGATCCGGGACGGACGGTCCCTTCTCCGTGTTTTTCCAGGAGGGAATCAAGTGCGGCGTTCAGGTTTCTCTTCTTCCGGGGAGAGGCTTCCTCCTGGAAAAGCTGCAATTGTTTTTCTCCGTGGAGAGGTTCAAGCTGTGACAGGGACACACCCAGGAGCCTGACCGGCCGTTTTCCTGCCTCCGTAGTCAGGAGAAGACGGGAGACGGTGGAGAATATTTCAGCACCGTCGTCGGTAGCGTGGCGAAGGGTCTCAGACCGGGTTACCTGGACGAAATCGCCGTATTTCACCTTGAGCGTGACCGTCTTTCCGCGCATCCCCTTCCGGCGCATCCGGTGGGCCACCCTGTCGGCAAGTGCCAGGATTTCCCGCCTGGCCTCTTGAACCTGCGTGATGTCGCGCGCGAACGTCTCCTCGTGACCAACCGACTTGATCTCCCGGTGCGGGACCACCGATCTTTCGTCCACGCCCTGGGAGAGCTGATGCATCACGAACCCCTGCTTCCCGAACCTTCGTTCAAGGACCCTGAGCGGCATCCGGCGCAAATCCCTGAAGGTCCGCACTCCCAGGCGGCCCAGGGACTCCCCGGTCACCTTTCCCACTCCCCACATTTTTTCTATGGGCAGGGGATCGAGAAACTCCAGAACGTTTTCAGGGCAAACGACGGTCAGGCCGTCCGGTTTATCCATGTCGGAAGCGATCTTGGCAACAAATTTTGAAGGGGCAACTCCTGCCGATGCGGTCAGCCCGGTTTTGTCCAAGATCAGGGCCTTGATCTTCCGGGCGATCGTCTCCGGCCGCCCGAACAGGCGGGTCGATGAAGTGACATCAAGGAAGGCTTCATCAATGGACAGGGGTTCAACCAGCGGGGTGAAGAGATGGAATATCTCAAAGACCTGCTCTGACACCTCCCGGTACCTGTTCATTCTCACCGGGAGGAATATCCCGTGAGGGCACAGGCGCCTGGCGGTTATCATGGGCTGGGCCGAATGGACCTCGAACGTCCGGGCCTCGTACGAGGCGGAGGAGACCACCCCCCGGTCGCTGATTCCGCCCACAATGACCGGCCTGCCTTTTAACTCCGGGTTGTCAAGGATTTCAACGGCCGGATAAAAGGCATCCATGTCCAGATGAATGATGTGCCGCACTCCCATAACCAGGTCCTCGGTACCGGGTGTCGCGATATTTCATCACCACCTCAGTATACCCGATTACCCGCAGGACTGCCAGCCACTCTTTCAATGCAGCCAAGACAGCATTGCCCCAGCCGAAAACTTGAAAAAAATTGAGCCATGTGGAATTCTATTTCTTGGGCTTCTTGCGCTTGTCGCGAAGGTAGATTGATTTGGAATGACCGTCAACCTGGACTCTTTCATCCACATCAAACAGCTTGGTGGCCGCAGCGAGTTCCCCAAGTTTACTGTAGCCATAGTTCCGGGGATCAAACTCCGGGGCCTGTTTGGCAATATTACTGCCCACAGCACCCAAATGCGCCCATCCACTTTCGTCTGAAGCCGCATCAAGAGCACTGCGAAGGAGACCCACCAGTTTGGCATCTCCTTTCAACTCATTTGCGGTTTTTCGTTTGACGGCCGGCCCAGCATCTTCCTGGGACCGAAGAACTTCAGTGAAAATGAACTTGTCGCACGCGGATACAAAAGCCTTTGGGGTCTTCTTTTCCCCGAAGCCATATACGAGCAGACCTTCCTCTCTGATCCGTGAGGCCAAACGAGTGAAGTCACTATCACTGGATACCAGGCAAAAGCCGTCAAAGCGTTTAGCATAGAGCAAATCCATTGCGTCTATGATCATGGCGCTGTCTGTTGCATTCTTCCCCACGGTATAGCGAAATTGTTGAACCGGCTGGATAGAATGTTCCAGCAGTACGGATTTCCATCCGCTCAGCGATGGTGTCGTCCAGTCACCATATATGCGTTTTACGCTGGCAACACCGTACTTGGCCACTTCTGACAGAAGCCCTTCCGTGATCAAGGGTTGGGCATTATCTGCGTCAATGAGGACAGCAAGCCTGTTTTGTGGTGGTTCAGTCACACTCATATCATTTTCCTCTCGGTCAACCGGAATTCCGTTCTTCCATGTTGATTCCTGATGAGAATCCTCTCAATACTCATTTCAATAATACCGATCAATCGAGACATATCAGGCTTGACGTTCGATCGGACTTATTAAAAGCGCCGCCCCCCGCCTTGTCTTCCGCCTCTTCTCCCGCCGCCGGGTCCTCCTCTGCCACGGCGATTTTCAGTTCGAGGGCGCGCTGTATTGACTTTTAGCGCTCGTCCTTTAAGCTCCTTATCGTTCAGGCCGTCAATCGCCGACTGCGCCTCAGCATTATTAGGCATCTCCACGAATCCGAATCCTTTTGATCTGCCCGTGTAATTGTCTGTTAGAACCCTGACGGTTTCGACTGTCCCAAAAGCCCCAAAAGCCTCTTTTAAATCCTCTTCGGTCACTTCATACGATAAATTGCCTACGTAGATATTCATTCTGATCTCCTTCTAGTCATAGAAAATATTATGGAAACCCGCCACATTGGATCTTCCGTTTCGCGATGGGGTTCCGCGCTTCGTCATCTCGCCGCTTCTGCACACAATCCGGGTTCTCTGCAGATAGAAAAACGCTTATCTTTTTCACCTTTCCTCCGGCGAATAATATTGCCGGTACCTAGTTGAGATATTGCCTTCTCTTGTCTATCTTTGGCTTGGTCAAGATGATTAAGCATCTTCTTAAGTTTTAGCTCTAATTGATTCCGTGTGCCGTCGTTCATTATTCCTCATTTCTCCTTTTCTTTTTTATATGTTCTTGACAATTCACTCTTTTTGAAAGAGTTACCCATGGTAAGCGTCCATACTGCGTAAAACAGGGACCGTTTCCGAAAACGAAAGCCATTTTTTTCCAAAAATTATTAGTAGTACTGCTGCCATTGGATAAAATAGAGGGTGATCGGATCTTAAAATGCGGCTGAAACATAAGCACATAAAGAGATGAGTAAATTCTATCACAGGAAGGGAGAAAAATAAAATTCTCTTTCTTGCACCCGTAAGCTATTAGAAAAGCACCCAACAGAACTGTTTATGTAATGGCTTCCCAACATGCCGTTATTATCTCCGGCGCTAATCTCCTACTCTTGTGTGTTGAGGATGTCCCGAAGAAAAGATTCACGCACACCCGAGAAGCCATTTAAATGCCGCCTGATACTCCCTTTTTCTCAAATATAACCTTCGGAGGCGTCTTAATCCATCGCATGGTTTATTATTGTGTGTTGAAGCAGGGCGGTCATTATCGCCAAATACTTTTTATCATTATTTAAAACAGTTATCTTTTTCTATATTTTAAAATTATAATAAATTTTAAGTTTATTATCAAAATAAGTCAAGCTTTTTTTGTTAATTTGTTTTTTTAATATCAGAACCTATCCTCACAAAAGAGTGGAAAGCGTGGAATGCAAGCTGGCCGGTTCGTCTATTTAACCTTTACCTCAATTTCTTTGGCCCTAACCTTCTCGGTTTTAGGCAATCTAAGATTTAGCATCCCGTCCTTGAACGACGCCTCAATTTTTGCCTGGTCGACGTTTTCCGGCAGGGTAAAACTGCGGGCGAAAGTGCCGTAATAACGCTCAACTCTGTGAAACTTCTTGCCCTTCTCTTCCTTTTCCTGCTTTCTTTCTCCACGGATGGTGAGGACATTGTTATCGACGGTCACTTTAACATCCTCTTTATTAACCTCGGGGATCTCCGCTTTGATGAAAAATTCATGGTCGGTTTCGGCAATGTCCACAAGCGGCGCCCAGTCACGGGTTGCCATCAGTTCCTGGCTTCCCCGCCGAGGCCATCCGACGGCTCTGGTATACCGATCGAACATGGCTTCCATTTCACTAAACGGGTCCCACTTCACAATAGCCATAGTAAAACCTCCTCTCCGCTGCGGGATTTTTAATATTGTTTTGGCAAGGCGCCTGCATGCCCCTCCTGAAAACAGAAAGAACGAATCATCATCGGGATCGACCGGTTGCAAATGTCCCACACTCCAGGCGGTGTTCCACAAAGGCCGCAGCGAATCCGGGCCTTTGGAGCGCACCCCGAAAAGTGGACTTAGAGGCTGGAGCTATGCTCCGAGCCGCATACCACTCGGCGACCCCATTGCGCTCTTCCCTGAGCGTCCTCAAGGCAGCCCTCGCTTTCTTGCGAGTGAACTGATCCATCTCCCATTTCTTATTAAGCCGGGATTCCAGACTGTCGATGTGGGCATCGAGATCATCCAGGGCAGCCTTTGCCTTCCTAACGGCTTCATCTCGCTGATCCACGAAATACTTCTCGATTGCCTGGGCAGTTTCCGACACCTTCTCCTTGACATCTTTCGTCCCCGTCTCATTTCTCGACGTTTGTGCCGCGAAGGAAACCGCCCCCATCGCGAAAAAGACAGCCATGGTGAACGCTAGATAAGCCTTTCCTAATTTTTGAGTTTTCATTTACCTTCTACCTCCTTTTTCGCAATTTCCATGAGCACTTCAGGCTCGACGATGGGAACCAGACCGGCTTCCTGACACAAGGCGGCATAGCGAGCTAACGCATGCGCATTGGCCTTGATACAACACCGACTGGGGATGCCATCGACGATGGTAATCACCGCGCGGTTCGCATCGGTTCATTTATGGGGTTCATCTTTCCGGATCTCCTGTTCCGCCTCAAACCAGTCTCGACCTGCTTGGCCTTCCTGGCGGCCTCGCTGCTCGTAGAGTTCATGGGCTCGCTTGGCGATCTGCGGTGTCACATCGACAGGTATTTTGGCCAATAGAGGCGCGGCAGTTGGATCGAACACCCGATACGCCAGCAATTTCACGCGGTCGCTCACGAGAAACCAAGCCAGAGCATAGCCCCAAACGAACAGCGCCCAACCCCAGCCGAGGGGTGCCATAAACAGCCCATAAACCGCAATCAGAATCGCCATGATTTGTGCACACAGCACAACACCCAATAAAATCCGCGCGGGGCGTATGGACCAGAACGGGCCGCGCGTGCGCGTCAGGAAAATTGTCATTTGTCCGGCCACGGACAGCATAAGGTACATCAGCGTCTGGAGATGTGGCCGGTCGAGGTGATAGACGCGGTCGCCAAGGTAAAACAGGCCAAACGCAGCCACGGGTCCCATGATCCCCAGCACCGTCGCGATCCCCAGCACCAGGCGCATGTTCCATGCCTCGGGCTGATCCTTGTAATGAACGTTGTCATAGGCAATGGACAGGATCGCTCCGTCGTTCAGCAACGCCAGCATCACGATCATCACCGCCGTCAATGGATAAAAGTTGAAGATCAGGATGGCCAGCGTCATGAACAACAGCACGCGCAGCGTCTCGGCAATGCGGTAGATCGCGTAGCTGTTCATCCGCTGGAAGATTTTCCGGCTCTCCTTGATGGCGTCGATGATCACCGACAGGCCGGGCGTCATCAGCACGATGGACGCGGCCGCCCGCGCCGCATCCATTGCGCCCGAAACGGCAATGCCGCAGTCGGCCTTCTTCAGCGCAGGGGCGTCGTTCACCCCGTCACCCGTCATGCCGACGATGTGGCCGCGTTGCTGCAAGACGTCTACAATGTGGAACTTGTGTTCGGGGAACACCTGGGCGAAACCATCGGCCTTCTCGATGGTCTCCGCCAACTGCGCCGTCTCGTGATGCTCCGTGTCGCCGAAACCGCTGGCATCCAGGATATTTGCGCCCAGGCCCAATTTCCCGGCGGTTTCTCGGGCGATGGCCACTTGATCACCCGTAACCATCTTGACGCTGACTCCCATCTGGCGGGCAGTCGCGATGGTCGCTTTGGCTTGTTCCCGGGGCGGGTCGAAAAGCGGCAACACGCCTATAAACTGCCATGACCCTTGTGCGTCCGCCCGTGCCACACCCAAAGAGCGGAAGCCGCGCGCCGCAAATTCGTTGACGGCCTTCTCGACGGCGGGCTTCACCTGCCCGGGATTGGCCAACAACTCCAGGATCACCTGGGGTGCGCCCTTGGTCACCTTGAATTCCTTTCCGTCCGTGCCCATGACGGTGGCCTCGGTGCGTTTATGCACCGGATCGAATGGCTGGAAATGGCTCACCTGGTAGCCTTTCAAGGCCTGATCATTTTTCAATCCGCCCAGCACGGCCAGGTCGATGGTGTCCTTATTGTCGGCGCGCGACGCCAGCGCGGCGTTGAGAATGACTTTCTCGGCGGAGATATCGTTCACGCTGAACGGATCGCCCAGCGTCAGCTTGTTCTGGGTCAAGGTGCCGGTCTTGTCCGAGCACAGCACGTCCACGCCCGCCAATTCCTCGATGGCTGCCAACCGGGTGACAATCGCCTCTTTCTTGGCCAGCAGTCGCGCGCCGACCGCCATGGTCACGGACAGCACTGTGGGCATCGCCACGGGAATCGCGGCCACGGTCAGCACCAACGCAAACTGAAGCGTGGTGAGCATCGGGTCGCCGCGAAAGAGCGCGACGGTAATAATCAGCGCCACCATAGCCACCGCGAGGATGATCAGGTAATCGCCGATTTTCAGCACAGCCCGCTGGAAATGGCTGACGGTGTGCGCCTCCTGCACCAGTTGCGCGGTCTTGCCGAAGTAGGTGTTCACACCGGTGGCGTAAACCATCCCGTCGATTTCGCCCTGGCGGATGATGGATCCCGAGAACACCGCCTCGCCGGACTTGCACGTAGCGGGCAAAGACTCTCCCGTCAGCGCGGACTGATCCACTTCTATAGGGTCACCCTCCAGCAAGCGCACATCCGCCGGCACGATGTCACCCAGACGCACGCGGATGACGTCGCCGGGCACCAGTTCACGCGCCTCCGGGCTGGTCCACTTTCCATCGCGTCGGACGCGAGCCTTGATGGCCAGCTTGGCCTTCAGCGCGGCGATGGCGTTACCTGCCTGGTGTTCTTCCCAGAAACCAACTACCCCGTTGGCAACAAGCAAAAGGAGGATGATGAAAAAATCCGGCCAATGTCGGGCCACCGCCGAAAGGATCACGGCCGCTTCGATCATCCACGGGATGGGGCCCCAAAAATAGGTGAGGAATTTCAGGAACGGATTGGTTTTCTTTTCTTCAACCTCATTAGGCCCATATTGGGTCAGCCGTTTCTGCGCCTCGGTTTCACTGAGGCCGTCCGGTGAGGACCCCAATTTCGCCTGCAGTTCCGGCATGGGCAGGGATTTCAGATCGACCTTCGCATTGGGCCTCGATTCGGGAGCCTTGGGTTGATCGATATTGGGTTGCATAATGGGTATTCTCCTGTCTTTGCTATGCCGCAGGTCTTGTGAGTTGCGGAATACTTTCTGTCATTTGGGGTTGCCCCACTTCCAGTTCCGGATTTCCGGCATGTCTTGGCCATTCCGGGTGATATACTGCTTGTGCTCGACAAGCTTGTCCTTGAGCTGTTGCTTCAGGTAGACGCCCTTGTCGCCGGTCTGCGGCAGGCGGTCGATGGCATCCATTACGAGGTGGAAGCGGTCCAGATCGTTCAGCACCGTCATGTCGAAGGGCGTGGTGATGGTACCCTCTTCCTTGTAGCCGCGGACGTGGATGTTGTCATGGTTGGTGCGGCGGTAGGTCAGCCGGTGAATGAGCCACGGGTAGGCGTGGTACGCGAAGATGACGGGCTTGTCCCTGGTGAAGAGCTCGTCGAAATCCATGTCGCTCAACCCGTGCGGGTGCTCGGTTTGCGGCTGCAGCTTCATGAGGTCGACGACGTTGACTACCCGGATTTTGAGGTCGGGCAGATGCTCGCGCAGAATGGAGACGGCGGCGAGGGTCTCCAGTGTGGGCACGTCGCCACAGCAGGCCATGACCACATCGGGTGCAACGCTTTGATCGTTGCTGGCCCACTGCCAGATGCCGATGCCCTCGGTGCAGTGCTTGACGGCGGCGTCCATCGTCAGCCACTGCGGCGCCGGGTGTTTGCCCGCGACCACGACGTTGACGTAATGGCGGCTGCGCAGGCAGTGGTCCATCACTGAGAGCAGGCAGTTGGCATCCGGCGGAAGGTAGACCCGCACGACCTCGGCCTTCTTGTTCACCACGTGGTCGATGAACCCGGGGTCCTGGTGGGTGAAGCCGTTGTGATCCTGGCGCCAGACGTGCGAGGCCAGCAGGTAGTTCAGCGAGGCGATCTTCCGCCGCCACGGCAGGTGTGACGTGACCTTCAGCCACTTGGCGTGCTGGTTGAACATGGAATCGACGATGTGGATGAACGCTTCGTAGCAGTTGAAGAGTCCGTGGCGCCCGGTGAGGAGGTACCCCTCCAGCCAACCCTCGCATTGGTGCTCGCTGAGCATTTCCATCACGCGTCCGGTGGACGCGAGAAATTCGTCGTTCGGCACGGTCCTGGCATCCCACTGGCGCTTCGTCACCTCAAAGAGGGCCTCCAGACCGTTGGAGAGCGTCTCGTCAGGGCCGAAGACCCGGAAATTCCGCTGCTCGCTGTTCAGCTTCGCCACATCGCGCAGGAAACACCCGAGCACATGCGTGTCGCCGATGCCTTTCACCCCAGGCGAGGGCACGTCGACTGCGTAATCGCGGAAATCCGGCATCCTCAGGTCGCGGAGCAGCATGCCGCCGTTGGCGTGTGGATTTGCGCCCATGCGTCGTTGACTCCTGGGCGCAAGTTCGGCCAGTTCCGGCTTCAGGCGCCCCTGCTCATCGAAGAGTTCCTCCGGCCGGTAGCTCCTCAGCCAGTCTTCCAACAGTTTGAGGTGTTCAGGGTGGGTGGCCGGGTCGGAGAGCGGCACTTGGTGTGCACGGAAAGTGCCTTCAACCTGCAGGCCATCGACGACTTTCGGTCCCGTCCAGCCCTTGGGTGACCTCAGGACGATCATCGGCCAGCGCGGTCGGGAGGTGTTCTTCTTGTTCCGTGCATTCTCTTGGATTTGCCGGATGCCCTCGATGGCCTTCTCCAAAGTACCGGCCATGAGTTGATGCATCTCTTCCGGCTCATCGCCTTCCACAAAGTGGGGTGTCCAGCCGCAGCCTCGCAGAAAT
>Ga0315542_1002309_pt1 | contig 11650 bp, 10 predicted proteins | sample SalMarSW160120MG_FD_202541 | JGI IMG/M metagenome (GOLD analysis project Ga0315542, IMG submission 202541) | Salt marsh sediment microbial communities from the Plum Island Ecosystem LTER, Massachusetts, United States - Salt Marsh Sediment SW1601-20 ... | reverse complement strand
TGGCTGGTGAATGCCAGCGCCTCGAATTGTTCGGTGGTCACCTGGCCAGCCGCAGCGAGCACGTGGCGGTTGGCCCAATAATTGTAATCATACAAAGTGAGCATTTCAGACTTTTCCATAATTCCCTCCCGAGCGCATCATAACATAATATTGACATTATAGATCGCAATATGCTATATTGACCCTGGGCGATTTTGGTCAGAAATCGGAAAAATTTCAACCGGTTAGCTACTATTTCATTCCTGTCGCTCAATTCAAATCAGTAGCATTATGGAGGGATTATGACATCAGAATTTCCTATGTCTGGCATGGAACTAACCAATATTCTGGTAGTAAGCGACCTGAATCGGGCCAGAAAATTTTACAGTGACGTATTAGGTGCTTCATTGTATGGTGAATACGGTGGTACATCCATTGTTTTCAATTTCAATGGTGCATGGCTGTTGTTTGTCACTGGGGGAGAACCGACAAGAGATAAACCTGGGGTAATATTTGCTGCGCCAGACAATACTGATCGAGTAAGTCATTCGATGACAATCCGCGTCCCAAGTTGCCAGGATGCGTATGAAACTCTCCAGGCGCGCGGGGCTGAGTTTTTGGCCCCACCTGTGAATTGGGGGCATGAAATCCGGGCTTTTTTTTGCGATCCGGATGGCCATTTATTCGAAATAAGCCAGGTAGAGAATACCAACTAATATTCGAATTGTTAGTACACATTCCGCATGCCCTTTTCGCATTGGATCGTAGGTTATCTCGGACCTGGGCTGAAAACATTTTAATAAATTTTTGAGAGGAAGTTGAATGAAAATCAGCGCTCATATACAGAATTCCGCCAACCAGCATCAGGTCATACTGAAAACAAACGAGAACGCACACTCCATCATCATTCCCCCAAAAGCTGGCGGATTCGGATCCAGCGCAAACGGCGGTGAACTGCTTTTCCTGGCCTTGGCCACCTGCTATTGTAACGATATTTACCGGGAAGCAGCGAAACGGGGTATCAAAGTCACCTCAGTGGAAGTGCAGGTAGAGGGAGATTTTGGTGCAGAGGGTGAACCTGCCAGGAACATTGCTTACAACGCGAAAGTCAGTGCCCAGGCAAACGAGAGGGACATCCGCGTGCTGATGAGGCGTACCGATCAGGTGGCCGAAATCCAGAATACACTCCGGACCGAGACGCCCGTTACCCTTGGCGCTCTTAAGGTTGTAACTGTGAATGAATAGCATCTTATTGGAGAGCAAGATCCATATCCCCGCCCGAGCGCACAGCATGGTCCCCCGTGCCAGGCTGAGGGATATGCTTGAGCAGCAGATCCAACATTACAGTCTCGTCATGCTCTCCGCACCGGCCGGTTACGGAAAAACCACCCTGCTTAGCGATTGGGCCTACAGCAGCAGCCTGCCGGTAGCCTGGTTGTCTGCTGAAGAGGAAGTTAGCGGCACCGAGAGCTTTCTACGCTACTTGCTGGCAGCCTGGGAAACAGTTCAACCCGAAATTATCGATCATTCTCTGGAAATTCTGCTCGAATCCCAAAAACCCGATATTCGGACTTTACTATCCACTCTGATCAATGCCACTTATCGGCTGGCGGAGTCACTGGCGTTTGTCATCGACGATTACCAACTGATCGAGAACAGCAAAATCAATGAGGCGCTCACCTTTATTCTCGATAACCTGCCGGGGTATATTCATTTCGTGCTGGCCTGTCGCAGCGACCCGGCGCTGCCACTACCCCGCTACCGGGCGCGAGGTCAATTATTGGAGATCGGGATCGACGAGTTGGCTTTCACACCCACTGAGAGCGCTGATTTCTTGCAGCAGTCGCTCGGGGTCGAACTCCAGCCAGGCGAAATCGAGGCATTGCAGAACAGGACCGAAGGCTGGATTGCTGGGCTGCAGTTGGCGGGCCTTGCACTCCGGCGCGGGCGAAACCTTTCGCAAGAAGCCATGCCCGTCAGCGGACAGCAGCGTTATATCGCCGATTACCTCAGACAGGATGTACTGGAGCCGTTGCCGGGCGACGAGCGAGATTTCCTTTTAAAGACCAGCCTCCTGGATCGCATGTGTGCGCCATTGTGTGAGACCCTCACGGATGAGAAGAACAGCCAGCGCATGCTGGAAGGCCTGGAACGAGAAAATCTGTTCCTCATCCCGCTGGACGATCAGCGTGAATGGTTTCGCTACCACAGTATGTTTCATGATTTTCTGCGCGCTGAGCTCCCCCGGCGGATGGCATCTGAGCTCGACGACCTTCATAGGCGGGCCGCCCGCTGGTACCTGGAACAGGAGTTGCCAGAGCCAGCATTCCGCCATGCCGTGGAAGCCCGAGATGCTGATCTGGTCAGCAAAATTCTCGAACGCCATCTCCAGGCCAAGTTATGGGGAGGCGAATTCGATCTTCTGCAACATTGGCTTGCCTCCATTCCCCAAGAATGGCAATCCGCTTACCCGATGATCGGATTCTCCCGCACTGGTTTCTTGCTTTTCACCGGGCAGCTCGATGCCAGTATCCAAAGTATCGATGAAATCGAAGACAGCCTGGCCACTGCTGATGGGGAATCCATCCGTTCACAATTGGCTCGCGTCCAGGCTATTCGCTGCTCGATCGCCTGTTTTCAAAACAACTTGCCGCGAGCGGAGACTTACGCTTCCCAGGCCATTCCTGATTTACCCGCTGAAGATCACCTTTTTCAATCTATACTGTACAGCTCGCTTGGAGATATCTATCGCCACAACGGGCATTGGGAACAGGCACGCACCTGTTATTCGAATATGCTCGCCTATATCCACGAACCCCCCACGCGCCTTCAATCCGCCCATGTTTATGGTGCCCTTGCCGATCTCGATTTGAGGCAGGGTCACCTGGGGCAAGCCGCCCAATTTTGGAGGAAAGCACTGGAAGTGATCCAGGCGCGCCAGTACCGGGGGCGCTTCCCACTCCCGCTCACCGGATGGTTTTATATTCGAATGGCGGAGATTCTTTACGAGTGGGACGAGCTGGATGAAGCCGGGGCGCTGTTAGCGCAAGGATTAAAACGAGCCGAGATGGGAGCCGACGTGCGCTCCCGGATCGCCGGGTATCTGATTGCCGGCCGGATGAAACTCAGCGAAGGTGAGATCGAAGCCGCGCAGGAATACCTGGAACGAGTGCGCCCGCTCGTGGAGAGTGCGCAGTTTTCGCACTGGACCGGTCGTTTCGAACGCTTCCAATTAGAACTCTGGCTGGCGCAAGATAAGCTGCGCCGCGCGGTGGACTGGTCCGACCGGATGATACAAAGAGAAGCACTAGAAAGCCAGGAAGCACAACTGGCCGTGGCGCGTGTGCTGATCGTCAAAGGGGACCGCATGTCCCTGAAAGCCGCGCTGAGTCTGATTGGTCCGCTTTTACAAACGGCTGAAACCGAGGGGCGCCTGGGCATTCAGATCGAGACATTAGCCCTCCAGGCACTGGCATATTGGCGAGCTGACGATCACAGGCGCACTATGACCTGCCTGGAAAATGCACTGCGTCTGGCCAAGCCTGAGGGCTACGTACGCCTGTTCGCCGACCTCGGGTTGCCCATAGCTCGGCTGCTGCAGGAGGCGCATTCCCGGGCGGTTATGCCTGGCTATGCAAAAAAACTGCTGGCAGCCTTCAATGCTGGCACCCTGCTGCCCGACTCCCCAAGCCAACAACTTCCCGAGCCCCTTACGGATCGAGAAGAAGAGATCCTGGCCTTATTGGCCGCCGGCCTGACAAACCGCGAGATCGCCGAAGAACTGGTCATCTCGAGTGAGACCGTCAAGAAACACGCCGGCAGCATCTACGGCAAGCTGGGGGTTAACAACCGGACTGAAGCCGCAGCCCGGGCCAGAGAATTGGACCTGCTCGACTGACAGGTTTCCCGGCTTTTCCTGAAGATCAAAGAATACCCCATTGATATTCCCCATTCGGGGCATGACGCCGCAGCCCGAATCCCTTATCCTGGGAGCAAAGGAGTAGAAATAATGTCAGTACAGACCGAAACACGAGATAAGAAAGCTCTTGTGATCGGAGCCAGCATGGCCGGCCTTCTGGCCGCTAGAGCGCTGGCCGATCATTTTGAGCAAGTTATCCTGCTGGAGCGGGATACCTTTCCAGAGCCCGGAGCGAACCGCAAAGGTGTACCACAAGGCAAGCATCCTCACGTATTGCTATCGCGTGGGCTGGAGATCATGGAGGCTCTCCTGCCTGGGTTGAAAGAGGAATTGGTCCAGGCAGGTGCCGTTCCGTTCACAGATGTCAGCCAAGGGGCCCGCTGGTTTAGCCACGGCGCTTTTCACCAACCTGGTGTCAGCGGAATTTCCGCCATCGGTGTTTCCCGGCCGACTTTGGAGGCATTGGTGCGCAAATGCGTTCTGGATCTGCCTAATGTACGTGCGATCCAGGGTTGTAACGTGGCCGGCCTGGTGATGAGCCCGAATAATGATCGAGTCACCGGGGTGCAGCTCGTCCGCCGCCTGGCGGGCTCGAGCCGGGATGAGCTGTTGGCCGACCTGATAATTGACGCCAGCGGGCGCGGCTCGCGCAGCCCAGCCTGGTTGGAGGAAGCTGGTTATGGACGTCCACCGGTGGATGAAGTCCAGGTTGGGATCGGGTATACCAGCCGCTTCTATCGCTGCCGGCCAGAACATCTCCCCGGATTGCATGGGATCATCTTCCTGAACAATCCGCCGCACAAACGCATGGCGGTCCTTGTTGCCCAGGATAAAAATCGCTGGGTGGTGTCAATTGGCGGTTATCTTGGTTATCATGCGCCCACCGACGAGCAAGGGTTTCTGGAGGCTGCCCGCAATCTGCCCATACCCCAAATTTATAACGTGATCAAGGATGCAGAACCGCTGACCGAGCCAGTGATCTATACATTCCCGGCGAATTTACGCCATTGCTATGAAAAACTGGCCCGTTTCCCGCAAGGGTACCTGGTTTTTGGCGACGCACTGTGCAGTTTCAATCCTATTTATGGCCAGGGGATGACGGTGGCAGCCCTGGAAGCGCTGGCCTTGCAAGAATGCCTGGCGAAGAAAGGCGACAGGCTGGTTAAAAATTTCTTTGCCAGAGCCAGCAAAATCATCGATGTCTCCTGGAGTACAGCTGTGGGAAATGATTTGAGCCATCCGGAGATCGAAGGGCCACGCACGCCGATGGTGCGCTTCATCAATTGGTATATATCCAAGCTGCATATCGCCGCCCATACCGACGCCCAGGTATCGATCGCCTTTCTCAAAGTTGTCAATATGCTCGCCACACCCCCTAGCATTCTACATCCGGGCATTGTCTGGCGAGTGATCAAGGGGAACTTGCACCCAGGCCAGGAGAAAGCAAGTAATATACTTAGGACCGAAACCTCTTGAATCCGGGGGATTTATTTGCTATAGTTAATATAGAGAGATCACTCAAAACGGTAGCTGTACGCATGAATACGGATGTACTTTACCGCACCATTAAATTCTCCCATTTACGGCCTGGCGCAGTAATCCTTCCCATCGGGGCTCAAATCATTCAGAAACAAGGAGGTAAGATTACTGGCCTGGTCCTATAAGCCGGGCAGATAGCATATATTTTCACACCACTGGAGGCAGGCAGAATGCCCGGTTGGATGATCAGCGCACATGCAGACATCATCGCAGCGGGCATTTTTGTTTGGAGGTGGAAAATGCTCGAATTAATCACAAACCTGATCCTGCTCGCCTTGACCTGGGGTATCTGGCTATACTTTGCCACCCGCCAGCCAGAGCCGCTAATCGATCTGGTGATCGCCAGTGCAGGCTCGTTATCTGTCATCCCTTTGGTCTTTCTCGGTAGGCGGCTGCTCGATCACCAGCCCAACATGCGGCAAGCGGAGCGGGTGACCACGGCCTTGCATTACTTGCTGGCCATCCTGCTGGGCTGTGCAATCCTGGCCGCCACACGCCTGGGGCTCAATTTACACGCCTGGCTGATCCCCCTCTCACCTGTCATCGGGTTGATTCTGATGATCATCGCTGGTTCGCTGCTGGTTTTGGTGATATTCAACCTGATCTTGAAAGGGCTGGGCATGCCCTTTGCAGTTTCGCTGACCCGGGTAATGGTCACCGAGTGGAGCTATGCCTGGACGCGCAACCCGATGATTTTGAGCGCCCTGGCTTTCCTGGTCGGCCTGGGACTGTGGTTACGATCAGCGATTTTCCTGATCTGGCTGCTGATCGTCCTCGGCCCGGTCATTTTCGTCTTCTTGAAGGTTTATGAGGAGCGTGAACTGGAGATTCGCTTCGGAGCGAATTACCTGGATTACCGCCAACGCACCCCAATGTTCTTCCCAAGGCGGCCTACCGGTAAACCCGGATAAACCGCTCTCTAAGGAGGCTCTTATGAAGGAAAAAACGAAGCAGCGCCCGCTGAATATCCTGTTTGCCGATGACGGTTCACAGCATTCCCTGGCAGCCATCAGCCTGCTGGGGGATTTACCCCTGCCCCTGGGAAGCTGCGTAACAGTCCTGGCCGTGCTGACTCCGCGCGAGGCCTCTAACCACCACGTCCTGGAAAACGCGCTCAAGCAAACCCAGGCCAGGCTGGAGGAAAAGGCGATTCCCGCCCAGACGGAACTGCTGCTCGGCTACCCTGCTGAAGTGATCAGTGAATATGCCGACCAGCACAAACCGGATCTGATCATCCTGGGGGCCAAGGGGCTGCGCGCCACCTTGGGCATCCTGTTAGGCGGCGTCGCCCAGCAGGTCATCGAATACGCTGATTGGCCGGTCCTGGTCGTCCGGGCGCCTTATCCCGGAATACAAAAAATCCTGTTCGTCACCGATGGTTCGGAGAGCAGCCAGCAAGCGTTGGAATATTTCTCCTATTTCCCACTCCCCAAAAAGGCCAGTACCTTCGTCATGCATGTGCTGCCACCTGCACCCTCGCCCGAGATGATCATGCAAACCTGGCCGTTGGGTCCCGAGATGCCCTATCCAGTGCCAGCCCAGGTGCAGGCCGAGACCCAGGTCTGGCTGGGGGAAGAAGAACAGATGGGTAAAGATCTGCTCGAACGAACCCTGAAGTCTCTCGAAGGGCAAGGGATCAAAACCGCCAGCGTACTGGCCCGTGGCGACGCTGCCACGGAAATCATCGAATATGTCAAAGAAAATCGTATCGACCTGATCATTGCCGGCTCGCGCGGCCTGAGCCAGATGCGCGGCTGGCTGTTGGGCAGCGTGTCCCGCAAGCTGGTGCATTATGCCGGATGCTCGGTTCTGGTAGTCAAAGGGGATTCTAAATAGGAAGATTAAGCCGCTCGAGGAGGCAGGTATGACCGTAATCGAAGGGACAATTTTCTGCAATAACTGCGGTGTCGAAATCACCTGGGCACCGATCGTGTTCAAAGGATGCCATTTCTGCTGCCAGGATTGTTTGAACCATCTACAATGCGAATGTGGTGATCGTATGGAGCTCGAAGAGGAACGCCGCCAGGGTGAGAATATTCCCGCCATTACAGGCAGTGAGACGTTTTCTTGAAAAATTCGGATCGATCATCCACCCATCCAAAGGAGTACAACATGATTGAAGCTTTGCTCTACGAAAAGCTGCCGAATAACCGCGTTCGCTGCCACCTGTGCGCCCACCATTGCGTAATCTCTGAGGGCAGGCTCGGCGTCTGCAAAGTGCGTGAGAATGTCGAAGGCTCACTCTATTCCCTGGTTTACGGGCGCACGATCAGCCAGCACGCCGATCCCGTGGAAAAGAAGCCCCTGTACCACTTTTTCCCGGGTTCGAAAGCCTATTCGATCGCCACCCCGGGCTGCAATTTCCATTGCCCCTGGTGCCAGAACTGGCAGATATCGCAGATGCCGCGCGAGCAGGATTTTATCGCCGGACGGCAGTTCCAACCGGAGGAGATCGTGTCGCTGGCAATCATGAGTGGCAGCTATAGCATTGCTTATACTTACACCGAGCCAACCATCTTCTTCGAATACGCTTTTGAAATCGCCCGATTGGCACACGCGGCCGGCATGATGAACATCTTCGTCACCAACGGCTATATGAGTCCCTTGATGCTGGAGACGATGCACCCTTACCTGGACGCTGCCAATGTCGATCTGAAGTGTTTTTCAAAAGAACTCTATCGCACGACCATCGAAGGTGGGTTGCAGGCGGTCCTGGATAACCTAGTCCTGATGAAGCGCCTGGGGATCTGGCTGGAAATCACCACCCTGATCATCCCCGGGTTGAATGACGATCCGGACGAGTTACGCCAGGCTGCCGAATTCATCGCCCAAAATCTGGGAACGGACACTCCCTGGCATTTGAGCCGCTTCTTCCCAGGCTATAAAATGATCGATCGCCCGCCCACGCCACTGTCCACTCTGGCAAGAGCCAGGGAGATCGGGAGGCGCGCCGGGTTGCGTTATATCTATGTCGGTAATGTGCAGGAAGAGCCGGATACGCTCTGCCCGCAGTGTGGGGAAATATTAGTCCGTCGCAGAGGTTATCGCGTTCTGGAAAACCAGGTGCGCTACGGCCGCTGCCCGGAATGCGGGGAACCCATCGCCGGGGTTTGGGCCGATCTGCGCCACCTGGTCCCTACATGAACACGGGCTACATTCCCATCCTTTTCCATACATCTCCGCTAGGGCGGGTTTCCTACCCGCCATCCCATCCTGGGTAAGAAACCCGGGCTACATTCCCATCCTTTTCCATACATCTCCGCTAGGGCGGGTTTCCTACCCGCCATCCCATCCCGGGTAAGAAACCTGAGCTACATTCCCATCCTTTTCCATACATCTCCGCTAGGGCGGGTTTCCTACCCGCCATCCCATCCCGGGTAAGAAACCCGGGCTACATTTCCATTGCTTGCCATGCAACCCCGGTAGGGCGGGTTTCCTACCCGCCGCCCTGGACATTTCTGCATTCCTGGATGAAAATCTAGGGGGAAATTTAACGACGCGCTGCAAACCTCAATTCAATCTCATTCAGGAGGATGTTTTATGCCAACACGTAAAAAACGTGCGATCCGGACTAAAGATCTCTACGATTTCCAGTTGATCTCCAGCCCGCGCCTCTCGCCGGACGGCAAGAATGTGGTGTACGTCGTCCAACGGGTGGATAAAAAGAGCGAAAAGAAATACACCAACCTGTGGATCGCTTCAGCGGGCGCGCAAACACCTGCCACGGCGCGCCAGTTCACCTACGGTGATCAAAATGACAGCCAGCCGCGCTGGTCACCGGACAGCAGCCAGATCGCATTTCTGTCCAATCGCCAGGATTCCAAGAAGCCAGCCCAGCTCTTCTTGATCGCCATCGATGGCGGCGAGGCCCGGCCTCTGAGCGAGATCAAAGGCAGCATCGAAGAATTCGCCTGGGCGCCGGACGCTAAGCGCCTGATTTGTGCCGTTCGTAAGAGCGACCCTGAAGAGCTCGAACGCCAGGAAGACGAGCAAAAGAAGGAATTGGGCGTGGTAGCGCGCCATTACGACCGCGTTTTCTACAAACTGGACGGTTATGGCTATCTGCCCAAGGAACGCACCCACTTATGGAGTGTAGATGCTCGCTCTGGAAAAGCCAAACAACTCAGTGACCATCCGGTCTACGATGAGCAGAACCCGGCCTGGTCCCCGGATGGCAAATGGATTGCTTTCGTCTCCAACCGCAGCCAGGACCCTGACTTCAACATCGATGAAGTCGACTTGTTCGTGATGCCCTCGGGTGGCGGAGAGATGCAAAAAATTGAAACGCCATTGGGCGAGAAATACCAGCCCAGCTTTTCTCCCGATGGCCAGTGGATCGCTTATTACGCCAGCGAAGGCGAGGCTCTGGGATACAAGAACCACGGGTTGTGGGTGGTTCCCTCGCCCTGGAACGATGGGCAAGCTCCGGCCTGCAACCTGACCGAGCCATATGATCTGCACGTCTCGCCGGCCGTGATCAATGACATGGGCTCGCCCGAGATGATGCCACCCACCTGGTCCAAAGACGGCAAAATGATTTACTTCCCGGTCACCCTGCATGGCAGCTCGCTGCTTAAGCTGATCCCGGCTGCGGGCGGCGAGCCACAAACCGTAATCGATGAGGGCGGCACGCTGGGCAGTTTCTCCTTTGATCGCCAGCAGGAGCGCCTGGCTTATTTCTACGGCACGATGAACGATCCTGGTCAAATTTTCGTGCGCCAAATGGCGGAGCAACGCGATTACCAGATCACTGCGCTCAACAAGACGCTGTTGGACGGCATCGACCTGGGTGAGGTCGAGACGGTCTGGATCAAGGGCCCGGATGACAATGACCTGCAGGGTTGGATTATAAAGCCGCCCGGCTTCGATCCCAAGAAGAAATACCCCTCCATCCTGGAGATCCACGGCGGCCCGCTGACCCAATACGGCCACTTCTTCATGCATGAGTTCTACTACCTGGCAGCCCAGGGCTACGTGGTGCATTTCAGCAACCCGCGCGGCGGGCGTGGCTATGGTGAAGAACACGCCAAAGCCACCTTCACCCATTGGGGCGATCCCGATTACAGCGACCTGATGGCCTGGACGGACCATATCGCCGGGCAATCCTATATCGACAGCGAGCGCATGGGCGTGACCGGCGGAAGCTACGGCGGCTTTATGACCGTCTGGATCATCGGGCACACCGATCGTTTCAAAGCGGCGGTGCCGCAGCGCTGCGTCAGCAATATGCTCAGTATGTGGGGCTCGAGTGACTTCAACTGGGCCTTCCAGCAGGTATTGGACGACAAGCCGCCCTTCGAAGATCTGCAGAAATACTGGGATCAATCACCGATCAAGTATATCGGCAACGCCAGGACCCCCACCCTGGTGATCCACAGCGAAAACGACCTGCGCTGCCCGATCGAGCAGGGCGAGCAAGTTTACGTCGCCCTGAAAAAACTGGGGGTGGACAGCGAAATGGTGCGCTTCCCGAACGAATTTCACGGGCTGTCGCGCACCGGCCGTACCGACCGGCGCATCGTACGTTTGAACCATATCCTGCGCTGGTTCGACAAATATTTGAAATAAAAGGGATCAGTTGATAGGGGTACGGCGAGTTTTTAAGACGAGAAACCGAGCTTTTCAAAAAAGCTCGGTTTCTGGTATTAATGAATCAACTCGCTTTGCCCCAACGGGTCTCAGCTAATGGTGCTTGTGGCGCCCGTCGTGGTTATTATTATTTTTGTGATTTTGGTTATCGTGTTCGTGGTCTCCCTCGTGATTCCAGGGCTGCTGGGTTGGCTGGTAGCAATTTTCGTAATGGTCTTCCTCGCATTCCTGGTCATTCCCTTCCCCAGACTCCGGTTCTTCGGTGGGTTCGATCTCCTGCGTGGGCATCGGGCCCGGGGGCTGGATGGTGGCCGTCGGGGGCAGGAAAGTCGCCGTAGCCGTCGGTGGAACGATGAGCGTGGCAGTAGCCGTCGCGGCTGGCATACCGGTGGCAGTGGGCGGGACCTGGGTTGAGGTCGGCGGTACTTGAGTCGCCGTGGGGGGAACCTGGGTTGCCGTAGCTGTCGGGCCGGGCTGGAAGGCTGTGGCAGTCGGGGTGTTCGCAACCGGGGCGTCCGAGGCATCTCCCGGGAAGGTCAAGGCCATGATCTCTTGCAGGTTGGTGAAACCGTCCCCATCCGAATCGAGCGCTTCAATCGGTCCAAATGCCGTCGTACTGCGGCC
>Ga0315542_1002308_pt1 | contig 11654 bp, 7 predicted proteins | sample SalMarSW160120MG_FD_202541 | JGI IMG/M metagenome (GOLD analysis project Ga0315542, IMG submission 202541) | Salt marsh sediment microbial communities from the Plum Island Ecosystem LTER, Massachusetts, United States - Salt Marsh Sediment SW1601-20 ... | reverse complement strand
TCGTGATGATAAGAAGATAGCTGAACTAGAAGCATTCACCCAGCATCGCTGGGATGTTATAATGAGAACCTTCACCTAGAATCTTACTCATCACTATCTAGCTTGCAGAACTAGAACGACTACTGAATTGTTACCACATGTATATCTTGTCCCAGTCTGTCTATCGTCTTCTGTATGTAAATATAGAAACAGCCACCAGTGCCAAAATACTACCAGGAACGACAATAGATGCAAGTATGATATCTAGAGGCTTAACCTCTGCATAATTGGGATCTGTTCCTGCACGATACTCTTCCAAGTTTGTTATGTAGTCATTGTCCGGATCTTCTGAAGCATCATCACGCACAGGATTCAAACCATTCTCTATTTCCCAATTGTCAGGTAATTTATCATAATCTGAATCGACCAGAATCGGATTACTTCCGTACTCAAATTCTTCAAGATTCGTAAGAGAATCGCCATCTTCATCATGGAGTGCGTCACTTGGATCAAGCGGATCTAGCCCGTATTCTATCTCCCAATTATCCGGTAGTTGATCTAAATCAGAATCTGTTGATTGCCAATTTGTTCCAATGATCATTTCAAATGCATCAGTTAATGTATCCGAGTCTTGATCTGAGGAGAATATGGCAGTGTCAAACCAAAACTCTTCACTATCAAAGATTCCATTGTTGTCCACATCTGAATCATAGGTCCATGATACCTCATAGCCTGTTATTGTTCCTCTATGATTGTATACTGATAAACGGTAGATTCCTAATCCTCCTACAAGTGTATCGAGAACTACTGATGATTCCCAAGGAGATGCATTATCGAAAATGACCTCCTCAACTAGATTTCCCTGCGGATTATAAATACCATAAGTTGCTCCTCCACTCCACCAGCGGCCCGTCACATTGATTGTAGTTCCCTTTGTGATTGTTATGTAGAAACTCCTCTCATGACCGGGTTGAAGAGTGAAAGAAGTGTAGCCTGTGACCGGCATTTGATATGCTCGTGATTGAGTGAATGCGATAGCTGCTGCTATTGACTTGACAGCTTCTGAAGCGACAGCATAGTCGTAAGCTGGATTGCTCCAGACGTCGGAAGATTGATGATACCATATATCATTCGTTCCACCACTCTCAGCAGCAAAGAGTGATGAACGAAATCCCCGATTAATGAATGAAATATGATCCGACCGAGTCCAAGCTCCAAAACTAATTGATGCCACTGGCTCGATTATGCCATTACCATAGGTATTACTCATCTGGACCGTGAGGTCTGCCCAATATTGACCGACTTGATAGTAATCTATTGGGTAGACCATTAGAACGGTTCTATTATCTGGATCTGGCACGAGAAGCATATCAACATTATAATACACCAGAAGGTCGATATTGCGATCTCTGAACTCGCTGGCCACTTCTCCTGATCCCCGAAGACCAATCTCTTCTGCGTTCCAAGCTCCAAAATAAATATCTAAAGGCCATTCGTATTGAGACATAACCCGTGCAATCTCAAGAATGGTTGCGATGCCTGTGCCATCATCGTTTGCCCCTGCAGCCCCTGGTACACTATCGTAATGTCCACCTATCATAATAGCTGGGGCATCTATTGGAAAATATCCTGGGAGTCTTCCGACGACTGATTGATATTCTCCGATAATCTCAACCTCTATCCTACCTTGAGAAACCCTAGACAGCTCCTCTGAGACATATTCGCGAGCCTCCTCGTTTTGGTCACTGTATTGTGTGGGAGTGTTAATCCATCTCGAACCATTTTCTGTAACTCTTCTGACATAATTTCTGTATGAAGATTCTGAAATAGCTGACCATATATCAAACGAAAGGTCTTCATCATATACTCTCTCTAGTGGTTCATCTACAGAAATCGTGTTCTGAGTAATTCCAGGTATTTGTTCTGTTTGAGTTGGGACTTGTGCAATTCCAAATGACGAAACAAGCAATGCTAAAAGAATGACTGTCATGCATACCTGTTGCTTCATTTCTTGACCTCTACGACAGCATTTCTTGATTCTTCTTCCGAATGTACAAACATCCGATAACAGGTACAACTGCAACTACTACAACTAGGGGTACAAAGAAATTCGGGGGATTTTTCTCACTTCCATCGACGTTTGGGTCCGTTCCAGCTTTATACTCCTGAAGATTCGTCAAATGGTCGCCATCAGGGTCGAGAGATGCATCATCGACCAAGGGATTTAATCCGTAGGTTAATTCCCAGAGATCATCCATTTTGTCCCCATCAGTATCCTTGGAAAATGGATTTAATCCACCAGAATATTCTTGCGCATTCGTGAGACCATCCCCATCAGCATCTTCGTTCCCATCTGATGCATCTAGGGGATTGAATCCCATATCGATTTCATATCGATCATCCATAGTATCGGAGTCCGTATCTTTGTTGTTCAAGTCTGTTCCATGAAAGATTTCATCTGCATCGGATACATTATCGCCATCTTGATCTGAATTAAAATAGCTCTGGCTCAGCCAGTATTCGTTTTTATCAAGAATGCCATTTCCGTCTATATCTGAATTATATGTTATGGAAACTTCATACCCAACAGAGCTAAAAGCAGTATTCTGAACATATAGTCGATACGTGCCCTTCATTGTTAATTGTTGATTAAAAATTTGCATTGGTTGCCATGGTGAAGAGCTGTTGAATTCTTGTACATCTATGATGTTGAAACCTTCATCCACTAGATAGTAGGTTGAAGAACCGCCAAACCAACGAGCTGTTACATTGACAACCGTAGCAGTGCTGACTGCAAACAGAAACATCTCAGATTGCTCTGGTCCATTTGTAAAATCATGTGTTAGATGAGTTGATTCTCCGTATTCTCGGCTCATGGTGAATGCTATACTGGCTCCGATAACTGCAGTTGTTTCCCTTCCAATATTATAGGTATATTGAGGACTGTCCCACCTATCATCGTTGGTCTGCGATGATTGGTCAATTGCGCTTCCTGATTCGTAAGCACAAAGTATGCCTGAGAACCCTCTCTCGGCGAATGTGTAATGATCCGATAATTGCCAAAGTCCGAAGCTCGATGAAGGTAACGGAACAACATAATTTGAACCATAATTATTACTCATCATTCTTGTTAAATCTGCCCAATATTGTCCACGATGATAATCTGTCTGTCCTCCATAACCATATCCCATCTGAATACGTTCGTTCGTTGGAACACTAGGGTTTTGAACGAGGATAGTATCGACATTGTACATTGTAAGGATTTCAATTTCCTCTTGTTGGAACATGAGTGCGACTTCAGGACTTCCAGACATAAAATCCATAGTGTAAAGACCATTGAATGCTATGAAGTAAATGTCAAGCGGCCACTCGTATTGTGATAATATTCTTGCTAGAATAAGTACTGTCGCGATACCACTGGCATCACTATTTGCACCATCTGAATTTTGTGCGCTATCATAATGGGCAGATACCACAATTACAGGATGATCTCCGGGTAAGTAACCAGGCAATCGTCCAACAACATTGTAGTGCTTTCCAACAGTTTCAACTTCAATTCTATCGTTCGACAACAAACCAAGTTGCTGTATCAGGTAGTTTCTAGCATATAAATTCGAACCCTCCGTTGCTGCGGAATAATCCATGATATACCGAGAATGATTTTCTGTAAACTCACGAACTTGTTCCCTATAATCTACGGTTGCCACTTGACCGTAAACTTCCGGGGCAATATTCTCCCCATATATTCGTCGTATTGGTGATGGCGGGGCTTCTGCAGGCACAACGCTGTAATCCAAAGTAGGTGATTCTGATGTATAAACAGGTTGGACTATCATCATAAGTCCAAGGAAAACGAATACCCAAAATCGTCTCATAGCTCAAATCTCATACAAAGCTACTGATGAAGCTTCTCCTAACAGCAAATGTTTTGTATTTCAAACCGTTCATTGTAAGTTGGACGAACTTGGACACCAGAGTGACGTCCTCCCAGGAGCGGCACTGGGAACAACTCTGTGAGGTGATAGATGTGTCTGATCAACCTCATACTTCATTGAAGACGTCTTGTATTTAAAGACCTATCACACGAATATCTAAGTGATGTCCAACTTTGGGTATGTTTTTTGCAACTGTTTGCGTACCCTTTAATACTGAATTAATCCGTAACATGATGGTCGGATAACAATGCCCGTAACTGATTTTCCCTCGGTTCTTCAAATTAAGGATTCAATCCATGGGTACATTGAGCTCTCAGAAGTGGAGCGTGATATTATTGATATGAAGATATCTCAGAGACTACGCTATATTCATGGTCCCGCTGGATTATCATTGGTTTATCCTGGCGCGGACATATCATTGATGGGTCGAACTCTGGGTTTCGTTCATATGTCTAGAGTTTTTTTGGAATATCTTGGAGCTACGCCCGAAGAGATACAGAAGGGCCGTCTTGTTGCTCTATTACGAATGCTGGTAAATGGTCCTTGGTCTAACGTTATGGATGAGTATCAGACCGTACGTGGTGCGCCACCTCTCAACCTAATGAAGGCCTTGCTTGATTCTACTCCTATTGGTGAAGTGATTGAAAAACATGGTTTCACGATAGATGAAATTCAAGATGTCATTGAGAAGGGTGTACCAGTTAAGGGTCTTCGATTGGATATCCTGAACTGCCCAATAAATCCCGAACTCATTGATGATCTAGCACGTGATTCCTATTTTGCAGGTGTTGATTATGCACAACTCGAGTTTCACAGATTATTCGACTCGACTCGTATTGCCAAGAACAAGATTGCAGTAGAACGAAGTTCCCTTTTCACATTTGAGTCGTACCTATCCGCAGCAGTAAACATGTTTGATGCTGTCTATTTCCATAAAACGGTTCGAGCAGCTGAGCTTATGCTCTTACGTGTCTTAGATGAAGCTGGTTCGCAGTTATTCCCTGCCCCTCTGAAGGATACGATGGAGTTTTACAAGTATGATGATTTATCAATGTTACATAGACTTCTTCATGTCGGCCCGGAAGAAAGTGACGAACTTCGCTCTGCTAATCGAATCTTCTCCGATTTCAATAAGAGATACCTGATTAAACTCGTTAGTGCAAGAGCGATTTCTGATCCTACATTTCTGAAAAAATTATCATCTCCCGATGGAATATACGCTATCGAAAATGAGATTGCAGAAGATGCGGGAATCGATGTTAAAAATGTCTATGTTGATTTTTCAGATAGACCCTCTGTAACATTCTATCCAGGGAAATTTGATCTTGATGAGATAGTGCTATTCGAACGCGGATCAGGTGGTTACGAATTTTGGAAGGTAAGCGATACCAGTCCTATGGCTCGTAGTTTCTCGCGCATCCTCAGACCTGTCCGGGTGTATACCACTCGTGGTTATCGTTCAAAATTGAAAAGCTCTGCAGACAAGATACTTGAAAGTGTAGATACTCCAGGTAGTAGTTGAATAAGGTTCTCCCATCAAATTCGATATATATAATACGATTATAATCAATGAGCAGATATTAGGTGAGCAACATGATTGAAGAACCCAAAAACGCTTATGAAGCGATAACATCTGACCCGAATTTCTTGATGATACTAGCAGGAGCAATCATCTGGCTAATTGGATCCTATGCCGGATTGTTTAATCCGCTGTTTCTTTCAACAGGATTTGTACTGGTGTGTTTTTATGCAGCATTAACTGCATTGAAGAGACCCGTTGCATTAGCTTGGCCGGGACTACTTCTAGGTGGATTATTACAGATTCTGGGATATTACTTGGCATTTATTCCTATAATTGGTCCACTACTTAGTCCATTACTCGTAGTACCGGGTGGAGTTTTGATTGTATTTTTCGCAATCCCTCTTGCTCTCCAACGTGGTGAGTTACCTGTTATTACGAGATTGCAGAAGCTAATCGAATCTAAAAAAGCAGAAGAAGAAATAGAAGATATCGAGGCTGAGGAACCGGCAAAAGAAGATATCGAAGATGAACAACCAGTAAAAGAAGATACAGCTGTAGAAGACGAGGGTTTTGACAGTAACGACTGAATAGTGAATGTAACAATATACTCGTCTAAGATTTGCTTAAGAGCCAACGTTTCACATCTAAAGGTATCAATTACTATTGACCTCCGCCTTAGGTGTTAAGCTGTGTTCTCATGTAAGAAATGTAACGAACCTCTATTCATTCAAAATGCTGAGATGATTGATAGGATCCTTACTCTTGAAACTCAATGTCTGAATGGTCACAAGAGTGCTAGAAGGGTTTCTGATCGCTACCTTCAGGAAATGGGTTCTGAGATTTTCAAGAAGATGTTCATCTGTCTAGATTGTGGATCCAATATGTCTCTTATTGAAACCCGCCTGCAAGGTTCAAAGTTTGAAGGGTTGTTCCTCTGTCCAAGACACGGAGTTCAAAAACGTGAGTTTCCCCAATCCTTCCTTCCTACAATCGAGCTAACAGCTTCAGAGATTGATAGTCCAAGATCGATAATCGATTCCTTCCGGTGTCCTCAATGTGGTCTCATCTATGCTGTCCATGAAATGGAAAACCGCGGAGGATTAATTGAACTTGATACCCGTTGTGCTAACGGGCATAGAGCACAGAGATTTCTACCTGAGAATATTGATCCGATATTGCTAAAGAAAATTTTACAGCGAGTAGTCCATTGTGATACGTGTGGTCTACCTGGTCATATTGCTGATGTCGAAGGACGTGGAAATACTGCGCGTGTGCATGCATCATGTCCAATTCATGGAATCACAAAGAAAGACATTCCTCATGCATTATTAGATTCTCTGCGAGCGGCTGTATTAGAGATTCCTGAGGATGCCGTCCTACAAGCTACACTGACATCTCGAGAATGTCGTCAATCACTAGCTATCCGAGCAATTGAGGAGAGCAAGTCTGGTTACCGCTTGAAATGTATCTGTCCCGGGAAAAAGGATATGACTGAACGAATTCTTCCATTGACTTGGAATGACCCTGTAGTAGAAAGAATTACACGCGCAATGTTGACTTGTGATGAGTGCGGACATCTGACATACATTCTGAATAAACGGAAGAGTAGCAAGAAAGTAAATTTTCAAATTGTATGTCCAATTCATGGTGTCATGCAACGTGAAGCTCCTCCCTCCATCTATAGTATTATCTCTGATTTTGAGGAAAAGCTTGACCGATTCCCGTCTATAGTACGAAGTCTGAGTTGTGATAAATGCAAGCTACCGCTCACCCTTCGTGATGTAGAGGAAAGACGCGATCTTATTGAGTTTGACGTTGAGTGTCAAAATGGTCATCGGAGCAAGCGGCTGTTTAAACCTGGGCTTGATACCGAAACTCTTGTTGATCTTTACAAACGATTCTATCAATGTCCTGAATGTTATGAACAACTGGACCTTGTCTATGTTCAACCAGGTGCTAGAGAAGATAGGGTAGTTCAACTTTGTCCAATTCATGGTAAATTTATATTTGACATTCCACCTGATCATGCTAAAGCTATGCAGATTGCCTTTGATGAGATTCAAGCTGATAGGAGTAAACCCCCTATCGAAGCTCCTGAGCCTGAATCACCTGTAACACTTGAGGCTGAAGCAGAACCAATAATCTCATCTGAATCTGGTGTAAAAGTATTGCGAGGTTGTGAGATTGTCGGTGGCAAATTTGACTACAAGGTCAAAGTTCTCAACAATAGTGGGTATGTGATAACAAATGTGACAGTCAGTATTGTCGCTTACCCGATTGATTGTTTAGAACTTACTGGCGAGAATGTAAAATCAATCTCACGAATAGAGGTTGGTGGCTTCCGAAGTCCTCAATTCTCATTCTACCCAAGTAAAGACTGTGTCCAAGGAAAAGTTGTCGCAACTGTTTCATATATTGACTTTTTAGATCAACTTCATACAATCAGCGTTGAACCTTACCTTATTCGTTCTGTATGTGACTTGCTGTTACCATCAAAGAAGACCTCAAAGGACTTTGATCTTATACTCACAGGTCTCGAACAGACACAGCAAGAGCAAAATCTAGACTGGAACGCACAAGTTTTGTTTACAAAAGCTGAGAAGATTCTCCCGACAAAGAATTTTCATGTTGTAGATACCGAAGAACACATCATAGCAGGCGAGTTCATAGGTACGATTCGTGGATATGCTGAGGGCAAGTATACTAAGAAGAAGGTTGCAGTTGTTATCATGATAATAGGTCCGGAGAATGGGCGTCATTCAATTATCAAGGTCCAAGCTCTTGGCGAAGATGTATCAATGCTACCGACAACAATAGATGAACTTGCAGATACAATGGATTCATGGGTATGCCTTAGATGTGGTGCACCCCTTGAACCTGAGCAGGTTGAGGAAATTGGTCGTCGATTGCCGATTCGCTGTAAGTACTGCACGCACACATTGACTATTGCCCTCTATCTTCAGTAATATCATAGTAATACCCATAAGGAAGATGAGTGAATGTGAGTCTGCTAATTTGCCGCGTGCTAGGATAGAGGATTGCTGTGTTCGTATGCAAAAAATGTAAGGAACCATTCTATATACTGAGTAGTGAAATGCGTGGAAGCACGCTCCGGCTCAATTGCCAGTGCTTGAAAGGTCATAAAGGCAAGAGAGACCTCTCAAGATACCAAGCTGATAGTATGGGTCTTGAAATCTTCAAGGGTCTCTTTACCTGTACCGAATGTGGGTCAATAATGTCCCTCATTCATTCTGATGTAGGCCGAAAAGATTCCGATGAGATCTTCCTCTGTCCAATTCATGGAGTTATTCCTAAGCGAATCCCCTCATATTACCATAATGCTGTCATAGCTGCTAAGGAATTAATGAATAACGCAACATCAATCATTAATTCGCTCAATTGTCCGAAATGTGGACAAATATTCTCCACACGTGAAGTAGAAGAGAAAAAGGGTGTAATGATATTCAAGTACCAATGTCCAAACGGGCACAAAGAATTGCGATATGTTCCCACCGATGCTCATCCAGCTATCCTAAAGACAACATTCAAGCGGCTAATTCATTGTGAGCAATGTGGTCTTCCGTGTAAGATTTTGAAAATATCAACGAAAGGTGATAAAGCTCAAATTGAAGTATTGTGTCCTGCACATGGTAAAACTCGCAAGGAAATGCCCGCAAGACATGCATGGATGATAGAGAAAATTGCAGAAGCTGTTTCAGAAGGCTCTATTGTACGTTCCATGCTCAATTGCATAGAATGTTCTAGCAACCTGTCAATTCGTAGTATAGAGCTTGACAAGGACAAATTTAAGCTAAAGTGTAGTTGCCCTAATGGACATACAAGGGAGCTGATACAGCCCATAGAGCTTGATGAAGAAGCCATTGATGCAATTGTGACTGGTGTTTTGAAATGTAACGAGTGTGACTTGATCACTGATATTGTGAGCACAAAAACAACAGGTTCTCTCATTGAATTTGAACTAGTATGTCCTATTCATCAAGATATGAAAAAGAGCGTAACTGGGAATATCTACAAGCATATAGAACAACGCGAGCCTCAAATTGACAAGATGGACTCTGTTGAAAAGAGTCTCAAGTGTGAGAAGTGCCCTTCAATACTTAGAATTAAAGATACAAAGCTAAAAGACAAAATCATCGAACTCAAAGTTGAATGTCGTAATGGGCATAGCAGTGAGAGATACGTTTCTCGAACCGCAGCGTACAAGGAACTCGTACGGTACTATCTGCAACTTTTTGAATGTCACAAGTGCCATGGACGTAAAGACCTTCTACGAATCGATGATACTGATGAAAAAACAGAGGTCTTTCTCTTTTGCAATCAACATGGAGACAACAGTCTAATAATTCCCTCGGAACACAAAGAAGCAGTTCGTGATGCATTTCTAATGACTAAGACATTACGTGACTTAGAGATACTTGTTGACAAGACACTGCAGACCAAGCGTGCATGTGAATATCAGATGGATGCAAAGGCTGACGCTGAAGAAATGCTTGAGATTGTTAAGAACGTAATAGAACAGCACAGCGTTCTGTACGTAGATGAAAAAACTGACCCTAAAACAGGTCTCGAAGCCTGGTACTATGGAAAAGCTCTCGATGGTGATGAGTACGTTGTTATTGGATCGGCATCAAAAGAAAATCTATCACTACGAATCTCCATTGCGAGTAATAATGAGAAGAAGCTTGAACTTATGTTAGCTGAGATGCGTGAGTATCTACGGGAGGTACTTCTACGGATTCAAACAAAATCTGAGGATTCAGCACCGCAGAAAATTTCCTGCCCACAATGTAATGCTGCATTAGCAAAACGGGCATTACCCGGAGAAACCATTAGATGCGAACACTGTGGTACTCCATTACATTTCGGATAAGCTTAATCTTTTCCAGTCCAAGTTACTGCTGACTCTCTTGCAGAACTAATGTGTGAAAGGACTCTATCAATGACCGAGTCAACTAGATCCTCAATGGTCTTAGGTCTATGCCAAAATGCAGGGCTTGCAGGAATTACAATTGCTCCTGCTTGAGTAACAGTTTCCATATTTCGGATATGAATCAGATTAAGTGGAGTTTCCCTTGGGACTAGAACGAGTTTCCGACGTTCCTTCAAAGCACAATCTGCAGCTCTTGTAATGAGATTATCTGCATATCCGTGTGCAATTCCAGCTAGCGTTTTCATGGAGCATGGAATAATAACAACCGCATCTAGATGAAAACTCCCACTTGCAGGACCTGCTGTTTGGTCATTCTCGTCGTAGACCTTGTCGACCTTCGACGTTAGAGCATTGACATCCAATTCAGTTTCATAGGTCAGTGTTTCAGCACCCCACCTACTAATCACTAGATGAACTTCATGTCCTTCTGCTTTCAGAGCCTCAATGAGTCGAACTCCATAGATTGCTCCGCTTGCTCCAGTAATCCCAATAAAGATCTGTTTCTTATCCATTAGGTTCGCCTCATGTGTAGAGTCTATCATATATTGTTCTGCATATACTTGTATCGAAATAGAACATCAGATTAGAAATGATATCAAAATCAAAGTGAGGAATGCAATTCCTCCTAAACGGATACCCATTCTCTTTGCGATGCCAGCAGCTTCTGCAACATCTTGGGTAAGTATATCAAAACCCTTCTCACCGAATGTTCGAATGTTATCGACCTTTCCAAAACCCAATCCTACTGATACTGGTCTGATATTTTCTCTTGCTTTTGTCGCAGCAATTCCAATGTGTTCAAGGGTTTCTACTGGTTTATTCCTTCCGACAGGAGGATATCCTCTACTCGACAGGGAGATTGCATTAACAACATGTGTATCTGTTGTTGTCATCTCCACACTGTCAAAACCTTGAGTCTTCAGAATGCTGATCACGTCTTCTCTAAAACCGGGTTGAACATTATTCCCATCAACTGATACCAACGCCATCTCTTGATTTGCAGTTTTTAAAATTAGAACTGTGACACCACCAGGGCCAATTCCTTCCTTTCGAGTGATGTCGTCTGGATATACCGTGAAAATTCCAATTTCAAGTTGGCTTCTTTTTTCGTTAACGGAGCTAAATACCGCTGCAGAAATAGTACCAACATATTCGCTAGCATCAGGGTCTCCTCTCATTACTGATACTGCATCATCATTAATACAATTGTGAGCATCTGCAATTGCAATGCCTCCAATATTGGGTGTCTGCTTGCGTATCATGTCTG
>Ga0315542_1002306_pt1 | contig 11661 bp, 16 predicted proteins | sample SalMarSW160120MG_FD_202541 | JGI IMG/M metagenome (GOLD analysis project Ga0315542, IMG submission 202541) | Salt marsh sediment microbial communities from the Plum Island Ecosystem LTER, Massachusetts, United States - Salt Marsh Sediment SW1601-20 ... | reverse complement strand
TGCCGAGTCCGAGCGCTGCGCGATACGTCGCGAGCTGCCGAACCTCGTAGTCTGCAATCGCTTCTACTGGGCGCCTCTTCGTTTTTAGGTCAACGACGCGGCGACCGAGCCCCACGTCGTAAAGCAGGTCGATGTATCCGATAATCGGCCGGCGCGTCCAGCCCCGGAATTCAAAGCGCCGTTCGGCCTCCGTCGGGACCCTGGAAATGGCACACCCAATGCGTCGCCAATACGTCGCGAAGAGTTTCTCGACCTGGGCGAGCGCGCCGCGCGTCAACCCCGCGGGAATCTCGGGCTCCCCCTTGTTCAAGAAAGCGCATTCCGCGAGCGCGTGGAAGTAACTTCCGAACGCCTGCGCCGTTGAAGGCTTGTCCTTGATCCCCGCGAATCTCTCGAACGCCAACCTGGCCAGGCACCGATTTGCCTGTGAGACCGACAGGTGTTCAGATAGTTTGTCTGCTTCGTTTCGTGATGCCATCGAGCGACTCCCCTCGCCGTCAGTGCGTGCGGCCGCTGCCGAGCGGCCCATGTCTCGTCGTGGAAGCTACGGGTTGTCGTCGTTGGATCCCGTGCAGGCGCCCACCGGAAGAGCCGGCCGGCTGTGTGCGGCTACCGCTGTCGAGCAAGGAGACCGTCTTGGCGCGGCCGGCTCTTCCGGGGTCGCCTGATTTCGATTGAGGCTGAGGGTGGATGGTTTCATTTTTCGTGGCTCCTGCTCGACACTGGCAACTTACCTTACGGGAGCGGCAGCGTCAAGGGAAAAGTTTGGAAATTTTCAGACTTCACTTTTCCTCTTCTCTCCGCGGAAATCCGATCCAGGCCCGCAGTCGTTCCCATCGGCTTGGCTCAAACAGTGGGCAATCGTTGCCGAGGTTAACTTCGTTGCACTCCGGTTGCACAGTATATGGACGGCAAGAATTACTATACATCTGTAGATTGTCGGGGTGACAACACCGCTCTATGCAGAGGTCCATCGGGCGGAGCCCAGTAACGTGCCATCGACAACGAGCGCAGAATACAGGTTTGTGTTCATCGCTCACGGATCAGCTCCTTTCGCTTCGCGCGGCCCAAACTACCAGGGCCAGGATTGCGGCCAGCAGTGCCATGGATATGGCCTCGCCGGCGGTCACGGCTTGGGTTCCTTCCCAAGATCGCTCTCTATTGGGTGCCACGGGTATCGAGGGGCCACCGGATCGGCCGTCCGCTTCGGGTATTTGTTCGCGAGCGCCTTCGCGCACCCCGGGCAAAGGTCGCGGAGCTGGCCGTCGGGCACAAGCGTGTCAGCCTCGCACATCAAGCCGCAGTAAAAGCACCTGCGGAACTCGGTGGTTTCGTCCATCTCGTGCGGATAGGTCATGGGTTCCTCCTTACGGCCACAGCAGCAGGCCAAGCCACAGTCCGGCCAGGGCCAGCAAAAAAAGCGCGGCTGCGCTCACAGCGGCGCGGAAGTCATCGTCCATCAGCGGGGTTCCTTCCTGTCGTCAATCACCATCGACGCCCACGCGAGCCGCTCCAGCTTGCGGATATCGCGCAGCGTGTCCGTCGCGATCACGTCCTCTTTCCGACGCTCCAAGTCCCAGCGCAGGTGGAGCCCCCAGACGTGCGGGTCATTCGTCCTCGACCATGCGCGGTGGTAGTCCAGCGCCATCTGCGCAGCAAAACGCCGCGCGCGGACGCGGCCGGCGAAGGCGGAGCGCAGGTTGGCAAGCTGGTCGAGGAGAACGTCTCGGTTAGTGGGAGTCATGGCCCGGTCTCCTTCCGTGGTAAGCGAAGCACGCATTGAGCACCTGGTCCAGAAGAACCATGAGGTTAAGCGCCCGTGACGCCTTGCGTGGGGGAGTTGACCAATCCTGGGCAACGCCCCAAAGATGGTCAGACATATGGGCCAGATCCCAATGGGGCGCAGCGCTGGTCCCGGTGACCTCCTTGAATAGCTCCCGGGCTGCGGTCAAGTCTTCAGGGGTGGGACTCATGCGCTATACCTCCCCTTGCCCGGGTAGGTGAAGCACGCATCGGCCCGCGCTCGCGACCACTGCGGGCCGGCGCTTCCCCGGGCCAGCCGGCGCAGGGCCAGGAGCGCCAGCGGAGCACAGACGGCCAGGATGGCGCAGGTGGCTATGCCGGCGAGGTGATAGGTGGCGAGTAGCATTACGACCTCCCTTCGGACTTGGCGGCGGCGGCGCGGGCTACCGTCAGAATTCTTCCGGCACAGTCAGGATCGACGTCCAAGAATGCGGCCTTGGCTTCTTGACGGCTTGATGCGCGCACGAGTTGCCCGTGATAGCGGAAAGATCCCGGCCGGCCGGGTCTGCCTACCCACGAGGTCACAAACCAGTATTTTTCTCCTTGTCTCTGTTTTCTGCCCATGTCTCTCATCCTCCCGCCGGCTGAGCCGGCTAACCCTGGGCCTTGGTCGTGTCATCGCTCGCCTCCCATGCTTCGCTGAATTCCTCGTTGGCGAACATCTCGGCGAGCCCCGAGATCTGCTTGAGACGGAGCACCTCGTCTGGCTCCATGCCCAAGTCCCTGGCGATTTTGGAATCGCTCCAGTTGCGACGGGCCAACTCTTGCACGATATCGGACATAGCCCCAACCTGGTGTTTGCCGCGTGCCCGATTATGCCGGATGGTAGCTGCGATTCGATCTCCTCTTTCCGAACGTTCGGAGTTGATCACGACTACCGGAAGATGCGAAAGACCGAGTTCCTTCCCCACCTTGTGGCGGTGAAATCCATCCACCACTTCGTATCCCTGATCCGTCAGCCAGACGACAATTGGCTGAGTGAAGCCGTCGCTCTCGATGCTTACCCGCAGCAGCTTCATCTCCGGAGGTGCCACGGTGTTGGGGTTGTAGTCGTTGGCGTAGACCTTACCGGTCGGGACCCACTGCACGCGCGAGACGGGGTGCTGTGATATCCATCCTAAGTCAACTGCGGCAGCTTCCATCGTTGCCTCCGTTTCTTCATGATCTTGAGGTACTTCTCGTAGGCCTCGCTCTTGTGCTGTGAGAAGGAAAGTCCTTTACACCAGTAGTCATTACGCAACAGGGCCTTGCAGATTCGGCGCCAGGATGGTGCCTTTCGGTCAGCTTCTTCGCGGAGGGTGGCCTCGTCGGGGATGCCCTGCGAGTAGCCCCGATCCTGCCACCATCTGAGAAAGACTGCCACCTTGTTACGGAAGTGCTCCTGGGTGGCCGGCGGCATGCTGCCAAGAAGGAGCTTGGCAAAGGATTCCCAGGTGTGGCCAGGAGGCCTGGATATCTTCCGGATGCCCAGGATGTTCCCGGTCTCGTTGGCGTACATGGCGCCAGCGTTTGCTCCGTTGACCCGCGCGACAATCCGGCTCCAGGTTTCCGGCTCGATCAGATGAAAGAGCCAGAGCCCCTTGCGCTGGTCGTCCCCGTAGGGCTGGCAGATTCGCATCTGGTGGATGGTCATGCCGGCTCGGTGCATGTAATCGTAAAGCCGGTTGTAGGGTTTTCCGCTCTTTCCAGCGTAGATCCAGACATCCCGCGTTTTCCAGTCGTAGATCGGATAGACGTTGAAGAGCGTCTCCCCGCACCAGGTGGTCCAGGTACGCCCGTCCATGCACTGTTTCTTGCCACCAGTGATAGTGCGCCAGCGGTTGAGGCTCTCGTCGGTACGGATTCCCACGAAGCAGGCCGTGAGCTTGCCTCCACCGTACCATTTCCCGAAGGCCGGAACGAACTCCTCGAACTCCATGGCCCGCTTGAAGAACGGGAAGAACTTCTCGTCGGTGATGGACATCTCGGGCGGCGTCCGCACCCAGGCCTCGCGCGCATCGGGGTCCCAGCAGATCCAATGATGCTGATATTGGGAAACAGCATTGCGCAAATGGATCGGGAGAGCCACCCAGAAAGGTTCGGAGTTCTCGCGGTAGAGCTCGTAGCATTCCACGATGTGGTCGATGGTTAGCTTGTACTGACCTTCCAGATCCACGAAGAGGATGCCAACCTTGCGTTTGCGCCGCTGGGCCTCCTCCATGACCAGATGGAGCATGGCCGATGAATCCTTGCCACCTGAGAAGCTCACGTAGACGCGCGGGAAATTGTCGAAGACCCACGCGATCCGCTGTTTGGTCGCGGTCAGTACGTCTATGCCGATGGGCTTCTTCTTCATGACTTCTCGCCGACGAAGCAGTAATTGGGGCCGAGCGCAGAAGCTCGCGAGAAGCCGTTATCTTTCATCCAGTTTTCAACGGATACTGCGTTCCCGATGAGGATGATTCCCCACCCCTCGTCGACCACTTCCTTGGGTTCAGGATCGCGTGGCGTCAGGCGACCGATCATTCTACGACATTGCCAATCGCAGAGGTTGTCCACGGGTCGAGCCGGCATGATCCGTGCCGTGCTGGTCCGTTTGATGGCCGTGACTGTTACGCCGGTATCGATAGAGCAGATGTTCGCGGCGCGGACGATTTCCGCGGGCACATCCGGGTCGCTCTTGGCCCGAAGGGCTTCGTCACGGGCCTTCTGTTCGGCCTGTTTCGCCAGCGCCTGCATGTTCTCGGGCGCCGGGGCCATGGCCTGCAACGCCTGGCCCAAAGCCTTTACCGGGTTGGCAGTGGACCGCGCCTGAAGAATCCCGATGGCCTCAACATGTTCCAGCCTGATGATCTTCTGATTCCGGACCGTGCAGAAGTAGCGGTCGGTATGCTTCCACGTTTCTGGAGCGCTCACTTCGTAGATGGCAGAGCCGTTATCATCGAGCCAGAAATACTTTCGAACGCCTCGCGAGCCAACCGAGTTTCCCTTGCTGTAGTCCACCGAGGGCGTCAGGAAGTCACGTTTGAGTCCGTTGCACCAACTTACGGCTGCAACCCAGGCCTTCGACTTTTCGCCGACTTTATGGATGTCCTCGATCTCAAGCGGGAATTTCATATCCCCACCCTCCTAGCTGTTTTCCACTGCTGACTGAGCGGCGGCCGACCATTCGGCTTCCATCGCAGAGATGGCGAGCATCGCGGGAATTCCAGCTTCCATTTTCTCGATGGCTCGTCGGCCAGCGGAGACTTTCTGGTCGTTCGCGGAGCAGCTCCACGATTCGGCACGGAGATAGAGCGCTGCGGCCGGGTGCTCCCACTCAATGGCTTCGGCCTTCGGCCCGGTGTAAGGCGCGCGGTAGCAGCTCGCGCCATCCTCGGATTCCATAGCGCGGGCGAAGGAGTTGCGGTTGTGGGCCTCCCCCTCGCGCGCCGCGCGGATCTCCGCCAGTCCCGGGAAGAGATCGGACAGCCGGCGGGCTTTGGCTTCCCGGGCCGCGCGCTCGGCGGCGATGGACTGCCGATCGAACTCCTCGGCATCCATCACCACGCATCCGTTTCCGTTGTCGCCCATGCACAGTCCTGCGGGCAGGAGCCGCGCGAACTGGCGGGCGTTCTGGAGCCGGACCGCCTCGGCCTGTCCAATCCCGATCTCGGCCAGCCGATCGGCATTGAGCAGCGGTCGGCCGCTGACCCACAGTACCCCATCGCGCTCCTCGGCCAGGAATCGCTTGGTGGGATGTCCGTTTCGGATGATCTGGATTGTTTTCATCGGCTGTCTCCTTCCGGGGCTGTGCCCCATGCTCGACACATGTATTCTACCGCCTGCGCGGTGTTTGTCAAGACTGATTTTCCGGAAAATCAAACACCGCGACGCTTTCCCGTAACTGCTGGAAATTCAATAAGTTGCGGCTGCGCCGCTGGCGGTTTGAATCTCCCGAAAAACAATACTGGGAATGAATTTCAGGAATTTCAACCTTGACAGCGGGGGCGCGATGAGCGATATTACCCCGGAGGGGACGTTGGTGAGCGTGGTTGAAATCCCTGAGAATCGTACGGGCATCAGAGGGGGGTACCGAGATGAGCGCGACTAATTTTCCTGAAAATCAAAAGGGCGTCAGGGGCGGCCGCCGACCGGGCTCGGGAAGGCCGCGGACCTATCGCGGTCGGACCATTTGGGCGACGATCCCGCTGCCGGCTCCAGTCGCGGAACAGATCGGCACCGGCCGGGAGCTGCGCGCGCGGCTGCTGGCCATTCTGCGCGAGGCCCGGCCGAATCTCAGATGGGAGGAAGAACAATGAACTCCGCGATAACCGCCGCAATCATGGCCCTCACGCTCGCGAGTGCCATCCCCTACCCCGCAGCCGGCGCCGGCGAGACCCCGCCGACCGCACAGAAGGAGCGAGCTATGACGCGCATCAAGGAACTCGAGAAGCTCATCGTCGGGGACCGCGAGGCACTGGCCCGCACACTGCGTGGAGTCGAGGATGCCAGAAGCAAGGGCGATGAGAAGACCGTCGCGCGAGGAACGCGCAACGCAGCGGCCAATAGATTGCGCACACTGGCCCGGGAAACCGAGCTGGCCTATCTCAAGGGAGAAATCACGCTGAAGAGCGCCGAGGATGCCGTCAAGGTCGCCGAGGCGGCATTGGCCAAGGCGGCCGAGGCCGATAAGCCGGCAGCCCAGGCTAAGGTCGATGCGGCCAAGAACATCCTGGGCATTGTTCAAGATCTGGAATCGAGAGGCACTTTCTGAGCAACCCTACTTGGTGAACCACCCCACGACTAGCAGATCATGGGAGCCCATCCCGGAGGTTACGTAGTACTCGATCTTTGTGTAGCCCCCAAGAGGCACGATAACAGTCGGACCGAAGGTGGTTCCGTACCCGCTTCCCGGGAACACAACGAGACCGTCGCCCGTGTCGCCATAGGTTCGGACTCTTATGGAATACGCGCCCTTCCCGGAGACAACAACGGCAGAAGCATCGGTCGTCAGGTATCCAGATAGATCGATCTCATTCCAGTTGTTGTCGCACGTCAACGATTCGGAGCTCTCGTCGGTCTGGCGGCCGACAAAGTGTTCTCCGCCTCCAGCCGGGGCAGCCCACGAGCCATCGCCACGCAAGAATTTGCTCGTGTCGTTTGGGGCCTTGGGGCACAGACCATGCTTTGCCGTGGACACGTCGAGATCGGTGTTATCGTCGGGAGTCCCGCAGTCGTCGAGCTTCGGAGCCGTGGCCATGAGACCCAGACCGCTCGTCGAGAGCAGATTTCCAGCATCATCATCCAGAGGCACACCCAACCCCGACGCCGTGGCCTCTATGGCCGCCAGGTGCTCCCCGTAGTCCGCCAGAAGAATGTCGAAGCCCTTGTCGCCGGCAGTGAACAGCGTCGGATTGGCATTTCCGTTAGCCTCGTAGGCCGCGCGGTTGGCGCGCACGCGGAAGCCCTTGCGGACCGGCGTGCCGGCGTCGTCCTTGACCGCCTCCAGGTCGCCGTAGAGCGTGGCCGCTGCGGCGACCTCGGCCTCGCTGGGATTGCCGACCAGGAGCACGCCCGGCTTGCCGTCGCTCCGGGGCGCCGTGGTGGCCGTGCCGGCCGTGGCTGTCTGCGCGTCGAGCACCTGGGCCTGGTCAACCGGCCCGTCCGCGCCGGCCGCTGAAACCGACGGGATCATCCGGATGAGGCACCACTTCTCGTCGCCGCCGCCGGCCTCTGCCGTCGCCGCCATCTCCTGAATCACCGGCGCGCCGCTCGTCCCGCGCTCGAGCACCACGCCGCCGGCCTCGGGCGCCCCCGCGTAATCGCCTGACCCCGTGCACCGCGCCACGCACATCCCCGAGACGAAAACCCAGCCGCCCTCATCCGCGCGGATCAGATTTTCAGCCACCGCCCACGGCCGCGGATCAACATCTCCGCTCCCGGCCGCCGCGAACGCGTCCAGCCGCGCGACAATGCCGTTCGCCTGCAACTCCTGAAGAGTCGAGTACGGCGAGCCGTCGAACGCGGCCGCGTCGCCCTGTCGCAGATCGTCGCCGGTCTTGTTGACGGCGAAGACGCGAATGGCCGGCCCGCCAGCCGCAGCCGCCCGCAACTCCTGCCGGGCGACACTGCGCTTCAGCGCGTCGATCTCATCGATCAATCGGTTGATATCGCCGACCTGCGGCCGGGCCCCCTTCCGCACTCTCCGCGGATTCATCAACTGGGCTCCGTCGCGTCGAAGAGGTCGTAGGTTATCCCCAGTGTCGAGAAGTCGCCGTCCTTGTAAACTTTGTCGACGTGCACGTCCTGGATTTCGACCTGATTTTTCTTCTCGTCGGTGGCAGAGCTTTTCTTGATCATGCGCTGCCAGTAGTAGTCGTGCCCGCCCTTCGAGACAGTGAACGTCTGCCCCTGCGCGGTCGCGTCGAACTCCACGTTGTTGCGAACCAGGAATTCGATGGAAACCTGATCCAGTTCGCCGTTGACGTGCGACACCGTGTAGTCATGTAGGCGCGCCTCGCCGGCCGCGTAGGATCCCCATGGCCCGGCGAATTCATCTTGGTTCACGCAGTTGCGGAGCGCCCGAATCTTCGCGAGTAATGCGGCGGTATCCTCCGGGGCGACCCACATGTCAATCGTGAGCACTTCGTATGGATCGTCAACGTCGACGCCCTCGTTGCCGTTCTCGGTGACGTTGATCCCCAGCCCGTCGTAAACGTCGACTCCGGCCATGGCGGAGCCGCCATCCTCCAACGGGTAGTCCTGCTTGTATGCCGCGCCGTTGACCGCGAAGCGTTTGACTTGGTCGCTGCGGCCGTTGACCGTCCACCGGGCCTTCCCCTCCGTTGGCGATTTGTCCAACGGCTGATAGGTCGCCGTGACCTCAAACAGCAGCAACCCGGCCGCGCTGACCCCGTCGGGTATGCTTTTGACACTGACGTTGTTACAGTAGAGCGGTTGCCCGCTACCGTCCGTGATGGAGTTGCCGCGCTGCGGCACCAGCCCGGAGGCCTCGGCGTCAATCTCCGTCGCCGCGTAGACCTGAATCGTGCGCTCGACGCTCTTACCCTGCGGGCCGTTCCCGAGGCTCGATGTCGGCAGGAACTCATCGTAGCTCGCAACCATCGCGCGTTACTCCTCGCCGCCGTAACCGGCCGCTCCCGTTTCCGCCACGTTGTCGCGAATCTCCTTGAGCACGTCGAGCTGCTGCTTTGCGATCTGCACCGCCGGCGACTGCCGGCCCATGAAGGCAGCGCCGGCGCCGGAGAACGTACCCGACGACGCATAAGCCAGCTGCACCGACGCCGCCGGGCGGACCGCCGGCTTCGCGAACTCCTTGAACGGCTGTCCGAGGCCCTTGCCGATGTTTAGGATTTGGTCCCAGACCGACAGCGCGCCCTGTTCTCCGGCGGCCGTATGCCCTCCGGCGCCGAAGACCGCCTCTGCAAGCGGCTTGAGCGCCCCGCCCCACTTCTCGGCAATGCGCTTGAGTGCGCTGTCCCAAATCGACCCCTGGTTGCCGAGCTCGTCTCCGAGTGCCGTCCCGAACTCTTTCGCGTATTGTGCGGTCAGCATGCGCTCGATCTCGGCCCCGGCCCGACGCTCTTTTTGTTGCGAGCGATTCGACACCATGCCGCCGATTTTGTTTTCCGCCTGGAAGGCCGCATTGGCGAACTGCGCGAACTCCTTCGCATAGATGGGGCTTGATGTCCCCTCTGAAAGCTCCAGCAATGATCTTCCGATTTCGTAAAGGATCTTCGAGAGCTGCGCGAAGATGAAATCGCCGAGGTCAAGCAGTCCGTTTTTGATGTGCGCCCAAATCGAAACGAAGGCCTGGACAAAGAGCTTTCCGAAAGGCTTCATCAGGCCGACCATCGACGCCAAGCTTTCCTTGAATGTCTTCCAGAGAATGGAAAATGATTCGCCAACCAGCGCCAGCCATGAGGAGATGCTCTTGCCGCCGACCTCGAACCCGAGAACGGCTTTCCCCCATTTATCAATCAGTGGATCGAGCGCTCCAGAAATGTAGAGCAGCGTTCCGGCCAGCGCCAGCAGCACCCCGCCAGGGCTCACCAGCACCGACAGCATGCGTGAGGCCGTACCGATGCCGACCAGTGCCGCGCCGATGCCCGTGAGCGCGAGCGCGACTTTTTGCAACCCCGCCACAAACTGCGGGTTGTTCCGGATGAACTCTCGCACGTGAACGACGAAGTTTGTCAGATACACGAGCAGCTTGTCAAAGCCCCCGGCGAGAATCTCGCCAACAACCATCGTCAAGCCCTTGAGCGCCGCCTTGAGACGCTCCATCATGTCCGTCAGCCGCTCCGCTTTCTGCGCCGCCTCCGGTCCGATGCTGACTCCGAGTCGTCGCGCTTCTTCGCGGTAGTGCTTGATCCCTTCGGCCCCCAGCTGGAACATCGGAATCAGCTGTGTGCCGGCGCGCCCGAAGAGGTTAGATGCGCTCGCAGCGCGTTGCGTCTCGTTCGTGAGATCGCCAACGGCCGCGGCGACCTCCATGAAGAGCGGCTCGATACCTTTCAGGTTGCCTTGATTGTCGCTGACCGAAATCCCGAGCTTGTCGAATTCACGCGTGTAGGTCTTGAGCCCGTCGTGTGCGTAACTGGCCGACTTCGCCAGGGACTTGAACGCCTTTTCAAGCGTCTCCTGCGAACCGCCAGAGAGTTTGACCACATGCGTCAACTCGGAAAACGCATCCGTGGCGATCCCGGCGCGCTTCGCCGCCTTCGCGACCTCGTCCCCCATCCGGGCGAACTGCTGAACGGCCAGCGTGAGCGGCGCCTGGATCGCCGCCCCCGCCGCCAGGAACTTGTATCCCATCTGCTGCAATTCGCGGCCGAACTTCTGCATGTCCTTCCGGATGACCGACAGGACCGCGTCGAGCCCCTTCTTGTTTCCAGTGATGGAAATGAACGCATTGCCGATGAACGTTTTCTTTGCCATTTCAGAATCCTTTCATCGGCTTGAACTTTTCGAGTTCTGCCGGCCGCTGCGCGAACAGGTTGTTGATGAGCCCGACAAGGGCCAGGTCGTGCGCCCAGGCGAAATCATTCCGCGATCTGGCCATTTCCACGAGCTCCGGTAACTGGTACGGCCCCCAGGGATCCATGCCGGCCAAGGCCGCCACGCGGCACCACTCTATCCGCCCGAACCGGGTGTCGGCTTGTCTCCGGCGCCGGCCGGCGTCGTAGGGTCCGCCGCGCCGCGCATCTCCATCTCGAGGCCGAAGCATTCGCAGAGCGCGTTGAAGGTCGCCATCGCGGCATCGAGCAGCACCTTGCCGATCAACCCCTCTTTGAATTCGCGCTCGCTCACCTTCTCAGCCTGTGCGCGCGCGCAGTGTTTGCATCCGAGCCAGCAGAGGCTCACCATCGTGCCGATAACCTTGAAATTCAGAACCTTCGCCCCGAGCTCTGTCATGGCCCGTAGGTTCTCGGCGTCCTGCGCGGCTTTCGCCGTGGCCTTCTGTGAAGGCGTCGCGTCCTCGTCGATCTCGTCTCCGCCGCTCATTGTGTTCTGGAGCGCCCGCATGAGCGCCACCACGAAATCGGAGCTCAGGTCGATGCCGAGCGCCGCCGCCTCTTCGATGGTCGCGCCGGTGATCCGCACTGTCCAGTCGCGGCCGCGCCTGTCTTTGAATTTCGCCATGGTCTTCTCCTCGTCTTCCGGGGCCGAAAGGGCCGGGCGGATTTTATTCCGCCCGGCCCTACTTTCTGAGGGGGATTAACTTCCGGTCACGAACTCCCCGCCGGAGGTCGTGCCGGTCTGCGGCGCGGTCTGATCGCTGTTCGGCGTGAACGTGGCTTTCAAACTGACTGCCGTCATGTCGCCCATGGGCTCCGCGACGCCGCCGCCGGTGAGCGCGCAAACGATGCGCTT
>Ga0315542_1002305_pt1 | contig 11665 bp, 6 predicted proteins | sample SalMarSW160120MG_FD_202541 | JGI IMG/M metagenome (GOLD analysis project Ga0315542, IMG submission 202541) | Salt marsh sediment microbial communities from the Plum Island Ecosystem LTER, Massachusetts, United States - Salt Marsh Sediment SW1601-20 ... | reverse complement strand
GGTATTTAATAGCGTTTCCCAAAAGATTCTGCAGCAGCCGCTCCATCTGTACTCTGTCGGCTATAATGTCTGGCAATTTATCGTGGTTAATTACTCCACTGCTTTCCTCAATTGCGATTTTCAGATTCATGAGTACCTTCTCCAGAACATCTTCCATATTCGTTTTCTCGAACGCTTTGCCCTTTGTGGTTACACGAGAGTACTGCAGAAGGTCATTGATCATCACCTGCATTCGTTTGGCTCCGTCCACCGCATAATCGATAAACTCCTTTCCATCTTTTTCCAGTTTATCTGAATATCTTCGGGTGATCAGACTCAAATAACTCGAGATCATCCGCAGCGGCTCCTGAAGATCGTGCGAAGCGACATAGGCGAACTGTTCCAGTTCCTGATTCGATTTGGTCAGGGCTTCGTTTGATATCGCTAATTCCTTTGCTTTCTTATCGAGTTCGGCTTTTGCTTTTTTAAAAGCTTCCTCAATTAATTTGCGATCGGTAATATCGCGTGAAATACCGAATGTCCCTGCGATATTTCCATGTATATCAAGAAGCGGTGCCTTTGTTGTCGAAACCCATGTTTCACGGCCATCAGGCCAGGTTTCCTTCTCCTCAATACTTTTAAGCGGTTTTCCTGTTTGCAGAATTTTCTGTTCACCTTCATACGCTTGTTTGGCATGTTCATCGGAAAAGAAATCGAAATCAGTTTTACCAGCCGCTTCTTCAGGATCTCCGATTCCAAACCAATCCGCTAAAGATTTATTAATCCGGATAAACTTGCTATCTTTATCCTTGAAATAAATATTATCAGTCATGGTATTCATAAGGGCATTCATTAAATACTGTTCTCGGACCAACTCCTCTTTAACAATGGCACTTTCTACAATTGTATTTGACAACGAATAAACCATTAACAGAATAATAGCCATATATGTATATTCGATGATATAGATAAATTGATATAAACCATCATGCACAGCAACATCGTTACAAAGCCCGGCCATAAAAATTGAAATCGCAATACAGAGAGATCTGGTTCTAAATCCCTTGTTCAGTCGATATTGTCTGGCGCTGATAATAAAAGTACATATCAGAAATAAAACCCCTATCAATCCTGTAAAATTTGTGACTGGTCCCGGTTCAACTTCAAAGAAAGTGGCCTTAAAATCAAACAACGGAAATACGATCTTCTTAATCACGGGTTGAGCTGTATTAAAAGTAAGTGTACTGCGGTCAATGAAAATAAAAATCGCGGAAAATAAAAAATAGGCGGAAAATAAATTTCGAAACCATTTCAGATTCAGTCCAAGATAATCTGTAATAAACCAGACAAATACAACTCCAATCAGGGATAAAGTGGCAACCTGGGTTCTCTGCCAGAAAATACCTTCAGTGACTGATTTGGCATTGTATTCACCAAAACTTAAAACACAGAATACCCCCATAGACAAACAGGTCAATGCAAATGTCAAATCTTCCCGATATTTGAACTGTCTGCGATAATAGATAAACAAATAATAAAAACCAACGAATAAAGATACACCCGCAATCATGATTATGGGGATTGACAAGACATTCATACATTGCATCCTTTATTAAATATTTTTGGTATCCCTTTAACTCCGTATCGTAAAATAAAATGTGGATCCTTCATTGAATTTGCCGTCCACCCAGATCTTTCCTCCATGACGTTCCACGATTTTTTTACATACAGCCAGGCCGATTCCTGTCCCCTGATATTCCTCCCGTGTGTGCAGCCGTTGAAATATCCTGAATATTTTCTCCCGGTATTCTTCCTGTATCCCGATTCCGTTGTCTTGTATCGAAAACTCATATTCTTCCTTGTTTCGTTTCACAGAGATATGCACTTCTGGCATACGGTCTCCGTGGTATTTGATCGCGTTTCCCAAAAGATTCTGAAACAGCCGCTCCATCTGAACTTGGTCCGCCATAATTTCGGGCAATTGATCGTGCGTGACCGCGCCTCCGCTCTCTTCGACCGCAATTTTCAGGTTCATAAGCACTTTCTCCAGAACCTCTTCCATATCCGTTTTTTCGAATGGTTTGCCCTTTGTGGTCACACGGGAATACTGCAGAAGATCATTGATCATCACCTGCAACCGTTTGGCCCCGTCCACCGCATAATCGATAAACTCTTTTCCGTCCTTGTCCAGCTTGTCGTTATATCTCCGTTCGATCAAACCCAAGTAACTCGATATCATCCGAAGAGGCTCCTGCAGATCGTGGGAGGCAATATATGCGAACTCCTGAAGTTCCCGGTTGCTTTCTTCCAGTTTTTTGGAATGGTATTCTGTTTCTTCCTTGGCAAGAACCATTTCCCGGTAGAGTCGTGACCCTTTGAGGGCACTGCTGATTTGATCTCTGAGTGCTTCGTAGGTCAACCCTGCCACTGAAGGAACATATTGGAAAACCGCATAACCAAAGTGCTCGGTTCGGAAGTACAGCGGCATGACGATCAGAGTATATCTCTCTGAAGGCAAGAACCGGGAAGGTACCAGCCTATTCGATGGAAAGCGGCTCTCCTGGGGACCGAGACGAAACTTTGCACCTTCAAGATAGGCTAAACTGAGATGTGAGTAGACCGGCAGATGCGTGAGTCCTGCATCCGAAGAGGTTTCTGCCCCCTCGTAGAGGATCAAATAAAAAGTTTTAATCTCAATCCTCATGAGTTCGGTGTGAATTACCTCTATCAATTCGTCAAGATCGAACCGGGTGACCAGTGATTCGCTGATCTCGCGAACGGTGCGGGACTGTCCCTCGAATCGAAGTCTGATATCGTACAATCTGCGACTTTCTACTTCTGCAATGAGGCATCTGGCCTGATCAAGCAACTCTGTCAATCGAAGAAAGTCGTTTCTCCCTGCGAATTTAGCATAGGCATATTTCCATATGACTGTGATGAATTGCTGCCACTTTTTAACATTCTTACCCGCTTTTACAGTGAGCCGCAGTTTATCGTTCAATGTCCGGATGAATAAAGTGGATTGGGGATCATGGAGATTCCGACTCAGAGCATCCACAAGGACATTGAGGTCTTTACCATTGAGGAAGAGGCTTCGGATTGTCGGTTCCCCCTTCATATGAGCGATCAGTTTTTCTTTTTGGAAATCCTGTTCATGATCCAAATCTTTCCGGGTTTCTAACTGGATGGCGGATGATGTCGCAAACGGGTAACAACCGCAGGATTCACGAACGACGAGCTTCGTGGGGAAAGGGATTTTCCCAATAATTTTTTTCCCTTTGATCATATCACACATGAGTTTGACGCTTTCTTCACCCATTTCATAGATTGGCTGATGGAGTGTCGTGAGGGGCGGCGTTATCGTCGCGCTCATGGGGATATCGTCAAACCCAACGACGGCCACATCTTGAGGAACTTTGATCCCCCGTTCAGTCAAAGCCTCAATTGCGCCCAGAGCCATGTTATCATTTGAGGCGACAAGTGCGTCGAACCTGATTTTACGTTCATCCATCAGAATTCGGACAGCTTCGTACCCTGATGGAAATTCGAAATCACCTTCAACTACAAGAGTTGGTTCCAGGAGAATCCCGGCAGCACTTAAAACTTCCTGGTAGCCTTGATATCTTTCAAATTCTTCAACATTGTGTTGAGGTCCCGAGACGTATGCAATACGTCGGTAGCGATGATCTTGTACAAGGTGCCGAACCAGACCGGTCATTGCTTCCTTGTTATCGATAACGATACTTGGCAAATCTTGAACAGGAACAGCAATACTGATGAGGGGAAGAGAATGGTATCTTTTATAAAACACCTCCCATTCTTGCTGGGTGATAAAATTACCAACGGTACTGCCGCTGATGATGATCCCGTCCACACCTCGGGGTTTGGCCAGGTGGTAAATGAGATTGGCCTGCGATTCGAATCCCCGTGGAGATTTCAAATCTCTTCCCACAAAGCAAAGCAGATTCACATTATACCGGGAAGCGGCATCCGCAATACCGCTAAAGAGGGTCTGTCCATATGAATCTGCCATACTATGGATGATAAAAGAGATGGTGTGTTGCTTGGTGCTTTTTACTTTTTGTTTTTTCATTCGATGAAATTCCCCGATTCTTTATATCTGGGGAGAGTGAATTTGAACGTGCACCCTCTTCCTTTACCTTTACCTTTATCTTTACCTTTATCTCTTCCTTCACCTTTAGGCTCCACCCAGACCTTTCCACCACACCGTTTCATAATTTTTTACACATCGCCAGGCCGATTCCATTACCTATCAGTCGCTTTCGCATATAATTTTTGACCAAAAACAAAAATAAATGTCGTATGGGAAAGGATTACATTATGTAATCTGATTTTCATTATCATCCTTTCAACACGAAAGTTAAATAATTACTTGTTTTGCAGAATATTTAGAAGCAATACAAAATCACTGTCATTTTTTAAGAAACAAGCTCCCGTATTCCTCAATTTTTGGAATTGCCGGAACTACAAAAGTTACTCCATTTTATAAATCATATGGAGAAACTTCAACCTCTAATTCTGGCAATAATTGTTCCAATCCAAAGGAACATTTCCAATGAAAACAGGTTCTGGAATAGGACAACTATTATCAGGTGACAGGTATGTGCGGCACCGTATTGATTGTTAGGAATTTTCTGAACTTAATAGCAGTACTTCCTTGACTGTCTGTAATATTGTAGCTAAAGTATAAGGTTTTTGAAGAAAGGGCAATCCTTTTCCCTGGATTTTATCCCATTGAGACTTTTGATCCGTATATCCGCTGCTGAGCAGAACTTTAATTCCCGGTTTGATCGTAAGAAGTTCTTCAACAAGATCCACGCCGCTACGATCCGGCAATACCACATCCGTCAGTACCAAATCGAAACGCCCTTTTTCACGTTCGAAAACATCCAGTGCTTCAGCCACACTTGAAGTGGAGTATATCGTATATCCGTACTCGCTGAGTGCAATCGTCGCGAAATCGCGAACACTGATTTCATCTTCGACGATGAGAATACGTTCGCCGTTCCCCCTGAATTTGTGCAGAGGAATTCTGATATCGGAAAGTTTATCAACCTTTTTCCGAACACCGGGTAAATATATCTCGAAAGTTGTTCCGCTGCTTTTTACACTGCGTACATTGATCCATCCTTCATGCTGTTTGATAATACCGTACACAACAGAAAGCCCAAGCCCTGTCCCCTTGCCCACGCCTTTCGTACTGAAAAAAGGTTCAAAAATATGAGGCAGGATTTCTTCATTAATGCCTTCGCCTGTATCAACAACAGTAATACGCACAAATTTCCCCGGTCTCGCTTCTGGCATGCTTTTACTATAAGCGTTGTCAATCGTCACATTTGAGGTTTTGATTGTTAATTTACCCCCGTCGGGCATGGCATCTCTTGCATTGACTGCAAGATTCATAATGACCTGTTCGATCGTGCCATGATCTGCTTTTACGTTTAAAAGATCCGGAGCAAGCGATGTACTGATACTGATATCCTCGCCAATCAAACGATGAAACATTTTAAGCAAATTCTCGATCGTTTTATTCACATTGATAACGGCAAATTCCATGGGCTGTTTCCTGCTGAACAACAGCAACTGGCGTGTCAAATCAGCAGCCCTGTCCGCAGCAATTTGAATTTCTTTTAAATCCCGATAAATCGGATCCGTTTCCTGGGTCCTGATAAGAATCATGTCACTGCATCCTTGAATCGCAGTTAACAGGTTATTAAAATCATGGGCCACGCCGCCTGTGAGTGTACCAATCGCTTCCATTTTTTGAGCCTGGATAAGTTCCGCATGAATACGTTCTTTCTCCACTTCTGTTTGTTTGCGATTCGTGATATCCTGGGTAACCTCGACAACCCCCATGATCTCCCCGGCTTCATTTCGGGCCGGATACCCGCGTACTGCCCATATTTTTCCGTTGGCAGTGGTCATTTCCGCTTCTTCCGGTTGTCCTGTTTTAAAAGCTTTTACAACAGGACAATCATCACAGGGGCTTTCCAGTTGATGCCAGACATTATAGCAAAAGCGCCCTACCATTTCTTGTGGATCCAGGCCAACCGATTCGGCAGCCGCCCGATTTGCCCACAGAAGCATCATCTCCTTATTCTGAAAAGTAACCAGTTCAGAAACACTGCTCAGAATCAAGGATTTTTCCCGTTCCGATTTGCTGAGTGTGTCCTCTGCCAATTTTCGTTTGGTAATGTCCTGGGACGTTATAATCGCTCCTTGATGAAACGGAGCAATCGTAATTGAAAGATATTTATCTTTATATTTCAGTTCCGGAAATTTTTTCACCTTTTGTTTTTGAATGGCGTTCATCATTTCGGAGTACATATCAATTTCGTGGGAACGGGCATAATCTTTGTACATCACATCCCCGGTCCGGGGCAACCGGTCACCTGATTTTTCTTTTAACAGATTGAATTGTTTCACTCTACCTTCCAAATCCACAACCACTGTCTCAATAGGATTATACTGAAACAGCGCATAATTGAATTCATTGCTTTCCTGCAGGGCTATTTCGGCTTTTCTACGATTTGTGATGTCATGGAGTGCCAGCACGACTCCCAATATTCTTCCCTTATCGTCAATAATCGGAGCGCCGCTTTCGTCAATCGAAACAGTCTCCCCTGCTCTGTTCACAAGAACCGAATGGCTTGTCAATTCAACAATTTTCTTTTTTTGGAGAACTTGAGCCGTCAAGTCCTCTGCCGGTTTCCCCGTATCTTCACGTAAAATTTGAATTACTTTCTTCAGTAACTTTCCTCTGACTTCACCCAATCTCCAGCCCGTCAGGGATTCAGCTCTCGAATTCATGAATTGAATACAGTTATTTTTATCTGTAACGATTACTGCATCACCAATACTTTTTAATGTCGTGGACAGCCATGCTTCCCTTTCCCGCAATTTCTTTTCCATCTGATGCTTGTAAATAGCCATCTCAATTGTGCTGTATAGTTCCTGATCTTCAAATGGTTTAAGGATATAACCATAAGGGCTTGTGACTTTGGCTTTGTCCAAAGTTTTTCTGTCAGCATAGGCTGTGAGATAAATTACAGGAATATCATAGTCTTTATAAATGTCTTCGGCTGTCTTAATTCCGTTCATTTTCCCGCGCAGGACGATATCCATCAATACCACATCCGGCTTATGTTCCTCCACTATGTTTATCGCTGTCCTTCCTGTAGAAGCTACCCCGCATACATTATATCCAAACCTTTCAAGGCTTCGTTTGATATCTTCTGCGACAATGCTCTCATCTTCGACAATCAAAATTGTAACCGTTTTCATTGTATCTATCCTTATTCCATTTTCGGATTTTTTATAGCGGATAAATTTTAAAAACTGTTTTAATTTAAAATCGGTCTTGGATTTTTCAAATTTTCTGAGCGATAAAACAAATCAAACATCAAGATGGAATGAATCCTGAACTGATTTCGAAGTAAATAGAGCTTTAAGTTTTTAGTCCAAATAGTCCGAAAAATTATTCGAAAAAAGATCATGTAAAATCTCCCGGTTCCGGTTATTATTACCGGTAAGATCAAAATGATGTAATTTAAGAAAATATAAATAACAAATCGTTTATTTTCAAGCCCTAATTTGTAAAACTTTGCCTTTACAAATATACCAAAATGAAAGAATAGCCACAGTTGTCAACACAGAATATTTTCATGCCTGAATACAGAAAAAATAATTGTTTAATCGAGACCAATGAACGCTTTTTATTTGAATAATAAAGAGTTACAGTTTGTACAAATACTGCTTTTTCTTCACATAAGCAAGGATAATTTCAACTAGTTCAGGCTGTTTTGGCGTGTTTTTTGCTTATACACTGTTGACTATGTTAATAATTCAAAACAATCTATGAGTCATAAACGTTACATACTTGCATTCGGAGAAACCTCGAGCAATTGCATACGTTCGCTCATGCTTTCACCATTAAAATTAATGATTGCTCTCTTCCTGTGTGGCAGTTGTGTATTGACAGTAACTTTTTTTCTCTTTAAGGGATTTAATCTTGTTCATAACAGTTTTCGGGTACTGGAACTTCAAAAAGAAAACAACCTGTTGAAACAGATGAGTGTTTCATGGGAAAACCGTATTTCCGAAACAGAGAATGTTTTACATGACCTTAAAAAAAGAAATCACCAAATGATGGCTACAGCTGGGCTTGTGTTTCCCGAACTATCATACGGTGTCGGCGGCCCGTCTACCAATTTGAGAGCTGGATATATTGAACTCCCGCAGGTCAGGACCAATGAAATCAATCTTTCCAAATTGGAAACCGAACTGGATTGGCTAAAACAAAGCACTGAAAATATGGAAAATACGATTGCTTCGAAGGAACAGGAAATCGCGCATTACCCTTCGATCCAGCCCGTTCGAAAGGGATGGATTACATCGAGTTTCGGTAAGCGTATGGATCCGTTTACAGGAAAAATTGAAGAACATCCGGGCCTTGATATTTCGATTAAACCAGGATCTGAAGTATTCGCGACAGGAGCCGGAATCGTTAAAGCCATTAACACAAAGGTAATCAAAAACAAAGGATACGGGAAATATATACTCATCGATCACGGATACGGATATAGGACATTGTATGCACATCTGTCCGAGATTTTTGTCAAGCCCGGTCAACAGGTGAAAAGGTGGGATTTAATCGGCCTGACCGGTAATACAGGAAAATCAACAGCACCGCACATTCACTACGGCGTATTGGCTGGCACAACACCCAAAGATCCAATGAACTTTATTCTGGAATAGCTCCCACTGGTATTTATTTTCATAAGAAATATATCCTCGTAAATCTGCAGCCGGCAAAATTTTCAGAGTACTTATACGACAATCCGGATAATATCCCATTTTTCAGCATGAATTAATTTCTCATTTCGAGAAGCACTTTTATTGTGTCAGTTTCCTTCGCTTTTTTAAACGCTTCCAAGGCTTGATCAAAGGGGTAGACCGCCGAGATCAGATCATCGACTTGAATCAACCGATTCAGAAGCAGCCGCACGGCAGGCGCAGACCTGCCACATCTTGATCCGATGGCTGTGATTTCGTCAATAACCAGTTTCGTCGTATTCAGTTTCACATCTTCGTTTATTGTGGATTTCAGAATGAGAATGCCACGGGGTTTTAACAGATCCATTGCCGGCAGAAGACCTGAAGTTGATCCGGAGGCTTCAACAACCACATCAAATTTTTCATCACACGGCTGTGTCCACAATTTCGTTTCTATACCCAATTTTTGAATAAGAGAAAGTTTGGTCCGGTGCTTTCCGACTGCGGCCAATCGGCATCCTGTCAAACGAAGCACCCGAACGATTAACTGGGCGAGTTTTCCATCCCCGATGACAGCCACACAATGCACCGGTTCAATGTGTATTTGTTCCAGTATTTCACAAGCGGCTGCAAGGGGTTCAATAAAAACCGCTTCCTTGTTTGGAATCCCATCCGGAATGGCAATCAGATTTTTCACGGGGAGCGTAATATATTCGGCAAAGACGCCGTCTTTTCCGGAAATACCCAGAACCTTTCTCTCAAGGCAATGACGTTCCAATCCGCGGGTACACTGTTCACACGTACCACATGCCAGATTGATTTCACCGGCCACCCTCTTCCCAATCCATTGCTTCAGACTGCAATGGACCACTTCTCCGACAAATTCATGCCCCGGAACACCCTGAAATCCCATATATCCCTTTAATATCTCCATATCGGTGTTGCAGATGCCCGCCATGAGAACACGAATCAACGCCTCATCCGAAGCCGGACGGGGCATTTCTTTTTCTGAAAAATGCAACGAACCATCAAAGAGCAGGGTTTTCATTGTTGTCTCCGTTTTTCAATTAAATCAATTGCCGTTTTTGAAGCTGACCCAAAAAGGAATCATAACCTTTAAAATGAATAACATCCATGTTCATTTTTTTTGCGGCCCGGACATTGTCAAGGAGATCATCCACAAACAAGCAGGTCCGAGGACGTGACCCGGCCTTTTCGAGCGCATTTTGATAGATTTCATGTTCAGGTTTGGCTGAACCGATTTCGTACGAAAAAACAAGATGATCAAACCATTGAAATATCGGGACATGCACTTTCAGGTATTCGATATGAAGCACGTTGGTATTGGATACACATATCAGGCGGAAGGATTTCTTCAATTTTGGAAGTAAATCGATCACCGGCCGGATAGGTGTAAAAAGCGAATTCCAGATCTCTTTGAAGAAATCAAATGAAAAATCCGTCTTCCATTCATTAAGAAGATGATGATAAAATGTTTGGGGATTGATCAATCCTTTTTCGAAACGGTGTGTTAATTCCGAATGATAGATAAAATCTGAAATATCTTTTTCTGAAATCGTGCCAATATATCGGGAAAGACGGGAAAAGGACGGTTTGGGATTGACTTCTATGCAAACACCTCCCAAATCGAAAAAAATGGTTTCAATCATTCGCTGTTATCCATATCTTAAAAACAGAATTGTCACCAAAGCGGTTAAGACACCCTCCCAATAAAAAAGAAGAGGAAACCATCAAAGCTGTATATATTTTACCAATGAAGACGCTGAATTGCAAGATTTATCTGCAGAAATTCATTCATTAAAAAGCCCGGTCCATTCTATAGCAAAACAGGACCGGGTGTATTCGTTAATTGTTCAAAAATAAAAAAATGTAAAATTGATAATTGATCTTCTATGCCGATATGTTAAATTTTGCCAGTAACTGCTGTTCTCCCTTGGACATCTGCTCCAGTAATTTGGCCAGTGTTGTCACCTCTTTCAATTGTGTGCTTACCTGCTGTGTCGCATTATTCACCTGCTCCACAGTTTTTGTATTCTTTTCACTGACCAAAGCGACAGAACCCATTGTTTCTCCTACTTGATAGGAAAAACGCTGCATTTCCGTAATTGCTCCGGCTATTTTCTGCATCCGCTCCCTGTCCCTTTTAACCAGACTTTGTATATCTGCCAGCAAATCCTGCGCTTCCCCGGTCATCGTAGCAGATTCTTTGATACGTTCCAATCCGATCGATATCACTTTCTCTATTTTATGAATACCGCTCTGAACGATATTTACAAGTTCGGTGACTTCTCTCGTCGCATCCGCTGTATTTCTTGCCAATTTTCGTATTTCATTGGCTACAGCCATAAATCCCTTTCCATAATCCCCGGCACGTGTCGCTTCGATCGCTGCATTTAATGCCAGCACATTCACCCGCGATGCGATATTATCGATCAAATCCACGACAATGTCTATTCGTTCTGAATGCTTGCCAAGTTCTTCGACGATGTGCCACGTGTCCCCAACCGATTTCTCAATTGTCTGCATGCTCGTTAGTGTTTTCCCCATGGCTTCTGTTCCCAGATTGACAGCTTTCTCTGTATTTTCCGAGGCCTTCGTACTCTCCGTTGCTTCCCGATTCACTTGATTGATATTGCCCATCAATGATTCCACGGTTTCCTGGGTTCGGTTTACTTCTTCATTCTGGGATACTGTTCCCCGGGCCATTTCATGTATCGCATTGTTAATTTGAGTTGTCGCAATGTCAACCTGGTAAGCGCTGCTGGCCAAGTTTTCGCTCAACCCCATCAGTTTCTCGGCCTGTTTGGTAATCGTATATACCAAACCCCGCAAGCTGGCCGGTTCACTGTTAAAAATCATTACAGGTATT
>Ga0315542_1002304_pt1 | contig 11672 bp, 10 predicted proteins | sample SalMarSW160120MG_FD_202541 | JGI IMG/M metagenome (GOLD analysis project Ga0315542, IMG submission 202541) | Salt marsh sediment microbial communities from the Plum Island Ecosystem LTER, Massachusetts, United States - Salt Marsh Sediment SW1601-20 ... | reverse complement strand
CCGGGGAGACCACGCTCTCCCCGGCCCTCGTTCCTTCACCGAGCGAGCGGGTGCGCAGCACCCGCGAGCTGTTTAGCCGTCGCCGCCGCGATTCACGGCGAGCCAGTGCACCCACGGCTGGGCGTAGCGGACGGTCGCGAGGCCGAGCACGAGCCCCGCGACGATGGTCGCCGCGACCAGGAACTGCCGCCACCCGCCGCCCCGTACGTGCCGCGCGAAGGAGACGCGCCTGCGCCAGTCCGCCGTGGCGAGCCGCGGAAGCTCCCGCACGTGCGCGAGCACGTGCACGGCGGTGACGAAGAACCAGACGACGAACGACGCCTTGTGCAGCCCGACGAGGAGGCCGCCGGTCGGGCCGGTGACGAGCAGCGCGACCCCCGTGCCGAAGACGGCGAGCGTCGAAACGACGACGAGCGGCGCCATCAGCCGCAACGCCGGCAGCGGCGGGCCGCGGCGCACGTACTCAGGGGCGCGGCGGTAGTAGCGGACGAAGCGCCAGCCGGTGCTGCCGAGCTTGAGCAGGACCGGTGGGACGAGCAGCATGCCGAGCAGCACGTGCCACCAGATCAGCGGCCCGATCGAGAGGATCGTGATCCCGAGGGCGGCGAGCAGGACGACGAGGACGACGGCCGTTGCCGCAGTCAGCCGCTCGTTGCCGGCGACCCCGCCGCCGCGCGGGGCGGGAACGGGCGGCACAGGCCGTGCAGGGCGCGCGGACAGCTGTTCTTCCGTGAGCACTCCCCTATCGGAGCCGGTCCGTATGAGAGAGCCCTGAAGTCGTTCATCCGTTTCTCACGCAACAGGCCACAATGAGGTCGTGCGCGTGCTCGTGGTCGAGGACGAGAAGAAGCTGGGCGAGCTGCTCGGCCGGGGCCTGCGCGAGGAGGGGTACGCAGCCGACGTCGCCGACCGCGGCGAGGAGGCGCTCTGGATGGCGCACGCCGTCCCCTACGACGCGATCGTGCTCGACGTCATGCTCCCCGGCGCGGACGGGTTCGAGGTCTGCCGCCGCCTGCGGCGCGACGGCGTGTGGACGCCCGTGCTCATGCTGACCGCGCGCGACGGCGTGGACGACCGGGTGGAGGGGCTCGACGCCGGCGCCGACGACTACCTCGCCAAGCCGTTCGCGTTCGAGGAGCTCCTCGCCCGCCTGCGCGCCCTCACCCGCCGGGCGCCCGTCGAGCGGCCGCCGGTGCTCGAGGTCGGCGACCTCCGGCTCGACCCGGCCGCGCACCGGGTCTGGCGGGGCAGGACCGAGCTCGAGCTCTCCGCCAAGGAATTCGCCCTGCTCGAGCTGTTCATGCGCCGGCCGGGCATCACGCTGAGCCGGACGCAGCTGCTCGACGGAGCCTGGGACATCGCCTTCGAGAGCCGCTCGAACGTCGTCGACGTCTACGTCCGCTACCTGCGGGAGAAGATCGACCGCCCGTTCGGCCACGACTCGATCGAGACCGTGCGGGGCGTCGGCTACCGGCTCCGCACCGGCTGACGGCATGTTCCGCCTGCCGATCCGCGTCCGTCTCACCCTCGGCTTCGCGGTCGCGATGGCCGCGGTCCTGGCAGCCGTCGGCATCTTCGTCTATCAGCGCGTGGCGAACGAGCTGCTCACGAACGTCGACCAGACACTCGTGGCGCAGGCCAGGGAGGAGAGCCAGAGCGGACACGTCGACGCGGACACGGGCGGCGGGACGACGCTCGCCCAGGTCTACGGCTCCGACGGGCGGCTCGCCTCGTCGCAACCGGGAGGCCTCGCCCCGCTGCTCGACGGCCCGAGCGTCCAGGAGGCCGTGGCCGGCCGGCGGGTCTGGCGGAACGTGCAGCTTTCCGGCCGCGGCGAATGGCGGGTGCTCGCGCTGCCCTCGAGCGCGGGCGGGGCGGTGGTGGTCGCCCGCTCGCTCGGACCTCGGAGTCAGTCGCTCGACCACCTCCGTCACGAGCTCATCCTCTTCCTGCCGCTCGCCCTCCTCGCCGCCTCGCTCGGCGGCTACGGGCTCGCGGCCGGCGCGCTGCGACCCGTCGAGGTGCTGCGGCGGCGGGCGGCGGCGGTCACCGCCGGCGAGCCGAGCCGGCTCCCGACTCCCCCGGGCCGGGACGAGATCTCGCGCCTGGCCGTCACCCTCAACGACATGCTCGCCCGGCTCCACGACGCCTTCGAGCACGAGCGCCGCTTCGTCGCGGACGCGAGCCACGAGCTGCGGACGCCACTCGCCCTCCTGCGCACCGAGCTCGACCTCGCGCTCCGCCGGCCACGCTCCCGCGCAGAGCTGGAGAGCGCGCTGCACTCGGCCGCGGAGGAGACCGAGCGGCTGTCCCGGCTCGCGGACGACCTGCTCCTGATCGCCCGCGCGGACCGCGGCTCGCTCCCCATCCGGCGGGAGGACGTGGCCGTGGCCGACCTCCTCCGCGACGCTGCGACCCGCTTCTCGAGCCGCGCAGGCGAGCTCGGACGAGAGCTGCGCGTCGAGGCGACCGACCTGCACGTCGAGGCCGATCCGCTGCGCGTCGGGCAGGCGCTCGTCAACCTCGTCGACAACGCCCTCACGCACGGCAGCGGGGCCGTCGAGCTCGCGGCGGAGCAGCGGGAAGGCCTCGTCGAGATCCACGTCCGGGACGAGGGGGAAGGCTTCACGCCGGCGTTCCGCGACCGCGCCTTCGACCGCTTCAGCCGGGCCGACGAGGCTCGCAGCCGTGGCGGCTCCGGACTCGGCCTCTCCATCGTCGAGCTCGTCGCGCGCGCACACGGCGGCACCGCCGGGCTCGGCGATGGTCCCGCCGGCGGCGCCGACGTGTGGCTCTCGCTACCGGCCGGGACGAGGCCGGACGAGGCAGTGCCGCCGCAGCCGGCGCACGTCTCCACCTGAGAGGCTCCTCCAGCCGCGCAGCCCGGCGTCTTCACCGCAGGGGATCCGGGAAGACGCCGGACCGGGCTGGCCTCGGCTCGCGAGTGACCGCGAGCCGGGAGGGGGTTCACTGCAGTCGCAATCGAACCAGAAGCGGATGAAAGAACGCTAAGACGCCCGTTAAGACTTTGCGACGGTCCCGGCCCGCGCGGCCCCGTCGAGGCTGAGCCGAACGAGCGCCCCGCCGTCGGAGGCGTTCTCGGCGGCCACCGTGCCGCCGTGCGCCTCGGCCACCTCGCGGACGATGGCGAGCCCGAGCCCCGAGCCCGGCATCGCGCGCGCCGCCGCCGAGCGGTAGAAGCGCTCGAAGACGAGGGGCTGGTCGTCCTCCTCGAAGCCGGGGCCGTGGTCGCGCACCCGCAGCTCGCCGCGCTCGAGCGAGACCTCGACCGCGTTGCCGTCACCGCTCCACTTGGCGGCGTTCTCGAGCAGGTTCCACACCGCCCGCTCCATCCGCTCCCGGTAGCCGTCGACGACGGTCGGCTCGAGGCGGGTCGTCTCCCACGAGACGGAGGGGAAGTACATCCGCGCCCGCTCGACCGTTTCCTCCACGAGCTCGTCGAGCTGGAACGGCTCCCGGTCGGGCTGGACGCCCTCGCTGCGCGCGAGCTCGAGCAGCCCGGCGATGAGCGAGCGCATCTCCTGCGACTCGCGGTGGAGGTCGTCGAGGATCTGGCGCCGCTGCCCGGGCTCGAGCTCGATGCTGCCGCGCAGGACGTCGAGGTTCGTCTGCAGGCTCGTCAGCGGCGTGCGCAGCTCGTGGCTCGCATCCGCGACGAAGCGCCGCTGCCGCTCGAGCGACTCCTCGAGAGCCCCGAGCATCCGGTTGAAGGAGTGGCCGAGCCGCGCGAGCTCGCCGCGTCCTCCTTCCGGGACCCGCTCGTTCGGCTCACCCGTCTCCGTGATCCGCTCGGCGGCCGCGGTGAGCCGACGCACCGGCGCGAGGGTCGCCCCGGAGACGAGGGCGCCGCCCGCAGCGGCAACCGCGATCCCGCCGAGCGAGACGAGAATCAGGATCAGCCGGAGCTGGCTGAGCGAGTGGTTCATGTCCTGCAAGGGGCGGGCGACGAGGACGGCGCCGAGGTCGTGCACCGGCGTCACGTACTCGCGCATGGGGACGCGCGTGAGCTCGCCGTTGATCCGCACCGGCCACTCGATGCCGCGATAGAAGGAGCCCCGCCGGCCGGCGGCGACCGCCCTGACGGCGCGGTCGATCGGGAGCGACAGGTCTTCCGGCGCGGCGGCGCGGGTTCGGCCGGAGCCGTCGATGATCTCGACGTAGCTGCCGCCGACGTCCCCGCTCGCCGACAGCTGCACGCCGCTCGGCAGCTGCTGCACGATCGCATTCGCCTCCTTGCGCAGCGAGGTGTCGACCTGCGACTGCAGCTCGTGCCGCATGACGAAGTACGTCGTCGTCGAGGCGAGCGCGACCACGACTGCGACCACGCCGGCCGCGACGAGCGCCAGGCGCAGGCGGAGCGTCACGACTCGCGCAGCACGTAGCCGGTGCCGCGAACGGTGTGGATGAGCCGCGGCTCGCCCTCGGCCTCCGTCTTCCGCCGCAGGTAGCCGACGTAGACGTCGAGCGCATTCGAGGAATGGCTGAAGTCGTACCGCCAGACGCGCTCGTAGATGAGCGCGCGCGGCAACACCTGGCGCGGGTTGCGCATGAACAGCTCGAGCAGGTGCGCCTCCGTCGTCGTCAGCTCGAAGCGGCGGGTGCCGCGACGGGCGTCCATCGAGCCGAGGTCGAGCGTCAGGTCGGCGAACCGGAGCACCGCCCCCGGCTCCTCGGGCAGCGAGCGGCGCAGCAGCGCGCGCAGCCGGGCGAGCAGCTCCTCGAGGTCGTACGGCTTCGGCAGGTAGTCGTCCGCACCGGCGTCGAGTCCCTCGACGCGGTCGCCGACGGCGTCGCGCGCCGTGAGGAGGAGGATCGGGACGCGGTTGCCGTCCCGGCGCAGGCGCCTCGTCACGTCGAGGCCGTCGAGGCCGGGCATCATCACGTCGAGCACGACGGCGTCCGGCGTCCGCGCCTCCACCTCGGTGAGGGCGGAGTCGCCGTCCGGAGCGAGCGCCACCTCGTAGCCGTGCAGCTGGAGCGCCCGTTCGAGCGCCTCGCGCACAGCGCGGTCGTCGTCGACCACCAGCACCAACATCCCCCTAAGTGTGCCGTCTGACGTGAGAGTCCGTTCCGAGACGCGCAGCGAAGCCGCGTCGCGGCTACCGCGGCAGCTCGAACCAGAACGTCGCGCCCTCGCCCTCGGCCGACTCGACGCCGATCGTCCCCTGCATGCGCAGGACGAGCTCGCGACTGATGTAGAGGCCGAGCCCGGAGCCGCCTGCGCCTCCGCGGAGACGCGGATCGAGCCGGTGGAACTTCTCGAAGATCCGCTCCTGCTCGCCTGCCGGGATGCCCGGCCCCCGGTCGCAGACCTCCACGCGCACCGTCTGCTCGCGTGGCAGCACCCGCACCGTGACGGCCTCGTCGCCGGCGGCCGCCCCGTACTTCAAGGCGTTCTCGAGCAGGTTCGCGAGCACCTGCCCGACCCGGTCGGCGTCGGCGACCACGGCCGCCCCCGCCGCCGGCAGCTCGAGCTCGAGGCGCACGTCGCCCGCCGCCTTCGAGCTCTCGACCGCCGTGGTCACGAGCCCGGCGAGGTCGACTTCGTCCCGGGCCACGGCGAGGCGGCCGGCGTCGATCGCGCTCGCGAGGAGGATCCCGTCGACGAGGCCCGCGAGCCGCTCCGACTCCGAGACGAGGATCCCGAGCAGCCGGTCCCGTACGTCCTCCTGCAGCCCGCCGCGGAGCAGCGTCCGCGCGGCGCCGTAGACGGCCGCCACCGGCGTCCGGATCTCGTGCGAGACGGTCGTGACGAGATCGGAGCGCAGCTCCGCCGCCTCTTGCTCGTCGGTGACGTCGCGGAACGCGTAGACGACGCCTTCCCCGGACTCGACGGCGGACAGGGAGAGCCAGAGCTCGCCGTCGTCGATCTCGAGCGGCAGCGGACGCGACCGCTCCGCGCCGTCCCTCTCTCCCACGGGCACGAGCGGCACGAGGTCCCGCCAGCCGGGCAGCACCTCCTCGATCCGGCGCTCGAGCACCTCCGAGTCCACGAGACCGGTGATCCGCTCGGCAGCGCGGTTCCAGACGCGCACCAGCCCGTCCGGATCGACGAGCACGACTCCGTCCCCGACATGGTCGAGAGCGAGCGCCGCCCACGCTCGCTGCTCGACGTCGCCGAGCCCCTGCTCTCGCTCGAGCGCCACGGCTTTCTCTCGGCGCAAGACGATCCTCCTCCATTCCGCCATTCCGCGTTCCGGACGAGGTCCGCATGCCCACTGAGGACGGGTTTGATGCCTCGGCCGGGCGGGAGACCGCGACTTTGGGGGCTCCTACGCCGCCGGCAGGTCCACGACGAACGCCGCTCCCTCGCCGGGACGTGACTGCACGATCAGGCTGCCGCCCATGCGGGAGACGAGCTCCCGGGAGATGTAGAGCCCCAGTCCGCTGCCGCCGATGCCCCGGGTCTGGCCGGGGTCGAGGCGGTAGAACTTCTCGAAGACCCGCTCCTCCTCGCCCGCAGGAATGCCGAGACCGCGGTCGCGCACGGTGACGAGCGCGCGTCCCGCCCGGCTTTCGAGCTCGACGGTCACCTCGCCGCCGTCCGGCGAGTACTTGATCGCGTTGTCGAGAAGGTTGACGAGCACCTGACGGAGCTTGTCCTCGTCCGCGAGCGCGAGCGCCGCCTCGCCCTCGACCGCCAGGCGCAGCTCGACGTCCTCCGGCGCGTGCAGCCGCGCGGCGGCGAGCACGCTCTCGACGAGCGAGCCGAGATGGGTGGCTTCCGTCCTGAGGTCGACACGCCCCTCCTCGAGCTGCCCGGCCAGGAGGATCTGGGAGACGATCCTCGTCAGCCGCTCGGTCTCGTTCTCGACGATCTCGAGCAGCCGCTGCCCCTGCTCCGAGCCGAGGTCGAGATCGGGGCGCCGCAGCGTGCGAGCCGCGCCGTACACGGCGGCCAGCGGCGTGCGCAGCTCGTGCGAGGCGGTCGTGACGAAGTCGCTGCGGGCCTGCTCGAGCGCGAGCTCGTCGGTCACGTCCCGCAGCGCGTAGACGACACCCTCGTCGAAGCCGACCCCGGTGACCGCCACCCAACAGTCGCCGCGCGGCGTCTCGAGCGGCACGGTCACCGCCCGCGCGGGCTCGGGCGCGCCGGCGTCCGACGTCTCCGCGAGCTTCGTCAGCTCTGCCCATGCCGGCAGGATCTCCTCCGGCGTACGGCCGACGGCGTCCTCGCCCCGCACGCCGGTGATCGCGGCCGCGGCCGTGTTCCAGAAGCGCACCCTCCCCTCGCGGTCGAGGAGGACGACGCCGTCGCCGACGTACGCGAGCGCGAGGGCTGCGTCGGCCCGCCGCTCGGCCTCGCCGTAGAGACGGGCATTCTCGATCGCGATCGCGGCCCGCGCGGCGAGCTGCTGGGCGAGCACGAAGTCGTCGTCGTCGAAGCTGCGCTCCTCGGCGGCCAGCATGAGGGCGCCCAGCATGCGCTCGCCGGCCTGGAGCGGCAGCGCGATCGCGCTCCGGATCGAGATCTCGCGGAGCACCTCGGCCGCCTCCGGATCGCGCTCCGCGGCCTCGTCGAGCAGCGCCTGCGGCACCTCGCGGAGGAACTCGGGCTCGCCGGTGCGGATCACGCGGGCCGTGAGGTCGTACTCCTCGCCGAGGCGCGTCGGGCCGGTTCGCGCCCGCATCTCCTCCGCCCAGCGCCGCCGCTCCGGGTTCTGGTGGGCCACGATCAGGCGATCGATCTCGTTGGTGCCCTCGGTGAGCACGTCGATCGCGCACCAGTCGGCGAGCCGGCTGACCGCGAGGGAGGCCAGACGCTCGAGCGTCTGCTCGAGGTCGAGCGAGGAGTTGAGCAGCGCCGTCGCCTCGTCGAGGAAGGAGAGCCGCTCCCGCAGAGCCTCCTCGGCGACGGAAAGGCGCGCCCGCTCGAGCGCGAGGGCCGCCTGACGCGCCAGCGCGAGCTTGAGCGCACGGCGCTCGGGCGGAAACTCCTGGTCCTCGGAGAAGGAGAAGACGAGCCCGCCGATGGGACCGCTCTCGCCGACGAGCGGCACGGCGACGAGGCCGTGACCGGGCTGCGCGCGGCCGGCGAGCCCGGGATAGCGCGCGTCGCGCTCCTGCTCGGAGCGGAGGAAGACACCCTCACCCGTGCGGACGGTCTCGGAGAGCGGAAGGTCGTCGTCGACGCGAATGCGCCGGAACGGCTCGACGTACCGCGTGTCGTAGCCGCGCGACGCGAGCACCTCGAGCCACTCCCCGTCCTCGCTCAGCGCCGCGATCAGGCCGCTCCGCGCCTCGGCCAAGCCCGCGCCCTCGACGAGCACCGCGTCGAGCACCTCTTGCGGGGTGCGGGCCGAGACGAGCGACTCCGCCGCCCGCTGCAGGCGAACGGTCGTACCGAGAGCCTCGATGCTCGACCACGCCTCCTGCTCCGCCCGGGCGCGAGCACCGCGCTGGCGGGCGAGCACCTCGCCGCCGAGCAGTGCGGTCGCGGCGAAGACGGCGACCGCGAGCGCGCCGTCCGCCTTGACGGACCACATGTGATACGGCGTGATGAAGAAGTAGTAGAAGGGGACGATCGACGCCGCCGCGGCCACGAGTCCCGCCACCCGGCCGCCGACCGTCGTCGCCACGAGCACCGAGAGGACGTAGAGGAGCGCGGGCACCTCCTCGTGCGGGTTGCCGAGCGCGAGCAGGCTGACGGCGGCGGGAGCGGCGAGCGCCACCGACACGCCCGCGACGCGACGTCGCGCCGGCCGCAACGCCCGCGCCGCCACCGCCGGCGAGAACTCCGCAGCCCGCTGAGTCATTCCTCCTGGGACAGCTCGCGGTTGAGCAGCTCGCGCTCCCCCCTGCCGATGCGCTCGAGCACGTTCCTGACGATGCCCGCGAGCTCGAGCGGGTCGAACGGCTTGACGATGTAGCCGACCGCGCCGAGCTCCTGGGCGCGCAGGACGTCCTCCGGCGCGGCCCGCGCCGACAGGAAGACGACCGGGGTGTCGCGCGTGGCCGGGTCACCGGCCAGCTGCTCGGCGACGCTCCAGCCGTCGACGCCGGGCAGCATGATGTCGAGCAGGACGAGCGACGGACTCTCCCTGCCCAGCTGGGCGAGCGCCTCGTCGCCGTCGGCGGCTTCGAGCACGGCGATGCCGTCCCTTTCGAGGTTGACGCGGCAGATGGTCCGGATCGCGCTCTCGTCGTCGACGAGCAGCACGGCGGGAGCGGACTGCGCCGGCCGGGATCCCTCCGCGCCGCCGCCCGACTCGGGCCGGTGACGCACGCGGCTCCGCCAGCCTCCACGCGCGGCAGCCGGCGGCCTGGACCGGCGCAGCCGCCGGCCCGCTCCCGGGGCCATGGACCTGCTCGAGCGCTCGACCTGGGCAGTTCTCACGATTCCCCCCGGTGCCGGTGCAGCAACACCGCAAGTGTGCCCGATCCGCCTGGACAGCGCTAGACGGTGGAGCCGGGGTGCGTCCGGTTCCAGTCCTCGGCGAGCTCGCGCAGACCGGGGCCCCGCACGCGGATCGCGTCGCGCGCGTGCAGCCGCATCCGCGCGGCGAAGTCGCGGTCGCGCGACCGGAGCAGGCTGCGAGCCCCGTACTGCGCGCCGGTGCAGAGTGCGGCGCAGGTGGCGCCGGCCGCCGAGTGGTGCTTCCGCCAGTAGCGGTGCCGCCCGCGCCACATCTCGTTGATCCGCCGCTCGGGAATTCCTGCGCTGAACTGGGACTCGTGATGGACGACGGTGACGGACGGGAAGTACCGCGTCCGCCAGCCGGCCTGCCGCAGCCGGTACTGGAGGTCGACCTCCTCCGAGTAGATGAAGAAGTCCTCGTCGAAGAGCCCGATCTCGTCGAGCGCCTCACGCCGGACGAGCAGCGCCGCCGCCATGGCCCAGTCGACGTCACGGATCGCGCCGCCGCGCGACTGCGTGGCGCCGACGCGGCCGAGCGACACCAGGCTGAGGGCGGCGCGCGCGGGCGTCGGGAAGCGCCAGGCAGAGTGCTGGAGCCGGCCGTCGGGGTAGACGAGCCGCGGCGCGAGCGCCGCGACGCGCGGGTTGGCCTCGAGGTGGGAGACCATCCGCTCGAAGCCCCAGTCGTCGCTCGTCGTGTCCTCGTTGAGGACGAAGACGTAGCGGCCGGAGGTGGCGCGGATGACGGTGTTGTGGTTGGCGCCGAACCCGGCCCGGTGGCGCTGCTCGATCAGGCGTACGTCGGGAAACCGCTCCGCCACGGCCGCCGCCGAGCCGTCCTCCGACGCGTTGTCGAGGACGACGATCTCCACGCCGGTGTCCTGCAGCGACTCGAGGCAGGCGAGCAGCAGCTCCCGCGAGTTCGTGTTGACGAGGGAGACCGAGACGTCGGGCACTAGGCGGTCTGCGTCAGACCGGCCGCCCAGGACGAGGGCAGGTTCCGCAGCACCTCGACGCTGTCGAAGCGGATCTGCTCGCGTACGCCCGTCTCGACCGCCCACGCGGCCATCCGGCGCAGGCCGTCCTCGAGCGGCACCGTCTGCTCCCGACCGAAGACCCGCTGCAGCTTCGTGTGGTCGGAGAACGCGTGCACGACCTCCTTCCGCGCGGCGAGGAAGTCGATCTGCGGCTCGGCCACGTCGAGAGCGCGCGCGACCGCGTGGGCGAGGTCGAGGACGGTGGAGGGAGTGTCGGCGCCGACGTTGAAGGCCTCGTTCGCCGCCGCGGGGACGTCGATCGAGCGCGCGATCACGGGCGCGACGTCGTCGATGTGCGTGAACGCCCGTGTCTGCAGGCCGTCGCCGAAGATCGACATCGGCTGCCCGCTCAGGAGCTGGTTCATGAAGATCCCGATCACGTTCCGGTACGGGTCGGCGAGGTTCTGCAGCTCGCCGTAGACGTTGTGCGGCCGGAAGACCGTGTAGTCGAGGCCGAACATCCGCTGCGCAGCGCTCAGGTCGAGCTCGACGGCGTACTTCGCGATGCCGTACGGGTCCTCCGGCTCCGGGACGATCTCCTCCGACATCGGCGTCTGGGCGGGGCCGTAGACGGCTATCGAGCTGGTGAAGACGAACCGCTCGACGGTCTCGGCGCGGACGGCGGCGTTGAGCACGTTGACCGAGCCGATGACGTTGTTCGTGTAGTTGAAGCGGCGGATGAAATGGGAGAGCCCCTCCGCTGCGTACGCGGCGAGGTGGAAGACGTGCGAGAAGTCGTGCGTGCGAAAGAGCTCGTCGACGAGCTCGGGATCCGTGACCGAGCCGGCGACGAAGGTCGCCCCGGCGGGCACGTTCGCCTCGTAGCCGCCGCTGAGATCGTCGAGAACGACGACGTCGTGACCGGCGTCGAGCAGATGTCGGGCGACGTGCGCGCCGATGAAGCCGGCGCCGCCGGTGACCAGAACGGGCATGGAGCCGTAAGGCTACCGGGCGCCCCGCTTATGCTTGCCGCCATGCGGTCGCGGAGGCGCGTCCTCCTCAGAGGCGTACTGGGCCTCGCCCTCGTCGCCGCCGTCTTCGCGTGGGCGCTGCCGCAGATCGCGAGCTACGGCAGCGTCGGGCGCCAGCTCGGGACGGTCTCGACGGCGTGGGCCGCCGCGCTCGCCGCCGGCGCCGTCCTCGACGTCCTCACGGTTGCCCTGCCGTGGCGATCCCTGCTGCCGCAGCTCTCGTGGCCGGGCGCCGTGGGCTTCACGCAGGCCTCGACCGCCCTCACGATCGTGCTGCCCGGCGGG
>Ga0315542_1002303_pt1 | contig 11675 bp, 1 predicted proteins | sample SalMarSW160120MG_FD_202541 | JGI IMG/M metagenome (GOLD analysis project Ga0315542, IMG submission 202541) | Salt marsh sediment microbial communities from the Plum Island Ecosystem LTER, Massachusetts, United States - Salt Marsh Sediment SW1601-20 ... | reverse complement strand
GCGGTCACGGATGCGCTGCCGGCCGGTGTCAGCTTCGTCTCGGCCGCACCCAGCCGGGGCACATATGACCAAGGTTCGGGAATCTGGAGTGTGGGCAGCCTGGCCAATGGGGTGAGCGCGACGCTGATTCTCACTGCAACCGTGGACGCCGGCACCGCGGGGACGACGATCACCAACACGGCCGCCGTCACCGCGGCGGACCAGGCCGATCCCATCCAGGGGAACAACAGCGCCGCGGCCGGCATCACGGTGCAGAGCGCGGACCTGCAGGTGAGCAAGTCGGTGGACAACCCGACCCCGAACGAGGGCGACACGGTGGTCTTCACGGTGAGCGTGACGAACAACGGCCCGGGCGCCGGTACGGGCATCGTGGTCACGGACGTGCTGCCGGCTGGTGTCAGCTTCGTCTCCGCCGCACCGAGCCAGGGGACCTACGACGACGGGACGGGCCTGTGGAGCGTCGGGACCCTGACCGCCGGCCTGAGCGCGACCCTGAACCTGACCGCTCGCGTGGATACTGGCGTTGGCGGTTCGACGGTCACGAACACGGCCACGATCACGGCGGCCGACCAGGCCGATCCCGTTGGCGCGAACAACGCTGCGGCGGCCGGCATCACGGTGCAGAGCGCGGATCTGCAGGTGGGCAAGTCGGTGGACGACCCGACCCCGAACGAGGGCGACACGGTGGTCTACACGGTGACCGTGACGAACAACGGCCCGAACGCCGGCACGGGGATCATGGTCACAGACGTGCTGCCGGCTGGTGTCAGCTTCGTCTCCGCGGTGCCGAGCCAGGGGACCTACAACGACGTGACGGGCCTGTGGAGCCTGGGCGGTCTGGCCGCCGGCCTGAGCGCCACCTTGAACCTGACGGTTCAGGTGCAAGCCGGGACGGGGGGCTCGCTGATCACGAACACGGCCACGATCACGGCGGCCGACCAGGTCGATCCCGTGGCCGGGAACAACAGCGCCGCGGCCGGGATCACGGTGCAGAGCGCGGACCTGCAGGTCAGCAAGTCCGTAGACCAACCGTCGCCCAACGAGGGCGATCTCGTCCAGTTCACCGTTGTCGTCACCAATGCGGGACCGAGCGACGCCACCGGGATCCAGCTGACGGACCTCCTGCCCGCCGGCCTGACCTTCGTTTCCGCCATGCCAGCGCAGGGGACGTACGACGACGGCACGGGCCTGTGGGATGTGGGCGCTCTGGCCAGCGCGACCAGTGCCACCCTGGTGCTGAATGCCACCGTGGACGTCGGGACCGGCGGGGCGACCATCACGAACACGGCCACGATCACGGCGGCCGATCAGGCCGATCCCGCCGCGGCCAACAACAGCTCCTCCTCCGGAATCGGCGTGGAGAGCGCCGACGAGCAGGTCACCAAGTCCGTGGACGACCCGTCGCCGAACGAGGGCGACACCGCGGTCTACACCGTGACCGTGACGAACAACGGACCGGCCAACGGCACGGGGATCGTCGTGACGGACCTCCTGCCGACCGGCGTCTCCTTCGTCTCCGCCGTGCCGAGTCAGGGTGCCTACGACGACGGGACGGGCGTCTGGGGTGTGGGCGATCTGGCCAGCGGGACCAGTGCGATCTTGACCCTGAGCGCGACCGTGGACGCCGGCACCGCCGGGACGACGATCGCCAACACGGCCGCGATCACGGCGGCGGACCAGGCCGATCCCGACGGCAGCAATGACAGCGCCGCGGCCGACATCACGGTGCAGAGCGCGGACCTGCAGGTCACCAAGATGGTGGACGAGCCTGGCCCGAACGAGGGCGACACCGTGGTCTACACCGTGACCGTGACGAACGGCGGCCCGGACGCTGGGACAGGAATCGCGCTCACGGATGTCCTGCCGGCCGGGGTCAGCTTCGTGTCCGCCGTGCCGAGCCAGGGCACCTTCAATGGCGGCACGGGAGTCTGGGACGTGGGTGATCTGGCCGGAGGGACCGGCGCGAACCTGATCCTCACAGCCACCGTGGATCCCGGGACCGCCGGAACCGTCATCACCAACACGGCCGCGATCAGCGCGGCGGATCAGGCCGATCCCGACGGAAGCAACAACAGCGCCGCCTCGGACATCATGGTGCAGAGTGCGGACCTGCAAGTCGACAAGGGAGTCGACGATCCGTCACCAAACGAGGGTGACACCGTGGTCTACACCGTGACCGTGACGAACGAGGGGCCAAACGGGGGGACGGGAATCGCCATCGCGGATGCTCTGCCGGCGGGGGTCAGCTTCGTCTCCGCCGCCGCGAGCCGGGGCACGTACGACGAGGGCACCGGAAACTGGAACGTGGGCACCCTGGCCAGCGGGGTGAGCGCAACCCTGCTCCTGACGGCGACCGTGGATGCTGGTACCGCCGGAACGACCATCATCAACACGGCCGTGGTCGCCGCGGCGGACCAGGTCGATCCGGACGGAGGCAACAACAGCGACTCGGCGGACATCACGGTGCAGAGCGCGGATCTGCAGATCGCCAAGTCCGTGGACAACCCGCTGCCGAACGAGCGCGACACGGTGATCTACACCGTGACCGTGACGAACAACGGCCCCCAGGCAGGGACGGGGGTCGAGATCATGGACATCCTGCCGGCGGGGCTCAACTTCGTCTCCGCCGCGCTCAGCCGGGGCACGTACGACGAGGACACGGGAATCTGGAGCCTGGGCAGCCTGGCCAGCGGGGCGAGCGCGACGCTGCTCCTCAGCGCGAGGGTGAGGACCGGGACCGCCGCGACGATCATCACCAATTCGGCCGCCGTTTCGGCCGTCGATCAGGCCGATCCCGTACCGGGGAACGACAGCGCCGCGGTCGAGATCACCGTGCAGGGCGTGGACCTGCAGGTCGCCAAGACCGTGGATCGGCCGTCCGCCGTCGAGGGTGACCTGGTGGTCTTCACGGTGAACGTGCTGAACAACGGCCCGCAGACCGGCACCGGGATCGAGCTCACGGACGCCCTGCCCGCGGGCATGAGCCTCGTCTCCGCGACGCCGAACCGCGGTTCCTACGACGCCGATACCGGCGCGTGGCACGTGGGCGGCCTTCCCCGCGAGGTCGGCGCGACGCTGGTTCTCCGGGCCACCGTGGACGCCGGAACCGCCGGAACGACGCTCGTCAACATCGCCGCCGTCTCGGCGGCGGACCAGGGGGATCCCGACAACAGCAACAACGCCGACAGCGCCGGGGTGACGGTCACTCGGCTGGCGGGCCGCATCCTGGTGCGGGTCGTGCCCGAGGAGCCACGGCCGCTGCGCCCGGGCGGCCCGCCCGACCTCGCCCTCGACCTGGAGATCGTGAACGATTCGGTCTACCCGGATACCCTGCGCAGCCTGTCGCTGACCAACGTGACGCAGGGGCCGGGCTCCCAGGCCCAGCTGGATGCGGACTGGGAGTCTCTCGAGTTCCTGGCGCGCAGCACGGGCTTCGGCCCGGAACCGGGGAACGTGGGGGAGACGGCACCGGCGACGGCAGTCTTCGCCGACGGAAGACTGACCTTCGAAGATCTGCGGCTTGGTGTCGCGCCGGGTGACACCGTCCACCTGCAGGTACGGGGCCGGGCCTCCCTCGGCGCCCGCGACGGCGACGAGCTGGCGGTCGCGGTGGAACGCGCCGCGGATCTGGCCTTCGGCCAGCCGGTCGTGGTCGTCGGCGAGAGCGGGCCCATCGAACCCGCCGCCGACTGGCCCCTGCCGGGAGAACGCGTGCTCCTGGTGGACGGCTTCGTCGCCGAGCAGCTGCATCTGGAGCCTGTTCCGGCCGGCGTCTTTCCCGTGGGCTCGATGCGCAACCTCGCCCTCGACGTGGCTCTGCCGCCCAACGGCTACGTGGGCGACACCCTCGAGCGGCTTAACGTGGTCTCCGCGGGCACGGCGCTGTCCCAGCTGGACATCGCGAAGGTGGAAGCCTGGACCGAGATGGATGGGGTGGACGGGTTCGACCCCAGCGGCGACCTGTGGCTGGGCACCATGGCCTTCACCGGGAATCGCTGGGAGCTGACGGGGCTCTCCCACGAGGTGCCGCTGGCGGGACTGCGCATCTACTTCACCGTGGACATCGCCCAGACGGCCACCGCCGGCCGCACCCTGCGGCTGGGGCTGCCCACCTTGCCGGACGTGGCAATCGGCATGGCCAGCGGCAATGACGGGCCGATCGACCGGGCCGTCTACAACCCCAGTGCCCAGTCCGTCAGCGAGGCCGATCGCCTCATCCTGTCGGCCGGCCCGGTGCCGGGCGGGACGGTACGCCCCGGTGCGGCCGGCGTGCCCCTGCTCCATCTGGCGGGCGCGAACACCTATGCGGACGCGCGGGTTCTCACCGGCCTGACCGTGACCAATGCCACCACGAGCGGCGCCGGAGGCGGCCAGGCCGAGCGCGACGGCGCCTTCGAGCTGCTGCGCCTGTGGTGGGACGCGAACGAGGACGGCGTCCTCTCGACCGGAGACCTGCAGCTCGGCGTGGCGGGTTTCGACGTTGGCCTCGCCGAGTTCTCGGGCTTCGCCGTCACCTTCCTGCCCGATCAGACCCATCATCTCTTCCTGACGGGACAGGTCTCACGGCTGGACGTCGCAGACACGGACGTCCTGGCCGCTGTCGTGGCCGATGGGCTGGACCTCCAATTCACCGAGGCCACCGCCGCCGTGGCCGCCTGGCCCCTGGACAGCGGGGCGCGCTGGACCGTGGACGGCATGGTCGCCCTGCAGCTCGGCGTCCAGCCGGTGCCTCCCGTGGCCCTGACCGCCGGCGACGGCCCGATCCTGGCCCTCGACGTCACCGTGCCCGCCAACGGCTACGCCGCCGACGTGCTGAACGGCGTCAGGCTGGTGAACCTGGGCACGGCCGCCGACACGGACCTGCAGGGCATAGCCCTGTGGGCGGACGGCGGGGACACCCTCTTCGACGCCGGTGCGGGCGACGACCTGAGCCTGGGCAGCTGCACCTGGCAGGACACGACCTGGGTGAGTTCGGCCCTGGCGGTTCCCCTGCCCGCGGGCGGCCTGCGGCTTTTCGCCGGGTTGACGGTCTCGCTCACGCCCACCGACTCGGCCACCGTGCGCCTGGCCATTCCGCAGGACGGTCTCACGGTGGGCTCCGGGAACGACGGACCGGTGGATGCCGCGGTGGGCAATCCGAACGCCTTGCTGCTGAGCACCGCGCCCCTGCTGGCGACTCTCGAGACGAGCCTGCCCCGCAGCACCGTGGGCCAGGTCGTGACCGTGCGCATGCTCGTGCGCAACGTTGGCGGCGAGGACGTGCTGGGCGTGACGCCGTCACTGCTGGCCGCCCAGGGCGACGGCACTCTCAGCTACCTCTCCGGGCCTAGTCCGGCCAGCTTCGATCTGCCGTTCGGGCAGACCGGCACCTTCACCTGGACCTACCACGCCGATGCCGTGGGCACGGTTCTCCTGACCGGCAGCAGCGAGGGCACGGGGGCCGTGGGCGGACTGCCCCGCCGCTCGCTGCCGGCCACCTCCAACATGCACGCGATCCGCCTGCCTGTCAGCAGCCTGGAACTCTTCGCGGGCGCCAACATGCCCTTCTCCATCAACCGCGGGCAGATCGGCGTGGTCCCTCTGACCCTGACCTTTGCCAACCAACCGGGCGGGGCCGACGTGGCGGAAGCGAACCTGGTAAGCCTCCGCATGCGCCTGGAGGACGAGGGGGGCGGGGACATCGTGCCCGCCGACCTCCTGTCCCGCGTGGTGGTGGGGGAAGGCGCCAACATCTACCTCTCCAGGACCGAACTCGAGACCTCCGGAAGCGAGGTGGATCTGACTTTGGAACAGCCCGCGGCGATCACCGGCAGCGAGCCCGTGTCGCTCGCCATCCGCCTGGACATCGCCGCCGACACGCTGGTTCCGGCCTTCCGAGTGACCATTCTCGACAGCCTCTGGTTCGCGGCCACGGATGTCATCAACGGTCAGTCCGTGCCCGTGGTCCTGCAGGGGGCCGCCTACCCCATCGCCTCGGGCCTGGGCCGCCTGGTAGCCGAGGCAACCGAACTGGCGGTGGCGCCGGTGCCCGCCGCTCCCGTCGCGGCCGGCCGCGGTCAGGTGGACGTCCCGCTGCTCACCCTGCGCCTGGAGAATCCCGGGGTCGAGTCCCTCTCCTCCGACATCGCCGTGGGCTCGCTCAGCGTGGGGCTGACGGACACGCTCGGCGCGCCGCAGGCGCAGCCGGCGCGCCTGCTGCAGCGGATCCGCGCTGCCGGTCCTTTCCAGGTCCTGACCGACCGCACGCTGCACGCCGGGGACGACACGACCCTCACCCTGTTCCTCTCGCCACCCCTGACCGTGCCGGTCAACACGCCAGTGGAGCTGCAGATCCGCGGCGACGTCGCGGAGGACGCCGATCTCGGCGCCTTCCGGCTGGCCCTGGGGGACACGTCCCTGCTGGACGCGCGCGACGGCAACACGGGCACGGCCGTCCCGGTGCATTACGAGCCGCCGCTCATCCAGGGGACGGTGATCCGGGTCGAGGCCCCGGCCTCCCTGCTCGTGGCCGCGGGCGTGCCCCGGCTGCCGGTCTCGCTGGGCATCGGGTCGCGGTCGGTGCCGGCGCTGGAGCTGATCCTGCAGCACGGCGGCACGCCGGAGGAGGCGGCGATCCGCTGCGACAGCCTGCGCTTCCTCTTCCTGGATGCCGCGCGACTGCCGTACGAACCGGCGACAGTCCTGGATCGACTCCAGATCCTGTGGGGCGCGGTGCCGGTCGGGGTGCTCACGGATCCGGCGGCTCCTGACGGCGTCCTGAGCGTGCCGCTGAGCGACCTGCAGCTCGCGGTGGGCCGGAGCGAGACCCTGAGCGTGGTGCTGGACGTGGAAGCCAGCGCGCCCGCCGTGGGCTTCGAACTCCTGCTCCCCGAAGGCAGCCTCCTGGCGACCGACGCCAACCTGGGCAGCCCGGTGGATGTGGACCCCGCCCCCGGCAGGACCTTCCCCTTCAGCTCGGGCCTGACCCACCTGCACACGCCGGCCGACGAGCTGGTGGTCGACTTCACAAGCCTGCTGCCCGCGGTCCTGGCGGCCGACGGGCGGGAGACGGCGGCCTGCGTGCTTTCGCTGACCAATCCCGCCGCGCCCGAGATGGGCGGCATCACGCTGCAGCAGCTGGTGCTGAGGGGAGCGACCGCGGAGGGGACGAGCCTGCCGCTGGGCGCCGCGGCCGCCGAGGTGCGGGTCTACCATGCCGGCGAGCTCTGGGCCGCCAGCGGAGCGCTGTCCGGCGCGGATTCGGTGGCCGTCGTCGTTCCCGCCGAGCCGCTGATCGTGCCGGCTGGCGGGGCCGTGGATCTGCAGGTCCGGGCCGTCTTCCAGGCCGGCACGACGGTGCCGGGTCTGCGCCTGGGCTTGCTCGCGGACGACATCAGCATCGAACAGCCCGGCGGCGCCCTGCTCACCATCCGGGTCGAGCCCGCCGCGGGCAAGGTCTTCCCCTTCTGGACGGACGCGGGTCACTTCGCGCCGCTCGACCTCGCGGCCAGCTACGCGAACTTCCCCAATCCCTTCGCGGCCGGGCGCGAGAAGACGCGCTTCGTCTATGCCCTGCAAGGCGAGGCGAGGGTGTCGCTGCGGATCCTGACGGTCCGCGGCGAGACCGTGATCATGCTGCTGGATCGGGCCCCGCGCGGGGCCGGCCTGCACCAGGACGATGCCTGGGACGGTCGCAACGGCCGCGAATCCGTGGTGCACAACGGTGTCTACGTCGCGGAGCTGGTGGTGCGCTACGACAGTGGCGCCGAACACAAGCTCCGGCGCAAGGTGGCGGTGGTGCGATGAGCGGCGGGCACGGCATCGGCAGGCTGGGCTGGGGATGGCTCGTCCTCGGACTCGCCGTTCTGCCGCGCGCGGCCGGCGCCCTGGACGACGGCGGCGGACGCTCGGTCTTTGCCTATGGGGCGGGCAACCGGGCCCTGGCGCTCGGCGGTGCCTACGTGGCCGTGGCCGATGACGCCAGCGCGGCCGTCTGGAACCCCGGCGGCCTCGGCTGGGTGGAGCGGCGGGAGTTCCAGGCCTCGCACACCAACCTGATCGGGCTCGGCTTCAGCGAGCAGTACGCCTCTTGCGTGCTGCCGAGCTGGCGCTGGGGCGTCGCGGCACTGACCCTGCGCCGCTTCGGTGTGGACGGCATCGAGCAGCGCGACGGCCACAACGTACTGCTGGACAACGACTTATCAGATCAGGAAACCGAGCTGATCCTGGCCTACGGCCGCAGGCTCGGCGAGGCCTGGAGCGTCGGCGGGGCCGTGAAGATGCAGCGCCAGAGCCTCGCGGGTTACGCGGGTGCTGGCTATGGTCTGGATCTCGGTCTGCTCTGCCAGCCCCTGAAGGCCTTCGGCGGGACCGGCGAAGGGGCTGAATCCTTGACCCTGGGTCTGGCCGTGCGAAATGCCGTCGAGCCTGGCATTCGCCTGGATGAGGAATCCGTGCCCGATCCCATCGCGCTGCGCGCGGGCCTGGCCTACGGCCACCCCCTCGGGGGAGGGGCCGTGCTGGCCGCTCTCGATCTGGAGAAGACGCAGGACATGGATACGCGCCTGCATGCCGGACTCGAGCTGCGCTTCCTCTCCTACCTAGCTCTGCGGGGTGGTTCGAACGACGGCATGCTCACAGCGGGCAGCGGCATCCGCTGGCGGGACGTGACCTTCGACTACATGTACGAGGACAATCCGCTGGGAGCTGTCCATCGCTTCGGTGTCGCGTTCGCCTTCGGACCCACCACCGCCGAGAGCCGTACCGCCCATCTCGCGGCCGAGGAGGCGGCCATCCAGGCCCGCTTGCAGCGTGTCTTCGAGGCGCGGAGCCGCAAGCGTGTGGAGGATCTGTTCGCCGATGCCGCCGCCGCCCGCCGTGCAGGACGCTGGGACGAGGCGCTGGAGCTGCTGGGCACCGTCAAGGTGCTCGATCCGACCTTTGAGGGGATCGCCCCCCTCGAGGCGACCTGCTTGCGCCAGAAAGGACTGGAGCTCAGCGAGCAGGGCGACTTCTCAGGGGCGGAGGTCGCCCTGGGAAGGGCTCTCACCCTCGCCCCGGACGACAGCCTCGCCAGCCAGGGCCTGGCGCGGGTCCGTGCCGAGAGCGACCGCCGCGCCGCCCGCAGCGCGGAGCTGCGCGCCCTCTTCGACAGCGCGCTCGATGCGTTCGCCGCCGACGAGCTGCTCTCCGCACGCCGCGGATTCCGTCGCGTCCTGGACGGGGACCCGCAGGATCCCGAGGCCGCGGCCATGCTCCAGCGCACCGAGGAGGCCATCCGGAACCGGGCGCTCAACCTCGTGCAGCAGGCTCGCATCCTGACGCAGGCCGGGCAACTGGCGGCGGCGGATTCACTTCTCGCACGCACGCGCGAGCTGGACGCAGCCGCGCCCGGCCTGGTCGAGGCCGCGAACCTGCTGGCTGCGACCCGCCGCACAGCCGAGCGGAAGGCCGTCGCGAGCGCAGCTCCCGTACGGCAGACGTCGGCTCCCGTGGCCCCGCCGCTTCCGGCGCGTCCGGTGCTCAGCCCGGAGAAGCAGCGCGAGATCGAGGATCTCTACCGCCGCGGACTGGCAGCGCGGGAGAAGGGACAGGTCGACGAGGCCCTGCGCTACTGGGAGTTCGTCTGGTCGGCCGATCCCGGGTATCAGAACGTGGCCGATTACCTGAAGCGCGAGTACCTGACCCGCGGCATGGAGAGCTTCGCGAGCGGCCGGCTCCCGGAGGCCATGGCCGACTGGGAGCAGGCGCTGCGCATCGATCCGGACGACCAGCGCACCATCGGCTACCTGGAGCGTGCGCGGGAGCAGCAGGCCAAGATCAGGAAGATCCTGGGCTCGTGAGCGACGGGCCTGGACCGCGGGCAAGATGGGAGCCGGACCTTGCCATGAAGAAGCTGCCATGAAGAAGAACGGACACGATGCGTCACATCCGTGGGCCGCCGGCCCTGCAGGAGGCCGTCCGCGGCGCGTTGCCAGCATGCGCCTGATTATGACCCTGGCCGCGGTCGCCTTGATCTGCGTGACCGGTGGCGGCGTCGGCTGGGTGGCGGAGCGCAACGCACGTCAGGCCCTGACCCAGGAGATCGAGGCCCGCTTGGTGCTTGAGGCCCGGAACCTGGCCCACGTGGGCGCCGACGCCCTGCTCAGCGAGTTCCCCGAGCTGACGCTGTGCCCGGTGATCAACGAGATGCAGAGCGAGCGGCCGGATCTGGCCTTCGTGGTGGTGCTGGATCACCAGAACCTCATCCAGGGATACGCCGACCCCCACGAGCTGGGCCGGGAGTTCCCGCTCCAGGCCTCCCTGGAGCCAGAGCCGACCCGGCAGCACCTCGCCGCCGGGGAGGCCTTCCTCGGCACCCCCGAGCTGCTGGTGGCCGCGGTTCCGGTGGCCCACGCCAACGGCCAGATCCTGGGTCGGGCCATGGTGGGGCTGCGCCGAGCTTATCTCGAGGCCAAGATCCAGCACACCCGCAGGCAACTGATCCTGTTCACCGGCGGGCTGCTGGCCGCCGGCGTTGCCTCGGCCCTGGCGCTGATGTCGTTCCTGCTGCGCCCCATCGGCATCCTGCGACGGGGTCTGGAGCGCATCGGACGCGGCGATCTGGACACGCCTCTCGAGCTGCGGGACCGCACGGAGCTGGGAATGCTGGCGGACGCGGTCAACGGCATGGCCGCCGAGCTGAAGGCCTCGCAGGCCGAGATGATCGAGAAGGAGCGCCTGGCCCACGAGATGAAGCTCGCCCGCAGCATCCAGCGCTCCTATCTCCCGGAAACGGCCCTGACGGTGCGGGATTTCGTGGTGGAAGGCTCCTATCAGGCCGCGGCCGAGGTGGGCGGCGACTACTATGACGCGTTCCCCTTGCCCGACGGCCGCGTGGGGGTGGTCATCGCCGACGTGGCGGGCAAGGGCCTGGCCGGCTGCCTGGTGACCTCGATGCTGGCGGTGATGATCCGCTCCCTGCGGGAGAAGTTCACATCGCCCAAGGCGCTGCTGGTGGCCTTGCACGAGGGATTGCACGGCTCCCTGCAGCCGGGGGTCTTCGTCACGGTCTTCTACGGGATCCTCGATCCGGAACGCGGTCGGCTGGTCTTCGCCTCCGCGGCCCACAGCCCCCTGCTCGTCTACCGCGGCGCCCGGCCCACGGTCGAGTGGTACAGGACGGGCGGCATTCCCCTGGGCATCATGGGGGGCAGCGCCCTGACGGTCAGCCTCGAGGACCAGAGCATCGAGCTGGCCCCCGGCGATCTGGCCCTGCAGTTCACCGACGGTCTGAACGAGGCCACCCGCGCGCAGAGCCGGGAGGAGTTCGGCTTCGAGAGGATTGCCGCCACCGTCCTGGACCATGCTCCGCAAGGACGCACCGCCGTCATGGCCGCCCTCCATCGGCAGGTCCAGATCTGGTCGGCTCCGGAGCGGCCGGGCGACGACCAGACCGTGCTGGCGATCAGCCGGGAAGGCACCGCCCGGGCGCCCGACCGACAGACGTTGACCAGCCTGCCCACCGCCCAGCAGCTGGCCTCGGTGGATCAGCTGGCCGAGATGCTGGAGGGGGCCAGCCACCTGGAATTGACGGCGGATCTGCCCGCCCTGGCGGGCCTGGGGAAATGGCTGCTGGGCTGTCCCGGCTTGCAGGAACTCGCCGACACGGAACGTCACCTGGTGGAGACCAGCCTCTACGAGATCTGCGCCAACAT
>Ga0315542_1002302_pt1 | contig 11678 bp, 6 predicted proteins | sample SalMarSW160120MG_FD_202541 | JGI IMG/M metagenome (GOLD analysis project Ga0315542, IMG submission 202541) | Salt marsh sediment microbial communities from the Plum Island Ecosystem LTER, Massachusetts, United States - Salt Marsh Sediment SW1601-20 ... | reverse complement strand
GCTATTGTTATGCGAGCGGCAGAACTTACTATAATCCGGGAAATCCTGTATTTCTTGGCGATAAGGCTCCCGGTTATCATAATTTATCCTTAAGCATAAGTTACCTTACAACTATTAGAAAAATGTTCACTGTAATCTATTTAAGTGCCGACAATATTACCGACCAGCACAACATATTAGGTTATCGTTATTCTGCTGACGGCTCGGACAGATATCCCATTGTTCCTTCCACATACAGAACAATATTTTTCGGAATAAACCTTTCTCTTACTAAATTTAACAGAGATGAATTATAAACCAATAAATCACTTATTATGAAACAATTAGCTAAAACCCTGGGACTGTTATTACTTTTAACTGGTCCTATAAGCCTGAAAGCACAAACATTGGAAGAAAACTTAAGCAAAACTTTGATACAGATGGACACAGTAAAAAACCTATTCGGAATGATGAGTGTTTCTGCACAATTTGATATGATAGCAGATAAATGGGAAAATGAATGGAGTAGTAACTATTTTGCTGCCTATGCAAAAGTAATCTTGTCTTTTATTGTACAGGACAGTAAGAAAAAAGATCTCTTTCTTGATGAAGCGGATAAATATTTTGAAAAAGTTAAATCTCTTGATAGCCAAAATGATGAAACCTATGTTTTGGCTGCATTGAACACCAGTGCACGTATTACAGTTGACGGGCAGAACAGGGGTATCCAATATAGTGGAACTGTAAATCAATACCTGGAAAAAGCTGAAAAAATCAATCCTGATAATCCAAGAATATATTATCTGAAAGGTTCTTCATTATTTTACCAGCCAGAAATGTATGGTGGTGGAAAAGAAAAAGCTAAACCATATTTTGAAAAGGCCAAAGAATTATTTGTCAAAGAGAATAAGACATCCATATTAAAACCACATTGGGGTGAGAAACAGAATCTGGATTATCTTAAACAATGTGATGAAAAATAATATATTATTTATAAATAGGATGAACTCAAATTCATCCTATTTTTGTAGTCTTAAAAATTATCAGGATGATTGAGGATAAAAAGGAAGAACTGAAACTTTCTGTCAGCTTTATTGAACAGTTTATTATAGACGATCTCAAAGAAGGAAAGAACAAGGGCAGAGTACATACCAGGTTCCCTCCCGAACCAAACGGATACCTCCATATAGGTCACGCTAAAGCTATTTGTCTTGATTTCGGAATGGCACAAAAATATGGAGGCAAATGTAATCTGCGTTTCGACGATACAAATCCTGTAAAAGAGGAAATCGAGTATATAGATTCCATAAAAGAGGATATTCACTGGCTTGGTTTCGACTGGGAAGACCGCGAGTTCTACGCTTCTGACTATTTTGGAAAACTTTTTGAGTTTGCTGTTGACATGATTAAAAGGGGGCTCGCTTATGTCGACGATCAGCCTGCTGATGTTATCTCTGCGCAAAAAGGATCTCCAACAAAACCTGGCATAGTAAGTACTTTTCGTAAACGCCCTGTTGATGAGAACCTTGATCTTTTCTACAGGATGAATGAAGGTGAATTTGAGGAGGGAAGCCGTGTGCTGAGAGCCAGAATTGATATGAAATCTCCCAATATGCATATGCGCGATCCTATTATTTACAGGATTATAAAAGCCTCTCATCACCGTACAGGTAGTGCATGGAATGTATACCCTATGTATGATTTTGCTCACGGCCAGAGCGATTATTTTGAAGGGATAACCCATTCTCTCTGTACTCTTGAATTTGAGGTTCACCGGCCCCTGTATGACTGGCTGATAGACCAGCTTAAAACCAGTGAATACAGGCCTCGCCAGATCGAATTCAACAGGCTTAACCTTACATATACCATGATGAGCAAACGGAAACTTCTTGAGCTTGTACAGGAAAGGAAGGTGAGCGGATGGGACGATCCGAGGATGCCAACCCTGTGCGGATTGCGCAGAAGAGGATATACTCCCGAATCAATCAGGCGATTCATTGATCTTATAGGTTATACAAAAGTAGAGGCAATAAACGATGTCTCTCTCCTCGAACATGCTATACGTGAAGATCTTAACATAAGAGCCCCAAGGGTTTTCGGAGTGCTCGATCCACTGAAAGTAATAATAACAAATTACCCGCCGGATAAGGTCGAAGAGGTCGAAGTTATCAATAACCCGGAAGATGAAAAAATGGGTACAAGAAAAGTTCCTTTTAGCAGGTCAGTTTATATAGAGCGAGATGATTTCATGGAGAATCCTCCGCATAAGTTCTTTAGACTGGCCCCGGGTATGGAAGTGCGCCTGAAAGGTGCATATATTATTAAATGTGAATCTTTCAAAAAAAATGAAAAAACAGGTGCCCTGGAAGAAGTTTACTGTACCTATGATCCGGCAACACGGAGCGGGGAGCAAACATCCGGGAAAAAAGTAAAAGGGACTCTTCACTGGGTCTCAGCGAGCCATGCCATAGATGCCGAAGTAAGATTATACGACAGGCTTTTCGATCATGAGGATCCTTCCGGACAAAAGGAAGATGATTACAGAAAATTCCTGAACCCGGAATCACTTAAAATACTGAAATCCTGCAAGCTGGAACCTTCTCTCAGGTCAGCAAAGCCTCTTGATAAATTCCAGTTCCAGCGTCTTGGATATTTTTGTGTCGATTACGACTCAACCGAAACCAATCCGGTCTTTAACCGTACTGTCTCCCTTAAGGATACCTGGGCGAAGATGAATAAATAGGTACTGGTTCCAGGTTGCATGTTGCATCCTGAAACTGTAATATTCCTGTAAAACATCCGTTATTAATTCAGAAGCAACCTTCTACCGAAATATTTCGTCTTGGCTTTAGGTAGATTTTAGTTTAATTTTATACCTGATTAATACTACGAATCATGAAAACACTTACCAGATTATTCTTAACTGCAATGATTGTTCCGTCAATTTTTCTTCTCTCTTCCTGCGAGAAAAAGAATACTGATAACATTGGAACAGGAATGGCAGAATTTTCTGTCAGCGTATCTGATATACAGAATTCAAAGTCAGGAACTGGCATCGACAGCGCTGTAATATCTTTCCAGGTTATGATCTCTGTCGAGGATTTACAGGGACATCCTGTTTTTACCGATAAGCTTATTCCGCTATATGTTTTTGGTACCGATTTCGTCAGCGAAAATGTCGAAATCAGGGGCGGAGAGTTCAGGCTTACAAAATTTATGGTTATAAATCCTTCCGGTGAAGTAGTTTATGCTGCTCCCCTGGCAGGATCGCCACTGGCCTATCTGACAACAAGGCCATTACCGTTTAATTTTAATATTTTCCCCGACCAGGTAACCAGGGTAATACCGGAGGTGCTGCCGGTTGGTGATCATACTCCTGATCAGTTCGGCTATGCCAATTTTGGAGTACAGGTTATCAAGCCGCTTGAATTCTGGACCATGTGTGTACTGGATCCCGGTAACCCTTTAATAATGGCCCCTATCCAGATCACAACAGCAAAACTGACTGTTTATGCTCCCGATGGCTGGCACTATGCTTTCAAGCTCGAACCAACAGTTAATCACCTGGTTATCAGAGGAGGTTATGAAAGATATGATTTTGTGCTCGAAAAAGAGGGTTTCCTGCCACAAAAACTGCAATTCACGGCAAAAGAACTTATGGCGGCAACAAGAGAGAATCCTCTGATCTTAAAAATCTCATGGTTTTCACAATATAAGAAATTAATACTTCAGCCCGGACCGGATAAAGGGAAAGATGCCATGATAACAAATCTGGAACCTGAAAAGAATTTCGGAGATTATAAATATTTCGAGGCTACATTTCTTTCGGAACCTGTGCTTACAGTTATGCGATCGAACAGGAGCCTCATATATTTCTCCCCCGACTCACTTCCTAAATCGGCTATAATCAAGAAGGTGATGCTCAGACTTTCTTATGATATTCCTGTCCCGTTCGACAGTATCTATATTCTAAATACCGATCCTTCAACAGGAGTGGTATGGTATGGTGGCGTATTACAGCAGATAATTGAACCGTGGGATGAACATAAGGTTACATGGAACACTCAGCCTAAAACCGTAGAGGCGAACCAGGTTTATATTCCTCCTTTCATAAGAAATGCCAATTTCATCGACGTGGATGTTACAAGGTTGTTTGTTAATCCCACGGCAACTGATCAGGCTGTTTATCCGAACTATGGCATGCTTTTCAGGCTCTGGCCGGTTGACAGGTTCCCGGGGTTCAGGTTTGCTTCCAGCGATTTTTCTGTACCGGCATTGAGACCGATGCTGACTATATACTACTCACTTAACTGATTCTGTAATACAGGAAGGTTAACTGGAAATATTCATAATCTGTTACAGGTACTGGGTACTTGCTGCTGAATTTTGTATAACCAGTAACACGAAACATCAAACGTTTCTGGGAGATAAAGATTGCTTCTCCCGACTTGTCGGGATCGCAATGACAGTACAATCAATATAATTTGTATTTACCGGGAAACGAGAAACCATTTGTGTATTTTCCCCAAATAATTTATATTTGCCCCCTCAAAATTGCTCCGTAGTGTAATTGGCAACACGTCTGACTCTGGATCAGAAGAGTTCAGGTTCGAGCCCTGACGGAGCAACTTAAAACAGAGCGAGAGTGAGAGCGAGTGCGAGCACTCTCGTTCTGTTTTCTCAAAACTCAATCTCACACTCACACTTTTTTCTAGCACGTTAGAAACAGTTATTTTGGTTACACGACCTCAGGACTTCAAGACTACACAACATTATTCTTGCTAGGTTCTTGCTAGGTTTTGGATGTGTTTTACGATAATTGGCACGGAATATTGAAGGTCAGTGAGAGTTGACACCATTCTATTCTATTCAAGTTAAATCTATGAATCAAATCATTTAGGGCTATACCTGATTACATATTTGTATTTTGCTTAACTTAGGTTTAAATTTGATAGTGAAATAAATAGGCTTCTTATGTCAAGCATTATTGAAGGTTATAATTACGACATCTTTATCAGCTACCGCCAGAAAGACAACAAAGGCGACAGGTGGGTGAGTGAGTGTTTTTATGATAGCAAAGAAGACTTTTGCCAGTCAAAAAGAATAATTAACTTTGTAAAAGCAGATGTAGCCAGAGAGGAGTATTTTTCGAGACCTGTATAAACTGCACCTTTGTATTAAGTTGATTATAAGCGTACTGGGAAAATAGTTCGAGCCCTGACGGGCAACTCAAGAGGCCGTCTCATTTATGTTTTGAGACAGCCCCTTCTTTTCACTAGTTATCAATAACTTAAATCTAATAAATGCGCCTGGGCAAACCGGAAAAGGTGCGAACCTCATCCTTTTTGGTGGCGCCATTATGGCCATGTGTAGCGGGCGGACAAAAAGGGTGAGGTTGTCTTTTCCGGTCTCCTTTTCTTTGGTTCATTTCTTTTGGAGAAGCAAAAGAAATGAACATAATCCTAAAAAATAATAAAGGGTGCCTTTTTGAGACACCCTATTTTTATTTTGCAACGGAAGGGCGAGAGTGAGAGCGGGTGCAAACACCTTAGTTCTGTTTTAACTCACTACGTTTGTCGAGCTCACAATGTCTACATTGTTCGGTTCTCATCACTCACTCTCCCACTTATACTTCTTTCGTTATACAACGGAACAACCACGGAGGGAGTCTTAAAAGGATAGCATCTTATTTGTGCAACCGCCCTAAATGCAGCTCCTTCTGTGCGTTTGACAGATCCGCAAAGATTGACAGATTACGGAGATCCTCAACATCTTTAAGTTTATTAACATTCACAATTACTATATCTCCCTTCACCTTGCCGTATTCACCCGTGAAATCGTAAAACCCGGCCATAACAGTTAACTGGCCAGAGTTTACCAGGTCCCTGTATTTCTTGCAGGCTATGTTAACCTGGTAATCGAGGTTCTTTTCAATAACAGTTGAATGCAGGCTGTTAAAATCCTTGATAGAGCTGTTCTCTTTAATCGTCGGACGAAGGAAATCAAGCTCGTGTTTGATATTGTATGTCTCGTCGTCGAATCCTTTCAGGTAAGCCTTTATGGCGCCACAATCCGAATGACCCAGGAAGAATAGAAGCGGTGTTTTCAGGTGATAAATACCATAGTCGACAGATCCTTCAGTTGATAAGATCTGATTGCCGATATTCTGAATTGCAAAGACCTTGTTGGAAGTATCCGGCAACAGCGAGTTTAGCGGAACACGCGAATCGCTACATGTTACCAGTGTTATATAAGGCTTCTGGTCAACGCTGAATTCTTCAAAATATGTATGTGGATGGGTCTGCGTAAAATAGTTATTACCCAGTATTATTTGGGCAACTATATCGGACGTTTTCAGACTAGTTGGTTTGACAGGAGCTTTTTTAATATCAGGCTCCACTTCGCCGATAGCCGCCACAATAACATCGTGCAAAGTATCACGCCGGCTCACATGACCGAATAAATGTTCAATGTTTTCAACTCTCAGAATATCACGGACTTCTGAATGTGCTTCAGCTAATTTTAATTCTATTCCTTTCGCATTAAGATTCACATAAAGCCTTTTAATAAATCTTGCCCCGCTTGAATCTATTGTGGCCGAAGTACTTAAATCGAATATTACAACTTTTAGCCCTGTCCCGATCTTCAATACCCTGGTCCACACAGCATTGTAGATTGTTGAAACATTGAAATAAACAAGAGGCGATTCTACCCTGAATAATAACACACCAGGTAGAAGCTCATTATCAGGGTGCCTCTTTATATCAGTATATCTGTCGGTACCAGGAATCCTTCCAAGAAATGCCACATGAGGGCTGGATACATTACGAATAATCAATGTCAAAGAGAAAAGAGCCGCAACAAGCACACCCTGTAGTATTCCAAAGAGTATGACACTTAACAGAGCTATCATCGCGACAAGGAAATCGAAGCGGTTGACTTTAAAAATTCGTTTTAGCTCCTTTACATCGACAAGACCTCTTATTGCAACAAGCACTATGGAAGCAAGAATAACCATGGGAAGGTTCTTCAGCAGACCTGTAAGGAACATTAGGCATAAACCTATGGCTACAGATGCAACCACCAGTGATAACGGAGTTTTTGCACCGGCCTTTTCATTTACTACTGACTGCGACAGACCACCGCTGGTAGGGTATCCGTGACCAAGTGATGTTGCCAGGTTGAGAATCCCGAGTGCAAGAAGTTCCTGCCGTGCATCAATTTCGTAACCATTCTTCTGGGCAAGAGCCTTTGCGGCTGATACTGTTTCAATGTAGGCAAGCAGGAAGCACGCAAACGCCAGTGGTATAATATGTCCAATATCCTTCATATCCATAGTCGGCCAATGCAGTTTGGGAAGACCGTCCGGCATTATTCCAACTGTTTTAAATCCCAATGAAGCAAGCGGGCTGAATGATATAACAATGATAGATATTGCAACAATGATTATAGCAAAGGGTTTCCCCGGGAAAATTTTATCGCCGGCTAACAATAAAATTATAGCTGTAACTCCAAATACAAGAACATAGATGTTTGTGTCAGAGAGCTGATGAAAGAGAGTTGTAAAGCGGCTGATAAATGACTCCCCGCCACCGGGAACACCAAAAAGTTTGGGCAGTTGGCTAAGACCTATTGTTATTGCAGCACCGGCTTTAAATCCCACCAGTACCGTTTCGCTAATAAAGTTAATCACACTGCTCAGGCGTATAAGGTATGCCAGTATACTGATGGCCGAAAAGATCAGTGCTGAGAGCGATGCCAGATCGATCCATCGCTGAATATCTCCTCCGGACAGATCGGCAAGTGTAACACCAATAAGCATTGATATTGCAGATGTCGGCCCCACTGCAAGTTGTCGGCCAGTCCCGAGAATGGCATAAAAAATACCGCCAATAAGATACCCGTAGATACCATATTGGGGGGGTAATCCTGCCAGAGTTGCATAGGCAAGAGAGACAGGGATTGCATACGCTGCAAGAGTGAGACCAGATACAGCATCTTTGCCAAAGAGGCTGAAAGAATACCCCGAGAGCCATTTGATGGAAGGGACTACTTTGTTTAACCTTCCTTTTAAAGAGCCTTGAATCTTCATACCTGCAAGTATTGATATGTTTCGTGATCCAAGATGCTAAAATAATTTTATTTGGCGGATTATTTATGTCTGAAAATACTTAATTCGATTATAATTTGAAAAGGCTGAGTGGCTCTGACCACTTTTAGCCGGAATAAATTGACCACCTAAAGCCGGAGATGAACTTTTATCCTTTAGTTATATCTGCAAATTATTTACCGACCAATCATATGCGTTAAAGACGTCCGGCTTCAGTTCCGGAAAAGGAGTAAGAATGTATTGATAAATTTCTTACTTTAGAGTTTGCAATTGACCATAAATCAATTCTTCAAATCCCAATCTCCAGACAATAAATCAAAGTCTTCTCAAAATACCCGCCAGGTTTTGGGGATAAGCTATGCCTCATCAGCTCTCCATTTTACCCTGCATAAGCAGGTCCAGAGCTTCATTGAACGACCCTGCAGGTATTATCTTGCCTGAGTTGACGAAAAAGATCTCATCAGCATTCTCAATGGTATTCAGGCGATGGGCAATGATAACCCTTGTGGTTGTTTCGGGAAGGTTTTTCAGGATTGCTTCCAGCTGCTGTTCGGTAACCGTATCGATATTAGCGGTGGCCTCGTCCAGAATAAGAAGCTCCGGCTTCCGTAAAATAGCCCGCATAAAAGCGATAAGCTGCTTCTGCCCGAGACTTATTCCGTCACCAGTGGTCTGGACCGGCGTGTCGAGCCCCTTGTCAAACCGAGAGAGAAGGCTCCCGAGTTGTGCCTCAATGATAGCCTTCTCCAGCAGGCTGTTAGTAAGGCCTGAACACTCCTGATTTCCATAGAGAATATTATCCCGCACCGTGCCTGAAAAGAGGAACGGCTCCTGAAGGATAAAACCTATCTTTGAGGCCCTTTCGCAGGGAGTATACGACCTTATATCCCTGCCGTCAAGCAGTATACTGCCTTTCGAGGCATCATATAACCTTGCTATAAGAGAAGCAGTCGTGGTTTTCCCGCCACCCGTTGGCCCGACAAAAGCATATGTCCTTCCTCGTTGCAGATCGAAGCTCACCTTGTGCAAAACTTCCTTTCCGTTCGGATAGCTGAAAGAGACATTCCCAAAATGAAGATAAGAGTTACTACTTACAGGTTGCTGATCATCAACTGCCTCGAGATTATTTTTAAAGGAGAGTAGAAATGAGATCCTGTCCCACGCTGCGAGAGCCAGCTGAAAATTGGCCCACAATGCCGCCATCTGCCTGAGGGGATTGTAGAAATTGGTGATATAAGCTATAAAACTGATTAAAAGTCCGATGGAAAAATATCCTTTAATTATAAGCCAGATTCCAAGAGAAAGGACTATCAGCTGTCCGACATTTGAAGCAAAGGTATAAACCGGAGAAAGGATATTATTTGCAATACCAGCCTGTACCGACCTGGAATAATTCTCATGGTTTGCCTCCTCAAATCGCTTACGGAAATAATCCCTCCTGTTGAAGGCTATCACCACTTTAAAGTTTGCCAGGCTCTCTTGGATTTCCGCTGATAAATTGCCAAGGCTTTTCAGGCTGGCTTCATTTTTCTTCCTGACCCATGGCGAAACGCTCTTTGTAAAAATCAATAAGATCAGTGCCGGCGACAGAGCCGCAAGTCCCAATGGCAGGTTAATAACAAGCAGAATGATCCCTGCTCCTGTCATTGTTATCAGGCTGCCTATAAACTGCATCAACGACTGTGAAAAGAACTGGTTCACCTTGTCGGTGTCGTTGTTAATTCGCGATATGAGGTCGCCGGCTTTATTCTGATTGAAAAAGTCAACCGGCAGCTCCTGCAGCTTGTTGAATACAGAATTCCGCAGACCGAACAGCATCCGCTGTCCTATTCCGCCCATCATCCGCATCTGAGCATAGTTAACGGCAAAGGCTGTCACGTACATCATAACCAGGATTCCTGAAAAAAGAATAACCCCATGATATTGTTTTGCCACTACATAAGTATCGATTGTATAACCAACGAGGTATGGTCCCAGCAGGGTTAGCCCGGCATTCAGAAAAATTGCAGAAAAGGCAATGATCATGTTGCGGCGCTCTCCCCCGATGATTGTCACCAGTTTCTTCAGCGATGCCAGTGCCGATTGCTTCTGTCCGGTTATTTCGGATGCTCTGTTCAGATTATAGTTCATAATGCCGGGTGCTTTTTTGAGAACTGTAAATCTGAATATACTCAGGGGAACTCTCTTTTAAGTCCTTATGTTTACCGGAAGCTATTATTTCTCCTTCCATGAGAAGTATTATCTGGTCGAAATTTCTTACGGGTGCAATCTTCTGTGTAACAGAAATGAGCGTCATGGCCGGGTAATTGTTTTCAATATTGCATAAGATCTTGTTCTCGGTCTGCCTGTCTACCCTGGAAGTAAAATCGTCGAGCAGCAGGATCTTTGGATTCAAAGCAAGGGCCCTGGCCAGCATGATCCTTTGCTTTTGTCCGCCTGAAAGGCTGGTCCCCCTTTCAGAAACAACTGTTTCAAGCTTTTCCGGAAGTGACTCAATAAAGTCGGTCAGTTCCGCCGTTTCTATAGCCTTTTTTAGTGACCCTTCCGTTACTATATCGTTGAAGGCAATGTTTTCCCTGAGACTCATATTAAAAATAACACTGTCCTGGAATACAAAGCCGATCTGGCTGTGAAATACTTCCCTGGAATATTTTTCAATTGAGATCCCGTCGAATTCAATTGTACCTGAACCAGGCGGAATAAGGTTTGTAAGAAGGTACAGCAACTGACTCTTCCCTGCTGCAGTAGGTCCTATGATAGCACTCTTACTGCCCGCCCTGACAGAGAATGAGATGTTTTTCAGGATTGGCTTTTCGTCATAACTCAGTGAAACATTTTTCACAATTATATCACCCCTTATGTCAGTATTTATCGTTCCTGTCTCTATTGGCGGAGGTTCATCCAGAACCTGTTTGATCCTTCCGTATGATGCAGTGGCCGAGGCAATTATATTGCTCATAAACCCGATCATCATCACCGGGAATATGAGCATTACAAGGTAGCTGTTGAAGGCTGCGAAGTTGCCAAGTGTCAGTGAATTATTCACAACAAAATGACCTCCGAGAGCAAGGATTGTTACAACAGCCAGGTTTGAAACGAACATAATTATGGGAATAAGGACTGAAAAGAGACGTACTATCGATAATCCAAGATCCTGCGACTCGAGGTTCTTTTCCAGAAACTTCTGGCTTTCCGGCAGCTGTGAGTTCAGGACTCTGATTAGTGCCGAACCCATTATACTCTCGTTGATTATTCTGTTAAGAGCATCTATAACCTCCCTGCCTCGTCTGAAAAGTACTCTTACCTTGCGAAATACGATAAAAAAGGCAGTGGCAATTATTGGTACGATCAAAAGAACAGCAATGGCAAGCTTCCAGTTTATCATTATTAGCAAAACCGCTGCACCGGTAATTACAAAAAGGGAGGAAATTATCGTAACAAAAGCCTGTGAAACAAACATCTTAACCGAGTCCATGTCGGAAGTCAAATTTGTCAGAAGCTTTGAAGGATTTGACTTCAGAATGAAAGAATAGCTCTGATGCGATATTTTATCTGCCAGCTTGTTACGATAGTCTTTAGCAACTTTTTC
>Ga0315542_1002300_pt1 | contig 11689 bp, 8 predicted proteins | sample SalMarSW160120MG_FD_202541 | JGI IMG/M metagenome (GOLD analysis project Ga0315542, IMG submission 202541) | Salt marsh sediment microbial communities from the Plum Island Ecosystem LTER, Massachusetts, United States - Salt Marsh Sediment SW1601-20 ... | reverse complement strand
AAGAGCAGGAACCTTCCGAGTTGGCACCACTTCAGTATCCGTCAGCGGGTTGATTGCCTGCGCAATTCTCTGCAGGAACCCTTCCTTCTCAAGAGGCAGAACCGTTTCGTGACCCTGAGCTTTTCCCTGTTGGTTTTCTGCCTGTTGGCACTCGGGTATCTGCTGAATTTCAGTCCTTTGAAGCGGAACATGACCTATGCCGCCCTTGAAAATGTCCTGCAGGAACAGTTGAGCAAGAATCCTGCCGATCTCAGCCTCTATGAGAATCTTGCGATGCTCTATCACAGGATGGAGGACTACGGGAAGGCGCGGAAGGTATACGAAAAAATCCTTGCACTGGATCCAAATCGGCCGGTTTCTTTAAATAACCTGGCCTGGCTTTTGGCCACTGCTGATGATCCCCGGATGCGGAACACGAAGCTCGCCCTTGCCCTAGCCAAAAAGGCGGTATCCATGGAGCGCTCTCCCGTCTATCTGGATACGCTTGCCGAGGCCTATTTTGTGAACGGAGATCGGCAGGAGGCTGTTGCAACGATCAAAGAGGCCATTTCCCTGGCAAAGGAGCATAAGGATTATTATGAGAAACAGTTGCAAAGGTTTCTCGGAGGCGGTTAACGGAGACTCCTAGGCTTTGTTCATTTGTAACCCTGAACGGTTCAGGATGCAAGGGGCAATGCCACATAAATGGCAAATGTCAAAATCCCAATTCCAAACGAATGACGAATGCCAAATGAGGTTCATGCGTTTAAAGCGTACTTGAGGAGAATATGAGATAAAGGGATACAGGATGTGGCCATTTTTCTTCGGCTCCGAGTCTCCCGGGCTGGTATTTTCAGCGACGTATCCACGGGGGAGTTTTGCCCCCTCCGCATTCCAGTCCTCAGGAGAAAGCTCCTGAGGACCTGGCTGCGGTTTCCCCCATAGATACATCACTGAAAATACGAATCCCTCCCGCCAGTCGCTCAGAAAAAAGGCCACATCCTGTATGCATCTTCATCAACCTTTGTGCATCAAAGTACTACAAAATCCGGATGAACCCCAAATGATCAATGCTCAAGAGGCCGGATGGTCTCTGTCGCCACATATGAAGGTGGATTGAATTATGAGAAATTTTTTGGCATTTCGGCTTTGACATTGATTTGACATTGGGGTTTTGGCATTTGGCATTAGGTTGTGTGCTTGCTGAAAAACTGCGGGTGGGTTTTTTTGAGCGTACGGAATAAATCAGATATCAAACGCTGGTTGCATACTTCTCATTTGGAGGATGAGCGATGAAAAAATGGTTCTTGATCATTGTGTTCGTTATCGCGGGAATTCTGGTTGTGGGATTGGGATCGGGCTATCTCTGGTTCCAGCATATCCTGAAAAGGAGCCTGCCCCATGTGAACGGTGAGGTTACCGTGAAAGGACTAAAGGGAAAGGTGGAGATCATACGGGACACATACGGAGTCCCCCATATCTACGCCGGAAACCAGGAAGATTTGTTTTTTGGATCCGGCTATGCCGTGGCCCAGGACCGCCTCTGGCAGATCGATTTCTTTCGTCGCCTGGGACAGGGGTGCCTGTCGGAATTGTTCGGCAAGGACTTCGTGGAGACTGACCGGTATTTCCGGATGCTCACGGCGCCGGGGGTCCGAAAAGATTTACCTCCCGACGTGGAACCCATGTTCAAGGCCTTTGCCGATGGCATAAACGCCTACATCATCAGCCACTCCGATCGCCTGCCCATTGAATTCACCCTGCTCCGGTACAAACCCGGGAAGTGGACGAAGGATGATTACCTCGCCATCCTGAAAGTAGTGAATTGGGGGCTGAGCTGCGGGTTTACTACCGACCTGACAGCGGGAGCAGTGCTGAAAAAAGTGGGGAGAGAGAAGTTCAGCGAGGCGTTTCCTGAGTGGCCGGCCGACGGCCCCCTGATCATCCCCAAGGGGTATGAAGGGATCACCACATCGGCGAAGCAGGCGCTCAGGGTTGCGGAAAAGGTGAGATCTTTGATGGGTTTTCCCGTTGGGGCCGCAAGCAATAACTGGGTCGTAGCAGGGAAGAAGGCCCAAAACGGGAAACCGCTGCTGGCCAATGATACGCATCTTGCCCTGACGAGTCCTTCCTTCTGGTGGGAAGTGGACCTCAATTGTCCGACCATCCATGTCTCCGGGTTTGCCGTCCCGGGTGTTCCCGGCATCCCGATCGGACACAACCAGAACGTTGCCTGGGGAGTCACCAACGTCATGGTGGACGACGTGGACTTCTATATCGAAAAAATCAATCCTCAAAACCCTCACCAGTACTGGTACGAGGATCACTGGGAGGATATGAAGGTCATCCGCGAGACCATCAAGGTGAAAGGAAGTCCTGCGGTTACGAAGGAGATCCTCCTGACCCGTCACGGACCGGTTGTGGCCCAGAAAGGTGAGAAGGGCGCCAAGGAAACCATTTCCCAGCGATGGGCGTTCACGGAATGCCTCCAGCCGGGAAAGGCCGGTTCGCTGCTCATGAAGGCGCGGAATGTCCATGAGGTGACCGCGGCCCTCAGGTACTGGGAATTGCCGAGCCAGAATTTCGTATTTGCCGACCGGGAAGGAAATATCGGGTACTGGTGTTGCGCCACGATCCCCATACGTTCAAAAGGGGACGGACTGTTGCCGGTTCCCGGATGGACCGGGGAATATGAATGGAAGGGGTATGTTCCGTCCGATCAACGGCCCCATATGCTGAACCCTGAGCAGGGTTTTATTGCCACCTCAAACAACAAGGTCGTGGACAATGACTATCCTTATTTGATCGGCCACTATTGGGAACCCATGGACCGGGTGACCCGTGTCCGCCAGCTACTGACGGCAAAGCAGAAGCTCACGGTTGAAGATTTTAAGCAAATCCAGCACGACACCTATTGCGTCCTTGCATCCGAAATCACGCCCAAATTCATCGAGGTCCTGGAGAAAAATCCGAGTGAGCAGGGATTTCAAAAGGCACGCGACATGCTTTCCAAGTGGGATTTCGTGATGGGCAAGCAAAGTGGCGGGGCCTGTATTTTCGAAGCTGCCTTTCGGAAGCTGATGGTAAATATTTTCAAGGATGAACTGGGAGAAGAGCTCTTCCAGAAATATTTGAAGACCACCATGTTTCCGCCAAGGGCCATCAGGGCGCTTGTGAGAGCCGGGTCATCACCATGGTTTGACAATGTCAACACCCCTGAAAAAGAGACCCTGGACGATATCATGCGAGTGAGCCTGGAGCAGGCACTCTCGGAATTGCGGGAAAAGATGGGGGATGACATGGAGAAATGGACCTGGGGAAAGATTCATACGCTCACCTACCAGCATCCATTGGGAAAGAAGAAACCTCTTGACCGTCTCTTGAACCTGGGGCCCTTTTCAGTACCGGGGGATCACCTGACGGTGAACAAAAAACAATATCCCTATACCAAACCCTATGATGTGGATCACGGAGTGTCACAGCGGATGATCGTCGATCTCTCAAACATGAAAGAAGCCCTTCATGTGCTTCCCACCGGGGAATCAGGGCAGCTCAAGAGTCCCCATTACCGGGACCAGATTCCCCTGTACCTCGGAAACGGCTATCACCCCGCGTGGCCGGAGCGGGCGCAAGCGGAACAGAATAGGGAGGGTATCCTTACCTTGAGCCCGGGTGAAACACAATAGGTCCGTCACGGGCGTCAAAAAAGACCGTTACGCGGGTTGGGAAAGTGCCTTCAGACTGAAAGTGATCAGGAGAGGGTCATCGTCAGAAATCGGTCTGCCCAGGCTGATGGTCCCGTCACCAATTATGTACCACTCTCGATGGTGCAGGTGCATTTCCATGTTGCTGTAGATATGGCGTCCCGAAGCGGTATTGATATAGGTTCCGTTGGTGCTGGTATCGATAAAGACAAATTCGCCGTACCTGCACAGTACCTTGGCATGGGAACGTGAAACCGTTTCAGCATTGACAACCATGTTACTGTTGTTGTGACGGCCAAAAACAAAAGGTGTCATGTCTTTCGTGATAACGATCTCTTTCCCGCAAAACTGCAGGATCAGTTCCGCATTTATTTCAATTGCCGCAGTCATGTTTTCAGGGACGAAGACATCGGTTGCATCATCCAGGGACCAGATGACTTCCATGGTGTTCAGAGGGTTGGATTTTCCTTTCACTTCAACTCGCCCGAAAGGACGGCACAGGCTTTTTGTGTATTCGGGAAGCCCCTGGATGCTTTCAGCCGTTGTAACGGTCTGCCCGCCTTTGGCCAGGGAGGCAATCCGTGACGCGATATTGACCGTATCTCCATAGGGATGCCCTTTGTCCAGTTCAACGGGGCCCTTGTGAAATCCGATACGAACATGTATCTTCTGGCCATGTGACGTTTCTGCAAACTTAAAATGCTTCTGCAAGTCACATGCAGAGCGGACCGCTTCCAAGGAATTCTCAAAATAGGCCATGATTTCATCACCGATCACTTCCACGACGACACCGTTATTCTGTTCTATTCTTCTTGAGACCAGATTGAGGCTTTCAACAACACATTCATGGGCAATTCTATCGCCGAGGGTCTCATAGAGTTGTGTACTCCCGGCAACATCTGCAAAGAAAATAACCAGTTGAGACGGTTTCTCTGCAGGGGGCCCTTTCAGCTTGAACCATGATTTTTCGAATATGCCTTTTAACACGGTAACAGTCGCGTCCTTCAACTAACCAGTGACAGATTGGCAAAAATACTGATTTCCTTATCTCATTCGAAGCCTTCGCAGAAGGCATGGATATTCATGCCTAGATCCTTGTAGTTGTATCCTCCTTCCAGGAGCGCATACCTTCTCCCCCGGCAATGCTTTTCTGAAAATTCTTTCATCATCCCACCTATTTCCCGGTAGGCCCCGGTTGAGAGTTTCCCGCCCCAATCGTCCACATACTCATCAAATCCGGCAGACGCCGCGATGATGTCCCGGTCGCCTTCAGCATCCAGGACCGACGCGATTTCCAGGAGATAGTCTTTTTCATTCACGCTGGAGGGGTTCAGTATCCTGATCCCTTCATGGTCTCCCAGGATGTTGATATTGCCGTCCCCCCGGTGGAGATCAAAGTCCAGGATAAACGCAGACCGGACTTTTTTATCGGCCATGAGTTTCAAAAGAGAAACAGCCATGTTGTTGAAGAAGCAGAAACCCCAGCAACTGGTTGCCGAAGCATGATGTCCGGGAGGTCGGATGCATCCGAAAGAAGGCTCCCCTTCAAAGGCGAGTTCGGCTGCCTTTACAGCCCCGCCGGCCGCCAGTGCCGCGATATCATAGAGCACGGGAGACCGGCGGATAGTCTCGATATGCGCCTCCGAATGGGCGCGTTGAAGGTCCTCTTGGTCGGCCGGTCCGGGGGTGATGAATGTGTACCGGGGATGTTTTTGCAGTTCCCGGATAATGGGTTCCATACGACCGGGGGCGGCCGCCGGATCACCTGCATACACACCATAGAATGCCTCATGAAAAATGATATTCATCTTCACAACTGTCTCAATTAATATATTTGTAGAATTTTATATCGCTGTTTCATTCTGGTATTGACTTGAAGCCACTGTCTTGAGATACAGGTTATCAAGAGAGTCCCCATGGGCAGGGTCACGGCATATTCCCTCTGCTTCGTTCGCTTCGCCGTCCCTGGCTTCGCTCACTGCGGATGTTGACCCTTCCGCTGTCCTGTTCCAGGGCCAACATGCGCCGCTTCAGGAACATCCCGTGTCCCTGCTTTCCCGGAAGACCGATGTTGGACAGCATTGATTCATTATTACTCCCTGCAAAAGAGCACTGCCGATGGAACACGGGCCAGCAGATCCAGTAAGGGACCCTTCATGGCCTTCTGCCGCGCGAGGAACGATACCACGAGAGAATAGTCTTCCAGGCATTCAGCAATCTTCACAGGGGTGTCCTGGATCACCAGGCTTTCTCTTGCAGTCCGCCCTTGTTCGGCGAGCATTTTTTCGGCTGAACTGAGGATGGTATCCGGTTCCTGCGGGTGTGAGAATGCCGTTGCTTCTTCTTTGTTCTTAAAGGTCAGTCTCCCCGTGCTTTGAAATGTGCAGTGTAGGAGATCAACGTCCAGTTCCGCTCCCTCAACAATCTTGAGGAACGACGAAATCATGGCCGGCAGCATCGCTTCATCTTCCAACAAAAGCGCAGCGTTTTTCATGCCTACGAGGTTTTTGACCAAAAGGATCGGACAGGGGGTCTCTCTGTAGAGCCTGGATCGAAGTTTTTTGTGAAAATAGGCCGAATCAAAGGAATGGAGGACTCCTTCAACGAAAAGGTCATAGGATTCCTCCTCCAACTCGCGGAGAAGCTCATCCTCGCGCACACCGACAGACATCCTGGGGACCCCCAACGGGGGACATGCGGCTCTCTCGGCATTGAGGAGACGGGAAATTTCAGCCTGAGCCGTTTCCAGCAGACCCTTCTCCCAGGTTCGACGGACCCATCCCGTGCCGGGGCTGTGCCCTTCCTGCTCAGGTTCCACTACATGCATGGTTTGCAACAGCATGCCGGTCGAATTCGCCAATTGACAGGCATACCTGAGTGCGATACTCGACGCGAGATCGGCATTCAAGGAAACGAGTGTTTTGATCATGTTCATTCCGCCTCACTAAGGATAGATGATACATTACGCAAGATTTCATGCTTCCGGCATACCATGAAAAGACCTGTCGAGAAAGGGGTGGTGTCAAGCCTGGTGTCGGCGACGTGCCTTCTTTTTGGCTTTTTTGACGGCTGCCCTGATTTCTCCGATCCTGAACGGCTTTGCAATAAAGTCGTATGCGCCTTTGATGAGTGATTCCCTGGCGGTTTCCATTGTAGCATAGCCGGTGATGACAATCACCTCGCTGTCGGGGCACTTCTCCTTCACCCGTTCCAGGAAACCCATGCCATCGATGCCCTCCATCTTCAAGTCTGTAATGAAGATATCGAAGCACGTTTCGTTCACTCTGGCCAACGCGCTTGCACTGTCGGTAAAAACCTCGACATCATACCCGTCGTCCTCCAGCTCCGGTTTGAGCCGATCACCGACAATTGCTTCATCATCCAGAATACAAACGGTCGTCTTTTCCATCTTCGCCCTCCTTTATGATCTTGCGACAGGTTTTTCTGCTTGGTCCCAAAATTTTTGAACGTAGTAGTCCACATCCTCATCGTTTTTCAGGAGGACGTCAAGTTGTCTTGCAAAACCGATCAGTTTTCCGATGAGAAGGAGCTGATCCATCATCAGCGCTTCCGACAGGTTAATGGCCCGTGCAATGACAAGATCGCCGTTCATTTTTATTTTGAAGCCGGCCTTTTCCAGGATAGTTGCCAGCAGAATGGCTCTTCTTGACCGACGAGTTATATCGGTCACCCCCCCGACAAACCGGAAAGAGATGGTATTGTTTTCAGGGGAAGATCCAATGGCGGCATCCACCGCCGTGAAATGATAGCCCAGAGGCAGGCTCAGGTTCACATAGTTCGAGCCGAGCACCGCCAGGTTGACGCTGGGCACGGCATTTCCCAGCACTTCCGCACTCTGTGTTCTTGTGAGGCTGGACATGAGACCCTTTAAATCAACCGGAATCGGTTCCGTATTCCAGGAATCAGGAGAACTCAATCCCTGCCAGATCGCCTTCATGGGTATAGAGGTGATCTGATCAGGATCAACATATATGCCTTTGTCCACATCCTCCGCGAGACCACCTCCAATGTCAATCAGTACAAGGTCCAGGGGGAGATGTGATTTCAACCTTTTACCGCCCCGTCGGAGAAAAGACCGAGAGTCTTTGCCGGCCTGCACCAGGGCCCGAAAGGCCTTCTCATGAACAAACCGCATAACATCGTGAAAGGTCTGGCATCCCTTGGGCACAAAACCGGGATCATCCGGGTCTGTCAGGGACAGCGGGGCGATTTTCTTGAGCAGCCTGCGCAGCAATTGGAACTCGCGCGTCATCTCAAAGCTGGGCGCGTCAAGCAGTTGGTGGCGAATGAGTTCCTGAATGAGACCTTCATAGACCACGTTTCTTTCGGTGTCCACCGTGACTTCCTGACCTGCAGCCAGCAGCTGGGTGGCGACGTCGGTTCCAACAATGGTGGGGACCCTGAATTCCCGGGCCACTGTGGCCATGTGGCCTGTTACAGCCCCAAGGTCCGTAATGATAGCACCGGCCCGGGGTATGACCTTTGCCAATCGGGGAGGTGCATAATGGGAAACCAGGACACCCCCTCTGGGAAAGTTGTTGAGATCCTGCCCATCCTCCGCGATCCACACCGGACCGGCACCGATGCCGCGATATGCGATCATCCCCTGGTCTTTGAAAAGGACACGGTGTCCTTTCGTTGCTCCTTTCAGTTCAGTGTGTTGCATTCGTCTTTGGCGAGGCACGTGAATCTGTCGCGCCTGAAGGATCCAAAGCTGTCCACCTTCATCAATACTCCATTCCACGTCCAGGGGTCTTTTGAAGTATCTTTCCAGGATTTGACCGGCATCCATTATCGCGGAGACCTCCTTCCAAGTCAGGCAGGACTCGGCATTGGACCCACCGGCGGCTTCCTGCGCGAGGTCCTTTTCAGAAGGAACAGGAACGTGGGGCGTTGCCTGTACCTGTTGTTCCAGGATGGTGTACGGCGTGCTGCGAGAGATCCGGAACGTTTCCACCCCTTCTTTTCCCTCCACCACGACTTCCCCGAGTCCCCGACTTCCGCTCAGGAGACTCTCCGATCGTTCGGGCCTGTTGGGGTCGAGGGTGAACAAGACTCCGGATACATGACCCGGTATCATTTTCTGGTAAAGGACGGGCATGGCCATTTCCAGAGACAGTATATTCATTCTCAGCCGGTATTCCAGGCTGGCCTGGTTGTACAGACTTGCCAGTACCTTCTTGTAATTCGATAAGACTTCATTAAACGGGACATCCAGGAATGAATCATGAAGTCCGGCGAAACTCAGGTCTCCATCTTCACCAACACCACTGCTGCGGACCGCGAAAGAACAGCTTCCCGGCGTTCCATGAGAAATCCGTTCCGCAGCGGCAAGAATCTGGCGCCTGAGTTCGGGAGGAATTTCGCCGCCAAGTATCATGAGTCGGATGGAATTGGAGACCGACTCGACGGACCTCCGTTCATTCCTGCACTCTTCAATGGTATTTTCTATCTTCTCGAAGAGGTTGTTATACGCCATGTAATCCCTGAAGCCGCCGACTGTCACAGCGAAGCTTTCCGGAACGTGTACCCCCGAGAGATGCAAGATCCGGGACAGGTTGTAGGTCTTGTATCCGACCAGGTCTTCCATCCCATCTTCTATTTCGCTCAGATCATATATCCTCTTAGCCCCGTGAATAACCAGCTTTCCCGACAGTTCGATTCCGAGGTTTTTTGCCAGTTCTTCAATGACGCCGTACAGTTCCAGATACTGGTTATCGGTTATATAATTCAGATCATATGCACTGCCCCGAACAAGCTCTTCTAATTGTTTGACACTGTCGGACAGGTATTTCTTATCAAATATGAATTCTCCCCCCATTTTCCCGCCCATATCGGCGATAAGCTCCATGGCGGCGTTGTTTTTCTTCAGTATGTCCTGAAACCAGACAAACAGATCTGAAAAAGGGACTTGATTCTCCTTTCCCCTCGTGAAGAGGCTTTTCAATGCTGCACGTGCGGTTCCAAAGGAGAACATCAATGGGCCTCTTTACTCCGAAAAAGCAACCCGATAACAGCCCCGACAAACAGCGCGATGAGGACACACAATATCCCGTAAAGAAGACCTCTGTCATATGCGAGTTCACGGACGGCCTTGACGAAACCCATTTCCTTCACCGTAAAACCCCGGGGGGGGCTCTCCTCCACCTTGCCGTCATGAAGAAGTCTGGTCTGAATCATGTATTCTCCCGGAACGGTGCTCGAAGGCATATAGAGTATTGCCTCAAAGTGCTTCATTCCTCCCGTTGACGGGGAATAGCGTACGGCGCCCTCAAGTTCTCCATAGAGGTGCTCTGATTCCTTGAGCTGGACAAATCTCGGGAAGACAACATCAAGCCGTACGGTATCAGGCTTGATGACCAGTTTGTGTTCCAGTTGTTTGATTCCGAGGCCCAGGGAAGATAAGAGGGCATGCGATTCCGTCCCCTCGGGCAGAAGCAACAGATACAGGAAAGGGGCCTTCTCCAGAGCAAACTTTTCCCGGTTCATCCAAAATGGTCCCACCCGGCCTTTCATGTTGAACACGCTTTTTTCCTCAGGCCCCTTGACTTCAATGACCACGTCCCGGTCGGAGGGAATCGAACCCGAAAGGGAGATCCGGCGTCCGGAAAAGAAAGTACCGATATCCAGATGGGCAGGATTTATTTTGATGGTTGATGCCAGCGCGGACGAAGTGGGGCCGACACCGGTAAGGATCATACCAATGGTCAGGAGCACAAGGAACGGCTTTTTCAACTGCATCTTCTAATCACCTCCATAGTATGATAACAGAATATGGGGCTCCAGCAAAAGGCCAATGAGCATCTTGACCATCACAATGAGAACCAGAGACGCCAATAAGATCTTCAGTTGCTCTCCTTTCAGCTTCTTACTTATCTTGGCGCCGAACTGCGCTCCCAGAGTGGAGCCGATAAGAAGCAGGAGAGCCAGGACAAAATCCACGGTGTGATTGCTGTGGGCCTGCATAATGGTCACATTTATGCAGGTAAAAAGTATTTGAAACAGGCTGGTTCCAATAACAACGTGCATGGGCATTCTCAGGAGATACACCATCACCGGGACCATGATGAAACCTCCTCCCACACCCATAATAGCGGCCAGTATCCCCACAAATCCTCCCAGAACAAGAGGGACGATCGGGGAGATCACGATCCCTGATTTGACAAATCTGGTCTTGAAAGGGAGGCTGCGTATCAGACGAGCATAGGCGGATTCCTTTTTGCTGACCGGCGGGGCTGCCGTTGTTTTTGGTGAGCGGAGGCCTTGCAGACTCTCCAGAAACATGTAACCGCCCACACCGCCCAGCATAATGACATACGTGACCTGAATCAGAAAATCGGCGTTCCCCAGCTGGCGGAGGAGCTTGATGATCTGAACACCTCCCGTGCCTCCGATAACGCCTCCTATCAGCAAAATAAGCCCCATCTTGACATCCACATTGCCGAGCCTGTAATGGGCATAGGTTCCTGAAGCAGAGGCTGCTACGATCTGGTTGGAATCCGATGCCGCGGCCACGGTTGGAGGAATGCCGATCATAATGAGCAACGGCGTCATGAGAAAGCCACCCCCGACGCCAAAGAGACCCGACAGCAGCCCAACCAGAAATCCCAGGCCGACAATTACCGGTAAGAGAACGCTATGATGAGCAATAGGTAAATAGATGAACCACGACATGTCAACTCCTTTCATTCAATAAGGCCATAAGCAGGGGCCAGTTTCAAAACGCCCCCTTTTGCCCAATCTCTGTGTCAGACTCCAATTTTAATCCTCGAAATATTGCAATATATTCATGCGGTTAAAATTCTCACTTTCCTTGACCTTGAACAAAATTGAACGTTTTGAAACTGGCTCGCAGGAAAAATGGAAAAATATGCACGTAGGGACGGAAATTCGATCGTTACTTGTTTGCCTCCTTCTGAGCCGGCAGAATAACGGTAAAAGCGGTTCCTTTCCCGGGCCTGCTTTTTACGGTGATCTGTCCGCCA
>Ga0315542_1002299_pt1 | contig 11690 bp, 11 predicted proteins | sample SalMarSW160120MG_FD_202541 | JGI IMG/M metagenome (GOLD analysis project Ga0315542, IMG submission 202541) | Salt marsh sediment microbial communities from the Plum Island Ecosystem LTER, Massachusetts, United States - Salt Marsh Sediment SW1601-20 ... | reverse complement strand
GTGCAAGTTGGAAGAACAGGACGGCTAACTCCAGTTGCAGAGCTTGCACCAGTCAATATTGGTGGAGTTGAAGTTGCAAGAGCCACTCTTCATAATTTTAGTGAAATAGAGCGGAAGGATATTCGGATTGGTGATACGGTCATTGTTGAACGAGCTGGTGATGTAATTCCTCAGGTCGTTGGTCCCATCGAGGAGAAGCGAACTGGTTCTGAGAAGAAAATCAAGATACCAAAGAGTTGCCCTATCTGTAGTAAGACGGTCACGGCAACTGATGATAAGAAAACTGTTACTTGTACAAACGACTCATGTCCTGCTCAGCTTCGAAGGAGTATAGGTCACTTTGTCTGCAAAGCTGGGATGGATATAGAAGGGTTAGGGTGGAAAAAAGTGAATCAATTGATTGATGCAGGTCTGGTCACTAATTTTGCATCTTTATACTCTATCACGTTGGAGGACCTGACCAACCTTGAACGATTTGGAGACCGTTCTGCACAGCAACTTATTGATGAGATTTCTAAGAGCAGAGAAAGACCCTTTCAAAATGTGCTTTTTGGTCTTGGTATTCCACTCATTGGGTATCAAACAGCAACGCTTCTTGCGAGGGAGTTTGGATCCATGGAACATCTCATGAACGCCAAGATTGATGAGTTAATTGCGATTGATACAATCGGAACTGAAATGGCACAGAGCATTATTAGCTACTTTTCAGATGCATCTGCTCGAAAGGCAATCAGTGATCTGAAAGCAGCAGGATTGAAAATGGCAACGGAAGAGGGGGTTTCTTCAGAACAACCATTTGCTGGTATGACCTTTGTCTTCACAGGCACACTCACGAAATGGACGAGAAATGAAGCTGGAGAAATTGTTGAGAGGCTTGGAGGAAAACCCTCCTCCAGTGTGAGTACGAAAACCACCTATGTTGTTGCTGGACCTGGGGCTGGATCGAAACTGAAGAAAGCACAGCAGCTTGGTGTAAAGATTCTAACAGAGGATGAGTTTGCAGATCTTATTGAAAGATAGACATTTATGTCAGGACACGTGAACAAGAAACTCTCATGACTCTTCTGATTCAGATTCTAGCAATTTGTGGTATGCTCAGTCCTATCATCTATACTGCTATGTGGATTATTGGAGGTATTCTACAACCAGAGTACAGTCATGTACGACAAGACGTGAGCTCACTCATAGCAACTGGTGCTCCCAATAAGAAACTCCTGGACAAGTTCATCATCTCATCGAGCATCTTGTTATTCGTATTCTATCTTGGACTCTTCTGGGGAATTAACGGTGGAGCTGGTTCTATTCTTGGTCCTGTTTTATTCATAATCAGTGGGCTTTTGGGAGTTCTAGTAGCTCTATTCTTTCCTCTAGATGAAGGTGGAGAATTAATTTCAACTCGTGCGAATTTGCACCTCGGTCTGATTGCTCTGTCAGGGATATTTGCTATTGCGGGTATGATAGTTCTTTGGTCCGAGTTAGCTGTGGATGTAGTCTGGAGTTCGTTTGCAACCTTCTCATTGGTCACTGCTATTGTATCATTGATTTTCGTGGTTGCATCCACTGTAGCCACTAAAACAAATTACCTTGGACTGGTAGAGAGATTCATGGTCAGTACCTATCAGGTTTACTACTTCGTTATCGCATTGATGGTGTTTCTGAATAATTGAAAATGATAATACCTATGCTTCGTATTTCCTCTTTAGGAAAATGATCAGACCGACATTAAACAGTGTAACACCTACTATTGTCATACCTATCAATGGAATATTGATAGGGGCACCATAGATTGTACCTATGCTTGTGTTGCTTGTACTTATGCTGTTTATACTAAGGTCAAAGACTACTACCCCTATAGTGTCTATGTTCTCAAGCCCCGAAATAATCAACCGACTCTCCTCTGTCGCTCTAATAATGGGAGCTCTCCAAAAATATTCAATAATTGTGTGGTTCCATACAAGTTCTCCATACTCGTCTATCTTCAAGAGATAATTGTACTTTGCATAAATTAGAGATATCAGTAGTAGCAATGTTCCATCTTGAGCAATCGTGTAGGTTGGTATTGAGAATTTGTAGAATTCCTGACTAGAATTCGTAAACGTGATATTTGAAGACGAAATCTCTTCACCATTAATTGGACTTAAACCCATGACCATTAAATATGATCTCCACATAATGCAATCAACCACGTAGATTATATCGTCATTGGCAATGAAAACTTGTCCATCATCAATATCTGTTGACCAGAGAATAGTACCATCAGTTCTGATTTTTTGTAGAGTACCATTGAAGCGTGCATAGATAAAATTCGAGTGGCACGAAATATCACAAGAATTCAAAGACCTCTTTTCCCATACTAAGTTTCCTTGCGAATCAAAACAAAGCAAAACGGAGTCATTAAAACAGTGAGGTTGAAGCTCAAAAATACCGCCACTTACCATTATGGATCCATCATCCGCGAGTGCTATGACAAATCCGCACTCCTGATATCCACTGTCCCAAGATCGGTTCCATATACAATTTCCATTTAAATCATATTTTCCTAGAAAGAGGTCGTCTTTCTGAATCCCTGTCACATAGACATGAAAATCATCTGTATTAACACCAAAGTAGACTCTATCCGAATTACTGAATCTTTGGGCCCATTGAACACTTCCATTACAATTCCACGCAACAAGTGAGTTTGATCCATCTTCTGAGGATAAACCATAATTTGGATGTTTATTAACTGTGAAAATAGTGCCATTTGCAGTAATACACATATCCACAGGTTCTTCAAAAAACTCTGGAACTGTAATATTTCCCATTGCAATTGGTTCGATAGTTGGCTCATCCTGCAATGATAGGTGTATCCGAATATCTGCATCAATTTGCGGGTTAAGAGCTGCAAGTATGATTAACACCAAAAGTGAGATAATCACTATCTTTGTTCGCAATACTCACACAACTCCTGAATAGATACTTCATCTTATCCTGTTTAACTTATAGATTCACGCGGATGTGTTTGCGGTCATGAAGTTTCTTTCAGAAAAATCTCATCAGCGATGCTCTTGAATGCTGTTTCGATATTTTCACCTGTGTTCAATCTGATGAAGAATATCGGGGCTAGAAGTCCCTCTGCCATCTGTCGTAGTGAGTCTGCCTGTCCCTTTACTAGTTTTTTCGAATGATCAATCACGATTATTGTCGGGATAGGGTATCCAATATGAATGTAAACCGAATCAATGAAATTTGATAATTCTGAAGCGAGGTTTTCTCGCATAGGGTCTGCACAGAGGATTAACCCAGAAAATCTTTTGAAGTAATCTTTTGGTTTCAGGGTGTTGTAAATTTCCCAAATCCACGGTCCATGGAGTTCGAGGTCGATCTCTAGAGTGGTTATGGCACCATCCTTAGAAACCGTGGTGTGTTTTGTCCACTCGTCTTTGGGCCAAATTTCACCAAGTGATTCTCTGGCAACACTTCTTGGATCTATTAGCGTTCTGTCCAGTAATTTAGCACAGAAACTAAAACCGAGTTCCTCATCGCCTGCAACTAAGATTCGGTATGTATCTGGTCTCGAACTCATGATGTCGCCTCCTACGACTTAGAGTTGAAAGATGTTAATCTCGTATCTGGGTACTTACATTACTTGTTGAAAAGATATTTGGTTAGCAAGCCATCATCACTTTTTCTGTTTTCTCAAGAATTGAGCAAGCTTGTCAATGGTTTCTTTGTGTACAATATGTTCGATCTCACAAGCATCGCTCGTAGCAATCTCTTCATCGACTCCAATTAGTAACAGAAAATCACTGAGCGTACGATTGCGCTTATCAAGCATCTCTGCGATCTTTCGCCCCTTTTCTGTTAGCTTGACATGCTGATAGCGCTGATACTCTGCCATACCCAGGCGTCTCAACTTCTGTAACGCTGAAGTTACACTAGGTGCCTTAACCGCAAGTTTCTCCGCGATGTCTGATGGAGCTGCCGCTCCGGACTCTTTCTCTAGATTATGTATTGTTTTCACATACATTTCAAGTGCTTGGGTGAGTTCTCCATCCTCGGTGTTTGTATTTTTATTACTCATTTTTTCTTTTCCCTCCTTGAGTTAACGTATTGTTTTCCCTTCTCGGTTACGAATAGAGCTTTTCCCAGCTTGTCGGAAGATCCACATGAATCTGCGGCACTACAACCGGAACATGAGGGGCTCTCTGCACAACTTCCTTCACTCAACCTCAAGTATCCTCTTTGACATAGTAAATCAATAATATCATCAAGGGTCTCTTCCTGGACTCCTGCTTGACGAGCGATATCTCGCCTTTCCATAATTCTCCCATCAACAATAAGTTCCAGTACTTTTCCAATCACTTTGGTGTGTCCTCCTTTGAATTTGGAATAAGTTTTTCCCGTAAATTACCAAGGATCCATAGAGACCCAGTAGCCGTCATCAGTATAACGAATAACCAGAGTGAAGGCGTGATATCATTCAGGACATTCCATTGAAGCCAGTTATTGAATCTCAGAAACCAACCTAGGGCATTGGTGATAATGACTAGTACTTGAAGTGCAAACAAAATTGCTGCAAGAATATAACCTACAGCTATGAATGCATACCCTTCTTGTTCATTCTTAGAAAGAGGTTTCACCCCTGTAAAGAATACAGCAGCAATAATAATGAGAAGGAATCCTCCAACCAAATCTGTAAAACCGACGATTGGTGCAATAAAACCAAGTGCAACACAAATCTGAATTATTCCTACGACTGTATAAGCTACTCCAACGACTAAAGATAAACGAGAAGGCCACGTTCCATCTTGAGGAACTCCAAATTCATCTGCATGAATTCTAGACAATGAAGAACCCTCCAATGATAATAATGCCTATTGAAACAACATACGCCAGAATGAGTTGGTAGATAATTGAGAACGCAGTCCACTTCCAAGAACCTGTTTCTTTTCGTATTGCACCTACTGTTGCCAAACATGGAACATAGAGCAATACAAACACCATCAGGGCAAATGCAGAAAGTGGTGTGATACTTGAGGTCAATGCTGCGGCAAGAGTAACAGTTCCTCCAACAGCATAGATTATGGAGAGTGTCTGGATAACCGCCTCTTTTGCAATGAAACCAAAGATGAGTGCTGTGACAATTTGCCAAGTAAATCCTAACGGACTTAAAAGCGGCTCGAATAATTTACCCAGCATACTTGCAAATGATGCATCTACAGGAACTCCATACCCTCCAAAACCGAAGGATGAGAGAACCCACATGATAATGCTGCCTACCAAGAGGTATGATCCTGCAGTCTTGAGGAACATCAATCCACGGTCCCACATGTGTCTAAAAGATCCATGGACTGTAGGTACCTGGTATTGAGAAAGCTCCATGAGTAGGGATGACGATTCTTCTCTGAATAGTGTCTTCTTGAATATCAGTGATACAATGATTGCCATCACAATACCCAGAATGTACATCACGAATACCATTGTACCTGCAATATGAGGAAAGAATACTGCTGCAATCAGGATGTAGACTGGCAATCTTCCTGCGCAAGACATCAGTGGTGAAACTAGAACGGTAGTGAGTCGATTTGATTCACCATCCACAGTGCGGGCTGCCATGACTGCTGCTACACTGCACCCAAAACCAAGAAGCAGAGGAATGAAGCTTCTCCCGTGTAAGCCCATCCGCATCATATAGCGATCCATTACGAATGCAGCTCTTGATAGATATCCAGTGTCTTCTAGGACCGAAATAGCTAGATAGAGGAAAAATATAGGTGGCACAAAGGTGAGAATGAATCCTACTCCTGATAGCACTCCATTTGTCAGGAGCGAAGCCAACCAAGGGATTGGAATCTGTGAAGTAAAGGTACCAAGCCACGCGAAGAACTGCGTTATCATCTCCATGAAAACAAGTGAAATTTCAAATGTGAAATGAAACATCGCCCACATGGTTACTAAGAAGATTGGAAGTCCAAGATATTTGTGAAGTAGAACTCTATCCAGCATGTCACTGAGATCCCACTTATGGCCACCTGGCTCATAGACTTCACACAGAATCCTACCTATCACCTCGTAGCGTTCATCTGCTAGAGCAAGTTGTGGGTCAATTCCTGTTTCCTCGGCCTCTTCATCAAGATCTAGTTCTGGTTGTTCACTCAAATTGTAACCTCCAGAACCTTCTTTCTAATCTCAGGGTCAATAATTAGGTCAAGAATCTCAGGATCCCTTTCGAGAAGTTTCAGTGCTAACCATCTGGGTGGGAACCTTTCTCTCAACTCCCTATCATTCTCTACTATGCTAACAATCTGCTTCAATTTGAACTCAATCTCTCGACTATATTTGATAGAGGGAGGTCTCAAACGCTCGTATTCGCCATGCGGATGGAATTTCGGATGATAATGTAAATGGTCATTTCCATTTAGTGCACCTGGAGAATGTTCGATACCTTCCTCATGCATTCGTGTATGATTGAGAACATGTTCAGGTGTGACTTCCAGGATCTTATCCTTGAGTGTTTCAATTCCTTCCTTCTTTGTTGCAGTGGTTGCAATCACAGGAGCACCTAACTTCTGTGAAAGCGCCTCTAGGTCTATTCTATCGCCGCGAGATGCGACAAGATCATACATATTTAACACGACAACAAGATTCACTTGGAGTTCAATTAGTAAGAGAGTTAGGTATAGATTTCTCTCTAATTGAGTCGCATTGAGAATGTCCACAACGACATCAGGTCGATGATCAACAATATACTGTCTCGCTACGCGTTCATCTTCGGATACTGCCGACAGACTGTACACACCTGGAAGGTCCACAATTTCAAATTCATATCCACCGTGGGAATAATAACCTGATTTCTTTTCAACTGTCTTACCGGGCCAATTACCCGTATGTTGCTTCATCCCAGTGAGACTATTGAAGACCACTGATTTTCCAACATTTGGATTTCCTATGAGAGAAACACGGATTGGACTGGTTTTCATTGAGTCACTTCCTCCACAATTAGTTTTCTTGCAAGTCCATGACCTAGCGCTACTCTAGTTCCTCGAACTTCTACTAATACTGGTCCATGCTGACTCCCATGAACCACAGTGAATGTGCATCCCTTTGTCAGACCGAGATCCAGTAATCTGGTAAGAATGCCACCGCGAACTGGTGTATGTTTATCATCAAATCCTGGACGAAACCAATGACGCCCATGTTGACGTTCACCCCAACCACGATGTCTGCGCTTGCCAAATCCTTTGTGCTTCCGATCACCTTCTGAGACACCAACCAGTTTACACACTGTTCCAGTTTTAACAGATGTGAGTGATATGTGAGTTAATGTTTCAGTTCTTGTCCCTTTCTCGTCCATCAAAATGAACTCCTAGCGTGTGACAGACGCAATAATGAAGTTAGTCTTGTCTAAAACTTAGACGAATCTAACTAATAAAGCTCTCGAATTGGGAATAAAATGAGATAATTCGGATAGACCGCAACTATTACATATTGAAGATGATGAGAATCGAAGGGGCTTTAATCATGACCTATCATTCTACTCCCCTGAAATATGGTGACCAAGTCATCGATGAGTTCATTCCCAAAGAAGTACATGATGTAGCCATCCTCCGGGTCGAAGAATACACACCTGATTTTACTGATTTGAAGACCAAGCTCATTCAAGTGCTTGATTCTCCAATTGGATCCAAACCATTCAATGAACTGGTGGATGAAATCTATGATGAAGGCAATAGAATTCTCTTCATGGTAGATGACAAGACAAGGCCTAATATCCATACCAAGATTTTGCTACCTTTGATAGCTGATCGTCTTCTGAGCCTTGGAGTTCGTAAGGAGGACATTGGAATAATTATCTCAAGTGGTTCTCACGTTGTTGCATCTCCAAAGGAAGTCGAAGAAAGAATTCTTGGTACTGACTTGTACAAGGTCTGGGGGAACAACGTTCTGACTCATGATTGTGATAATGGAAACAAGAAAGTAGGAACGACATCCAGAGGTACTCCAATCCTTATTGACGAACAAGTGCTTGAATCCAGTCTGCTAATTCCGTTGTCTGATTCTGAGTACCACTACTTTGCTGGGCAAGCGGGCACCGTCAAGCTGTTCTGTCCTGGTGTTGCTGGTCGTGAAACAATCCGAATCAATCATCCGAGAATGTTCGACCTTGAGAAAGGATTCCATGAGGATTGCAGGCTAGGGAATTGTGAAGGCAATCCTGTGATTCAGGACATGATTGAAATCACTACGATCATGAAAAAGCAAATTCCGATTTTCTGTGTTGATACAATTGTTAATGATGGAGTGATAGTTTATCTCCAAGCTGGGGATATTATCGAGTGCCACAATTCAGCATCTGCACCTCTAAAAGATCTTAGAGTCGTCGATGTTGATGAACCTGGAGACCTCGTCTTCGTTTCAGTTGGAGAGCTAGGCGTCAATCTCTATCAAGCCGGAAAGGGTGTTCACGCAGCCTGGAATGCAGTTCGCCACGATAAGAAAGGTTGGATAGTTCTTCTTGCACCATGCGAGGATGGTATTGGTTCGGCCGCATATGCAGAAGCAATGCAAGCTGCAAAGGACCTCGAAGTCCAGGATGCTCTTAGATTTGTCATTGAGACCTATGGGTCGGAACAGACATTCAAAATTGGAAATCAGAAACCTCCTGACCTGTTCAGAATCCTTCTCGATGTGGCTGAAGGAAATATCAAGGTCATTAGTAGCCTTGATTCTCATGAGCTCAGATCTATATACAGAATGGAAGGATGCTCAGTGGATAGTCATAATGAGGTTCAGGGAAAGCTAAGAGACCTCGTAACCAGATTCCTTGAGGAGAATCCCAATCCCAAGATATACGTTCTTGATGATCCTGGTCTACTAATCAATGTGAAGAATCAGATTCATTAGAAAAAGTTGAGCGGACCGATTTCTCGGTCCTATCTTTCTTATTTTCTCATTCGTACAATCAAAATAGCAACTATTAGAACTAAGATGCCTGAGCCTCCAATCACTACTGACATTGAGCCACCTAGTGGTTCCGGATCATCTGGTAGGTCAAGTGCTATTTCGAGAGCATCTGCAGCTGCATCCCACGAGTCTGCAATAGCAAAGAGATGTTCGCTTATCTCATTTAGTCGCTCTTGATGATTTCCGATTGACCCTTCTAGGTCTCCCGTTGATTGAAAGTCAACGGCAATATCTTCAAAGGTACCGAAGAGGAGTGTATCCCTGAAGATTACTCCCGCAGAACTCTGTATCGATTCAACGCAGGTTAATGCTTCAAAGTGTGGCAAAGCATCATCCGCCGCATCGATGAAGTCCGTAAGCTCTACTCCGGGGAGAATACCTTGAATCGAATCCAACGCATTGTGGTATGCGTGATATTGAGTCGTCAGGAACATTTCTGTTGTATGTCCCAAGATCAACAATTCCTCATCTTTGTCAACTTCAGTGAAGTATCTTGCATAGTCAGCAATACAATCAACAGTAAGATCAAGCCCCAATCCACTGAATGCGCTCTTTCCAGGACTGAGATAGTAGAAGTTCTCGAGTCCTGCGAAATAATTCGTGCGGTCTCCACGGAGTTTCTGAACGAGATATTCACCAAGAGTCTCCTCGAAGTTTTCAACAGGATCTGTATCCTGCATAACTTTGAAGGTAAGATATCCTGCACTTTTCCAAGCCCTGTTGAAATCGTCGTATGACATGGTGTAATTCCATCTACCATCATCAGGATATCCGTAATGCGGCTTGAATAGTCCTACACCAGGGTCTTGAATATAGATCTCATGCGATGTATCATTATAGCCAACTATAGTGATGGCATGAGCTATGCCATTTGCATCTAGGGGTGCTCCATATTGTCGGAAATTATCATAATCTTCTGGCGGAAGATAGAAGATGTCCGCTGCAATTGCAAGTGGAATACCTGCACTAATTGTTTCTCGAAGTACATCAAACGGTGATGGAATTGACGAGTTTGCATAGTTGATCCATTCCAAATCAAATCTATCAAAGTTCCACGCACCTTGACTCCCAAAAGCCTCACGTGGGTCAAGATACTTCGTCATTTCTAGACCGTAAAGTTCACAGAAGAACTCCATATAAGCTGGTTGTTGAATCAATACACCTGGAAGGAAGATTCTAGCATCATCTATTCCAACGTACATAGCTGAGAAGGCTGTTCCCATCCCTACATAGAGGTCATCTAGAGTCAGATCAAAACCCATGCTTTGTAAAACCATTGATAATGCTGCAGACATGCAGTAGCCATTTACTTCCTGCCAGACGTAGGGCACATCTCGAATATATGCTGCATCTGGTGTTTGACTGACCTGAGAGATCTCATTTTGATCTAGTTCCACGCTTGATGCATCCATTTCAACTGGAGTTGAAACCAATGGTATGAGAAGTAGTAGCAGAAATACTAGTTTGTACTTATTTTTCATTTTCTACACGACCTCCGAAATATTGAGTTTGATAGTTCCTGCGAATAATATCACAAGTCCTATGATTGGTCCGGGAATAGCAGCAATAGTCAGTGCTGGCCCAAGTACTCCCTGAGTGATTGCCATTAGAATCCCCGGAATTAAACCTACAATCAACGCTATCATTGTGATGAAAATCGTTGCAATTGTATTCACTACAAATGCACCACTCGATGTGTCTTCATATGAAGGATTGAATGCAGTGATTCCCACTCCTATGAAAATCCCACTTATGATAATGGAATAAACATAGAGAACTGTTATCACAATAGTTGCTACATCGAATTGTAGGAGGATACCCGCGAAGACTCCAGGAATTATCGCAATGATAATTCCCAGCATTATGTACGAAAGCACTCTTGCTGCTATGAATTTTGAAACTCCATTGGGTGAACTTTTCAGAATCCACAACTGATCTTGACTGTCAAGTAGACCAATACCTCCGAAGACAATTCCACCAAAAATCCCAAGCATCATACCTATTGATAGGCATGTCATCACTGGAATGAAGATTGGATCATTTACTATGGTCGCAAATGGTCCAAATGCAAGGAGTAACGGTATCATAAGGCTCAAGAAAACTGCATAGGATATCTTTGCAACATTTTGTAGTTTGCGTGTGTAATCTTTAAACGAGGTTATCATAATGACTCCGAACTTGGCTCCGAATAATCTTCTGACCCCTCTGATTGCCATATTCTCTGAACCAACAGTAATCACTTTCTGAGCACCAAGACCTGAACTTAGGGTGTATAGATTATCTGCACTTCTGAATCCAAAGTAATAGACCGCAACACAAAACATACAGATCAGTGCTAGGTTGAGCAAGGGGCTGAATTGGAACCAGTAGGTTTGAATGTTGACTATCGACGACGGTGGCAAGCTGCTACTGGTTACTGAAATCCATGTGAGGACATCTGCAATCCATGTTGAGGGAAGAATCATTGAGAGTTCAAGTCCCATTAATGCTACAAGACTTGATGACCAGTATATTGCGCCCATTGATGGGATAAACATGATTGGAACCATTGCCCATGAGAGCGCCTTTGAAATGTCATCTCCTCGAGGAGATTGACCAATTCTAGCCTGTATAGCTGTAGCAATAACATTGGCCATCCAAATCGTTGTTAGAGCGAACAGAATGATGACTGTGTACATCAGTAATTGGCCAAGGATTGAAACATTGTATGCATGAACAAAAGTAGCAACAAGGACTGAAGAAAG
>Ga0315542_1002298_pt1 | contig 11693 bp, 10 predicted proteins | sample SalMarSW160120MG_FD_202541 | JGI IMG/M metagenome (GOLD analysis project Ga0315542, IMG submission 202541) | Salt marsh sediment microbial communities from the Plum Island Ecosystem LTER, Massachusetts, United States - Salt Marsh Sediment SW1601-20 ... | reverse complement strand
ACGCGATGGCTGCAGCCTGTTACCGGCAAAGCCAGGAGTTGTTCCGCCAAACCGGTGATCAGCACGGTGTTGCCCAGGCCTTGGAAGGCCTGGCCCTGATTGCCCTGGTTCAAGGTGATCTCGACCGGGCCCAGTCTCTGGCAGAAGAAAGCCTGGAGCTACGCCGCTCTTTGCAAGATAGGCTCGGGACTTCTTTCTCTCTCATAAATTTGGGGGTGATCGCCTATGAGCGCCGGGATGCCCACCGGGCGCGCGCCCACCTGCAAGAATGTCTGGACATCCGCTGCGCGCTGGGTGACCAGGTGGGAGTGGCTGCGGCAATCAATATTCTGGGGGATACGGCTCTGGATCAAGGCGACCTGCAGGAGGCTCAGCGCTTGTTCGCTGAAAGCCTTGCCCAAAGACGAATCTCAGGCGAGAAGTACGGCCTGATAGAAGATCTGCGCGGCCTGAGCCAGGTATACCTGCAGCTCGAGGATTTTGCCCAGGCGTTCGCTTGCCTGGAAGAGGCGCTCGTACATTCCAGAGAACTGGGTGTGCCGCGCCTGATTGCTGCTACGCTGCGTGACCTGGCGAGCTGCTACCTCAAGCTCGGTGATCAGCAGCGCTGCCTGGAGTACGCTCGAGAGAGCCTGAACCTGTCCAGGCAGCAGGATGACCGTATTGGTGTGGCAGAAAGTCTGGAAGTATTGGCAGATGCCGCAGTTGAGGCAGGACAATTTGAGTTTGCTCTACGGCTGGTGGCTGGAGCGGCAGGTTTGCGTGGAGCTGCTGGTTTGCGGCGAACGCCGCGCCAGGAACCCGAGGCAGCGCGCCGGCTGGCAAAAATCCATGCACACCTGGAAAAAACTTTATTTGACCGTCTCTGGGATGAATTCCGCCGTTTACCGCTCGATCAGATTATAGAAGATGTTCTGGAGCCGCAAGGCCATCAATCCTGATTTAAAGACCAAGCTCGCCGGTCTGCAGCGGCGAGCTCTGGATCGCTGTTTCGGTCGATGATTTCCCCCTCCGGCGCAGCTCAGCGATTAATTTCTGCGCCACCGCTTTACGATTGCTGTGTATTTGCCCCCTCGCAATAAGTTGTCACTTCTCTCCCCCATCGCTTTGTTTCAACTGCATTTAGTTTACGACTGGCAGGAATTTTTATCAATCAGGGAAATCCCGCTTCGAGAGTAGGGATTTCCCTACCCATATGGTAGGGAAAAGGGAACTTTCTCCCTCTCCCACGCCGCTCTTGCGTGGGAGAGGGCTGGGGTGAGGGCTTAACGTCCAAACTCGCCGGGGAACTCCCGGCGAGTTTTGTAACGCTGGTTTAAGTCTTTATTTCCCCCAGCGGTGCAGCCCAGCGGAAAAAACTGCACCCGAGAATGAATAATTGCCTTGCCCCCAACATTGTAACTTCTCTCCCCCTGCTGTCCCCATCGTTTGTTCCAACTGTCTATAGTTTACAACCTGCTGAGCTCTTTTTCAATTGGGGAAACCCCGCTTTGAGCATAGGGATTCCCCTACCTGGGCCGCCATACATCTGAATATTCCCCATTCGTAGAGACGTAAGACATTACGTCTTCGGGAGACGCAAGCTATTTCACCTGTAGGGACTTGAGATATTACGTCTTCGGCAGACGCAAGCTATTTCACCTGTAGGGACGTAAGACATTACGTCTTCGGCAGACGCAAGCTATTTCACCTGTAGGGACGTAAGACATTACATCTTCGGGAGACGCAAGCTATTTCACCTGTAGGGACGTAAGACATTACGTCTTCGGGAGACGCAAGCTATTTCACCTGTAGGGACGTAAGACATTACGTCTTCGGGAGACGCAAAATTTTGCGTCTCTACGCCTGATAGGGTACAATAAAGAAGCCAGGGGAATGTTTGTGGGGGAAAATTACGCATAGAAAAGAGGCAAATCGATGAAAGATCCAAAACAACCAGATATCAATGAGCTGCAAACGCGTCCGCAGGAAATCCCTGAACACCGGCCAGCCCAGAACGAGATCCCGGAGGAACACCCGGGACAACCATGGCGGGTCATCCTCTTTTGGGGCTATATCCTCCTGGCGCTGGCGGGGTCCGCTGCGCTCTCCCTCCTGGCTTTCCAGAAACCCTACCTGACCTTTGATCCATCCATCACATTGGCTTTGCAATCCTTCAGCCCGGGCTGGTTCTCCACCCTGATGGTCATCACCAGTTGGCCCGGTTATCCACCGCAGGCAGCAATCATCGTGGCTGCGCTGGTGGCGCTGATATTTTTCATGGGCTATCGTTGGGAAGCGCTTGTGGCACTGATCTCGGTGATCGTTTCCATGGTCCTGAATCTGGGCGTGAAACTGGTTGTGCACCAACCGCGCCCACAGCCCGACCTGGTACATGTCGTCAGGAATTTGAGCTCCTACAGTTACCCCAGCGGGCACGTGATGTTTTTCATGGGTTTCTACGCCTTCCTTTGGTACCTGTCTTATAAAGTCCTCAAGCCATCCATAATCCGGACCTTCCTGCTGTTCCTATTCGGCGCCATGGTCACCTTGGTCGGCGTCTCGCGCATTTACCTGGGAGAGCATTGGTTCAGCGACGTCCTGGGCGGCTATGTCTTGGGCAGCGTGGTGTTGCTACTTATGATCCGAGTCTACCATTGGGGTAAGCACACTTTTTCCTCTTGACTTTAACGTTACGTCATGCTTTATACTTACGCTCGTTGAGGATCCTCAGGAGACAGATTATGGAAAGATCGTATTACCAGACCGGACAATTTGCCAGAAAAGCCGCCGTCTCGGCGCGCACGCTGCGCTACTATGACCAGGTGGGCCTGCTTTCGCCCTCGCACTACTCGGAATCAGGCTACAGGCTGTACACAGACGCGGATTACCTGCGCCTGCAGCAGATATTGGGACTGAAGTACCTGGGTTTCTCGCTGGAAGAGATCCAACAGTGCCTGCAGAACGGACCGCGGCAGTTCAAGCGGGCTCTGGCGATCCAAAAAGCCATGCTCAACGAGCGCAAACAGCACCTGGAGAGCATCATCGAGAAGATCGAAGAGACGGAAGCTAAACTGGCTCAAGGCGTCCAGGATTGGGAATCGGTTGCAAAGATTATCGAGGTGATACAGATGGAAGAGAAAAAAGAATGGATTAACAAGTATTTCGATACTGAGCAGCAGCAGAAGATGGATGACCTGAGCCAGGCTGCTTACACAGACGAAGACCGCCAGAAACTGGCCGAGTGGGGCAAGGGCTGGAGCGAAGCGGACCAACAGGAGGCTGATCGCAAGTGGGCCGAGCTGTATGCCGAAGCGCAGCGCCTGGCGGACGCCGGGAAGGATCCAGCCGGTAGCGAGGCCCAGGCGCTGGCTGGGCGCTGGATGGCCCTGGTGGGTGAGTTCACCCGCGGAGATCCTGGCATCATCGCCGGGCTGAAGAAATTCTGGACCCAGATGGACGAGCTTCCTGCGGGCCAAAGGCCTATACCGAAAGTCCTCGACGACCGCCAGCAGGCCTTCGTCGACCAGGCATTGGCGATCTATAACCAGGGTCATGGGCAATCATAAGCATCAATAGACCCAGGAAAACCTTTAAAAACCAGAACCCCGGTTTTTTTGAAAAACCGGGGTTCTACTTTTGGTAGCGAGCATGTTTTTAATAAGGGATGAGTTCTAACGCCTCCTTCCCTCCTCGAACAGCATCAAAAGGAATCCGCTGATTCAATGTGGCCAGCTTGCCATTTTTGTACACTGCCAGTCCCAAGAGGTAAACGTCGCTAATATGTGCATGCGTGATGATCGTTGAAGGTGCCAGGATTTCGAGGATGCTGATATCTTCGGCCCAAAACAGGTGGCCTGGCGCTTCACAAAGCTGGCTCAGGACGCTAAACACGACAGGCACATCTCCAGGCCGATTTGGATAACTGGGATGGCTGGCGATGCGGGCAAAGCCATTTTCCGTAAGCGGGCAGGTAGCCCAGGCTTGTTGGCCATATTCCGCAAACCATCTGTGGGCTGCCTCATGATGAACGTGCATTGGATCTACCAATGCAAGTAGCAAATTGATATCCAGCAGATAGGGGGTCACAATATCTCGTCTCGTAACTGGTTGACCAATTCCAGCGTAACAATCCCGGCGTCTGGTTGGATCGGAAATATCGGCAAATCATTCCTTGTTGTAGTCTTGGCTTCGTGGGTTAACGCTTGTCTTGCCAGTTCCGATAAGACCTCCCCAACCGTAGCGCCTCGTTGTTTGGCGATTTCCTTGGCTGCAAGTAGTACATCTTCATCTATATTTAGAGTCGTGCGCATAATTCTTTCACCTGTCAATAAATAAGGCTGCATCTGATGTTTGATGATTGTGCATCAAATGATATATTGATTTTACAGAAGATAACCGGGTTTGTCAACCAGGTTGAGATCGCAGATTAATGTTAATTAACAAAAATATTGACAGTTACTATCATTTGATATAAAGTTCCATCATCAGGAGGGAAATGTAATGGACAATTTCGTGAATCGAAGATGGTGGGCGCTTGGCGCTCTTGCGCTTTCATTAATCGCGGTGGGCCTGGACGCCACCGTGCTCAACCTGGCGCTGCCTACACTGGCCTCGGCTCTGCATGCTTCTGAGGATCAGCTTCAATGGTTTGTCGCCGCTTACAGCCTCACACTCGCGGCTGGCTTGCTGCCGGGTGGGCTGCTCGGTGACCGCTTTGGGCGTAAAAAGATATTGATCAGCGCCCTGGTTTTGTTCGGGGCCGGCTCGATCGCCTGCGCTTATTCGCCCTCGCCGATCGCGCTGATCCTCACCCGTGCGGTACTCGGTCTCGGCGCGGCCTTCCTGGTCACGCTCTCGCTCTCTGTGATAACGGTGCTCTTCTCGGCTGAAGAGCGGCCCAGGGCGGTCGGGATTTGGGCGGCTGCCAATTTCCTGGCCTTGCCAATCGGGCCGATCCTGGGTGGTTGGCTGCTCACGAATTATTGGTGGGGTTGGGTGTTCCTGATAAACGTGCCCGTCGTCCTGATGGGATTGGTTGCGGTGGTTTTGCTCCTGCCTGAGTCGCGCAGCGCAGAGCAGCCAGGCCTGGACCCGCTTGGGGTGCTGACCTCGAGTGTTGGCTTGGCTCTGGTGACTTACGGGCTGATCGAAGCAGGTCAAAATGGCTGGGGCTCTGCCAGTGCGCTGCTTCCCCTGTTCGGCGGGACGCTGCTGGTCGTCCTGTTCGGGATCTGGGAACGCCACCTGACCCGCCTCCCCGGCGGGCAGCCTTTGGTGGACCTGGATCTGTTCCGTTCGGCCAGCTTTACCTGGGGTACGATCCTGGCCGCCATGGGCATTTTTGCAATGTTCGGCGTGCTGTTCACGATCCCACAATACTTCCAGGCGGTGCGCGGGCTGGATGCCCAGGGCGCCGGGTTGCAACTGCTGCCTATGATTGCCGGGATCGTGATCGGCGCAGGCCTGGCTGACCGGCTGGCGTCGAGAATTGGGGAGAAAGCAGTGGTCGCTTTCGGCTTTGTGGAATTGGCGCTTGGTCTGGCTGCCGGGGGAACGACCGCTGTAGATACCCACAACATCTTTACCGCCACCTGGACCGCTGTATGCGGGGCCGGCATGGGTATGGCGCTGGCTACGGCTGCCTCTGCCGCCCTCAGCCAGCTCTCGGCAGAGCGCAGCGGCGTGGGATCGGCGCTGATGCAGGCTGTCCAGAAGATCGGAGTCCCTTTTGGAGTTGCCATTTTAGGTTCTATCTTGAATTCCGGCTATCAGGCGAACCTTGATCTGGCGGGTCTGCCGTCAGCGGCCGGCCAGGCGATCAAGAGCAGTGTCTTTGCCGGGGTCGCTCTGGCTGGCCAGATGGGATCGGCCTCGATTCTGGAAATGGTCCGTTCGGCCTTCGTCTCGGGGATGGACACGATGCTGCTGGTTTGCGTGGCGATCGCATTAGGCAGCGTCTTGCTCTCGTTGGCCTTCTTGCCCCGGCAGACAGCAGGCGCGGCAAAGCCTCTTCCGGCCCCTAAAGCCGCTGAGATGGGTTTGCCCGAACGCAGGCGCCTGGCGATGGGCCTTCTGCTGGCGGCTCTCGCACGCCAGGCGCAACGCCCAGATGCCGATCCCCAATTGCTGGACAATCTCTCCACGATATTGGATGGTGCCAGCTCCCGCGATTCGCTGGACGCCGGCCGAGGCCGTGCTGTGGCAACAGAGCTCCTCGAGCCGCTGTCGCTGGAACTGATCTTAACTGCACTCCCCCGGCGCGCAGAGACGGCCCGAAATGGGGAACCTGCCAGACCGGTTGAGGTTGAAAGCTCAGTCACACCAGCGTCCGCGGCTTCAGAATTCCCGTCCCCTGAAAAAGGATTGGCGCATTATGTGAGCCACCCAAAATGATTCTTCGTCTCGTATCAAAATGGGATGGCATAAAGGCAAGTATTAAACCATAACAGGAGGTTATCGATATGGAAACAAAACAAATCAGCTTGGGCAAACATTTCTGGGGGCTGGGGGTCAGCATCATCACGCTGCTGGTTGGCGGCTGGTTGATGGTCGCACCGTATGCGCTTGGCTTTCAGCCCTATGGCGTCAAATGGGTCGCCGAGACGCAGAATGACTTCTGGACAGGCCTGGCGGTGGCGATTCTTTCGCTGCTCAGCCTGGCGCTTGTCGCAGCATCATTGACTTCAGATCTGCGAACGGCCGGTGTCATTCAAGCTCGCCCAAAAACGCAGCCCATGCCTGAAGCTGAGAAGGTTCCGGTACAGGCTGCGCGCGAAGATGATTTCGAGCGAGCCATGACCAAGTTGGCTGCTATCCTGGCCGATGACCTGGCAGAGAAGCGTCATGGTCAGAGCGAGCAGCAGGCTGCGGGGGAAACCCAGATGAATTCGAATGCAAGGAGGCAGGCATGAAGGAGCGTCTCATTTCACCCGCTGTCTACGTACAGGCGCTGTTCTTCTTGATCGGCGTCTGGCTCGTGATCGCGCCGTTTGCTATGGGTACCCAGCCGATCAGTGGATCGTGGCAGGATGCGACCATCAATGATGTGGCGGTAGGCGCGGTGCTCATTCTTTTATCTTTGCTGGGAACCCTGGTCCCGTTGGCTATGGCATTAAACACAGCCGTGAAAAGGCTGGAATTGCAATCCCCTGCGGAGGATAAAACCATTGTCTGATCGTGATGAACCGGCGATAGGCTTACGCGAGCGGAAGAAGGCTAAAACACGGACCGCAATTCAGAAAGAAGCGCTGCGCTTATTTAAAGAACAGGGCTACGAAGCGACGACGATCGAGCAAATCGCCGCTGCTGCCGAGGTTTCGCCCAGCACCTTCTTCCGCTATTTCCCAGCCAAGGAGGACATTGTGTTGTACGATGTCCTCGACCCGTTTTTGCTCAAGGCTTACCGTACGCAGCCGGCCAATCTGAGTCCGATCCAGGCCTTGCGGGCCGCGTTCCACAAAGTTTTCGATCGCTTATCCCCCGAGGATCGTGCGGTTCAGGAAGAACGCGCCGAGTTGATCTTCGCCACTCAAGAATTGCGCGCCCGGATGTTGGACGACCTTTCTACAACCATGCAACAGATCACCGAGATCATCGCTGCTCGGGCTGGTCGCAGCGCGAATGATCTCGCCGTGCGAACCTATGCCGGCGTGATTCTTGGAGTGACCATTTCAGCCTGGTTCACCAGCGCTGACGATCCTCAGGCGGATATGTTGACAAAATTGGATGCCGCCCTGGCATACCTGGAATCCGGTCTGCCGTTGTAATATTATCCAAGACAGCCGGTTTTTCGAAAAAACCGGCTGTCTGATAGCCGCATAAACTAAAAGAACAAACTCGCCAGAATACTCCGGCGAGTTTTGTACACTGTATCCGGTAAATAGATTTCCCCCATCGGCGCAGCCCAGCGTAACAACTGTACCACCAGTTCACGATTCCATCATGCTTGCCCCCTTGCAGTAAGCCGTCGTTTCTTTCCCCCTTGCTTCGCTTCAGCTTCCATAAGTTTACGCCCCCTGCCGGGATCCATCAATTGGGGAAACCCCGCTTCCGGGGTAGGGATATCCCTAATTATAGAAGATAAGGGAAAAGAAGATGATAAGATGAAAAAGCCCCTCACCCACCCGGCCGGGTGGGTGAGGGGCTGGGATGAGGGCCTACACCGCCCCCGATTGCTTCCTCAGCATCATCTTATCCAGCTTGCCCACGCTCGTCTTGGGCAGCTCATCCACAAATGAGTACTCCTCCGGGATGGCCCAATCCGTGATCTTGCCCTCCTCGACGTACTGCGATAGGTGCTGCTTCAAATCGTCGGCGCTGATTTTGCCGCGATATTCCTCTCGCAAAGCGACGATCGCCAGGGGCCGCTCGCCCCACTTGGCGTCCGGCACGCCGATCACCGCCGCCTCCTGGACCGCTTTATGCATGCTGAGCAGGCTCTCCAGCTCGAGCGAGCTGATCCACTCCCCGCCGCTCTTGATCACGTCCTTCAAGCGGTCGACGATCTGCACGTAACCGTGCTCGTTCACCGAAGCCACATCCCCGGTATGCAGCCAGCCGCCATCCCACAAGAATTCGCTCATATCCGGGTCTTTATAATAACCCTGCGTTAGCCAGGGCGTACGCACCACGATCTCACCGCGATCCTTTCCGTTCTGGGCCACGTCTTTGCCTTCATTATCGATCACCCGCAGATTAACCATCGGGATCGGCACGCCGGTCTTCACCAGCACGTCCAGCTTCTGGTCCTCCTCCCAATCTTCCATATAAGGTTTCAAGTAGGCCAGGGTCAGCACCGGCGCGGTTTCGGACATGCCGTAGCCGGAATACACCTTGATCCCCAGCTCATTGGCCTCCTGGGCCAGGCCCTTGGGCAAACGGGCGCCGCCGATGATCACCTTCCAGCGGCTGAGATCGAATTGTTTGGCCTGCGGCGCGCCGGTGATCATCTGCAAAATCGTGGGCACGCAGTGGCTGAAAGTGACTTTGTGCCCCACGATCAGCTTCAGCAGCATAGCCGGTTCGTAGCGCCCTGGGTAGATCTGCTTCAAACCCAGCATAGTGGCCATGTACGGGATACCCCAGCCGTGCACGTGGAACAGCGGGGTCAGGGGCATATACACGTCACGCTTGGTGATGCCACCGAAATCGCTGAATCCCGAAAGCGCGAACCCGCCGCTCAGCGTATGCAGCACCATCTGGCGATGGCTAAAATATACGCCTTTGGGCTTGCCGGTGGTGCCGGTGGTATAAGCCTGGGTGGCTTGCGTATTTTCATCCAGCTCGGGCAGTTCCTGCAGCGGTGCTGCGCTCTCCAGGAAATCTTCGAAATCTTCGTAGGGAAGTTCCGTCTGGGGGCTCTCCTCTTTATCCCGGATCAGGATATATTTGCGCACCGAAGACATCGCTGCCTGGAGCTTCTCCACCAACGGCAGAAAATCCTCGTGGAAGATGAGAATATCGTCTTCAGCATGATGGATGATATAGCCCACATCCTGAGGCGCCAGGCGCGGGTTGATCGTGTGCAGCACCGCCCCGATGCCTGGGATGGCGAAATACATCTCCAGGTAGCGGTGGCTGTCCCATTCGATCACGCCGACCCGGCTGCCGGGTTGGACGCCGGCTTTCTGCAAGGCGGCCCCCAGCTTCAGCACCCTCTGGTACATATCTTTGTAGGTATATTTGAATTGATCCCGGTAATAAATTTCTTGGTCAGGCGCCCAGGTGATCCCGGAATGCAGAACGTGTTTCAAGATTAACGGATAATCGTACGCGGCCATCGTTTCCTCCTTTGGCTGTGGATGATGGATTAAACAGATACCTAATTGTAGGCAGGTTTGCTCTTTAAATCAACAGATTCGTTGTACTAAAGTGGTAAAATCGAGCGATATTCTTTTTTGATCCGAGGCTAACAATCATTTTGCTGGCCCACACAGTGCACCTAACCCCATGCTATCGAAACTTGAAAGTCCATTCCCCAAGAAAATAGCGCCTGTACTGGTGGTATTGTTGCTTCTCCTGGTTTTGCCGGGCGTAATAAACGCTCGTGGCCAGGCTGGTGCCGGCCATATAATCTGGCTGCCCATGGTATTGAACACCCAACCCTCGCCCACACCCAATCCCGTTCACCAGGGCATTGCCACCTATTACGATGCCACCGGCGACGGCGCCTGCATGTTTGGGCCCTCGCCGAATGACCTCCTGGTAGCCGCCATGAATGCCGAAGAGTACGACAACGCGGCCTACTGCGGCGCCTACCTGCATCTCAGCGGGCCGAAGGGAGAGCTCAATGTGCGAGTCGTGGATTTGTGCCCGGAATGCAAGGCCGGTCACCTGGACCTGAGCCCGCAGGCATTCTCACAGCTCGGCGACCTGGTGCAGGGCGTGATCCCGATCACCTGGCAGTTGATCAGCCCGCAGATCTCCGGCCCGATCGCTTACCATTTCAAGGATGGCAGCAATGAGTATTGGACCGCGGTTCAGATTCGTAATCACCGCAACCCAATCGCCACTCTCGAGTATTTAAATAGTAGCGGCCAGTGGGTTAATGTACCACGTACAGAATACAACTACTTTGTCCAACAGAATCCAGGAATGGGTAAGGGGCCTTTCACCTTCCGGGTCACGGATTGGTATGGGAATCAGTTGCTGGATAGCGGCATCCAGCATATCGAAAATGGGACTGTATCTGGAGTAGCCCAATTCCCGCCCGGTCCTTGAATTTCTTAGCGGTTCACATCAACTTCATCCTGAAACTGGTCAAATATCGCCGGTTGTCACCAATAATCGGCTAAGATGGGTCACCTGACCCTATTAAATTAGGGTCAGGTGACCCTATCGCTTTCCTCAATTCGTCTTACAATAATCCTGTAAACAGGACCGCAAATGTCCGCATTGCTCCACGGGGGAGTCATCACTGCGAGCGCTTTTTACGAAGCAAGCCCGAACAGCCTGCATAAGATTGCTTCCTGCGCTCCGTCGCAATGACATGGTGAAGAGTGTCACTACGAAACGGTGCTCTCCCGTTGAAGCAGTCTCGGTGCTGCGCTCCGTCGCAATGATATGGTGAAGTGTGTCACTGCGAAACAGTGCTCTTCTGTTGAAGCAGTCTCAACCTGGCAAGAACAGATTGCTTCGCTGCACTCGCAATGACACCGCGGCACATCACCCCAATGACAAACTGCAGGCCTGCTTACCTGAAAATCAATTTGTCGCCAGGATGCGGTGAGAAAGATCTACCCCGGGGACAAAAGAACATCAAAATGAATATTGTTGGTATTGGAGGAAACGTTATGGAAAACACTCGTAAACAAGGACGATCGCTTGTATCGTTCGAAGATTCTCCGGTCGCGAAAGCGTTATTCGGAGATGTACGCTTTGCCTGGATCTGGCTGCTGCTGCGCCTGTATGCAGGTTATGAATGGATTTCGGCTGGCTGGGAAAAGCTCAACAGCCCAGCCTGGACCGGCAGCCAGTCCGGTACGGCCATGACCGGATTTGTCAAAGGCGCCCTGGCACAGGCAGGCGGCGCCCATCCGGCCGTTCAAGGCTGGTATGCCAGTTTCTTACAGAGCGCGGTGCTGCCGTATTCGGTGGCCTGGAGCTGGCTGATCTCAATCGGCGAATTTCTGGTTGGCATCGCCCTGATCCTGGGTATTCTGACCGGCATCGCGGCTTTCTTTGGCAGCGTCATGAACATAAACTACCTGTTG
>Ga0315542_1002297_pt1 | contig 11699 bp, 10 predicted proteins | sample SalMarSW160120MG_FD_202541 | JGI IMG/M metagenome (GOLD analysis project Ga0315542, IMG submission 202541) | Salt marsh sediment microbial communities from the Plum Island Ecosystem LTER, Massachusetts, United States - Salt Marsh Sediment SW1601-20 ... | reverse complement strand
CTCCCGGGTGAACAAGACTAGGACGCGGTCGGCTTCCGAAAAATCATAACTGCGCAACACCAGGGATGGCGAACGAAAGGAAGGCATGTTACGCCTCGGGCCAGGGAAAAAGAAGAACCACGCCCCCGGTCCGACTGCGGGAGGCGTGGTTCAGTTTCTTCACCGGTCGTAGTGGTGCCCGGCGTCGGTTAGCGCGGAACGTAGCCGGTGATCCCGATGCCGATGACCGCCAGCAACACCACCACGACAAAAACGATCGCGATGGCAATCAAGGCCGCGACGATTGCTTTGCCGGTGGACAGTTTGTGGACCTCGCGGAGACCAATCACGGTCAGGACCAATCCATAAATCGAGCCCAGGATTGAAACAATCGGAATCCAGCCGATCACGTTCACCACGTTGGCGTACGCGATCAGCCGGACCGTGCCTTCATAGGTACCGGATCCGCCCATGATTTTCGCGCACAACTGCAGGAGCAGGGCCGCCAGAAAAATGCTGATAATCACCGCAATGGGGGCAAAAATGATCGCCAAGAACCCGACCCCAAGCGTGATGATGGTCAAGCCGATTCCCATGATCACGGCCGTGATCAAAGCAAAAACGAGCGGATCCTTGTACCCGCCGAGGGTCGGCATGGTTCTGAAAAAATCAACGGGTTTCAGGATTACTTCTTTGCCCGTCTCAAAATACTGCTTTAAAAAATTCCCCATCCTTTTTCACCCCCTTTTTTTCTTGAAATTGAAATATTATTTAACAATTTATCATGATTCCCTTTTTAGTCAAGCTAAATTTGCTGGCTCGCCTGCGATCGCCGCCCGGGCCGGTGCCGGAAGCGTATCCGGGTTTACCTTTCCTGCGCGGCGTCGGGCAGGCGGCGGATTTGAATTTTGTCGACTTTCCGCCGGCTGGCGGCCAAGACCGTGAACTGAAGGTTCTGATAAATCAGAATTTCGCCCTTGTGGGGCAAGCGTCCGAGCTGCTCCGAGAGCATGCCCCCGATGGTGTTGATGTCCTTGAAATTGGGCAGATTGGCGCCCAGCACGTTGTTGATCTCCTCGAGGTCCGTCTGACCGCTGACGACCCACACCGAATCCTCGATTTTTTCGATGTTCATTTCCTCCACATCGTATTCGTCCTGAATCTCGCCCACGATTTCCTCGATGAGGTCCTCGAGAGTGACCAGTCCGGCCGTTCCGCCGTATTCATCCACCACGATGGCCATGTGGATCTTGCCCTTCTGAAACTCCCGCAGCAAATCGTCGACCCGTTTCATTTCCGGCACGAAGTAAGGCTGCCGCAGGATGTCCTGCAGGACGATGAGCTCGCGGTTCTGCAGAATGGCGATGATATCTTTGGTGTAGATGACGCCGGAGATATTGTCCAGGTTTTCCCGGTAAACCGGCATGCGCGAATATCCCGCCTGGATGATCTGGTCGATGATCCGCTCCATGGGGGCGTCGGCGTCGATGCCTTCGACCTCAATGCGCGGGACCATGACCTCCCGCACCTGCTTGTCCCCCAGGCCGATGACCTTGTGCAGCATCTTGTGTTCCGCGTCCTCAAAGACGCCGGCGTCCGCGCCCATCTTGATCAGAGTGGTGATTTCCTCCTCCGTGATCAAGGGGACATAGGCCCCGGGTTCCTGGCCGAAAATGCGTAAAAAGCGGTTCGCCAGCCATACGACCAGCTTGGCCAGGGGGCGCAGGAGCCATTCGAAGAATACCAAGGGGCGGATGACCAGCAGCGCGATGGGAACCGCACGCCGGATGGCCAGCAGCTTGGGAGAGACTTCGCCGAAGACGATGATGAGCAGCGTGACCAGGGCCGCCACCAATGCGCCCATCTGCGCGCGGTTCCAATGCAGGATTTCGGAAAGGTGAAAAGCCAGGAAAGCGGCCATGGTGGTGGCGCTGATGTTCACGGCGTTGTTCAGGATGAGGATGGTGGTCAGCAGGCGGTTGGGATCCTTGCGCCAGGCTTCGAGCGCCTGCCCGCGCTTGCCGCCCTGCTCGATGGCATTTGCCAGCCGCGCGCGTCCCATGGACAGCAGGGCGGTTTCGGTGGCCGAAAAGGCGCCGGAGAAGAAAAACAGCACCAGCAGCGCGGCCAGGTCAACGGCCAGGAACAGGTCCACAGTGTCTCCGTTTCCGTCCGTGTCCGGCCAGCAGCGAAGCCTGCAGGGTGAACATGCGCTTGGCATCCAGCGGGCGGACGTGATCATAACCGAGTAAATGCAGCAGGCCGTGGATCAACAGACAGTGAACTTCCGACTCGAGATCGGTCCCCCGTTCCCGGGCCTGGCGCCGCGCCTGGTCCAGGGAGATGACCAGGTCCCCCAGGACCCATGCCTGCGGGGGCAGGGGATCCTCCGGGCGGCGGTATTCGCGCATGCTGAAGGACAGCACGTCCGTGGCACGGTCGCGGTTCCGGTACATCCGGTTGAGCCGCCGCAGGGTGGGATCATTGGCCAGGAGGACGGATAACTCCGCCGAGCCGAGGTGTAAAGCCGCCAGGCGGCGCTGCAGCCAACGGGTCAGGGCGGGCACGGATATCCCCCGGCTGGTATGTTGTTTCAGGATCTGGAGCGGCATGCAGGGTCCTTTGATGGGCGAACCGGGCGCAGCCGCGTGACCACAAGCTGCCAAGGGACATGCGGCGTAAGGGTTGTTGGATAAACCGGGGTGAAAAAATCGGCACCTGCTTTGTTCATGGGATGACCACGCACACGGCCTCGCGCATGCTTCGCACCTGCAGGCTCACAAAGGAAATCGCTTACGGCCGGTGGATTCCCGGCTGGCGCCATGCGCCCCCCGGATTTCAAACCCCGGTCGCGGAGGTTGAATCCCCGGCAATAGGAAAAGGGACCTCTAACGGGTCCCTCTTCCCAGCCGGCGATACCGCACTGACTAATACTCGATAGGCAGACGCTGACGCGGCTTCGTGTGAGGCACGTACCGGGGCGTCCGTTTGGCGTTCTCGATGGCCATTTCGACTTCCTCGGAACTGAATTCCCGGGAAACCGCCAAGTCCTGGCCTATCTCGATAATGTCAGGGTCTTCAATTTGGTCACGGTTGGCCTTAAAGATCAGAGGCCACTGGAAGGAATCACCGTAAATATCCTGCTTACCGGATATGCCCCAAAGGGTATCCCCCGAGGAAACGGTGTACCGCTGCATCTCAGGTTCCGGCGTGGGTTCGGGTGTCGCTACCACCACGGGGGTCGGTTCGGGCTTGACTTCCTTCTTGCCACCGCAGCCCACCAGGCCGACCATACCGCTTACCAAAATCACTGACACTCCAATTTTCACCATTTGCTTCAACTCCATCTTTTTCACCTCCTTTCAGGTTTTGGGGTGGTTGATCGTTTGGGAACCATGCCGCCGAACAACCTTGATCGCTTTAAAAAGTAACCTTCACCAGCTTACAATTAAAAACCGGCTCCGCCGTTTGACCCGGGACGAGGGCCGGAAGTTCTGAAGACATGTCCAAAATCCCCATCTGTCCGGATAAAAGCGTGTCCCCCTCGGCGTTCCGGGCATTGATGTCCACCAGGGCCACGACCAGCCCCAGGGAGGCTCCGATCAGCCCTCCCAGCCCGATCCCGATGGTAAAATCCTCTGGATCCTTGTCGCGCATGAAGGGAATCGTGGCGACCACGAATCCCATCAGGGCTCCGATGCTGGTGCCGCCGGCCAGATACTCGGACAGGGTAAAGCCCGTGTCCGACCGCCCGGTTCCGATCTCGTACATCGCCACACCGCCCCCCAGCAAGGCCCCGCCCAAAAAACCATACACGGCGCCGGTCAGGAGGTAATCCGCGTGATAATTATTATCCTGGCCATAGGCCAGAAGCCCGGCCGAGAATCCCACCAGGGTCCCCGCCGCCGCGCCGCCCAGAATATTGTTCGCGAGAATAGGTCCGCGCTCCAGGGCGTTCGCCGGCAAAGCCAATGCCGCCAACAGGCAGGTCACCAAACCGGCCCGGTAAAAATCTTTGGACACCAAAATTCTCCCTTGCAAAAAATAGTCCGGTTATTTAGTGGCAATTTAGCACGCTTGCGCGAAGTTTGTCAAGCGGATATGCATCAAACCCCTTGGAAGGGATTGAAGGCTTGCCTTCAAGCCTCTTCCGCGGTGACTTGCAGGGAAAGTTCACGCATCTGTTCGGCGGTGAGGCGGCCAGGCGCGCCGGTCATGAGATCCTGAGTGCGCTGGGTCTTCGGGAAGGCAATGACATCCCGGATGGTGCTTTCACCCGCGAAGAGCATGACCAGACGGTCCAGGCCTACGGCCAGGCCCCCGTGCGGCGGGGCGCCGTAGGCGAAGGCTTCCAGCAAAAACCCGAATTTTTCCCGCGCGTCCTCCGCCGACAGCCCGATCAGGGAAAATATCCTGGACTGCAGGTCGGCCTGATGGATCCTGACGCTGCCGGAGGCGATTTCCACGCCGTTGATGACCAGATCGTAGCTTTGGGCCCGCACCCGGCCCGGATCCGCATCCAGGAGTGAAATATCTTCGGGCAGGGGCGCGGTGAAGGGATGATGCTCCGAAACCCAGCGGCGGGCGTCCGCGTCCCATTGCAACAGGGGAAAGTCCACCACCCAACAGAATTTCATCTGGTCCGGAGGAATCAGGCGGAGCTTTTCGGCCAGGTGCAGCCTCAGTTTGCCCAAGACGGCGTTCGTGACCGCGGGTTCGTCGGCGACGAAGGCGAGCAGGTCGCCGGCCTCGGCCTCCAGGCGTTCCCGGATCTGCTGCAACAGGGCGGGGGTGAAGTATTTGCTGAGGTTGGATTCAAGCCCGGTTTCCGTGGCCTTGAACCAGGCCAGGCCCTTGGCGCCCAGCTTCTGGGCGGTCGCGATGAGCGTGTCGATTTCCATGCGCGAGAAGGCCGCGCCGCCGGGCACGCGCAGGGCCTTGACCAGCCCGCCTGCCTTCGCCGCCTCGGCGAACACCTTGAAGTCCGCTTGCGCGGCCAGGTCCGTGAGATCGCGCAGTTCCAGGCCGAACCGCAGGTCCGGTTTGTCGGTTCCGAAACGGTTCATGGCCTCTCGGTAGCTGAAATGCGGCAGGGGCAATGCCAAGTCCGCGCCGGTGGCGGCGCGCACCAGGGCGGCCAGCATGCGTTCGGTGGCGTCCAGAACGTCCGCTTGGTCCACGAAAGCCATTTCCAGGTCGATCTGGGTGAATTCGGGCTGGCGGTCCGCGCGCAGGTCCTCGTCCCGGAAACAGCGCGCGATCTGGTAGTAGCGGTCGCAACCCGCGACCATCAGCAGCTGCTTGAGCATCTGGGGAGACTGGGGCAGGGCGAAACCGTGTCCGGGATAGATGCGCGAAGGGACGATGTAGTCCCGGGCGCCCTCCGGGGTGCTCTTGATCAGGTTGGGGGTTTCGACTTCCAGGAAGCCGGCGTCGTCCAGGAAATCCCTCGCGGCCTTGGCCACGCGGTGGCGGAGCTTGAGGTTGGACTGCATGCGCAGCCGGCGCAGGTCGAGGTAGCGGTAGCGCAGGCGCAGCTCCTCGGTCACGCCCGTGTCGTCTTCCAGGTCGAAGGGAGGATGCTGGGCGGAGTTGAGCACCTGGACTTCCCGGACCTTGACCTCCACCTCGCCGGTGGGAAGCTTGGGATTGACCGTCTCCGGAGACCGGCTGGCGACCTGGCCCCGCACGGCGATGACGTACTCCCGGCGCAGACCCGCGGCCCGGGCGTGCGCCTCGGGGGCGGTGGCCGGGTTGAACACGACCTGGGTCAGGCCTTCCCGGTCGCGCAGGTCGATAAAGACCAGCCCGCCGTGGTCGCGGTTGGAATGCACCCAGCCCGCCAGGGACACCTCGCGCCCCACGTCCTGGGAACGGAGTGCAGCGCAATGATGCGTCCGCTTGAAACGCATGCCGAATTCCATGCACGTCTCCCGGCCCGCGTTCATCCCTGCGCGCGAGCGGCATTCACTATAGACAAGACCCGCGGGCTTGACAAGAGCAATAATGATAATTTTTTCCCGGCCGAGAATCGGGCCGCGCCTGCGGCAGCGCGCTTCCCCGGATGCATAAAAATGGATATAATATGCAGGCCGGTCACCGCCCGCACTCCAGGAGGGGCCCATGCCTTCGTCCCAGCCGTCGCCGCCGCGCGCGGAAGCACTGCCTCTCGGCCTGAAGCTTACCTACGCTTTCGGCAATTTCGGCTTCAGCATGCTGTTGTCCACCGTGAGTTTTTTTCTGTTGTTTTTCTACACGGACGTCGTGGGCGTGGCGCCCGCCCTGGCCAGCAGCGCCCTCTTGATCGGCAAAATTTGGGATATCGTGAACGACCCGCTCTTCGGCTGGCTCACGGACCGCACGCATTCGCGCTTCGGGCGCAGGCGCGTGTACCTCATTTTCGGCGCGGCGCCCATGGCCCTCACCACGTTCCTCCTCTGGTCCATGCCGCCCGGTTTGTCCCCCGCCTGGGCTTTCCTCTGGATCGCCCTGAGTTATATTTTGTTCGACACCTGCTTCACGCTGACGCAGGTCCCCTATTGGGCCCTGGCCCCGGAGCTGACGCAGGACTATGACGAGCGCACCAGCCTGACCGCCATCACCGGCTTCGGCCTCCTCTTCGGGTTCTTCGGCGGCAGCATTTTACTGAGGCTGATCAGCGGCCGTTTCGCGGATCCCCACGCCGGCTACCTGGTGGCCGGAGCCGTGGTGGGCGGCCTGGTGGGGGGAGTCCTTGGTTTCGCGGCCTGGCGCATCCGGGAACCGGCGCAGTTCCGGGCCCAAACCACGAACCTGCCCATCTTCGCCGCCATTCGCGCCACCTTCCGCAACCGCCCCTTCAATTTCCTGCTGGCGGCGTTCAGCCTGGCCCGGCTGGGATTCATGCTCACCACGACTTTCCTGGCCTACTTCGTGACCTATCAATTGCAGGCCCCGGGCAAGCTGCCGCTGACCCTGCTCGTCAACATGACCGCCATCGGGGTTTTCATTTTTTTCTGGAAGTGGGTCAGCGACCGGACCAGCAAGGGGATGGCCTATGCCTTCGGGTTGGTGGTCATGGCCGCGGCCTTGGCCTTGAGTTTCCGCGTCCAGCCGGGCCAGCTCTTGTTTTTCTTCCTGATCATCGCCCTGATCGGCGTGGGCAACTCCGCCCACTGGGTCATCCCGCTGGCCATGCTGCCGGACGTGGTGGAAGAGGATGAACTGCACACCGGCCAGCGCCGGGAGGGCATGTACTACGGCGTGTACGGCCTGGCCGACAAAATCATGCGCACCCTGGGGGTGGTGGGCGCGGGCTGGGTGCTTCAGGGTTTCGGGTACGTGGCCCATGCCGCGCAGACGCCGCAAGCCCTGCTCGGCATCCGCCTTTTTTTCGGGCTGCTGCCCGCGATCCTGATCCTGCTGGCCCTGCCGTTTCTCTTTTTCTATCCCGTCAGCCGCCGTTCCCACGCCGACCTGCGGCGCCGGCTGGAACGGCCGGAATCGCCGGCGGCCGGTTAAGCGCCCGCGAGTTGCTTGAACTCCCGCTCGCTTAACACCTTGACCCCCAGCTTGCGGGCCCGGGCCAGCTTGGAGCCGGGCGCTTCCCCGGCCACCACGTAGCTGGTCTTGGCGGAGACCGAGCCGGAAACCCGTCCGCCCAAGGACTTGACCTGGCCTTCGGCCTCGGCGCGGGTGTACCCCTGCAGCTCGCCGGTGAAAACAAACGTCTGGCCCGAAAGCTTGCCGCTCTTGGGCTGCTCTCCCGCCAAGCGGCGGGTGTTCACGCCCGCCCGGTGCAGTTTTTTCAGGACGGCCTTGGTTTCCGGCAGGCGGAAAAAATTTTCGATGCTCTGGGCCACCTTGGGCCCGATTTCCTGCAGGCCCTGCAGCTGTTCCGGGGTGGCTTGCTCCAAATCGTCCAAAAGCGGAAAACTGGCGGCCAGGATTTCCGCCGAATGTTCCCCCACCTGGGGAATCCCCAGCGCGTAAATCAGGCGGCTTAAGGTTCTCCCCTTGGAGGCGGCCAGGCTCTGCAGGAGGTTGTCCGCGGACTTTTCCGCCATGCGCTCCAGGGGTACCAGCCGCTCCGCGCTCAGGGCATACAGGTCCCCGTAATCCTTCACCAGTCCCTGGTCCACCAGCTGGTCCACCAGGGCCTCGCCCAAGCCTTCGATGTCCATGGCTCCGCGCGAGGCAAAGTGCAGCAGGCGCCCCTTGACCTGGGCCGGGCAGGCCGGGTTCAAGCAGCGGCGCGCGACCTCCCCCTCCAGCTTGACCACCCGGCCCCCGCAGGACGGGCAGGCGGCGGGCATCTGGAAGATTTTTTCCGCGCCCGTCCGCGCGGAGAGCACCGGCCGCACCACCTGGGGAATGACCTCCCCGGCTTTTTCCACCACCACCAGGTCCCCTTCGCGGATGTCCTTGCGCGCAAGGTCTTCCTCGTTGTGCAGCGTGGCCCGGGCGATGGTGGAGCCTGCCAGGTGCACGGGCTCCAGTTCCGCCACGGGCGTGAGCACGCCCGTGCGCCCGACCTGGACCAGGATGCGCTGCAGCCGGCTCTGCGCCTGCTCGGCGCGGTATTTGAAGGCGATGGCCCAGCGCGGACTCTTGGAGGTGGCCCCCAGGCGGCGCTGCTGGTCGAAATCGTCCACCTTGACGACCAAGCCGTCGATTTCGTACGGCAGGCCGTGCCGCTTTTCCTGCCATTCCCGGGAAAAGGCCATGACCTCCTCCAAGCCGCGGCAGAGGCGGCGGTGCGGATTGACGGGCAGGCCCCATTTCTCCAGGGCCGCGAGCAGGGCCTGCTGGCTTTTCCAGCGCGAGGCGGTCGGGCCGTCCACGGCGTAACAAAAAAGCGCCAGCGGGCGCTGGCGGGTCAGCTTGGGGTCCAGCAGTTTCAGGGAACCCGCGGCGGCGTTGCGCGGATTGGCGAACGGCTTCTCCCCCGCCGCCTCCTTCTGCTCGTTGAGGGCGACCAGCGCGGCCTTGGGAAGAAACACTTCCCCGCGCACGGTCACCTCCTGCGCCGGCGCCGCGGGCTGCAGGCTCAGCGGCAGGGCGCGCAGGGTTTTCAGATTTTCGCTCACGTCGTCGCCCACGAGCCCGTCGCCCCGCGTGGCGCCCTGATGAAACCGGCGGTGGCGGTACTTCAGGGCCACCGCCACGCCGTCGATTTTCAACTCCGCCATCAGGAGTACGGGCTCGTCCGGCAGGTTTTTGCGCACGCGGGCGAACCATTCCTCCACCTCTTCCGACGAATAGGTGTTGTCCAGCGAAAGCATGGGTTCCGCGTGGCGGACCGAGGCGAATTCTTTCAGGGGCTCCCCGCCCACCCGCTGGGTGGGGGAATCCGGCGTCACGTATTGCGGGTATTTCTCCTCCAGGTCCCGGAGGCTGCGGTAGAGCCGGTCGTATTTTTCGTCGGAGATTTCCGGCTGGGCGAGCACGTAATAAAGGTAATTGTGGCGGTTGAGGGTTTCCCGCAGACGGCGGATGCGCTCGGCAATTTTCGGGTTCGCGGGACTGCGCGACATGGCTGGCTCTTTACCTGCCTGCGAACGGACGCGGCGCGCCGCGCCGGGGGTCTGGGCCGAGTTTCAGGCTACGGCGCCTTTCGGGTCTCGGTGATAATGGTCAGGTCGCGGACGTCCTCGTACTGGGGCTTGCCGTTTTTGAATCGAACGCTGCCGATGTAAGGATGCTGAACCTTGATCCAATGCTTGGATTCCAGGAACGAGCGGGCGTCGTCCAGGCAGAAAAAGGAATAATTGAGCAGTTTGCCGTCCGGCATCTTCTCGTTGACTTTCTTCAGCGAGGGGTTGGTTTCCCGGTAGAGTTTCTTGTAATACGCGTACACCTCCGCATAGCCGGCCGGCGTGGTGTAAACGGTTTCGGTCTTGGCCAGAATGTCCTTCAGCACTTCCTCCCGCGGACGGAACTTCGCCACCACCGCGGGCCGGTGTTTGCCGCCTGCGGGCTGCTTGCCGGCCTGGGCCGTCTGGCCTTTGGAGCCCTTGACCGGGGTCTGCGCGGGCTTCCGCTCCGGGGCCGCCTTCTGCTCCTCGGTCGCCGGTTTCAAGCCTTCGAGGTTCTTCTGCCTGCGTTTCTGCAGGTTCTTGAGTTCCTTGCGGGCCGCGGCCTTCTCCTGGCTCTCGGCCTCCTTGATTTTTTTCATCACGTCGGTGGCTTTTTTCGCGCCGGGATACAAAGTCAGGTCCGCCGCCAGACTGGCGCCCGCCAGGCACAATCCCAGCAACACGGCCACAACCATCTTCATGGATTTTGCCCTCCGTTTCTTCACGATCCACCGCGGTCCTATTTTCTTCCTTTGCTTTTTAATCCGCAAGAAAAATCCTCGCCCCGGCGGCACCGCCGCGCCGGGAAAGGCCGCGGTTCATTCCACTTCCTGCCGCAGCAGGCTGGCCCAGGCCACGGTGTCGTAGCCGTACCGTCCCCGGACCCGGTCCAGGGCCGCGTGCAGGCGGCGCATTTTCTCCAGGCCGCGCACGTCCAGCAGGTCCAGCTGCTCCCCGCCGGCCAGCAGCTGCTGGGCGGCAAATCCCACCAGGCGCACGCGCACGCGCCGGTCCTGCGCCCGGGCCAGCAGGTCCGCGGCGGCGGCGAACAGCACGGGATCCAGGGCCGTGGGCTCGGTCAGGGTGCGGGAGCGGGTGCGCAGGGAGAAGTCCGCGTACCGCAGCTTGACGCACACCGTGCGCGCGCGCAGGCCCGCCCGGCGCAGGCGGTACCCGACTTCGCACACCAGGCGGTGCAGGGCCGCGCGCAGGACGCCGGGGTCCGTGGTGTCCACGCCGAACGTTTCCTCGTGGCTCACGGACTTGGCCTGCTCCCGCTCCTGGACCACGGAATCGTCCTCGCCGCGGGCCAGCGCCTGCAGGAAAACGCCGGCCTCGCCGAAAGCCTTTCCGACCAGCGCGCGCGGCACGCGCGCCAAGTCTCCGATGGTGCGCAGGCCGAAGGCCCGCAGCCGCGACTCGGTCTTGGGCCCCACGCCGAACAGGCGCCGGATCGGCAGGGGCGAAAGCAGGGCCGCCTCGCGACCGGGCGCGACGTACAGGACGCCGGCCGGCTTGGCCAGGTCCGAGGCCATCTTGGCCACCAGCTTGGAAGCCGCGATGCCGATGGAAACGTCCAGGCCCAGTTCCGCGCCCACGCGCGCCTGGATTTGCGCGGCCGCGGGCAGGGCGGGGCCGAAGAGCCCCCGGCTGGCCGTATAGTCCAAGTAGGCCTCGTCCAGCGACGCGGGCTCGAGCTGCGGCGAGTAGTTTTTCAGGATGCGGAAGAAGGCGCGGGAATAGCGCCGGTAGGCGCGGAAATTTCCGGGGCAGACGACCGCCTGCGGGCACAGGCGCTTAGCCTGCGCCAGCGGCTGCGCCGAATGCACGCCGTACCGGCGCGCCTCGTAGGAGGCGGCCGAGACCACGGAGCGCGCCGCGCCCGGCGAGACGATCACGGGCTTGCCGGCGAGGCTCGGGTCGAGCAGCCGCTCGACCGACACGAAGAAAGTATCCAGGTCCAGGTGGAAGATGATGCGGGGCATGGGGGGAACACCTGCCGGGCGGAAATGCTATCTTATCATTCAACCCACCCCCTTCCCCGTTCATATCTCATCCCCTCCCCCTTGACGGGAGAGGGGATGAGTGACAGGTTCTTCCACAGAGGGGCGAGGGGATAAGGCTCAAAGCCCTCCCAGCTAGAATAATCCCCCTCCCTCGAGG
>Ga0315542_1002291_pt1 | contig 11711 bp, 10 predicted proteins | sample SalMarSW160120MG_FD_202541 | JGI IMG/M metagenome (GOLD analysis project Ga0315542, IMG submission 202541) | Salt marsh sediment microbial communities from the Plum Island Ecosystem LTER, Massachusetts, United States - Salt Marsh Sediment SW1601-20 ... | reverse complement strand
ACACAGAATATATAAAAAATTTGGTCAGATCTAAAAAGGAATTATTGATTTAATCTCTCTTTTTCTAATTGAACCAATTCTCTTCGTAGAATCTTCCCAGATCCCGATTTAGGGATGGAATCTATAAATTCGACTTCTCTTATCTTCTTATAGGCAGAAATCCGTTCAGCTACCCAATTCATTATCTCTTTTTCACTCACTTTTCCTTTGGATTCTTCCTTTAGAATGATAAATGCCTTAGGAATTTCTCCTATGTCAAGTTCTTTTGATGGTTTACCGATCACAGCAGCATCAAATATGTGAGGATTTTTATACAATAAATCTTCAAGTTCAGCAGGAGCAATGCTCCATCCTTTATACTTGATCATTTCCTTAATTCGATCCGCAAGATGCTCGTATTCTTCCTCATCTATATGGGCCATATCACCAGTTCTTAGCCATTTCTCATCTGTATTGGGATCAATCCAAAAGGCATTTTTGGTATCTTCAAGCCTATTCCAATAGCCTTTCATGACTTGGGGGCCTTTAATTACTAATTCACCTTCTTGTCCCCGTTTTGGTAACTCTTTACCAGTTTCAACATCGATAATTTTATGAAAAGTATCGGGAAGTAGAGTTCCTTGGGTTTCCATCTTAGCCCGATACATTGGATTTACCGCAACCACTGGAGACGCTTCAGTTAAACCCCAACCATGTTGTACCGTTGCCTCAAGAGCATTACACTTTTCTTTTGCAAGTTTATCGAACCTTTCGAGGAGTTCAAGGGGAATCGGAGCAGCTCCATTGTTAAAGATCTTAAGATTTGTCCAATCATATCCCTTATTATTTGGTTCTTCAAGATGTCTGACTACTGCTAAAAAGATTGGAGGAACACACAAACTATATGAGACTTGATACCTTTCAATAAGCTCACAAAATTCTTTCACATCAAATCGAGGGGTAACAACTTGTGCTGCTCCTAACCATATCGCTTGATTCATTCCAACATTTAAACCATATATATGATAAAGGGGTAATACAATTATAGCGACATCCAATTCGCTTAATTCGAAAGTTTGCGAGACTTGAATAACATTTGAAACGATATTAAAATGAGTAAGCATCGTTCCTTTTGGAAGGCCAGTTGTTCCACTAGTATAGACTAAGGCTGCTAAATCTTCTTTGGCATTAAAACTTACCTCCATTTCTTCAACGCTTGTATTTTGCATTAATTGTGCCCATCCCAAAGTGTCTTCTGGCAAATTTGCGTGTTTTTCTGATTCTATGATTATAACATTTTTTAATTTCGTTTGAGTTCTTACTCGTGCTATAATTGGATATAGATCTTGTAATACTACAATCGTTTCTGCACCTGAATCATTTAATTCATATTCTGCTTCGGTTTCTTTAAATTGTGGATTCATTGGGACCAATATTGCTCCTGCTTTCTCCAATCCATAAAAAGCAGCCTCCCATTCAATTGAATTTGGGCTGAATAACGCTACTCTATCTCCTTTTCTCACTCCCAAATTCTTCAATACTGTAGCAAAAATATCTACCTGTTCTTTAAACTCTTTAAAAGTTAACTTTTCGGGGTGTAAAAAAGCGACTCCATCTGGAAATCTTTGTGCAGTATCTTCCAATACCGCGTGAATTGGGATTTCAGGATAATAGAGATGTCCTCTTTTAAATTTCACCATGATAATTACCTTTATCTATATTTTATGTTTGGTTTTTATCGTTCTTAAATGTTCCATCATTCCAGAACCTTTTTCTCCAGTATCTAAATTTTCCATAATCACCATTTGTTCAAATAATTCCGTGTATCCACCCGTAAAATCCCTAACAAACCTAATATATGAGGTTTTGAACATTCTAGTTGATTTAATTCTATACTTGTTTTCGAGATTATCTTTAAATTGATATGTTGCTGAAATTGGACTGTTGAATTTGTCAGAATCTGTAGTTGTATTAATAGTCAATTCACTTATAGAAATATTTTGTTCTTTTAGGGAGATATGTCCAGATAAATCCATCCTTCCTCCATAGTAGTCTTTGCGAAATGTTGCGGACCAATTTTTGAATTGAAAATGACCTGCATACCACTTTTCGAATTGATGCCAATCTCTAAAACCCCAACTTTTGTCCCTTTGACCGTAACCTTTAAGATTGATTAACTTACCATCAGCAAACTCAATGGAACCCCATATATTTCCTGAAGCCTCAAAATGTTGATGCCAAGAAGCTGATGAGTTTCTTCCGAAATTATATGTGGGAAACCGAGTTTCAAATATAATTTGAAGTTTTAGTTTTCGAGAATTATATTCAATTTCCCATTTTTTGAACGGTAGGATCATTTTGTAGGTTAGACATTTATCCTTCAACATCTCATTAATTTTTTCACTGTAGTTAACTAATTGTGGTTCTTTGTAATATACTTCATTCCTATCCTTAGTAAATAACAAGAATACGAATTCTCTTTTTTTTTCATTAGGAACAATCCCAATAGTAGAAAATCCGGAGATTTTATTATCTAAATCTGCCCAGTTAAAGTAATAAGATTCTCGCCATTTCTTTTCTTTAGTTGGTTGATGGAGATACTCGTCTTGCTCATTTAACATTTCTTCAATCCTCTGGTAATAAGTACAAGGAAGGACCCTCTCTCCTCTTTTTCGCTTTACTCCGCATTAATCTAGGGATGCCAGGATCGAAATCTGATTCCAAGAATTCTGGCACATATATATCCATTGTTCTTTCAGTGAGATCCCAATTAATTGAATCAGTAATCCCTACTTGGTTGGTATATCTAGCATATCCATAACAATAAGCATAAGCCCCAGCAACAATCCTTTGCTTGCGATCCCACTTTGAAAATTTTAAAAAGAGTTCTTTATTGGCATTGCTAGCATATTGATTAAATTCCTCTAAAATCTCGAGATCTAAAGGTTTTATCTTATCCCCATCTCGAGTAAGGATCGCAATTCCGGTAACATTGTTAGCAAAATCTGCGGGTTGAGTTTCCATTGTAGCAAAATCATCAAATTCCGCTTTAATATCTTTCAAGCGGTAAGCGAAGGCAATATTATTAAATGGAGCTGATGCTATAGTTTCAGACCAAGGAAAGTGTGGTATTTTGCCGTCATAAAGGTGAGAGATTTCTCGAAAAACCAAAATTTCCCCATTTTCAAGTTTATAGGGGCCATGATCACATAGTTTAGCTCTTGCCTCGCATTCATCTAAAAATGAAACAACTTCTAGATTGGCCATTGTGCGTTTAATTTTTTGTGCTTGCTCTAATGGAACTTCTAAAAGGTGATCAATGGTCCAATCGATATCTTTTTGCTCAAGCGCTAGGTTTTCCTTATTAGAATCAAACACCGATAAATTATCTTTGAAATAAGAGGTTGCTAAACGCTTCCAAAAGTCCATGACAAACAATGTTTCTTCACGCTTCTCTTTACTCTCACTATGAGGATCTCCACCATTTCTATGAATTTCTCCCATTCGACCAACCATGTAATATAGTGGAAGATAAAATATGCTTAATGCGTGAATTTCTGATAAAATTTTTCGACTTTTTTCACCCAATTCTTCAGGAGAGATTTTCTCCGCAACTTTCTTCAAAACTTCATATAACATGTCATAGGCATTGTAAAATGCTACACAAATATAAGCAGTAACAGGGAATAATTGAGTTTCTAACAAACCTCTTTTAGAAATTTGATAATCTACTAACTCTGACGCATGAGCAATCAATTCGTTAAATTCTCGTACGTTCAATGTATCTTAACTCATTAGTGATTTTAATTTAAATCTAAATATGTTTCATTGGTATTTATAGTTTGAAAAGAATTCATGAAAATTTTTAAGTAAGGCAAAAATACAACATACTAATATTCTTTAATACTTCTGCATGAGTTGGTTTAAGTGAAAGTCATTGGAAAAGGGTTATCTTGTTCCTCTAAATCAGAAGCAATAGGAGATTTAGTTTACGTGACTGAGATCGAAGATGTGATTCAATTATTCGATTCTGCGAGTGGAAAAATCTGTTTAGTAAATGATGCAGGGATAACAACTCTCGGTCCGATTTTATCTGATTTAGCTGGAACAATCTGTACGACTGGAGGTGCTGGGTCTCACCTTGCAATTTTGTCTCGTGAATTTGGTATCCCATGTATAATGGGAACAAAATTCAATATTGATATTTCCAGTGTGATCGGTATGAAAATCAAGCTTTCTCATAATGGAGATAATCATGGATATGTGCATCTTTTAGACTAAAAAACTTTTGATTATCATGTGTAGCAATTATAATTATATCGAATTCATTGATAAAACCACACCTAATCCTAATCAACAAGGAAATAAAGGAAAGAATATAATTCTCTTACATCAAAAAGGAATAAAAGTACCCTTGGGCTTTATTATCAAAATAAAGGCTTTTAATGAAATTATAAATAAAATGAGAATTCAAGAAAGAGTTAATAATTTTTTAACCCGAGAAATCAATCCAAAAAACGTGATCCCTTTTACAAATGAATTGAAGGCAGAATTTGATGCTCTCCGCATTCCTAAAACAATCTACAATGAAATAAAAGAGGGGATTACTATCCTAAGATCTAAATTTGGTCTAAAGACCACTTTCGCAATTCGATCTTCTACTTCAATTGAAGATCAAACTCAATTCTCGTTCGCAGGTCAAGCAGAAAGCTTTTGTTGCGTTAGTTCATTTGAAAATATCATCAAATCCATCAAAAAATGCTGGAACTCTCTTTTTTCTCCGAGTTCCTTGCTATTTTTGATGAAAATGAAGCAAAAAGGCAAAGAAATACCAAAACTCGAAATGGCCGTAATAATACAGAAAATGATTTTGTCTCGTGTAGCTGGAGTACTCTTTACTGCTAATGTTCTGGATAACAATCCTAACGAGGTGTTGATTAATAGTAATTGGGGTTTATGTGAAACTATCACGAACAATTCAGTCATACCTGATTTAATCATTCTTGATAAAAATGAATTCAAGATTCATAAAATCGATATTGGCAAGAAAGAATCACGGAGTATCCAAAACTTTAATAATTCTTCAACCATGTTAATTGAAAATGATTCTTCTCTTAGAACGACATTAAGTTTGGATAATAATCATTTAATAGAATTACATGAATTAGGTTTAACTATAGAAAGGATATTAAAGTATCCTCAAGATATTGAATGGGCTCTTGAAAATGATCAGATCTATGTTCTTCAATCACGACCGATTACAAGCATAAATGGTGAAATAGAGTGAATAAAATAGATTTGATGAAATTTAAAGTGTAATTAAAAAATGTATTCGTTTATTAGTCAAAATACCCGTTTATTTTAGCATCGCATTATAATCTTCTTCAGTCATTTTTATCCTTTCTCCAATTATTTTAGTTAATTTGCGAGATATTTTTGTTTCCAATTCCATACATTTCTTATGAAGTTCTTTCATCATGAATAGAGCTTGAAAAAATTCATCCTTGTCCTTCGTTAATATGGCATTTATGAGTAAATCTATAATTGGATAATATTTTCCTGCGATTATTGCAAACTCTTGCCTTTTTAATGCATCATCAAGCATCTTAATAAAGATATTTTGCGTTTCATCATTGCTTTTAAGGATATTATCTTGAAGGGTGAGTATTATAAGCTTGTTTTCCTCAATAAACTGTTCGAAATTCTCTTCTTCCCAACTTTTTTCTGATTGAGGAATTTTCGGGAAAAACTCGTAATCTTTTCCAAATTTAATCTTTTTCAAAGAATATTTACTTTTTAGCTTGTTTTGTAATTTAAATTGTTCATCCAAAGAAATTAACCTCGACAATCATATTAAACCAATTTTAAATTTAGTTTTATAAAAATAAAGATTAGTTATCTTTTCATTTATTAAATTCACATTTTGTTTTTATATTTAAAATTTACTTATTGGATTCATAATTCCTTTTTTTACTATAAAAGAACCAGTTGAAAATGATTCCAATCTCAGATCTTCATTAAGTTTAAATGAGATTGATTAAATTCGCTTACATGAATTAGGCTTAATTATTGAAAGCCTATTTAAATATCCCAAGACATTGAATGGAGGCTACAAAATGGTCAGTTCTATGTTCTTCATTCACAACCGATTACAAGCCTGAATTTTTGATAAAAAGAATGAAATAAACATATCAAGGTATAAGTTAGAGAAAAAATGATTTACTTTCATTCAAAAAAACCAGATTTACTATGACATTGCTTCATAATCTTTTTCGGCCGTTGTTATGCGTTGTTCAATCATCTTAGTTAGTTTTCGGGAGATTTTAGATTCTAATTCCATGCTTTTATGATGTAATTCTTTCATCAGAGAAAGACCATCATAAAATTTATTTTTATCCTCAGTTAATATGGCATCTATCATTAGATCCAAAATGGGATAATATTTACTTGCGATTAGAGCAAACTCTTGTCGTTGTAATGCATCATCAAGCATTCTAACAAAAATATCTTGCGTTGCTTTATTGTTTTTAAGGATCCCACCTTGAAGGGTCAGTATAATGATTTTGTTTTCCTCGATAAATTCCTCGAATTTATCTGCATCCCAACTTTTTTTTGACTCAAAGATTTTTGGAAAAAACTCAAAATCCTTTCCAAATTTAATCTTTTTAAGATTATATTTTTTCCTTATCTTGTTCAGTATTTTAAATTGCTCCACCACAGAAATCAGCCTTAATAATTATAACTAACCATTTTTGAATTGGGATCAATTTTATAATTATGATTACTTACTGTTTCATCACGTTTTATCTCGTTTGTATACTGTTCCTCAAATTCTTTAGAAACTTTTTTACAACCTTCAGGACATTCCAAACTTAAGACCTTTTTTCCCTTTTTATTACTCTCTTTTATTATGTTATAAGGTTTGAGATGGGTGGGACACAACCAAAATAGTACATTACCCGTTTTAATTGTAAGAGCATCATCCTTCATGCTCCATACTTCCCGTACTTGATTACATTTTGGACATTTACTTGTAAACCTAATAAGGTGTCCTGGAAGTTTCATGATATACAAGGGCATTTGTACCTTAGCTACACTTTCGGGAAATATTATCGATTGGCAATTATTACAAACAAAAGCTTCTGGACCGCTTAGAAAATTATTTCTAGGATAATTTATGAGTTGGTAGTTATTTAGAAATTCTTTATACTTAATTAGGATTGTTTGAATTACTTCCATTTGTTTTGAAATGTTGAACTTAGGAAGGAAATTATCCTTTTTAATGTTAAATTTATAGAATTCCATTAGGGTAACATTCAATTCTCCATTTTGTTTAGGGGTAAAGCTAATTGTAGCTGGATTTGATAATATGAAAATATCCTTCCCTTTTTGATATTGAAATCTACAAGCCAAGTTTTTCATGAGTTTCGTAGGATCAAGTTCCTTGTTCAAGAAATTTGATAATCTATCAAGACTCTTGCCTAGAAATCTGAAGTTTACCCAATCCTCTAGATTACTTCGCTTCGAGGAACTCTCTGAAGATGCAATCAAAGGTGCAAAAATAGCAATATTTTCGGATCCAATTAATCCAATTGGAAGATTATATGATCGATCAAGAGGTATATTCATGGAATAAATCACTTTGACAGCATTTCTTTCCCAGGAAACGACATTAAATAGCACATTGACTTCTCTGAAATCATATCCCTCTAAAGTAATAATAAATGGGAGCTTATCGAGTTGTTTTGATCGAAAAGCTACATACAATTCTTGATCTTTGAATTCATCTGGAATTTGAATTTCTGCTACTTCCGATCCAATTCTTTCATTTAAAAATCTTAACAAATCTTCATTTACCATATTAAATTGACCTTAAAACAAATAATTTTTAAATTAACTTAATGATTATTTATCACCTTTTTTATTATTAAATTTTCAGTTAAATTCTGGAGAAAACTCAAAATTTACATTTTTATGAAAATTTTTTTTTTACTTTAACCTTTAGAGAATAAAGAGAGAAATATAAATAAAATAACGAGGATCATTTTAAGAATGCCCTTTTTCCTAGGTATATGAATAACTCACCTAATTCAAAAAGCGTCAAGGGGAAAATCATTTTTGCCATATCTTGCCGTAAGTCTTCCTTGGTTTCACCTGCAGTAATCAACTTCTTTATATCCTCGACATAATCATCCATGTTCAAGAATAAAATCTCTATCTTTGCTGTACCAGTTAATTCTTCAATATCCTTGTCTAAATGCTCCTCAACTTGATTCAACAAGCCTAATTTAAGCTTGGGATCGAGTTCATATTGACTTATGAGGCGATTCATTTCTTCGAGAATAATATTTAAACTTAAATTCCAGTCTGCATTTTCTTTATAGCGTGGAATTAGAATTTCACTTATGATGATTTCAAAGAGAGTCACAGGGGCTTTCTCATCAAATTCTACATCTAATCCCGTGCTTAATTTTAGAGTTTGGGTCAATTGAAAGCTCAACTCATAATATTTTTATTTTCTTAATAAATAATAGACTATCTTTTTTTTAATCTTTCGAAAGACAAAGATAGATCTATTAAATAATTTTTAATCTGAGTTGTTAATCAAAAAAAGATAAAATTAAATTGATGAATGTTCAGTTCGTGAAATGACCTCATCCTGAATCTCTCTCCCTAAATCGACGAAATACGCACTATATCCTCCTACTTTAACGATTATGTTTCTAAATTTTTGTGGGTTTTTCTGAGCTGCCCTTAACATCTCAGTTGAGACTACTGTGGGTTGAAGTTGTTGCCCTCCCAACTTAAAGTAGGTTTTTAAAAGAGAGATCCACTTTCTCTTGGATTCTTCGGTCTTTCCAATTCCTGATGGGTGCATTCGTATATTTACTGCACATCCGCACACGTGTTGAAAATCAAGTGCTGCCACGGATCGTAAGACCCCAGTAGGACCATTCATTTCAACATTATAAGGGTTGCAACTTGCTGCGAATGGTTTACCAGCAAATCTTCCATCGGGTGTAGCGAGACCTATCCTGCCGTCATACGTGTGCGACGTCATTGATATGACAAAAGGAGCATAAACTCCTCCTTTATAAGTTTGATACTTATAAGTCTCTTCAAAGATATGGGTCATTACTTCTCGAGCAAGTTCGTCGCATTCAGAGTTTCCATTACCCCACTTTCCTTCTAAATCCATGATCTCTTCATGAATAAGCTCATAATCATCCATGAAATTGTGATCAATAGCTTCAAGAAGTTCCTTAAAAGTGAACTTTTTTTGCTCAAACATGAGTTTTTTAATAGTGAATAGTGAATCGACCAAATTTCCAACGCTATTCATTAAAAGTATGCCCTCGGCGTCATAAAAAGCACCACCTTGAGTGACATCCTTTTTCCTCTTAAAGCAGCCCTGCATAAAGGCTGAAATAAAGGGCGCAGGCAAGTATTGCGCAAATAATTTATCCCTCAATAATGTTGCCTTGACGATTTGTTTAAGAACAAAATCTGATTGCTGATAGAATGCTTCTAAAAATTCATTAAACGACTGAAAATTATCGGGATCTCCAGTTTTTGGACCAACTTTTTTCACTAATCCACCAATAGTCAAACAATTCCCATTTCTCAAGGTCATATCCAACGTTCTGCATAATAATAACGCTGAAAAGCTAATACCCCCAGTTTTGCCCGGACTACATAGGTCCACGCAACCTGTTATTGAAAAAGCATTCGCATCTTGTTCTGAAATTCCGCGATTTTTTAATGCTTCAATGCATACATTATCATTTAAAACAGATATGCTTGAATATCCATTATATTGAATTTCTGTAACCTTCATGTAAAGCTCGTCGGGAGTTTTATCATGGAAACGAACAGCAAAATTCAACGATGCTTTTGACCTGTCTGCAGCTTCCAATATGAGATAAGTAAGTTCATTCGTAGCATCTTCTCCATCTTCATTTAACCCTCCGACTGTAACTGGCTCTGAACCTTCAAATCGTTGACTAAATTCACTTACTGCGTTAGAATAAGGACGAATATTATGGCTCATTATATTCAAAACTAATTCTTCCAACAATTCTCGAGCGTTCTCGCGAGTAATGTCTCCTTTCTTCATATCTAAAAGATAATAAGGATAAAATAACTGATCCAGACGACCTGGTCCATGGACATTAAAAGGAATCGCCAAATCAACCATTGTTTTAATGATCCAGAAGGATTGAACGGCTTCACGAAACGTCGTGGCAGGATACAAGGGGACTCTTGCGCATGCTTCATGCATTATTGACAATTCATTCTTTCTTTCTGTGTTTTCCACGCGATCTACCTCCTTTTTCAATGCTTTTGCTAATCTTTTAGAATAAATCATTATTGCTTCATAAGTAATCTCTAAGGAGTGCAAAAATTCTTTCTGAGCATCAGATAAATCTTTATTGTTCTCAATCTCATCCTTTACCTCTTCTTGCATTGTAATAAGTCCTTTCTCCAAAACTGTTTTAAAATCAAGAACTAAATGGCCTTGCCAGACTCCAATAACAGCGCAAGGAGAGATAACAATATCATTTTGGGCAGTCTTTAAAGGAAGATGAGAGAGAAATTCATATGCTTCTCCTGTGTATACATCAGAATTTGCATATTCTCTTTCTAAAATATCTGCAAGTGTTTTATTCCTCCAATAAGGAATGAGTGTAGTTAACAGGTAACGTTTATCATCATCCCCTATCGTATATGGATTTACCTTTCTTTCTTCCAAGGTCTCTGTCCCTAAAGTTGTTATTAAAGCCCCCATTTCTTTGTTCTTTTCTAACATCTCAAGCAATCCATCAGCCCCTATTTTATCTGCCATGTATGACATGTAGGTTCTATTGCTTTTGTTGAAAAATTTCTTCATTGCTTTTGCATCAAGCTCGATCTCGAAAACTCTATTCCATAACCCGCGTTCGATATCAATTGGGATACCTATAAAATTTTCTGTCCATTTTCCCGCGATTCGATCGTCCTTATCAATATATATTGTAACGTTCTCCAGAACGTGTTTCATGCAAAGCGCCACTCTTTCTGATAAGGAGATATTTTTATTTTCTGTCTCTATCCATTTTTCGGTATAATACCTTGCTCTCTCAATAGAAATAATTGGCGTTTCATCAAGTAGTCTATTTCTAATTCTTTTAATTCTTTCACTAGCTTTATCAATGAGTTCCAACATTTTTATCACATCACATACTTCATTATGTATAATTGAGATGCATTAATATTAATAATTTGATCTAAACATGATTTGATAATAGAAAGGTTAGAAAGAAGTAAAATCGGATGCCATGATATCTTCATCTAATTAGTCGTACAATTGCGTTCTAAAGATGATGTAATGTTTTTATATACCTTGGACAAATAATCATATAAAGAAATTTTTGCGATAAAAATCCTAGAGTAAAAGAAAATGAACAAATATTATAAATGGTCGTGTTACATTTTTATTATAGCAGTTATAGTGGCTATCGTAATACCGGCTGGTTGGATATTTAGCACGACGGTACTCTGTTGCTTGGAAGGGATGATATTTAACAAGGGAATGAGGTACGAAGGCACGATCTCAGAGATAGTTAAAAATCAAGCACGTGTAAAATCAAAAAAGGTCAAGAATATTAACCAATTCTTGATAAAGAACGGTATTGAGCCATATTACATCAAGGCTTATGAAATCGGGTCTAAATCCATCGAGTTCTTCAGGG
>Ga0315542_1002290_pt1 | contig 11713 bp, 9 predicted proteins | sample SalMarSW160120MG_FD_202541 | JGI IMG/M metagenome (GOLD analysis project Ga0315542, IMG submission 202541) | Salt marsh sediment microbial communities from the Plum Island Ecosystem LTER, Massachusetts, United States - Salt Marsh Sediment SW1601-20 ... | reverse complement strand
TAGAACTCGTCGTCGTCCAGCCACAAATCTTCGTCTTCTTCATCCGGATCGATCTCGTCCCATTCTTCCAATTCGTCTTCTTCTTCCTCTTCCCAGTCGTCTTCCACTTCCAGGTCATCAGCCCGGGAGTAGGTCATGCAGCCGACATCAGGATCAACTTCAATCGCGGCCGCACCGCAATATCCGTCATCGATAAAGACACAATCCAGGTAATGGCATCGAATTCGAGGCATGAGTTCCTCCTTCAAACGGGTTTGGTTTCTGCCTGGGGATTTGCCAGGCGGATGATTGCCAGAATAAATAGAAGTACGATCATGACTGCCGATAGAACACAATAGAAGCAGATGGCGTGGATCACAGCTAATTCGAGGTAAGTCAGGTAAACCGTATAAAGAACACCAGCCAGCGTGATGCCAAAATTAACCATCGGGGCGTTTTCACGCCAGAAATCTCCCCTATTTTCGAGATACAAAAAGAGAAATATGGCCAAATAAGCGGCTGCCCCAAATACGGCAATCGGGATACCTGCCACTTGAGAATACGGGCTGGTATTAACCGTATCGCAGCCGCCGTAACCGCCGCACAGCACTCGCTGGTGGGCAATATGCACATAGGTAAGATATACCGCGTCCAGGAAACCGATACCAGCCAGGATATACGATGTTAGACGCAGTTTTTGATCGCTAATCATAACTCTCCACCGAAATTATTCATTGATTTCATTCATCAGCCAGGCGTTTATCTCGCTCCCGGCTGGCAGGGATTTTACCTCAGAAGGCACCATTAGCAAAGCATTTGCCTGGACCAATGATCGCAAATTGCCCGAACCCTGGTGCCCGGTCAGGCGAGCGACCAGCCGTCCATCCTGCCGGGAAACCACACCGCGCAGGTAGCTCTCACGCCCGTCCGACTCAACCGCTTCCAATAAAGTCGCTGGCTGCCAGACTCGGTTCCAGCCTCGGATACCGGCCATTTTCAAGAGTACGGGACGCACGAAAATCTCATATCCAACATAAGCCGAGACCGGATTCCCCGGCAGACCGATGAAAGGAATTTCACGATAGTACCCAAAAGCTAGGGGCTTTCCCGGGCGCATATTTACCCGCCAAAAGTTCAGCTCGCCATTGCCTTCAACGACACTGCGCACAAAGTCAAACGCTCCCACACTGACACCCGCGGATGAGATAATCAAATCCGCCCTTTCCGATACGGCCCGGTCCAGTGTAGCTTGAACGGCTGCGGCATCATCCGGAGCGACACCCAGATGGAGAGGAATTGCACCATCGCGTTCCACCAGGGCAGTCAGGGTATAGGAATTCGAATCGTGGATCTTTCCGGGTGTCAGCGGCGCGCTAACGGGAACCAGTTCATCGCCGCTGGAAAACAGGCCAATACGGGCCAGGCGATGCACCGGAACATAGGCAATGCCCAACATGGCCATAAAACCGATGTGTTGGGCGAGCAAACGCGTGGCCGCCGGCAGCACGGTTTCACCGGCCTGAACGTCCTGGCCGCGCGGGCGCACATTCTCACCCAGATGTACCGGGCGTAGGACACGCACGCTATCCGGCGCGGAAACTCCCACCTGGCGGTAGTTGAAATCGGTATCTTCCACCGGTATGACCGCATCGGCGCCATCCGGCAGCGGCGCACCGGTCATGATACGTACGGCCTGCCAGGCTTGAATGATCATATCAGGAGCCTGGCCGGCGGGGATATCGCCAACGACTCGCAATTCCTGCGGTTTTTCAGGCGTTGCAGCAGCAATATCTGCAGATCGAACTGCAAACCCATCCATGCTCGAATTCGGGAAAGGTGGAAGATCGAGCCTCGAGGCGATCTCCTGGGCCAGGACACGACCAGCCGCCTCTTCCAATGGGATTCGCTCCACTGGCAGGGGAGAAAATCTTTCCAGCAAGCGCTGCTGTGCTTCCACGACGCTCAATAGATTGCTCACAAACGGATCTCCTTGGCTTGATCTTTACCCCAAAAATGGCGTTCAAATCGCCGCTGTGGAAAAGCACACCTATCCCAGGCAGGCAAATGACCACAATGGAGCCACATATTCATATCCCGGATGGGCTCATTTCTTTTGAGGCGCTGAATTATACCATTGACACGCGAATTAGAAGGTGATGCTAATTATTCCATACCCGATTCCCACTCATATGATTCGACGATGACCCAGCTTGCCGTACTAAGACGGGCATCCCACAGATGCATGGCTTCAACGATTAATGGCGTCTGGCTGCGCGGGTCCTGGGAAAATTGCTCTCGACAACGCTTGTCCCATGCGCTCGCTTCCCAACTCGTCATCATAAGAGCGTAATTCACCTGGAAAGGATTCCCTGTGTCGATCTGGCGAACACCATATTCCTGGAAGAATGCACGACGATCCCACCAGATTGGAAAATCCATTATCCATCCTGGCTTGCCGGATTCATCAGGGCAAATAAAGATCCTCTCGCGATAAGCGGGCATGAGATTCTCCAATGGCGAAGACCCCCTCCTATTGAGGATTCTTATAAGGAGGAGGTGAACCTGTTGAGCCTGAATTGTAAAACCAGCTTATTGAAACATTACCCCGGGCGGACGCGTTGGGCTTCCATCACGTTGGGAAGATTTTCCAGGCGGTCGAGCACGCGACTCAACTGGCCAATGTCGCGCACCTCCAGGATCAGGTCAAAGACTGCCATATTGCGGTTGACGTCAACTTTCACCCTGGGCATATTGATGCCCTCATCTGATATCAGCGTTGAGACGTCTTTCATCAGGCCATTGCGGTCATAAGCCTTGATGCGCACCGGCACGGGGTAAGTGTGTTTGGGCTCACCCCAGGAGACGCGCACCAGGCGCTCGCGATCCTGCACGCGCAAGACGTTCGGGCAGTCCTGGCGGTGGATGGTTGCGCCGCGCCCGCGGGTCACATATCCAACGATCTCGTCGCCTGGGGCTGGGTTGCAGCAGCGTGCCATAGTGGTCAGCAGGCCTTTCAAACCCAATACCGAAACCGTATCATCGGCGGTGGTAGCTTCCGAGCGTGAAGGCGTCGCTACCAATTGATCGGCTTGATCCTCTCGCTCCCCCAGGGTCAGATGGTTGACGATCCTGGAGATCGGCAGATCCCCGGTGCCGATCATCTCATACAGATCATCGACGGTTTTGTAATCGAACTCACGCGCTAAACGGTCCAGATTGACATCCTGCAAACCCAGGCGGCGCAGCTCTTTATCCAGGACGCTTTTACCCTGCGAAGCGTTCTGTTCGTGCGCCTGGCGCTTGAACCAACGGCGGATCTTGGCGCGTGCCCGCTGGGTCTTGACCAGTCCCAGATTGGGGTTCAACCAGTCGCGGCTGGGTCCACCGCGCTTGGCGGTCAGGATTTCCACTTTATCACCGGTCTTAAGCGAATAATCCAGGGAGACCAGCTTACCGTTGATCTTAGCGCCGCGGCAGCGGTGGCCGATATCGGTATGCACATGGTAAGCAAAATCGATGGGCGTAGAGCCAACCGGAAGATCGATGATGTCACCGCGCGGTGTGAAGACATAGACGCGATCTTCGAAGACGTCGGTCTTCATGCTGTCGACGAATTCACGGGCGTCCTCCACATCCTGACGCCATTCCATCAACGAGCGCAGCCAGATGATGCGCCGCTCGTAATCATCATCGCGCGGCGCGCCCTCTTTGTAACGCCAGTGGGCCGCGATCCCGTATTCAGCGTTCTGGTTCATCTCGGGGGTGCGGATCTGAACTTCCAGCGTCTTTCCATCGTCGTAGATGACTGCAGTGTGCAGGGAGCGGTAAAAATTATCCTTCGGGGCGGCGATATAATCGTCAAATTCGCCGGGGATCGGCCGCCATTTGGTGTGAATCACGCCCAGGGTGGCATAGCAGGAGGGCACATCCGAAACAATGATACGCACGCCACGGATATCGTGCACCATCTCAAAAGGCACGCCCTTACGCACCATTTTCTTATAGATCGAATAGATATGCTTGGGGCGAGCGGTGATGTCCACATCCAGGTTGGCCTGGCCAATGACTTTCTGCAGGTTTACCCGGATGGTTTGCATCTCGCTCTCGCGCGAAGAGCGTCGTTCGGCCAGATTTTCGGCGATCTCTCGGTATTTTTCAGGATTGGTGTAACGGAAACCCAAATCCTCCAGCTCCCACTTGATCTGCCAGATACCCAGGCGGTTGGCAAGCGGTGCGAAGATGTCCAGCGTCTCCTGGGCAATCCTGCGACGTTTGTGCTCGGGCATATACCCCAGCGTGCGCATATTGTGCAGGCGATCAGCCAGCTTGATCAGAACCACGCGCACATCCTCGCCCATCGCCAGGAAGGTTTTGCGCAGCGTCTCCGAAACCAGATCATAGCGCCGGCTGCGCAGGATCTGCTCGGCCTCGACTTCGGGATCGGGCAGGCCGCGCTTTTCTGCCACCTCGCGCTGCTCGGCCTCGCGCTCTTCGGCTTCCGGGTGCTGGTCACCGCGCGAGACGCGCGGTAGTTGAGTCAGTTTGGTGACCCCATCCACCAGCAAGGTAATTTCATCGCCGAAGTCGCGGCGAATATCTGCCAGCGTAACCTCGGTATCCTCAACGGTATCGTGCAACAAACCGGCGGAAATCACTGAGGGGGGAACATGCATTTCAGCCAGGATGGCTGCAACCGCCAGGCAGTGATTGATATACGGCTCGCCGGAAGCGCGCTTCTGGCCTTCATGGGCAGCTTCAGCTACCCGATAAGCGCGTAGAATCAGCTCCCGGTCCGCGGGAGTATACGTATCGGGTAGACTCTCCATCAAACTTTCAATGCGCATGCTCGCTGACCTTTCTCGAGAACGCCATTACAAGAAGGATATGAAATCTCAGATCCCACTTCCATCGTCTTGCTGAACTCACGTTCTATGAATAGTATAACCATGCGCTGGCGTTCGAGCAAGGGCGAATCTCAGCACCGAATGCGCTTTACACCTGTCACATATTTGGTAGGCGAATTTATATAATCGACCGAGAGGGAACAAAATCAGGGGGGATTTCGTCTTAAAAAATATCTATGGCGCACAAATCATTATTAATGTTGAATGCCGGGTTATTGATTTTTGGCAAAAAATGGTGTACATTAATATTGACTTAAGTGGGTCCATCAAAATTTAACCGGTTCTTTACTTTGGGAGGCTTACAATGAAAAAATTCTTCACCGTTCTACTGGCCTTGGTTCTATTAATGTTCGCTGCGGCGCCCGCTCCGGCAACAGCCGCGCCGCTCTCCAGCACGATCCCGACGTTTTCAATCGTCAGCGTGGTGACCGACTCGACCGTGACCATCCGGACCTATAATTTCCCCGCCAACGATACTTTCAAAGTGTTGATGGGAGATTTCGGCACACGTGGTGTGAATGGAATCAAGGTCGCAACGACCTCTTCGGGAGCTGGGGGTTCGTTTACCGCCACCTACAATATTCCAGCTGCGCTGCAGGGCCTGTACCGGATCGCCATCCGCTTGCAGAGCACGACCGGCTCAGGTTATTACGCCTATAACTGGTTTTATAACAACACCAGCGGAACCGGCACAGGCACAGGTGGCGCGACCGGCTATGTGGGTATCCCGACCTTCTCCATTAAAAAGGTGGTGAAGGATACCAGTGTGACGATCAAGACCAATAATTTCCCTGCCAACGATACCTTCAAGGTAATGATGAACTATATGCACACCCAGGGTATCGGCGGAATCGTGGTAGACACGATTTCCTCTGGCAATGGCGGCGCATTCGAGGATACCTTCAGCATCCCCGCCGCGCTGCAGGGCCAATATCAGATCGCCATCCGCCTGCAAAGCACGACCGGCTCAGGTTATTTCGCCTATAACTGGTTCTATAACAACACCAGTGGAACCGGCACAGGCGGCGGAGGGGTGGTTCCGGTTACTTACACGGGCTACCCGACCTTCTCGATTCTGAGCGTGGTCCGCAACCAGACGGTCACCGTACAGGCCTATAACCTGCCGGCCGGCGACATGTTCGATGTGTTGATGGGCCCGATGGGCACGCGCGCTGTAGGCGGTTATTATGTAACGACCGTCGACGCGGGCAGCGGTGGTACAGCCACCTTCACCTTCGATATTCCAGCCGCCCTGGCGGGTTCGTACCAAATCTCGATCCGCATGCAGAGCAAGCTGGGGACGGGATATTACGCCTATAACTGGTTCTATAACAATACAGCATACTGATCGGTAGAGCACGGCGGTTAAATTTAGAATTGCCCATGTAGGGGCACGGCGGGTGAATTTCTATAACAGGTGTTGAGAATGGCTCGCCGTGCTCCTACGCGCGTATATGATTTGATTGGGCAGGTGATTTTCTGATGGTGGCACGGCGGGGGTATTTTCTATTCCAGCCGAAACCGCGGGTAGCCGAAGGCAATGCCTTCGGCTACCCGCGGTTTCGGCTACCCTCGGCTTACAATGGCCAGATGATGGGTACCAGCAGGACCGCGATCAGGAAGATCAAGATCGTCAGCGGCGTACCGACCTTCAAGAAATCCCGGAAGTGGTAACCCCCGGGTCCATAAACCATCAAACAGGCCGGCTCGAGCGGCGTCAGGAAGGAGCAGCTGGCACCCAGGGCGATCATCACAGCAAAGGTGCGCGGGTTCAATCCGAGATGGGCGGCGGTCTCCAGGGCAATCGGCACCACCACGACCGCGGCCGCCTGGTTGGACATCGGCTGGGTGAGCAGCATGGTGAGCAGGAAGAATGCCGCCAGCAGGAAGCGCGGGTCGGCCGAGCCGACCAGCTTGACGATCTCTGTGGACAGGTATCTGGCTGCGCCGGTCACCTCCAGGGCACTGCCAAGGCCCAGCATGCTGGCGATCAGGATCAGTGCCTTCCACTCCACCTCGCGGTAGGCTTCTTCAGGCGTGATGCAGCGCGTGACGAAAACCAGCAGGACTCCCAGGAATACGGCAACCGGGAAGGAGACCAGGTTGAAAGTCGCCAGGATCAGGGCGCTTATAAAGGCGCCAATGGCAATCGGGGCACGGCGATGATTCGGGGTGATATGGTCCACCAGGCTCAGGATGCGGAAGGCATTTTCCTGCTCCAGGGCGCTGATGCTCGAACGATTGCCCTGCAGCAATAGCACATCACCAATTTGCAAGGGGGTGCGGCTGATCCCACGCCGGATAGTCGAACCGTGGCGATGGATGGCCAGCACCTGCAGATCGTAGAGCTCGCGCAGGTTCAAGCCGCGCAAGGTGCGGCCCAGCCAGGGCGAACGCACCAGCAGAATAACCTCCACCATGCGGATTTCTTCGGACTGCAATTCGGGATCGCTAATCTGGACGGCGGCTTTGAATTCAATGCCAGCAGTGCTGCCGATCTTGAGGATATCGTCGCGCTTGCCTTTGACCACCAGCACGTCCCCTTCCGCCAGCAGCAGGTTGGCCTGCGGTGCCAGGTAACGGCGCTTGCCCCGCTCCAGGCGCAGGACAATTAAATCCAGGTCGCGGCCCAGACCTGACTCGGCCAGAGTCTTGCCAGCCAGGGGTGAATCCGGCAAGACTACCGTCTCGGTCAGGTAGGTGTAGGCGCGATAATCATCCAGGTCTTCGTGAGATATGCTGCGATCAGGGATCATGCGCCGTCCAATCAGCATCATGTACAGTAAACCTGCTAACAGGATGGGCACACCCACTGGTGCCAGCTCGAACATGCCCAAGGGAGCCAGGCCGTGCTGGGTCATCAGGCCGCTGACTACGATATTGGTTGAGGTGGCGATCAAGGTCACTGAGCTGGCCAGGATAGTGGCAAAAGCCAGCGGCATGAGCAGATAAGAGGTATTGATCTTCACGCGCCGGCCCAGGCCGATGATGATGGGCAGGAAGAAAGCCGTCGAGGCCGTGTTGCTCATCAGCGTGCTCATGATCGCCGGGGCGGTCATCAATACGCCCAATAAACGATCGGGGCTCTCGCCGACACGGCTCACGATCAGACGCCCGATGCTCTCCACCACACCGGTACGCGCCAGGGCTGCGGTCAGGATGAACAGGCCCAGGATCATGATCACCGCATCACTACCAAACCCGGCGAAGGCGATATTGGCAGGCAGCAGCCCGGTCAGGATCAACGTCATCAAAACACCCAGGGCAACGATATCCGCGGGCAGCCGTTCTATTGAAAATAGAATGATGGAAATGAAGATAATGGCCAGCAAGAGCGCGATTTGGATGGTCATCGATCCCTTATCCAGTGACCCTCAAAGAATGTTCCCAGCGGTGGCGCTGTGACAACTTGCAAAGACCAGCAAATCTTTTTTATTTTAGCGCATTCTGGGGGTTATAGGGAAGATGATTGCAATTGGCAGAATCCACTGATTTTCGCTAATCTACCCGAATTAGAGATTTAAAAGATTAAACCGCAAAGAACGCCATGAACGCTAAGGTTTTTGGAATTAATCGCAAAGTTGGATAGGTCCATTCCTGATCCTGTAGGATTTCTTCGCGCTCTCGGCGTCTTAGCGGTTTTTTTCTATCGCAATAGATTTCTTTAGAGCCGAACGGGCGTTCCTTTCTGAGCCGATTTGAGCAGGGCCAGGATGGTCGCAAGGTTGCCACGGCTTTCAGCCAGCGAGATGCGGGTGGCTTTGCCCAGTAAGATCGCGTTGGCCATATCTTCGATTTCACCGATGTAAAGCTCCTGGCCAGGCATGCGCAGCTCCTTGACCTCATCGCCACGCCGCAGCAGGATTTTTTCCTTCTGTTCGGGCTTGAAAGGCGTGGGGATCAGTAAGCTGCCGGTACTGCCGACTACCTCAATATGCGCCCTGAAGGGTGTGCGGAAACCGCTGTCAAACTGGGCATAGACATCCCCAGGGAAGCGCATCTGCCCGGCGAAGGTCAGGTCGACGCCCTCAGCGCTGCTGTGCTGCCAGCCGAATACCTCTTGCGGTTCGGCTCCGACCAGGAAACGGGCGTAGCTGATCGGGTAACAGCCCACATCCCAGATGCTACCCCCACCCAGTTCCGCAGCCAGGCGCACGTCGCCGGGGTTTTGCAGATTAAAGGTGAAGCAGCCGCGCACCAACTGCAAATCCCCGATTTCGCCATTCGTAACGAGTTCCTTGATTTTCAGAGTCTGTGGGTGGTGGCGGTACATGAAAGCCTCGGCCAGCACAACACCTGCCTGTTCAGCAGCCTTCTGCATGGCATCCAGCTCTTGTTCGCTCAGCGCCAGCGGCTTTTCACACAGGATATGCTTGCCGGCCTGGGCTGCCTTGATGGTCCATTCGGCATGCAAGCCGTTTGGCAGCGAGATATAAACCACATCGATTTGCGGATCGGCTAGCATTTCTTCGTAACTGCCGAAGGCGCGCGGGATATTCCATTCCCGGGCGTATTTCCTGGCTTTTTCGAGCGAACGGCTGGCGACAGCCTCGAGTTGGTTGCGTTTGGAAGCGCGGATCGGGCCAATCACAGCCTGGTTGATACGGGCGGTGCTCAGCAGACCCCATTTGAGGATACGGTCGGTCATAGTGGCTCCTAAAGGATGAGTGAATGGTGAAGAGTGATCAGGGACCAGTAGGGCGGGATTCTTTCCCGCCGTTCTTCGTCGGGTAGGAAACCCGACCTACAAAGCTTAATGGAAATCCCGCCTTACCAACGCTGGTGGACCTGGGGGTGGATGTATTGGTCATAGATGGCGCGGATAGCCTGCATGGTCTCCTGCGAAAGCGGCGGCAGATCGGCAGACTGCAGGTTCTGCTCCACCTGGCTGGTTCGCTTGGCGCCCGGGATGGCACAGGTAACTGCATCGAACATCAAGATCCAGCGCAGGGCTAACTGCACCATGCTGGCACCTGCCGGAACGAGCGGGCGCAGCTCATCCACCGCTTTCAGACCAGTCTCGAAATCGACCCCGGCGAAAGTCTCACCGCGATCGAAGGCCTCGCCCTCCCGGTTGAAATTGCGGTGATCGTCCTCGGCAAATTTCGTTTTCGGGGTCATCTTGCCGGTCAGCAAACCGCTGGCCAACGGCACGCGCGCCAGGATGCCCACATTTTTCACCTGGCACTGATTGAAGAACAGCTCAGCCGGGCGTTGGCGGAAGATATTGAAGATGATCTGAACGGTTTCAACGCCCGGGTACTCGATGGCTTTGAGACCTTCTTCCACCTTCTCCACGCTGACGCCGTAATGGCGAACTTTGCCCTGAGCGACCAGGTCGTCCAGCACGGAGAAGACTTCCGGGGTGTAATACACTTCACTGGGCGGGCAGTGCAGTTGCAGCAGGTCCAGCGCTTCGGTCTGCAGGTTCTTGAGACTGCGTTCGACAAAGGCGGTCAGATTAGCGCGGTTATATCCCTCGGCGAGGTGCGGGTCGAGACGCCGCCCGGCTTTGGTGGCGATGAGGATCTCTTCAGAGCGTTCCCTGCGCAGCTCTGCCAGCAGGCGCTCGCTGCGCCCATCCCCGTACACATCGGCGGTGTCAAAGAAGTTGACACCCAGGTCGACAGCCTTATTCAAGGCAGCATAAGATTCACCATCGTCTACGTCGCCCCACGAGCCGCCAATCGCCCAGGCGCCAAAACTGATTGCAGATACGTTATAGCCAGTTCTGCCAAGTTGACGGTATTGCATGCTGGAAGTCCCTCCTTGGGAATAGTGAATAGATCAGTGATCAGGTAGGGCAGGATTCTTTCCTGCCGTTTCCTTGTCGGGTAGGAAACCCGACCTACGATTTGTAATTATATTCGCTTAAACGCTTCTTGTGCAGCGGCGAGGGTTTGATCTATGGCAGCACTGTCGTGGGCGCTGGAGATGAAGCCGGCTTCGAACTGCGAGGGAGCCAGGTAGACGCCGCGGCTGAGCATCTCGCGGAAGTAGCGGGCGAAGAGAGTGGTGTCGCTGGTCTTGACGCTGGCCCAATCGCGCACCTGGTTCTGAGTGAAAAAGGCCGCGAACATGGTGCCGATGCGTGTGGTTTGCAAGGGGACGCCTGCGGACTGAGCTGCACCCAGGATGCCTTCTGAAAGCCGTGCGGCAGCGGCTTCCATCTTCTCCCAAACCTCTTCTTCACCCAAAATCTCGAGAGTGACCAGCCCGGCAGTCATGGCGAGCGGGTTACCCGAGAGCGTACCGGCCTGATAGACGGGTCCGGAAGGGGCGATTAGCTCCATAATCTCGCGCCGGCCTCCATAAGCGCCCACTGGCAGCCCACCGCCGATCACTTTACCCAAGGTGGTCAAATCCGGTTGCACCCGGTAAAGGGCCTGCGCCCCGCCCGGATGGACACGAAAGCCGGTCATTACTTCATCGAAGATTAACAGCGCGCCATTCTCTTGGGTCAGCCTGCGCAGCCCGGGTAGGAAATCCTGCAGCGGTGGCACAACGCCCATGTTGCCGGCAACCGGTTCGACGATCACGGCGGCAATCCCGCCTGGATAGTGTTGGAAAAGATCGGCGACCGAATCGAGATCATTGTAACGCGCCACCAGGGTGTCTTGAACGGTGGCCGGCGGCACCCCAGGGGAATCCGGCAGGCCGAGCGTGGCAACGCCTGAACCGGCCTGAACCAGCAGCAGGTCTGCATGACCGTGATAGCAACCTTCAAATTTTATAATCTTGGGCCGGCGTGTGTAAGCACGCGCCAGGCGCAGGGCGCTCATGGTGGCCTCGGTGCCGGAATTGACGAAGCGCAGCATCTCGATCCCGGG
>Ga0315542_1002289_pt1 | contig 11713 bp, 8 predicted proteins | sample SalMarSW160120MG_FD_202541 | JGI IMG/M metagenome (GOLD analysis project Ga0315542, IMG submission 202541) | Salt marsh sediment microbial communities from the Plum Island Ecosystem LTER, Massachusetts, United States - Salt Marsh Sediment SW1601-20 ... | reverse complement strand
CGGAGGCGGGCCGAACGAAAACCGATCCCGAAATAAAAATTTTGATGAACATGGCAGGACCATCCAACCGTGATCGAGCTTTCGCGATAGAGCGAGTTTCCAAAGCCCTGGAATCCAAATCCCCAGTTTCCGTATTTTGTCGGCAGCACGGACGTGACGGTTTCATATGTTAATTCTTGAAGTCCGAATGGGCGGGAGTAGAATAAACAAAGAGAAAATCCGTTTGATTGTGAAAGACCCGCTGGATTGATAAGGAGGCATTCGGAACCATCGGCCACGGCTGTATACGCTGATCCCATGCCCAGAGGCCGTCCGCCCGCAGGTATATCCTCGAATGCCGCTTCAACGGCACGGACAAAAAACAGAACGAGCAGAAGAATTGCAGGATGATTCAATTTCACTTGTTTGATTTTCATTCCGATAATTCGGAATGGTGATTACCCTAATATGGATTTGTTTTACGGATGTTTGTTCAAAAGATGCAGGATGCTTGAAACGTTGCGAATAGTTATAAAAATATAGGATGTCAGATCGAAATATGCAAGTAATAATTTTTATGATACGAGAATAGTTTGATTTATAATTATAGATATAAGACGAAAAAAGAGACTGAAATATTTATACGGTTTTAGGAATAAGATCTGCATTTGATTAATTATGTAAGGTGTTCGTTAAGATGTTTGAAAAAATATTTACGTATAATTATTAAACTGAATGATAACTAAAGATGAATTATCAAGAATGAAAAAAAAAGGGGATAGTCATTTTTTTATTATGCAGAAAAGATTAATTCCCAATGGTTCACTTTCAACTTCGATTTCCTGAAATGGTAATTTTGTATCTGTACATAATTTAATTAAATCTTGTGCCGTTCTGTGAATTAGATACCAACGGCAACCTGCCTCCATACTTTTTCGAGTTGGATTTTTTGGGCTAAAGTTGCCAAAAATAATTTGTCCATCCTCTTTTAAATACCGCCAGATTCTTTTTAACAGTAACTTGGTCACCCGATCTTCAAGATAATCAAAAAGACCTGAAATCCAGATAAGATCATATTTATTGGTTGTTTTAAAATGAAATAGATTGGTACAATCCAATTTAACATTATTCTGTACTTGATTGTGACTCAACAACTTTTTTGCATATTCGATTGCTTCCGGTTCTTGATCTATGCAGTGAAAATGCAAATTGGTGCCATTTCCGGAAGCTTGATATGTTTCCAGTACATCACGACACGGTCCACAGCCAAGATTGAGAATATTCACACGACCCTTTTTTGTTTTCATTAATTCAAGACATTTTTGGATGAAATACTTTTTTCTATTTCTGACAGCTTCGGCGGCTTCATAACTTTGGAATATGCTATCAAAACGTTTTTCCAAACCTGAAGGAGCTACTTTTTTTGTGTAAATCCAGTCAATAATTAGATAGTCTCCTGGATAGCCCAGTGGTTTGTTTCGAGCTCGATGGTGTACAGGACTGATGTCAAATTGATCGAAAAGGCGATAAAATTCATCCGCCCATTTTTCACAAAAAGGTTCTTCTTGAATCATTTTGGAAATAGTATCAACTCTTGCATATAACTCATCCCTGTAAGAAATAGTGTCAAGATTATTTGAATTGGTTAAAAATTGTGCAAACTTCTTCAATTCAGATTGGATGCGGGCCATTCTGTAATATTCCCCTAAGACATTATTAAAATTACTACATAAGTGTTAATATTTTGTCATATTTGACAAAAATCAATGAATAATTTGCAAATAACATACCAATCATTAGAGGATAGATTTAAGTTGTTGATAATGTGCAGCTAATGGAATGATTAAATTGATCTTTTAATAAAAATCATAAAAGATGTTATAACTGTCCGAGACAGGTACAGATGTAATGATTATATTTTGAATGTCATTATTGATATATTATAAAAGATTGTAAATAAGGGAGGTTTGTAAAAAAATTATCTGTTTCAGAATTGGTCAGTTATCTAAAACACTGCTGATTTTTTTATGTAAAGTTTCAAAAGTATATGGTTTTTGTAAAAATGGGAAATCAGCCTGACGGATTCCCTGATGGGCAACGGTGCTGTCGATATGACCCGAAATAAAAAGGACCTTCATATTCGATTGTATTCGTTTAAGGTGCTGTGCCAGATCAATACCGGTCATATGGGGCATGATGACATCTGTCAGCAACAGGTCAATGGATCCTTTGTAATTTTCTACCTTTGTGAGAGCGGCTTGCCCTTCATTAGCTTGAATCACTTTATATCCCTGTCGTTTTAGCATACGTGCAGTCAAAGTACGAACTTCTTCTTCATCCTCAACTAAAAGAATAGTTTCTTTTCCCCTGCGCAAAGTTGGCGGTTTGATGACTTGTTTGGTAATTTCTTGTTTCTTTGGCCGTACTCTGGGGAAATATATTTTAAACGTCGTTCCCTTATTTTCCTCACTGTAAACGAGAATATCTCCACGGCTTTGCTTAATAATGCCATATACTGTCGACAGACCAAGTCCAGTACCATTTCCAGTTTCTTTGGTTGTAAAAAAAGGTTCAAAGATTTTTGTTTTGATTTCCTTACTCATACCTTTTCCTGTGTCACTCACTATAAGCATCACATATTCACCAGGTAATAAATTCACTTTTCCGATATTACAATAGGCTTTATCTAAACAGATATTTTTTGTTTCAATAATAAATTTACCACCTTCTGGCATGGCATCCCTGGCATTTACTGCGAGGTTCAGGAGAATTTGTTCAACCTGAATGGGATCAAGCAATGCATAACCCAGATTTTTTTGCGTTGTCACAATCATTTCCATGTTTTCTCTAAGTAAGCGGCGGAGTATTTTTTCTACATCAGTGATAACCATATTCAGGTTTAGATATTTCGGACTAAGGATTTGTCTGCGACTGAATGCGAGAAGTTGTTTAACAAGATCTACAGCACGGTCTCCGGCTCTTTGAATACTCTCGATATCTTCTCGAATAGGGTCTTGCTTGGGAAGTGATTGCAATAATAAATAGGAGACACCTAAAATACCTGTGAGGATATTATTAAAATCGTGGGCGATACCACCTGCAAGTTGTCCTACGACGGCTAACCTTTCTGATTGAAGAAACCATTGTGTTCTTTCTTTAACTTTTTCTTCCAAATCATCCGCGTGATTTTTTATTTTTTGATTGGCGATCTCAAGTCGTCGATTGGTTTGCCATATCTTTTTACGATTAATTAATTGAAATTGGGAACCTGCGATAGAAATGATAATTGTAGAGACCAGGAAAAAATTATTGTTGATAAATATGCCAAGTTCCGAACTTTGTAGCTGGAGCAAACCTGGGATGAAATAGAGAAGCCAAACGATTGAAAATAAAAATATACCTTCACCCAATGTTAATGGAACCATAATGCCTATTCCTAACAATGGCAGATTGATACCGGCATAATAGGGATCGCCAGGTCCCTGGTCGAGATGACACATAAAAGCGATTGATCCACAAACAATTATCGCAAGAGTGGCAGTTAGAAAATAAGGTTTATTCTCTCCCAGTTCAGTTTTAGATAGGAAGTATATTATAATGGCAATGATTGTGGTAATAAGACGAATAAATCCCAATGTCCAGAACATGTGAGATTTAAATATCAGGTCGAGCCAGGCAAAAAGAGGAATCAGTATAGCACATAAAAGGGCACCCAATGTGACAGCCCTGTTTATGATCCTTTTTCTTTCAGTTTCAAATTGAACATGCAGTTCTGAATTATTTGGTTTCTTAAAAAAATTCATTTGGTATGAGGTCCCGAAAATAATCCGCGATTCCTGTTTCTTTTTTTAATAACTGATATTTCTCAGTTGTAATAATCTGGTATTGATCTTGTTATCTTGATAGACATCCGGTCCATTTCAACAATATCATTCAATGTTCGAACGAGAATCCCAATTTTTGAATTCATAGCTTCTTTGTTCCATCTGTTAAGATTTTTTACTGTGTAACAGCAGAAGAGGATTTGTCTGCCGTTTTCATGACGATTCCAGAGTTTTACAGATGTTGCGCCCCAGTCCTGTAAAATTGGCCAGAATGCTTGAAGCCAATTCATGAAATCTGATTTTTGTTTGTCGGTCCTCAGTACATTCTTGTAGGTGACATAATGCATTATTTTATTTCTTTTTTAATGAGTCTGTCAAATATTTATAGATAATTCCCATTGCAATATGAAAAATAGTCTTTCATTTTGTAAACATAAATGTCGATTGCGTCACATTTGCATTTCTATAAATGTACAAACGTAAGGTATTGATATTCAATATATTAGTTCTTTGATTATTCCTTCCTGAATGTGATTATTAATGATGTTGTATTAATCCAATGCAATCGGTGTACCGTTTTTTAATAAAGCTGTTTTTAACAGGTCCGAGGCTCGTCTTTGTTTAGATAACGGATTATAAAAAATCCAGATGAGAGAAAGTGAGATCGCGGACTATAACGTTCACTGATATGCCACTTCGGATAGAATAATCAAAGTGGTCGATTCTCATCCCGATAGTTCGGAACGGTGGACTGCCTTTAATGGATTTGTTTTACGAAGATTTTTCTGAAAATACAAGGCGCTTGAAACGTTGCGAATAATTATTAAAATGTTGGATGTCAGATCGAAATAGGCAAGTACTAAATTATTTTTGTGAGAATGAGAAAATATAAGATTATTAATTTGTTAATTTGTTAATTGCTCTGTCAAGTCAAATGCAGATCTGTTTTTCATCCAAAAAACAATTTAGTCTGAAAGGATATAAAATCAAGTGTTTTCTTCTAATTAAAAATCCCCATGCACGAAATTGTACACGGGGATTTTTGTAAAGCCGATGGATATTAATTCGAATTACTTCTCTATCCGAACAAATTCAATTCTTCGATTCAGGGATCTCCCTGCCGGGGTTTGATTGGACCCAATCGGATTGGCTTCACCGTATCCGATTGCTTTCAGCCTGCCAAATGCGATTCCTTTATTGACCAGATAGGTTTTGACCGCATCTGAACGTTTTTGAGACAGGTTGAGATTGGAAGCCGCATTTCCGATGCTGTCAGTGTATCCTCTGATCTCAAGCCGTATCTCCGGATTGCTTTTCAGTGTATTGTAGATTTCGATTAAAATCGATTCCGCTTCTTTGGGGATGGTGTATTGACCGGATGCAAATGTAATTTCTTCGAATATATTTTTTTGTCCTGGAATGAATTTCACGGATACTGGTTTTTCATCTGGACAGCCATCCTCGTCCTGATAGCCGTTGAAGGTTTCAGGCGAGTCGGGACATTTGTCGAGGGAATCGATAATGCCGTCGTTGTCGTTATCCAGATCAGGGGCACCATCATCATCCTGAAATCCGTCAAAGTCTTCTTTGTCATTCGGTGCTTTGTCTCTTGAGTCGGGGATACCGTCTTCGTCATTGTCCAAATCGGGAGCGCCGTCATCATCTTGAAAACCATCGATATCTTCCGGCAGATCAGGCGCTTTGTCCCTCACATCCGGTATACCGTCATTATCATTATCATAATCCGGTGATCCATCTTCGTCCTGAAATCCGTCCAGGTCCTCAGGGATAAGGGGCTCGAAATCGTACTTATCTTCAATACCATCGTTATCTGAATCTTTATATCCGCCCATACGTTTGCTTAATATAAAACGAATTTCGAAGATTCCATTATTTGCATCACCGACGCCAATATTATCCAAACCCTGACTGAGCAAACGGGTATAACGGATACTGGCATCAATATCGAATGTTTCTGATAAAGGTAAAATTGCACCGAAAAAACCGGCTCCTGAAAGATTGGATTGGTTTCCGTGAACCGATTCACCTGATTTGGGAATGGGGAACCATGTATCGTCTCCAGAGATATTCCGTAAATCCCAGTGGGTCATTCCTATCCCGACTCCAACATAATAATTCGTTTTCTGCTTGGGATTTAAAAAATAACGGAGGTTGAAATTCCATGGGTAAATGTAGGTTCGATAGGGAGCATTGGGAGCAACCTGGAAATGGGAATTTTCTGCGCGGGGGCGGACCCATCCCAGTCCCGCAGCGAATTCACCTGTCCATCTCTCTGAAAAAGCATATTGGAATGATAATCCCGCCATCGGATTAATGATACTGGCATCGATCTTGCCTCCGAGGAGTTTAATGCCACTGATATAAGGTCCTACACCAAATTGACCCGTATATTGGGTTGCATAAGATAGAGTCGCCATGATGCTTAAAATAAATGCGTATTTCTTAAAATTTTTCATGACTCCCTCCTGTTCAAATACTCACCAAGAGCAAATATACTTACTTTTATCTGTTTGTTCAAGTAAATTTCTTGTTTCTTTGATTTTAAAATATTCAGAAAAAAACCCCCGATAGGGTCTCATCATCTTTCCCATCGGGGGGCGCCTTAGGGGGAATTTTGAAAATTTCGAGATCCTTTTGGGTGATCTCGCAATTATACTATACAAATAATATGCCAAAGAAAGTGGGTCTTGATTTGAATCGATTTTTAGGATTCGGACAATGATTGGTAATTGGAAATTATTGTAATCCGATGATTTTTAAAGAAAAATAAATTTATAACTCATTGATAATCAGATAAATATAAAGCAGATTAATATAACGAAGACAGATCGGTAAAATTAATTATTTTACCGATCTGTTAAAATCAGATGATGATCCTTTTTTTCGGTATTTGTTAAAGATATAAGAAAAGTGTCTCACTGTAATAAAGGTGTCGCATTGTGAGACACTATTTTTCCCCCAAATGAATGTCGCCGTTTCCTGTTTCCAGAATGATGGATTCGCCTCCGCCGTTGAGTTTGCCAGTGGCCTCAACAAAGCTGTTCCCGAATTTTTTCAAAGTTGAAATAATTAAAGAAAAATCAGAACTGATTTCGAAGTCCTCGGAAACCCTGGCCTGAATCGTTGCGCATATACTTCCCGGAATGGAAAGTTGGATATCTCCATTCCCTGTTTGGATTTTTATCGGAAAACCTTTCTCGTCTTTGATTACAGCCATATCCACAAAAACATCTCCGGAACCGGTGGCAGCATTGAGCCCGCCATTCAAATTGTTTATAACGATGTCTCCTGATCCGGTTTCAATATTGGTATCGCCTTTGATGTCGTCCCCATTTACATCTCCACCACCTGTTTGCAGTCTGCAATTGCTATTTACACTTTTTAAAGAGATATCGCCGCCTCCCGTTGTAACGGTAACTGTTCCGCCGGATTTTGATATTTCAATATCTCCGCCGCCTGTTTTAACATCCACATTTCCTTGAGATTCCTGAATCGTGATGTCTCCGCCTCCTGTTTGTACTCTGACATCCAATTGGGTTTCCGACACGGAGACATCTCCGCCGCCGGTTGTCACATCCACCGGACCTTTTGCCGATATAATCTCAATATCTCCACCGCCTGTTATAACGTTTACATCCCGCAGTGCTTTATTGATGAGGATATCGCCTCCGCCCGTTTTTACATTGATTGTACCCCCGGTTTCGGTAATTTCCACATCTCCTCCGCCGGTATTGGCCTCGATATTGCCCCTAAGGTTTTCAATTTCAAGATCTCCGCCTTCTGTTTCGATGCTGCAATTAAACTCTTTTGGTAACCAGATTTCGAAACGGCTCTGCATCCATTTTCGATTGAATCCTGCGCCGCCTATATAAATGGATTCTCCTTTTTGCTGATAGTTGTTTTTCGCTGTTTCCATGGCGGCTTCCGCTTCATTTTTGGAAAAGATATCCATTCTTTTGATTTCGTGGACTTTTACCTGAAGTTTATCCCACGTGTGAATAGTAATATCTCCGTAAACATCCTTAATGATGAGCTGTCCGTCCTTATGGACATCAAATGATTTTGTGATTTGCCCTGTCCAGTATTTCCCATCTTTTTTAATTTCGTCTGCATTTATCGGACAATTTAAATAGATACAGACAAGAAAGAATGTCAGAGTGAATGTTCGATTACGCATGATTTTTGTCTCCTTTTATTTTAATCTCGGATTATAGATCACGGCTGACTGGAATTCGGTTCGGATTTTCATTTTTAGATAGCAGTGCTTGAATGAATTGTTCTTTGCTTGCCTGGTTCCGAAGTACGGATTCGATCCCCGGATCCTGGGTTTGGGCCAGCATTTTCGCCGCTTCGAACCGGATTCCCGAATTTGTGTCTTTTAGTAAAACATAGATAAAAATATTTTTTATCTTTTCGTTTATGGGCAAATTTTTTAAAATACGAATCGCTTTTAAACGGACACCTGGATTTTGATCGTTTCGCAGAGCATGAATGAGTGCTTCCTGTACCGGCTTTTGATTCGATTCATCTTTCAATAAACCGATACTTCTTAGTCTGATGTTGTCTTTTGGTGCGTTCATCATTACATAGGAGAGTGCCGTTTGGATTTCAGGATTTTTAATATTTCCGCGAAGGATCTTTCTTTCCTGTGTGCGATACTGAATTTCCACTTCGCCTGTTTGGTGGACTGAAGGAGTGATTTGGATGTTTTCGATGGCCGAACCGGTCTGAAGAGCCCGAATCATTTCTTTACTGGCAGTAGAACGTGCCGTTTCCGAAAGGAACAGGAATCTTCCCAGCGTGAGACCAATGATAAAAAAGAAAGCGGCCGTTGCGATCTGAACTCTTGGAGTCGGGATGAAAATGTGATCGAAAAACTTTTTCCAAAAGGGTGCGGAATCTGATGAATGAATTTGATTTCTCATTGTTTTTTTCAATTCGCTCCGGCACCGGTTCAGAAGGATCTCTGTAGGTTCGGGTTTGGGGTGTTGTTTCAAAAGTTGAATAAAATGTTCTTCGCTGTCTAACAGAAACCGGCATTCAGCGCACTCTTTGAGATGGGACCGAATCCTGTTTGCACTTTTTACTGAAAGTTCATCCATACAATAGAGGAGGAGTTCTTTTTTTTGAATATGTTGCTTTTTCATCAAATGACTCATTTCCTAATAGTTATTATTGTATCTGGCCAGTGCCTGCCGCATTTTTTGTGTACTGCGAAAAAGATGGTTTTTTACTGTGCCTGTTGAACATCCAACTATCCTGGCAATATCACTCAGTTTGAAATCTTCATTGAATCTAAGGATGAAAACCACTCTTTGCATCATGGATAGTTTTTCCAGCGTCTTGGATATTTGTTCACTGATTTCATTATTAATAGCCCGGGTGTCCGGCCTCGATGTCGGATCGGAAGGATATTGCCAATACTTTTCATCATCTTGAAAATGATCGATGGAGATGTGTTTGTGCCGGGATTTTTGCTTTCGATAGTTGAGAGCACAATTAACAACAATGCGGTAAAGCCAGGTTGAAAACCTGCTTTCAAATCTGAAACTATCCAATTTTTGATAAACGCGTAACATTACTTCCTGATAAATATCCTCTGCATCAAAAGTGTTCCCTGTCAATTGATATGCCATCGACAGGACTTGATGATCGTACTGCTGAATCAGTTTCTCGAATGCCAGATGGTCATTCTTTTGAGCCTGCAGAACGAGTTCTTTTTCTTTAAAGTCTTCAGTCATTCTTTCTGTCTTTACTCTATTTGACCATTTCATTAATCAAAACGTTTACATAAAAGATAAATATTTTTGATTAAGTAACAAAGAGATAATTGGAGGAGGAAAAAAATACCCGGGTATTTCGAAACAGCTGGATAAATATTCAATCAAACAGGCTGAATGTTATAATTTTTGGCTGTTTTTATTCCGGTGTAATTTTTGCAGCTTTGAATTTCGGAATTTATTTGGAAAATATTATTTCAAAATTGAAAATAATGCTATTTTTTATTTCAAAAATGAGGTGAGGGAGTATGATCGGCTATATCGTTTTAGCGTTCTTTTTTGGTGGCTTGTTCGGTATGCTGGGAATGGCAATATTTGCGTACGGGCCGCGGATGTCGTTGATCCAGGAAAATTATATACTCAAAGAGAGGGTAGAATTCCTCGAAAAGGAAACGGAAAAAAAGTACAAAACTGTCAAAGACCCCAGGGTGAAAGTACACAGTCTAGTAAATTAACAGTACAGATTATTTAATTGTTTTTATTAATACCTCGGCTTGTAAGTACCGGGGTATTTTTTATTGTAATGGAGCATCGGTTTTAAGATAATATTTTTATGAAATTCTATTGAATGTTAAATTTACTTGATTTGTTATTTATTCTTTTTTATATTTAGTACCCAATGGTGGGTATAGCTCAGTTGGTTAGAGCGTCAGGTTGTGGCCCTGAAGGCCGAGGGTTCAAATCCCTCTACTCACCCAAACTGTGGCAGATGGCATTCGTTCTTTGCATTTTGAATTTTTATATTTGATAGTTCGTTTTTCTATGTCCCCATCGTCTAGTGGTTAGGACTCAGGATTTTCATTCCTGCAACAGGGGTTCGACTCCCCTTGGGGACGCATTAAAAAAGCCCGTTCTGAAATTTTCGGAACGGGCTTTTTTGTTGGATGAACGAGTTTTTCTCTATCCTTGAGTAACCATAATTTATATTGTAGTCGTACTTGATCCAAGGCCTTTTTGTTTATTATCAATTTAATTGTTCCAAATTGATGAAATCGGTTATCAATATTTTTATTGATTTTAATTGTTTTTCTTATATATTGTTGCTGTTACTTTCCGAGTTATATTTTCATTATTTCGCAAACATACACGACACATATAGTGAGATAGTTTTAGACATCTGCCCAGTACCACATCTTCCTCCGATGCATGCGTGAGTGGTTCCTTTCACTATTGTAATTATAAAATCTAATTTGTCCTGTGATCTTGTTCTATATAAAAATCGAATATTAATGGTTCTCTTAAATCCTGCAACTTTACTACAATGGCTATTATTGAAAAAGTAAACCTCCAATAATCAGGAGGCACAAGACTATGGATCTTAAATAGGCAGTTGATAAATTTAAAAACAGTCTATTATTTCTCAATAGCGTATAGAAATATGTATGTTTACTCTGATCAGGGGGTTGCTAAAATGTTTGGTATTTTTATTATAACCTTGCTTTATTTATCAATTCTCAATCTTTGACCACAATAACACAAATGAATATGAATGGTTCTACTATTAAAAGAGTGATATACATTGTATTCAGTCTCAGTCTATTGGTGTTTGGATTAACAGGCGTATATCGACAAACTTATCGAGCATGTCTTTCCTTTGACTGGAAGCAAAAAGAGGATCGTATTTATGTGCAAAAAATTATTAAAAATATTCAAAATGAGGATGCTCTTATCCAAAAAGAAGATGTGATTCTTGAATTCAATCATCAAGTATTAAAGAATGGATTAACAATTGATCAATTTGTTAGAAGTCATAAACCGGGAGAGTCCTTTTCACTAAAAGTGCAAAGAAATGCAAAACAGATTGATCTTACATCAACTCTTATACCGAAATATAGTTTAAGATTGATTATAGTTAATCTTTTATCAGGAATTATGTTTTGGATAACTGCATTTTTTGTCATACTCAAAAAGCCAGATGATCATGCTGCAAAAATCTTCTATTGGATAGGAATCACAGTATCACTCTCGATGTTTTTATTTTACGAAGGATACTCTTATAATGGAATCCTTTTAGAATATCTATATTCTATTCTTTTCTTTATTGTCTATTCATTCATGCCGCCTTTGATACTCTATTTCTGCTTGGTATTTCCTCAGAAAAAGGAAATT
>Ga0315542_1002288_pt1 | contig 11713 bp, 14 predicted proteins | sample SalMarSW160120MG_FD_202541 | JGI IMG/M metagenome (GOLD analysis project Ga0315542, IMG submission 202541) | Salt marsh sediment microbial communities from the Plum Island Ecosystem LTER, Massachusetts, United States - Salt Marsh Sediment SW1601-20 ... | reverse complement strand
TTGAGTTTGCCGTTTGTCAGGTCGGAGGCGGTATTTATAAGTTCTGTTCAATTCGCGACTTGTTTTCGGTTCAGTGATGTATTTTTAGACACCAATTCATAGAACAATTGTACTACTTAAATGATCTACTGTCAACAAAATTGTGGCTACGGGGTGCACTCATTTGTTGTAGATTCTTTGCTAAAAAGTGCAAACTACCAGAGAAAATCGGCAGTAACTCATCAAGATTCTACATATCTTGAGTGCTCCCTGGCTACGCCACCCCAAATTCCTCTGTCGCCTAAAGACGACAGTCCCCTTTGGGATTTTTTATGGATTGGAATATGGTCAGCGCAGTGTTCAGAGAGCCATTGCCACCGACAACCTGGAATGCATTTGCTCTGGCTTTAATTGCATCGGTTATACAAAGCTGGAAATGAATCAAATCACCCAGGCGGCTTCGGCGTTTCAAGATGCGATTGAGCGATCGGAAACAATCGGGGCATTCATTCAAAAATGCTTGGGACAGGCCGGCCTGGCGATGACCCAGTTTTTCAGCGGGCGCGTTGAGGCGATCCACGAGCTGGAAACGCTGATGGTGAATATCCAAGGGTATGACCATCAAGTTGGAGCAGCCAATGTGGCCCAAATGCTTGCACCTGTTTGATGCAATCAGGCGATCTGGAACGCGCCGAACGTTACCTGAACATGGCCTGCGATTTTTACCGCCACAGCGAGATGGTGCCTTATCTGGTTCGCAGCCTGGCCTCTCTGGCGCAGCTTTATGAAAGACAAAAACGGTTGAGCGAGGTGCGCGGCTTGCAGGCTGAAGCAGAAAGGTTGATGCAGAAGCTGATTTGATCCCCCTTGTTCGTCATTTTAGCGATTGAGTAAGGTCATTCGATTAAACATTCAAACGAAACCCCACGCCACGGATCGTTTTCAGCAGGCGCGGTTTTCGAGGGTTCATCTCAATCTTCTGGCGCAGCCAGCGAATATGAACGTCCAGCGTGCGGGTGTCTTCGGTGTAACTGGTTTGCCATACCTCGCGGAACAGCCGCTCGCGCTCCAATACTTTGCCTGGATGCTGCATGAATATCTTCAACAAAGCAGTCAAAAGCGGCGATAATTGCTGCACATCTCCCCCTTCTAATTGCACCCTGTTACCTTCGGGAAAGAATGTGATTGGACCGGCTTTAAGCATCTTGCCTTTCTTTTCTGGAACGAGGATGCGGATACGATTGAGCAGTTTGCGCGAGGTGAATGGCAGAACCAGAATCTGGCTCGCTTCTATGCTGCCGTTTATCTGCGATTTGTCACGGATAGCCAGGATGGGGAGGGCATCTCGCTGGTCGCGCAGTGCATGACAGATGCGCCGCCCGCTGGAGCGCAGAGAGGCGCTGTTGATTACAACCAAATCGGGATCCAGACTCAGGAAGCGCTTTAACGCCGCCCTCCCGGTCGGCACGACCTCCACCTGATATCCCTTCTTGCGCAGATCAGGGACGAACGATGGGGTAGCACTTCGATTGCCTTCGATCCACAAAATATTCATTGTCGATATGGGAATCACGATTATAGCTGCGGGAAGATTCTCGTAATGATTGACCCGCTCCCCCTGCATACCGTTCATTTGGGAAGCAAATAGCCTCAGGCGATATGAACTTCCCTGGAATGTGAGTTTGGCTGGCCGATTTAATTATACTATGAGGCCCCTTTTTAGGAACTTCGTGATTACTTTTGGTGGTGTATCTTTCCCTCATGAAATTCAAGGAGCAGAAAAGGAAGCGCTTGACCATCCTGTACAATGGAGGTAAGCAGCCATCCGGAAGACAGGAGGACAAGCATGGCTTCCGAGGGATCATTCGGGATGTGGTTGGGCGTTGTTTTCGATGGGTGCTGGAGAGAGAAGTGACAGAGGCACTAGGGCGCAAACTCTACCAGCGTCATGAGCAAGCGGTCTTTGGGCCTAGTAATGGGCAATGTGGCCGATGCCACACACGGGATCGACGTAAGTTCAGTCGAAACGGGCACTATACCCGCTACCTGGATACGAACTGGGGCGGATCAGGATCAGGATGCCGCAAGTCAGGCGTGAATGTGGGGGAGCAGCGCAAATACCCTTTCAGACGATGATCCCTTACCAGCGTTTCTGGGATGATGCCAGTGCCCAAATACGAGCCTGGGAGGTGCGAGGAAAGCTGATCATAGAAGGCCGCAGGCTGGATGCACCCGCCCCAGCTCCCCGTGCAGAGTTTTCGGGAGGCCGTGGAGACAGTGGATGTCTACCCATCACACTCGATTTCCCAACATCCTTGGGATGGGAAATCTCGGGAATTAGTTTTTCGGCGTGCAGGAAATGATGGGATTGCACATAGCATAACTCGACCAGATGGGTAACTACCATCTGGTGTGGAGATAGTGTTCCAGAATATTTTGATCTTTGGAAATTAAAATATTATCGTTTAGGGCGGCGTTAGCCACAATAACACGATCAAAAGGATCACGCGTCCATGTCATTGTGATAGCTTGGCTGATAACAGCGTTGAAAGACTTATCGCAAACTCTGAGGCCAATTCGGTCGGCTAAATCCGCGACGATAACAAGTGCAGGCTTCTTCACCCTTTCTATTTCGTAAAGATACTGTAGTTCCAGTCGGACAATTGGAGATATCAAGATCTCGTTTTCATTCAGAATGGTTTTGACGGACTGGCTGAACTTCTCCAACAGTCCAGCGTACAACCAGACAACAATATGGGTATCAAGGTAAATCAAGATTCACCTCATCAACCCAATTGATTTCCACAAGGTCATCTGGATCTCCCTGAATGACCTCAGGTCTCGACATCAGGTTCTTGAATTTGTCGACTTTATCAACTGGAATGATTATGAGTCTTTTATCCCCTTTTTTGATTTCAAGCGGAAGACCGGTTTCCAATACCTCATCCAGCAAATTGTAGATATTGGTCCTTAACTGGGTTGGCGTGACAGTTTTCATGGCGTTTCCTTACGTACATCTGAATTAGATCCGTACGTACATTATAACTTGTATAGTGAACCTGGTCAAGAATAATTCACAAGCTATGCAAGGCTTTCACAAGATAGAAGTTCAACTAGTGGGTCGTTTGGCATGATGACCGCCATCTCTGGAATAAATTTTGGGAGCGGCGAATTGGGCGATGAGTGCAAGCACCGGATCCACCTAACGCATGGCGTCGTTGTCGACTTCGTTGGCGGCGAGCGGCACGTTTACCACCCCATTCAAACGGTGTGGGGCTCAAGTTCCAACCATTGGCAACCCCTTCTAACAGGGAGATGATCTCAATTGGTGTTTCAGGATGTTGCCCAGCCAGACCGCGGCGGACTAAAATCCGCTGCATCGACTCGGCCATATTCAACCATGAACCACCCAAAGGGGTGTACAACGGCATAATGCCATGAGCAAACAGCCAAAGGACCATCTCAACTGTGTGATGCCCGCGGAGGTTATCCCATATCAGCAGCATCCGTAAGGCCGGAAGTTCTTGTGGCAGCTTGATGGGCAGGGATAATCCTTCTTGCCAGGCTTGCCATAGCTGTTGATTGGTTTCTGCATCGATCGGAGGCTTCTCGGGTAGTGCCTGGAGAATAGTGCTCAGTTCTGCTTTCAGCCAGGGATGCAACACGGCGTTGGCAGTGCTGGTAACGCCCTTGACCCGGGCTCGACCGCTAGCAGGATGAAAAAGTGTTAGCAATTTTGCTGTCCCGTTGCGAATATACTCATGAGACTGATGGGCTGGGTGACCCACCGGCTGCCAACTTGCTCCTGGATAAGGCCGGGTTTGATACGGTCCGGCTTCATCCTGCGTCCATACGGATAATCCCAGCTTTTCGCCGGTTTGGTAAGCTCTTTCGATCAAGTTTTTTTAGCGCTGGTATCCGGATCGGTCACGCTGACTTTGCCGCGCTTACGCTTGCGGGTCACTTTACCCGTTTCACACCAGCTACGCGCCTCTTGCCAGCTAAAGCCAGCCTCCAGAAGGACAGTGCGGATGGTGTCTTCGCTCACTTCAGGCAAGCCATCCGCAGCTTTACGCAGCGCCTGACACAAGGTTTTCAGAGACCAGCTAGCCGTGCCATCCGTCTCAGGGTCCGGTTTCCGTCGGACTTCCTGCAAAATCCGTTCGCGCTCGGCCAAACCATACTTGATGGGAGTACCACCCCCATGCCGAGGTTGAATTGCATTCAGCCCTTCCTCATTGAACCGCTTCACCAGGTTCGAGACGGCATCCCCCGATTTCCTTCCGGAGAGCAGGGCAGCTTCCTGGTAAGAAGTTCCATGGGTTACATGCAGAATCTGCTTGGCTCTAGCTACATGACTGGCCGGTTCACTCTGAGAACGACTGATGCGTGCTAACCAGGTGCGCTCTTCTTCTGTCAAAGTTCGGAGCGGTTCTTTCTGTCGTCTTGTCATGCGTTCACCTCGATCATTTCATCGGATAACGCATTTTACTATCCATCATCGCCTATGGCTATACCCAGGTCAAACGACCCACTAGCGGTCAGCAACCAGAGAACTTGGCCCAGCTTGCCGAAAATAAGCAGCGAGCTGTCTCAGGAGGCAGACCGGCTCCTGTTAAACATATGGTGGGAGTATTTGCCTCCCGTATAAAAAACGATTTCGCATAGCCATTACAACTCAACCAACACCCCTAAAACAAAACATCATATCAAACAACAAACTGAACGATTTTTATGCAACGTTTGCTGGTGTGTTTACGCGCTTTCCCAAGTACCAATTCTCAAAGAACCACCAACTCATCTTCAATCGGCGCGACCTGAACCAACGTTACGTGATGCTCTCGCGCGGCGCGGATTGCATCGGGGGTAAAGCCGCGCCTGGCGAACAGATAGTGATAGATAGTCCATTCCTTTTGTGGGGGAGGGAGCAGTTCCAGAACACGCTCAGTTGTCCAACCCAGCAATTTGTTCAGGACCTCGCTGCCGACATTATTCTCCGTCCATTTCGCCTCGCCCAGAAGAAGCGCTCGGTGGCGCCAGGAGATTGCCGCCACATCCACTTCGACTGCCTTGCGGTTTGCCGTGCCCCATATTCTGCCGACATCTTCGAAGGGGAATGGGGCATCGCCGGCCTGGCCTTGGGAGCGGAGCCATTCCCGGCAGATTTCTTCGAAGGCATTTTTCCCGATGAAGGAGGCCAGGTGTTCTTGCAACCTCTCCTCAAAAGTGCCCTCAAATTCCTGTTCCAGAACGCTGCGGTTCTTCTCCACGAATTGAAAATAGAATTGGAGCATTTGGTCATTGACGCGGTAATGCGATTGGCGCGACTGGGCCCGAGATTGTGGGGGGATGGTCAGAGAATAATCATTGCGAATGTAATCCATTTCGCACAACTTATCCAGATAGTAAGCCGGGTTAACCGAAGCTTTCAGGCCGGCCGTCCTGCTGATCTCAGCCGGTTTGCGGGCGCCGTTCGCTACCGCAGAAAGGATCGAATTGTAGGTGCTCAATTCGCTGACCTGTTCGCCGATCAGCCTGGGCGGTTCCGTATTGAAGATGCCCCAACTGCTGAACACGTGGTGCCTCAGGTTCTCCATGATTGGCCGGTCGGACGAAAGCTGCTCGAGATAGGCGGGTACGCCACCAAAGGCAGCAAAGGCTGTGGCCCGTTCTTCGAAACCATAACCGGGCAGGAAGTCAGCCACACACTGGAATGGCAGCGGGGCGATTTTCATCGGGCCCAAGAGGCGTTTATAGAGCGGGGCATTGGCATCGAACAGCTCGGTCATCATGCCGATCTGGCTGCCGCACAGGATCATGACCAGATTGCTGTCTTTCAGATGGTGGTCCCAGGCGTATTGCAGTACAGAAGGGATCGATTTGTCCGCCGCAACTGCGTAGGGGAATTCGTCCAGGATGACGATATGGCGTTGTTCCCCCGTGCAAATCCGGGCCAGGTCGATAAAGGCCGCGTCCCAATCCGAGTAAGAAAAAGCGTCGCCTGGCGCCCGGCGTCCGTTTTCATGGTAGTAGATGCTTTGGGAAAATGCCTGCAGCTGGAGCGGGGCTAGCTTTTGCGTCGCCCCCCAGAATAGGGTCGGCAATCCGCTCTGAGCGGCCCAATGTTCAAGCAGAGTCGTTTTCCCTAGCCTGCGGCGCCCGGTGACGCCGGCGAGCTGGGCGCGGGGTGCCTCCAGCAGCTCATCCAATTCTTTTAGTTCTTTCGCTCGGTCGACCAGGTTGCGAGTCGGATACATCTATCCTCCATTTGCAAATTAATATACTTCGCTTAGGCTAAGTAAAGTGTATCTATTTGCGCATTATACCAGCGGTGATCGAAGATGGGGATGTCCTGCCAATAACAATTAGATTTACTCACGGCGACAATTAGAAATGCCTAACTGCCAGTTGACATCATTCCCGAGGGGTTGGAAGGGCCGTACGACTACGTGGACGATATCTGGCTGTGTGCCTTTGTCGCGGACAGGCTAAGGGAGGCGATTGGAACGGGAGAGCTCCCTGCAATCCATTGGGATGGGGAAGGGCCAATCCTACCCCTGTTGGATGAAATTCGTGCAAACGAAAGCAGCCTGATCGGGGACAAACGAAAACTGATTTTCGATTACATCGGATTCGAATATCTCAATGATAAAAAGGGGATACATATGAAGTAATTCGAATCTCGAATTTGTATTAGCAACTTTCAACTCGCCCCAATGGCCCTCTTTGGGGCGTTCTCTATTTATTTAATAGAGAATCAGGAAACGTCACTTGAAATTCATCATTTTTTGGGATATACTATGATTATTGGTAGGGATGTACCTACCAATTCAAATTTGGCCCGACTAGCTATGAAAACGATCGATAAGCATTCCGTCATCCCGCTCTATTATCAGCTTGTAGAACTCCTGCGCGAGCAAATCAGATCTGGCGATCTCGGCCGCGGTGACCAAATCCCTACGGAGCGGGACATGATGCGCGCTTATAGTCTGAGCCGGAACACCGTCCGACAAGCCTTGGGGATCCTGGAGAGCGAAGGGCTGATTGTGCGCGATCAAGGTCGCGGGACGTATGTGTCCAATCTGTCGAATACTTTCCATTACATGTTGGATACGTTCCTCGAAAACTATGACCTTTTGCGACGGGCAGGTTACACTCCTTCCATGCAGCAGGTTTCCATTCGGAAGATCATTCCACCAGACATTGTCAGCAAAGCGTTACTGCTCAAAGCCGGGGAAGAGACAGTTTGTAATACGATGATCTTTTTTGCAGATCATCGTCCGGCGATGTACACCCAGGATTTCTTGCCCGTCACGATGGTTGGCGAAAACAACTCCCCGGTCGGTGGGGAAAGATTCTGGGAATACATGGACCGTTTTTCAAGCCGGCAAGTCGAATATATCTTAATCGACATATCGCCGGTTGAGGCAATGGGAGAGATAGCGGAGGCGTTTCAGATCCCGCTTGGCTCTCCCATCTTGTTATTTAAAGAGACTTTTCTGGATGAAACTCAGACGGTTCCGATTGCCTTTTCTCTCAATTATTTCAACCGCGAAGTGCTCAGCTTCAACCTGTTGACCAGGCGTGGATGATCAGCGGAGAAACCCGGAATGTTTGATTTTGAATACTACCGACCTGAAAGTATAGATGAACTGTGCGAAGTTTTCAACCGAACAAAGGGCAGCCTGGTAGCAGGGGGGACCGATGTCTTGCCGAGTCTTCGTCGAGGCCAGTTTTCATCAGCCAGTTTGATAGATATCAGCCGTCTTAAAGAACTGCGATTTATTCGCGAATCTGGCGGCAAAATCGAGATCGGCGCTCTGACCACCCATGCTGACCTGGTGACCTCGCCGCTCTTACAGCAGACCGCCCCAAGCCTGGTGCAGGCCGCTGCTACGATCGGATGTCCTCAGACTCGCCAACGCGGCACGCTTGGGGGCAACCTTGCCAACGCTTCTCCCGCCGCGGATTCAGCTCCCCCGCTGCTGACCCTGGCTGCCGAACTCCACCTTGCTGGCGCTGGAATGGCGCGCAGCATGTCTCTCAGCGACTTTTTTATGGGACCTGGCGAGACCTGCCTGAAAGCAGGGGAATACATTCGCAGTGTGACGTTTGACCGTCCGTTCGGGCGCTGGGGAGCGGCTTTTGAAAAGTTGGGCAAGCGAAACGGTATGGCGATCGCAATCGCCAGCGCTGCCGCCTATTTAGAGATTGGGGATGATGGACGACTGCAGAATGCTCGTCTGGCGTTGGGATCAGTAGCACCCACCCCGGTTCTCAGTCCGCACGCAAAAGCCTGTTTGGAAGCCAAATCTCCAAGTCCAGAGTTGTTCCAGCAGGCTGGCCAGGCTGCTCTAGAAGATATTTATCCAATCAGCGATGTGCGCGCTTCGGCTGAATACCGGCAGCATATCGTCCCCGTGCTGATCCGCCGCACGCTGGAGAAGGCGTTCAAGCAGGCAGAAAGCAGGTTGGAATGAAAACGATTCAAGTACAGCTTGATGTAAATGGCAGATCTTACCATCTTTCGACGATTGCTGCCCGTACTCTGCTGGATGTGTTGCGTGAGGATCTTGGCTTGACGGGCGCCAAAGATGCTTGCGGCGGTGAAGGAGAATGCGGCGCCTGTACGGTTCTCATGGATGGCGCTCCGGTCAATTCCTGCATGGTATTGATTGGTCAGGCAGATGGGCACCAGATTGAGACGATCGAGGGTTTATCCCAAAACGGGCAGCCGCACCCTATTCAAAAAGCCTTTGTCGAAGCAGGGGCCGTGCAGTGCGGTTACTGTACTCCTGGGGCAGTGATTGCCTCCAAGGCGCTACTCGACCGGGTTCCGCGCCCTGACGATGACCAGATCCGCGAAGCCCTGGCAGGCAATCTATGCCGCTGTACCGGCTATTCGAAAATCCTTGCCGCAGTCCATATCGCTGCTGAGGAAATCCATCATGACCGCTGAACTCCAGATCATTGGTAAATCTGCGCCTCGCAAAGATAGTTGGGCCAAGGTCACAGGCACAGCGCAATACACAGCCGACATTCCCCTGAAGGGCTTGTGTTATGGCACCCTGGTTAGATCCCCGCATCACCATGCCCGCATCCGCTGGATCGATACTTCTGAAGCTCGCTCGTTACCCGGAGTGGAGGCTGTGTTAACTTCTCAAGATGTGCCCGGCAGCAAAACTTTTGGCCCCTTTGTGCAGGACCAACCGGTCCTGGCGATCGATGAAGTCCATCACCAGGGTGAACCCGTTGTCCTGGTGGTGGCGAAGAGCAAGGCCGCAGCCCGCCAGGCCGCGGAATGCGTCCAGGTTGAATATGAACCTTTGCCGGCAGTCTTCGATCCTGTGGAGGCCCTTCAGCCCGGCCAACCGCGGGTCCATCCGGAGGGAAACCTACTCTCCAGCTACGAAGTATCTTTCAATGATGTGTTCGCCGGATTCGCCCAGGCAGATGTAATCGTTGAGGAAGAATTCTCCGTCCAGCGGATTTCCCCCGCATACATGGAACCGGAAAACTCGCTGGCCCGTTGGAATTTGGACGACAGCCTCACGGTCTGGGTGAGCTCGCAAAAACCATTCGAAGACCGGAAGGCCATAGCCGAAGTATTGGGCCTGCCTCTGGAGAAGATTCAGGTAATTGGCGCTGTAATCGGGGGCGCTTTTGGCGGAAGAGAGGATTCGAGCATAGCCATCCTGACCGCACTGGCAGCATGGGCCATCCGGGGATCTGTTCAGATCGCCAATACCCGTCAAGAATCTTTTGTAGCCCACCCGAAGCGGCACCCGGCCCGGCTTCACTTAAAAGTAGGAGCCAGGCAAGATGGCACCCTGCTTGCTTTGCAGGTAATCGTGCATATGAACACGGGCGCCTTTGCTTCTTATGGGCCGGCTGTAGGCCAACTGCTGACTGAGGTAATGCCTGGTCCTTACCGTATCCCAAACACATATATTCAAACGAACGTCGTTTACACGCACAGTCCTTATGCAGGCGCTATGCGCGGCTTTGGCAGTCCACAGGCTCATTTTGCGATGGAAAGCTGCATGGATCTGCTGGCCGAACGGCTGGGGATGGATCCCTTAGAACTGCGCCGGAAGAACATTCTAAAGCCCGGAGATCAGGTTTCAACTCGCGTGGGGGTGGATGAAGGCGCACGCAGCCTGGTCCATTATCTGGACGCCATGCAGGAGGCTCGTGAACGCTTCCGTAAAATTCCACCAAGCGCTGGGAAGGTCAACGGTGTTGGGCTTGCTCTGGCAATCCAGACAATGGGATTGGGAGCGAAAGTGCCAGACGATTCGAGCCACCGCCTGGAATGGCTCCCCGATGGGCAGATTTTGATCCATCTAGGTGCGCCGGACCTCGGCCAGGGTCTGGCGACCGTCTCCGAGCAATTCGTGGCCGAGGCTCTTGGCCTGCCATTTGAAGCTTTAGTGACGGCTCCGATTGATACGAATACTTCTCCCGATGGAGGCGTGACCTGTGCATCTCGGATGACCTATCTGGTTGGGAACGCGATGCTGCTAGCTGCGGAACGGCTTAAGAGGGGCTTGCTTGAAAAAGCTGCCAGCATGCTGAAGCTACCCGAAGGACAGTTAGCCTACGACCGCGGCGCGGTGATTCTTCCGGATGGGAAACGAGTCCCCGCCAGTGAATTTGCAAGCCGGGCTGCGGATGAGGGAGATCCGATCTGCGCCGAAGCAATGGCTACCTTCCCTTATCCAGAGGAAACGACCCCCCAACATCTACCCATCGGGATGCCTCATGTGAAATTTGGATTTGCAGGGCAGATCGTGCGCGTAGAGGTGGACCCGGAGCTGGGGACAGTAGAAGTAAAAGATGTCCTGTCTCTCCACGATGTCGGCAGAGTGATCAATCGAGCGGCTTTGGAAGGACAGATCGAAGGCGGGGTGGCCATGGGGATCGGGTATGCCCTATACGAGGATGTCGCCATGAAATCGAACCAGCGTTGGGTAGACAGTTTTACAGAGTACCTGCTTCCGACAGCGCGCGACATGCCAGATCATATTGAGATCCAGGTACTGGAAATTCCCGAGGAGAGCGGTCCATATGGTGCCAAAGGCGTGGCGGAAATCAGCCTGGTCCCCACAGCGCCCGCGATTGCCAACGCGGTTTATGATGCGGTCAAAATACGGGTGAAAGACTTGCCTATTACAGCAGAAAAACTGATCCGGATGTTGCGGTAATTTGAATATGAGTCAGGGATGAACATTTATCTGTCCTGGTTTTGAACCTATTGACTTTCCTGGGGAACCTTTCTATAATGAAAAAGTTCCTATAATGCCAAACGTAATATGTATGATGAATGATGATTAAAAGCATCGATTCCACACACTTGCACCTGCAGGTTCGGAAACTACTTCTCCAAGAGATCATCCAGGGTGAATTTGCAGAATTAGAAATGCTTCCCACCGAAATGGAGTTGTGTAAGCGTTTAGGAGTCAGTCGTACAACTTTACGTCATGCAGTCACAGCTCTCGAGCAGGAGGGATATTTACGGCGCCGGCAGGGTAAGGGCACGATCATTGATCGCAATGTGTGTGCGATGACTGCTCGTTTTGATCTCAATGCCGAGTTTTCGAACTTACTTAGAGAACTTGGATATACTCCCACCGTACAGTTTTTAGGCTCTAGAGAGGAACCAGCTGATCCGGAACGTGCCCGTCTTTTGAATGTACAGGAAAATATGCCCTTGCTCACGGTTAACAAGCTC
>Ga0315542_1002287_pt1 | contig 11715 bp, 8 predicted proteins | sample SalMarSW160120MG_FD_202541 | JGI IMG/M metagenome (GOLD analysis project Ga0315542, IMG submission 202541) | Salt marsh sediment microbial communities from the Plum Island Ecosystem LTER, Massachusetts, United States - Salt Marsh Sediment SW1601-20 ... | reverse complement strand
GCGGGATGCTCTACCAACTGAGCTACTGAATCAATTTTATTATTAAAGAACACAGAACTCTCCCGCAAGGCGGGATGCTCTACCAACTGAGCTACTGAATCAATTTTATTATTAAAGAACACAGAACTCTCCCGCAAGGCGGGATGCTCTACCAACTGAGCTACTGAATCAATTTTATTATTAAAGAACACAGAACCCTCCCGCAAGGCGGGATGCTCTACCAACTGAGCTACTGAATCAATTTTATTATTAAAGAACACAGAACTCTCCCGCAAGGCGGGATGCTCTACCAACTGAGCTACTGAATCCTGACATTAATTTTTGCGAGTGCAAAGGTATTCTTTTTTTAAAAGAATGCAAAGATTAATACCTTTTTTAGTGTCAAATTCATTTTAATTTCATGAAAGAAATATTTCTCTTTTCTGTAATGAAAAGTAGAGTTATACGTCTTCTGATAAAGCTCTTTTGTTTAACCTTAATTTAAGATGTCATGAAAAGAATGTTTACTTTACTGGCTTGCATTGCAATTGCAATAACTGGTTACGGACAAAAATCGGTTGACGCACTTTTTAAGAAGTATGCCAACAGCGATGATTTTGTTACAATATCAATAAATGGGGATTTACTGAAATTTATTGATAATATGGATGATGATGGTAATAACAATAAAGATCATCATTGTTTTCCGCTTAATGTCTCAGAGATCAGGATACTTGCCCAGCAAGATACCGAGAAAAAAGTCGAAAACTTTTATGATATGGTCATCCGTGACATTGATCGTTCAGATTATGAGGAGTTTATGAGGGTTAACGGAAATGAGCATAAGATGATTATGCTTGTCAGGACTGAAGGCAGGAAAATCAAGGAATTCCTTCTGGTGGCAGGAGGGAAGGATAATGCTGTGATCCAGATCAAGGGTGACCTTACAATTAAAGATGCAAAAAAAATATCAGCTGATTTTGAGGAGAATTGCCACATGAATCTTATTTCAAAAAAGAATTAAGCTCTAATGTTCTTATCTTTGTCCTGAACCAGCAACCATAATTTTTTTAGATGACCCGGGAAGCATTTAATGATATAATTCACGAGCAATACCGCAGACTTTATTTCATAGCTTTCCGGATCCTCAGTAACAGCCAGGAGGCAGAAGATGTTGTTCAGGATGTCTTTATGAAAATGTGGATGATGAAGGAGAAACTTGACAAATACAACGATATTGGTGCGCTGGCCGTGACTATTACCCGAAACAACAGCATTGATATGCTCAGGAGATGGAAACATATTGATGATAACAATTATAACCCTGAAATTTTAAGTCAGGAACTTACCTTGTCTCCTCATGATCTGCTGGTAAATACTGAAAGCGCAGATATATTGAATAAGATAATAGAAGGTTTGCCGGCAAATTTCAGAGAAATCATCCGGTTGCGGGAAGTTGACTGCTTATCGTACGAAGAAATTGCCGGCAAGACAAACATAAATATTAATAACCTGCGGGTTATACTGTCAAGGGCAAGAAAGATTATAAAAGAGAAATATTTAAATTATTCTTATGAAAGAGGAAAAACTTAAGGAGCTCCTGGCGAAGTATTATAACGGAGACTCCTCACTGGAAGAAGAAATGATGCTGAAGGAGTACTTTGAAGGGGATATTATTCTCCCGGGTTATGAAACTGAAATGGAGATCTTTCGCCATTTCAGAGGATCCGGAACCATGTCTGCTCCCCCAGATGATCTTGAAATGAGAATAAGGGAATCAATTGATGACCTTGAAAAAACGCGTGGGAAAAACTTCACAATCAGATGGTATTTTGCCATGTCAGGGATTGCAGCAGTTTTATTGATAACCATTGGGTTTTACTTCTTTTTTAAACATAATGCCGGGCCCAGGGATACTTTCTCGGATCCTGTTATAGCTTATGCTGAAACGATGAAAGTCCTTAATGATATTTCAATAAAGCTGAACAGAGGTACTCAGGCACTGAAGCCTATAGGCAAGATTGAAAGTGCTGCAAGGCTAAGTATCGAGTCGATCGACAGATCAGCAACGCTCCTTACGAACAGTATAAAACCAATTGAAAGCATTAGCAGGTTGTCTGATCCCTCTAATAAATTAAATAAATGAAGTATAATAATTTACGATATGAAAAAATCATTACTTGTTATCACAGCATTTCTTTTAGCATCAATTTTATATGCTCAATCTAATCCTATTGATGAGTTATTTAATAAGTACTCAGATGTAAAAGGATTTACCTCTGTTTATATATCGGGTAAAATGCTGAATATGCTTGGAGGACTGGAAGCAAAGGATAATCCTGATAACCTGATGTTAAGGATAAGTTCCGTCAGGATACTCACTGAAAATGATTCTATTTCTGACCTTAAAGTGAATTTTTACAATGAGTTGAGCAAAAAGCTTGATTTTTCAGTCTACGAAGAATTAATGGTTGTGAAAGATGCCAATGAAATTACTAAGTTTCTTACCCGCCAGAAAGGGAACACTATTTCTGAGTTACTCGTTATTACGGGAGGTAAAACCAGTAATACCCTGATCTCAATCCGTGGAGACATCAATTTAAAGGACCTCTCAAATCTTTCCAAAACGGTTGGTATTGACGAACTTGAACAGCTGGATAACATTGACAAACAGAAACCCGGAAAATAATTCAGGCTATAAATTATCCGGATTATGCAACCTTTGGCATTCAGATTTTGTCAGATTAATAATAGAATTATGTAGTTTATTTTTATTTCTGTGAGATTCAATTTTCACTATATTTGTTTTATTATTAATATGAACTAATCTAAAACATTATGTCTAAGCTGTTTATAAAACGTTTTATGACACTGATGATTGTAGTTTTTATCTATTCATCAGTAGGATTTTCCCAGTTGTTTAATACCGATTTTTTACGAACCGTCCCGGATGATGCTGTTAAATTGCTTCAACCGTATATTACTCCATGGATCAATGCTTTCGGAGCCGGGTTGAACGGCAGCTGGTACAACAGTGCCAAACCTCACAAGCTTGGCGGATTTGATATTACACTTGGCTTAAATGTCGGTATAGTTCCTTCATCAGACAATAGTTTTGAATTATCTTCCCTTGGACTGTCTTCTTCACTGACCGGGACAGGAACTACTCCAACGATTGCGGGACCAAAAGATGGCGGGCAAACAATGACTTATTCTCAGAACGGGGTAGTACTGGCTACTTTTAACACTCCTCCCGGAACCAACTGGAAGTATATCCCGGCACCAACAGTAAATATTGGTGTAGGCCTTCCACTGGGTACTGAATTGAAGGTGAGGTTCATTCCAAAATTGAAAATTAAAGACGGTGATATTGGTCTTTGGGGCGTAGGTCTGATGCATAGTATTATGCAGTATATCCCGGGTAATAAATTGCTGCCTCTTGATGTATCTGTGTTCGCCGGTTATACAAAGCTCAACGGGAGTGCTGCTCTGGATCTGCCTCCGGATCCTTCTTTTGTTCAGAATTATTCTGACATAAATCCATTAACAGATTTTGACAATCAGCGTATTTCTGCAACTATTGGTGCTTTGAATATCAGCGCTATAGCTTCTGTTAAGCTTCCGGTGATTTCATTTTACGGAGGACTCGGTTACAGCAAAACAAGAACAGTGGTTGAGCTTAAAGGTAATTTCCCTACGCCACAGTTGATGCCTTCAGGAGTTGGAGCACCATACGTGGAATATAACGACGATGGAGTGAAAACAGGAGCTGATTTCCCGAACATTGATATTAAAAATTTCTCGGGAGTCAGGGCTAATATAGGTTTCAGGGTAAAGCTTGCTGTAGTTACGATACATGCCGACTATACAAGGGCTCATTATAATGTAATATCAACCGGACTAGGGATCTCCTTCAGATAAAATAAAATTAATTTCAGCTTTTATCCCCGGGATCCCATAAGACCCGGGGATATTTTTTAAATTCAATATGACTTTTTTTAAGTAAAGAATATTTGTTTACTTGCAAATTCTACAATCAATTATTGCAGCTTGATATCTCAGAAGATACAAACGGATTATAGGGCTTTGTTACGAGCCGCAAGGAATACAGTTTCTCCTTCAGATATTGCTAAAATCAGGAGGGCTCTGGATCTTGCAATCGAGGCATGCGGGGATAAAGTAATTCTTACCGGGGAACCGGAGATAAGTCATGCTTTATCAGTAGCCAGGATAGTGGCAGGAGAGATGGGACTTGACCTTACTTCTATAATTACCGCACTCCTTCACGATTCTTATAACAATCTGGACATCAGTCAGCGAGATCTTGAAAGGGAATTCGGGCCAAAGGTTGTTGAAATTCTTTTAGGATTCTCCAGGGTTACTAGTTTAAACTCAATGCAGTCGTCCTACCAGGCAGAGAATTTCCGTAAACTTTTGCTGAGTCTTGCAGATGACGTGCGTGTAATCCTGATTAAGCTGGTAGAACGTCTTGAATACATGCGCAACCTCGATAATGCACCTGAACAGGAAAAAATGCCGCTGGCTTCCGAGACATATTTTCTTTATGCTCCTTTAGCCCACAGATTAGGTTTTTATAATATCAAGACGGAACTGGAGGACCTGGCTGTTAAATATCTTGAGCCGGAGCAATACATTTTTGTCGAGAATCGCCTGAAGCAAACCACTGCATCAAGAAACAGGCTGATAAGGGAATTCTCACTTCCCCTTCAGGAAAAGCTTCATAAGCAAGGCTTTAGGTTTACCATCAAAAGTCGCACAAAATCAATTCATTCCATAATGCTGAAAATGAAAAAGCAGGGAGTTGAATTTGAGGAGGTATATGATCTGTTTGCTGTCCGTATCATAATCAACAGTCAGGGCGGCGCGGATGAAAAATCTGATTGCTGGAGAGCATATTCAGTTGTAACAGATCTCTATCAGCCTAATCCCAGTAGATTACGCGACTGGATCTCAGTTCCGAAATCTAATGGCTATGAATCTCTGCATACAACGGTTGTAGGACCAAGGGGGAAATGGGTGGAGGTGCAGATAAGATCCGTAAGAATGGATGAGATAGCTGAAAAAGGTCTTGCTGCTCACTTCAAATATAAAGGCATTAAAGGTGAAGGAGGACTGGATATCTGGCTCACAAAAATGCGTGAGATCCTCGAGTCGTCAGAAAAAGAGGACAGGTCATTTCTTGATAAGGTCAGATCCGGGTTATATACCGATGAGGTATTTGTTTTTACACCTAAAGGCGACCTGCGGCAGCTTCCTGCCGGAGCTACCCTTCTTGATTTTGCATTTGACATTCATACTGCCGTCGGGGCATCATGTGTCGGTGGCAAAGTCAACGGGAAGAATGTAACTATCAGGTATGTGCTTCAGAACGGCGATCATGTCGATATTATACGATCCAAGAACCAGAAGCCTAAGCAGGACTGGCTTTCATTCGTAATAACCAGCAAGGCTAAAACCAAGATCAGGCAGGTTTTAAACGAAGAAAAGGTAAAGGCGGCTGCAGAAGGAAAGGAAATACTAATGCGCCGGCTTAAGAACTGGAAAATACCCTATGGCGATTCGGTGATCCAGAAACTGATTAATCATTATGGCTTCAAAACAGCACAGGATCTTTATTTCCAGGTTACCACAGGTAAAATAGAATTACTGGAAATCAAAGAGGTACTGCAAAAGGAAGATTCATCTGAATCAGTAAATCAGGTTCCTGTTATTCCTGAAAAAGAAGTAAAAGAGCTGCAGGAAGCACAATATGCTGAATTTCTGGCCATTGAAGACAAAGTTGAGGGGCTCGATTACAAGTTGGCTAAATGCTGTAACCCTGTTCCCGGAGATTCAATTTTCGGTTTTGTGACCATATCCGAAGGAATAAAGATACATCGCACCAGTTGTCCCAATGCCCGTAATATGATGTCAAGGTATCCATATCGTGTTGTTTCGGCACGATGGACCAAATCGAAGACAGGCACAACATTTATTGCATCAATAAAAATCTCCGGCATTGAAGACCTGGGAATGGTAAATCGTATTGCAGATATAATCTCATTCCATAAGGTCATAATCCGTAGTTTCAATTATAAAATGGATGACGGAATGTTTGAAGGAATGCTTCATATAATGGTTCCTAATAATGATGTCCTTCACAGCATTATGAGAAAAATACAAATGATAAAAGGAATACTGAAAGTCACTCGTATTGATGAAGGTTAACCCTGTTTGCTGGTTCGGATTTGACATCCGGATCTGAGGACTAGACATCCCCCCGACCCTCCCGCTACGCTGAAGCTATGCGGGACAAGCTCTTCAAAGGGGGAGTTTTTGCCATGTGCCTTCTTTAATACCTCTTGTCAGGCCTGACGGGCAGTTTTGCAAGTTTTTCAACTTCAATTGAAGGGTATCCGAACTCTTCAACAACTTTTCCGAGGATAAGGTATGTTCCGCTTCCCTTGAAAGGGTAAGCTTTAAGTGACTGAGGGAAATGTGTGGTATCGAAGAAGTTTCCCTCAGCATCAATGAAACAGCCGAAATTCATCCATTCTTTTTTTATTGTTTTTATGTATTTAATAGTTACCAGGTGACCGACTATCCGGATTTTCTTTCCTTTATATTTTAGAAGATCGGTCGCTTTTACTTCTCCGCGGAATTGTGTCTCCAGCATATCAAACCAGGTCATTGACACCGGAAAGCCTAAAAGTTCTATCTCATCATAAGCATCATCGAGATTATCCTGTTCAAGTTCAGGCAGTGAAAAGTTTCTGACAGGGGAGGAGAATAATGGCTTCATTTGCTCAGGTTTGCTCTTATTCATTATCATATGAGCTTCCCATAATAGCACGCTCTTTGACTTTCCGGTGAATCTGAATGCACCTGCCCTGACGAGCAGGATCACCTGTTCAAGACCAGGATTCAGCCTGGTCACAAAGTCATTCATATCTGTAAAAGGACCTTCAGCATTGCGGTTCTCCTCAATTGCTACCGACAGCTTATTCTCCAGGCTCATGACATGAATAAAACCCAGATATATTTCTTTGCCGTAAATGGTTGTCTTATAATTACTTTTATTTATACATGGCAGCTGAATGACTGCTCCGTATCGTTTTGCTTCGTGCACATATACCCATGTCCTGTAGAACCCCCCGAAATTATTTATCACAGCTACCATGAATTCAAGCGGGAAATGTGCTTTAAGGTACAGGCTCTGGAAGCTCTCAACGGCATACGAAGCTGAATGGGCTTTTGAAAACGAATAGCCGGCAAAAGACTCGATCTGTCGCCATACCTCCTGTGTCAGCTCATCACTGTACCCTTTTTCGTGGCAGTTTGAAAAGAACTTATCGACTATTCTGCGCATCTCCTGTTTCGAACGGTACTTTCCGCTCATCGCCCGACGCAGTGTATCGGCATCTGCCATGTCGAGCCCGGCAAAATGATGACATACTTTCAGCACATCTTCCTGGTAGACCATGACTCCGAAAGTCTCCTCAAGCTGCTCTTTCATTACAGGATGCAGGTATGAGAATTTATCGCGGTTATGGAACCTGTAAATATATTCACGCATCATACCTGAGCGGGCGACACCCGGCCTTATTATTGAACTTGCCGCAACAAGTGTGGTATAATCATCACATTGCAGCTTCTGCAGGAGTCCCCGCATCGACGGACTTTCAACATAAAAGCATCCTTTGGTCTCGCCGTTTTTCAGGTATTCCTTAATTTTCTGATCGTTCTTGAATTTCTGGATAGCGTGTACATCCACATCTATTGACCGGTTCCTGAGGATTATTTCTGCGCTTTCACGTATATGACCTATTCCGCGCTGGCTTAGTATGTCGAGTTTCTCGAAGCCGATCTCTTCGGCAGTATACATATCCCATTGTGTGGTGGGAAATCCTTTCGGAGGCATGTCGAGAGCAGTATATGCCGATACCGGCTCTTCCGATATGAGAATACCACCTGCATGAATGCTTCTCATATTCGGGAAATCGGCTATCCTGACACCCGTTTTGAAAATGATATCACTTATGTCATTCCTGTTTGTCGCGGACGAAGGGTTATCGATGAGTGCATCAATCTCTTCTTTCGGTAACCCGTGTACTTTACCCAGCTCCCTGACGATTGATTTTCCCCTGAAAGTGCTTATCGTGCCAAGCAGTGCTGTATGGTGGTATCCATACCTCCTGAATATATAATCGATAACCTCATCTCTCTCTTTCCATGAATAGTCGATGTCGAAATCGGGCGGACTGCTTCGTTTCGGGTTTATAAACCTCTCAAAGTAAAGGTTTAGATCAATAGGGTCAACATTAGTGATTTTCAGGCAGTAAGCAACAATGGAATTGGCTCCGCTTCCTCGGCCTACATGATAAAAGCCCCTCGCCATTGAATATCTCACTATATCCCATGTGATAAGAAAATATGCTGAAAAGCCCAGTTTGTCGATTATCTCAAGTTCGTGCTGAATTCTTTTCCTGGCTTCATTGTTATTTTTTCCGTACCTGTATATCATGCCGTCCCATGCCAGTTTGTCGAGCAGCAGCTTGTCGTCATACCTGCTTGCTGAAAAGATTTTTTTATTCTTCTGGCTTTCAAAATCGAAATCCAGACTGCAATCTATTATCAGCTTACGGGTATTTTCTGCTATTGCCGGATATACCGAAAAGATGCTGGCCAGTTCATCCACTGAATGAAACAGCTCATTATCATCTGCATACTGCGACGGCTTGAGGTGACTGAGCAGGATGTTATTATCGACGGCCCTAAGGCTTTTATGAATGAAGATATCGTCTTTATCAGCAAATGTTACAGGCTGAAGGATAACCATCCTGTTCCTTTCGGCTGAAGGTAATGTGAGCAGCCTGTTTATTTCCCCGGCTCTTATCCCGATACGCTCATTATCAAACATTTTCCTGTCAGGAGCTTTCGCCATTGAATAGATGATATATGCCTCTGAAAATGGCGGAGCCGGAAATGGAAAATGAGTCTTTTCGAAGTTATGTTCTGAGAGGAATTCGTTCAGCTCTCTTAAGCCTTTATTGTTACGTGCTATTCCTATGTATTGCAGTTCATTACTGTTTCGGAATTCAATGCCGGCAACAGGGTTTATGTTGTTTTTGGAACATTCTCCATAGAACTCAGGTATTGCCGTTGAGTTATTTATATCGGTCAGGACAATAGTCTCAGCTCCGGCTTCTTTTGCTTTCAGCACCAGCTGTTCCACCGGCATTGTTCCGTACCGGAGACTGTAATATGAGTGACAATTGAGATACATGTTCTTCGTTCCGCGTTTAATGGCTCAAAGGCGTAGTTTCCCTTACTTTGCTGGTGCGGATTTGCAATCCGCACCATGAGTCTGGCACGGATTGCAAATCCGCGTCAGCGAAGGTTAGCGAAGGAAATCCGCGCCAGCGAAGGCTCACCGACGTAACGCCCTTATGCCCTTATGCCCTTATGCCCTTGTACCTTTGTACCCTTCTACCCTTGTACCTTTGTACCCTTCTTAATGTCCAAACCCATACATGAAATACCCCTTCAGTCGCTCCTCCATCATTTCCTGCTCTTTTAATGCATTTTCGAGCTGTTTAATGGCTTTTTCCTCTCTTTCGCTTATGGTCATTACCCCTGCAGCTCTTCGTACCGCATTTCGCCCGAAACGCTTTCTGAGCCTGTCCATTGCCATATAAAGGCTCACTTTTTCAGGAGTATCGTCAAACATATCGAGCTGCTGGACTCCCCGAACCATGTGACTGAATCTTACACCAATGAGCCTGATCAGCATTCGCCGCTGGTAGAGCCTGGCAAAAAGTTCTTTGGTGATATCTGTAAGCATATGATCGAATGATGTATATGGTATCCGTTTCTGCAGGGTATGGGTATCAAAATTTGAGTATCTTATTTTTACTGTTACACAGGAGGTAAGTTTCTCCTGTTTTCTAAGTTCATAGGTTATCTTTTCGACCATGCTCACCAGCAGCTGGTTGAGTCTAACCATATCTGTGGTGTCCTTTTCGAAGGTGTGTTCGGTGCTTATGGATTTCTGTTCCGAATAGCTGATTATGGGTGTGGAATCTATGCCATTGGCACGTTTCCAGATTTCGATACCGTTTTTTCCCATAAGTTTTTCCAGCATCTCTGCAGGGATATTCCTTAAAGTGTATATGGTCACTATACCCATAGACCGAAGCACGTGATAAGTCTTTTGTCCGATCATTGGTATCTTGCTTATTGACAGCGGATCGAGAAAGGGGAGGACTATCTCTTTTTTTACTTCAATTTCTCCGTTTGGTTTTGCTTCGCCTGCTGCGATCTTGGATACTGTCTTGTTTACTGAGAGTCCGATCGAAACAGGCAGACCTGTCTCTTTTATTATATATTGGCGCAATTCGTGCGACCACCTGTAACATCCGTAGAACCGGTCCATACCGGATATATCGACATAATGCTCATCAATTGACGCTTTTTCATAAAGCGGAGACTTTTCGGCAATTATATCAGTTACCATATTTGAATAATTACTATACAGTTCCATGTCGCCTCGTATTATTATGGCATCGGGACACATGTTCCTTGCCATTTTCATTGGCATTGCTGAACTTACACCGTATTTTCTGGCCTCATAACTGCAACTCGATACCACGCCACGGTCCGACATGCCGCCGATTATTACCGGCTTGCCGAGAAGCCTGCTGTTCTTTAACCTTTCAACCGATACGAAAAAGGAATCAAGGTCGAGATGAAGAATGGATCTGTCGATGTTACCTGCGAGAAACATTATAACCATTATTAAATAGTTAATTGTCAGTTTGGTGGATAGTAGTTTAAGATTGCCACGCCCTTCTTCGTCGGGCTCGCAATGACAGTGTAAGTAATATTAATTCTGTTTGATATCTGAACTGAATTAAATACAGTCCACAGTCATTGCGAGGAGCCCCGCCATGCGGGGTAAACTCTGCGACGAAGCAATCTTAACCTCCTTAGTCCGGATTATTCAAAAAAATATCTCATTTTTCTTGTTTATATAACAATTAAGTCATACTTTTGATTAAAAATTAATCAACTTTATGATTACAATATAATCAATTATTATTATGTACTTCACATCCAACATAAAATTTTTACGAAAAAGAAGGGGCAGAACACAGGACGATGTTGCCGTTGCCCTTAACCTTAAGCGCTCAACGCTCAGCGGTTATGAGAATGGTGTGGCTCAGCCCGGAATAGAGATACTGGTAGCATTTTCGCGATACTACAATATGTCTATCGATACCATGCTCAAAATCGATCTGACTCATTTGTCGGAAAGCCAGCTTGGAGAACTCGAAAGGGGATATGATGCCTATATAAAAGGAAGTAATCTACGGGTGCTTGCCACAACTGTTAATTCAGATAACCTCGAAAATATTGAGCTGGTGCCTGAAAAGGCAAAAGCCGGCTATACAACCGGATATGCCGATCCTGAATATATTGGGGAATTGCCCAGGTTCAGGCTTCCCTTCCTCTCCGAAAAACGGAAATACAGGACGTTTCAGCTAAAAGGCGATTCCATGCTGCCAATCCCGGACGGATCGTGGGTAACCGGCGAATTTGTGCAGGACTGGCGTGAAATAATCAGCGGTAAAGCCTACGTGATTTTTACTATAAATGATGGAATTGTCTTCAAGGTAGTTGAAAATAACCTGAAAACAAAAGGTAAACTGGTGCTGTACTCTCTGAACGCTATAT
>Ga0315542_1002286_pt1 | contig 11715 bp, 9 predicted proteins | sample SalMarSW160120MG_FD_202541 | JGI IMG/M metagenome (GOLD analysis project Ga0315542, IMG submission 202541) | Salt marsh sediment microbial communities from the Plum Island Ecosystem LTER, Massachusetts, United States - Salt Marsh Sediment SW1601-20 ... | reverse complement strand
CAACGCAAAAAGAAAATTTTAGCTTTTAGAGAAATTGTCAAGAATTATCCTACGTCTGGAAATTAGATCAAAGCTTAATGAGAAGAGTTAAAGTAAAAATTTTTAACTTTCAAACTTCACTTAATTTTTATAGTAAAATTCCTTTTCTAGAGATTAAGGTTTTTTAAAAAAACATACAACAAATTGAATTGCTATGGTTATCCCGTTACCAGGAACCCCCATTATTATTGACATAGGATCGGCTTATTGCAAGGTTGGATTCGCTGGAGAGCCCACCCCAAGATTTGTATTTCCCACTATCACGGGTACTGAAAAATACAAGGCCGTTATGGTTGATGTGGGTGCAAGAAACATATATGTGGGCAACGATGCAATGAAAATGCGTGGAGTTTTAAAAGTAAAACATCCCATTGAAAGAGGAGCGATTTTAGATTGGAATGACTTTTATGAAATACTAAACTATATTTTTTACTCGTTATTAAGGGTAGAAAATCTTTCTGATTATCCCGTATTTTATACTGAGTATCCTTTCGTTCCCAGAGAGACAAAAGAGTATATTGCACGTGTTCTTTATGAAACTCATAGAGTAAAAAGTTTAATTATGGTTCCTACTCCAATACTTTCTATGTTTAGTGTGGGATTGACTACTGGTTTAGTTATTGAAAGTGGTGACGGGATGACATGGATTTGTCCAATTGTAAACGGTCAAATAATTGACCAAGCAGTCCAGAAGTTAACGTTAGCCGGCACAGATGTTAACCAGTATCTAAAAAATTTACTCATGCGAGAAGGGATATCAATTGAGTCTTCTGCTGTAGATGAAATAATTAGAGATATCAAGGAAAAGAACTGTTATTTTGTTCTTGATCCCTCAAAAGATCATGATATGAGCGATAGTTTTAAACTTTCAATGCCAGATGGATCTACGATACAAATTCCTCACTATATTTTCTCTGAAGCCCCAGAAGTTATGTTTCAGCCACAATTATTAGGGTACCCTATAAATAGCGTTCCTCAAGCAATAATTGCAAGCTTACAAGGAATTGATAACCATTATTGGTCAGATTTATTAACACATGTTATTATATCAGGTGGTAATCTCTCTTATTCTGGTTTTGATGAACGATTAACCTTAGAATTGAATAAACTCCTTCCAGAATTAGGTAAAATCCCAAAACCAAAAGTCACAAATAATGAAGAATCTATTTCCTCAAAGATGAAACCAGTAAAAGGAAGCAAAAAAACAAGAGATACTTGCCCCCAATGTGGTGAAATGGTTGATTTATCAGATGGTAAGGAATTTTGTCCTTCATGTGGAGGAAGACTATCCTTACCAGAGCTTTCCATAGAATTTGGAGAAAATCCTGCTGAATCTATAATGGTAGATGGGAAATTAATTTGTCCTTCTTGTAAGAAAGAGGTAACAGATACATCGTCAATTTTCTGTCCATATTGTGGTTCAAGCTTAGAATCATTTGAAGCACCGGAAGTTCAAAAACAAGAAATCAAAAAAATAGCTCCAGCTAAGGAATTTTCGGGTTATTATAAATCTACAGAAGGATTAATCAAGTATTATATCCCAGATAATCTTCAATTTGCAATTTTTAGTGGAGCAGCAATACTTGGCAGCCTCCCATCATTCTTAAGACTGTTTGTAACCCATGAAGAGTTTTTGTCAAATAGTGACCATCTCTATAAAGATATTAGCGAAATTTTCTAACCTTTATTTAAATGTGAGATTTCATCTCCCAAGAAAATCGATATTTTGGAACAAAATTCTTTACATACCGATAATTTTTAATTTCAAGTTGAATTTAAAAAAGTAATTTTATATATTGAGGTTTTTGAGTAATTGAAAATAAAACTTAGACTCTTCACGATAATCCTTCTAACATTTACATCTTTAATTATTATCACTCCCTTAGTAGCTGCTAAGACGAGAAATTCGTACATGATTGATTTCATTTATGCCAATCAAGGAGTAATAGAAGATAGTGAAGATTTTCTTGGAGAAACCTATCAAGAAAATGCCCAAGCTTTACAAATACTCAACCATTACGATGCTCTTAAAATTGAGGGTGTTTTGGGTGTTGAAAACCAAGTTGATAAAGTAGAGTTAAGTAATTATTTGGAAGATAATTTAAATGATATGCTTGACTCAAATACATTGCTTTTATATGATCTCTATTATATATTACAAGCTTTCGACCTGATTGGCTATTCTATTGATTCTGCTTTAAATGTTACGATTCAAAAATATCTTAATTCAAGTTCCCATGTTGATGGAGGGTTCTCACCCATTAATTCAAGCAATTCAAGAGATCTCACATCCACCTTTTATGCGTATCAAATTTATGATCTTCTAGGGATTGAATTTCCTAATAAAGCTATTCACGAGAATTGGATATTAAGCTGTTTTAAAATTGATGGAGGGTATGCTGGAAATTCGACATTGACCTCTACATTGTTAACCACATATTATGCGGTAGTTTTAATCAATGAACTAGATAGTGTTGATGCTTTAGTAAGTAAATCAAAAACCTTGGAGTATCTAAACTCATTTTTCATCAATGATACGTATGATTTAATCAGATATGGAGGTTATCTTCCAATGGATATCGCAGTTTTTCCTCTTTTAAGCAGTACGTATTTTGCTGCGACAGCAATCGATTGTATTCAATCTTCCAATTTACATGTGGATGCAACAGTTTCTTGGGTTTTGGATCGCCAAAATTTCCAAGATGGAGGATTTAGTGATAAATACTCCGAAAATAATCAAGAATTATCATCAATCACGACAACTTTCTATGCTTTTAACAGTTTAATGCTTTTTAATTCCCTATCTTCACTAGATAAAGATGTTTTTATGGTAGAATTTAACTATCTTATCTTAACGATTGTGTTAGTTGTTATTGGCATACTCATTATAGTTGCGTATATCATTTGGCGAAGACGAAGGGTTTAACCCATTAATAATCAAATAATAATATTTCTTTAATGGAAATTTACAATATTAATTCATAATAATTCAATAAAGATCTTAATCATGGATAAAATTTTAGATGGTAAAAAACTCGCACAAAAACTCAATGAAGGATTAAAAAGAGATATCCTAAAAGCTACCGAAAAATACGGAATTATGCCAAAATTAGCTACAATTTTAGTTGGTGAAAATCCCGCTTCTCAAGTTTATATCAATATAAAGAAAAAAATATGTGCAGAAGTTGGTATTGATTCCGTTTCTGTAAAATTAGAAGAACACGTTGAGAAGGACGAGCTGATAAAAGTAATAAAGGAGTTGAATAAGGATGCGACAGTCAATGGGATTCTATTACAATTACCTCTTCCTACACATTTAAAAGCTGACAGTACTACTTTTATAGCAAATATTTCTCCCTTGAAAGATGTAGATGGTTTGCATCCAATTAATAAAGGTAAATTATTCGATTATAATGAGGAATATGCCCCTTGCACGCCTAAAGGTATAGTTAAGATATTGGAATCTTATAACCTTGAAATAAAGGGAAAGCATGTTGTAATTATTAACCGTTCTAATTTGGTAGGAAAACCCTTAATTTTTATGATGTTGAAAAGAAATGCTACAGTAACAGTTTGTCATACATCTACTGTACAAATTGAGGAATTTACCAAAAAGGCTGATATTTTGGTGGTTGCAGTTGGTAAACCAAATTTTATTAATAAAAATATGATAAAAGATGGAGCAGTTTTAATAGATGTGGGGACAAATCGAGTAAATGGGAAGTTAACTGGAGATATTGATTTTAACGACGTATTTAATAAATGTAGTTTTATAACGCCTAATCCTGGTGGTATTGGTCCACTTACAGTCGCGTTTCTCATGCGAAATACATTTATTGCATATAAAAACCAGAACAAAAAATTACTTAAGTAAAACATGGAACAGATAAGAAAAAATATAAGGAACAATATTTAATTATTCATACATCCTAATTGTAATTATTTAAAATTTACCTTATATTTAAAAAATGGCTATTCTTGAACTTGGGATAAATTTAGGAACTAGAAACATCATAACTCGTAGATATTATCATTCCGATACTGGAGTGGGACTTGATCCAGAGTTAAGAGCTGGTTTTCTGTCTGCTCTCGAAAGCTTTACATCAGAGGTTTTTGGAGACGACATCAATGTCATCTCTCTGGCTTCATTTAAATTAGTGTGTTATTGTGACTTGATTGCATTACCTAATGATCCATCAAACAAGCAACCATTGATTTCTTTCGCAATTATTGAAAAAGAAACTGATGCTGAAATAGTGAAGAGACACTTGCATGAAATAAATTCCCATTTTTTAAATAGATATTCTTTAAATGATATATTTTCAAAAAAAGATAAATTCTTTACTAAATTCGAAGAAAGGATCGATAAATTGCTGGGGGACTTGAAAATGAAGACTGAGGATCGATTTCGGTCCATATTTTAAGTTCATAAGGGGTTTTTATCATGAGTTCAAACATCGGTCCAGAAGCTGAAGCAGCATATCAAAGATATCTTGATGCATCCTCATTAGATGAGAAAATCCAGCAATTAGAAGAATTCATTTCATTAGTTCCGAAACATAAAGCAACTGAAAAAATTGTTGCGTTAAATCGCTCTAAGCTAGCTAAATTAAAAAGAGAGAGAGAAGATAAAAAAGAATGGCAAAAATCAATTGGAAAGCAAGTAAGTCCATTTTCAATAAAGAAAGAAGGCATTCAAATGATTTTGGTAAGCGATTACCACGTCCCAGGAGTTGGAAAAACTTCATTACTGAACCTACTCACGGGTGCGGCTAAAGAAAAAATTGGTAGATTTACTTCCATTCCTGAAATAGGGATTTATGAAGAGGATAATATTAGATTCCAAATTGTTGATATGCCCTCAATCATGAAAGGAGCTTCCTCAGGAGTAGCTAATGGGAAAGAAATTTTATCTCAAATAAGATCCTGCGACTTAATCTTAATATGTGTGGACCTCTCAAGAAACTTCGACCAGCAAATCTCTTTACTAATGCATGAATTTTTAGAATCCAATATAAGAATTAACGTACCTCCTCCACCAATTACTATTGAAAAAACTGGCTCTAATAAAATCCAAGTTTTTTATTTAACTAAAGAGGCAAAGCAAAATAAAGATTTATTAGAATTGACAGAAAGAATTCGAGAGATAATCTATGAAGGAGGAATTAGGAATGCAATAGTGAAGATATTTGGAAGAGTAACTTTAGATCAAATTGTTGATGCCATGAATCCTTCTGTAGTCTACAAAAAAGCGGCGATCATAGGAACCAAAGGAGATCTTCCAAATACAGAAGATACATTTCAAGAACTTAAAGCAAGATATTCTTCAAAATTTTCCTTGATTTTAGGGAGTAGTGTTAGCAAAGAGGAACTAACTCCTGAATCTGAGTTTGGGAAAATTATACTGAAATTTTTAAACAAAATTAAAGTATATACCTCACATAAAGGTGAAGTGGCTCAAAAGCCACTGATAATGGATACGGGAGTAAAAGTAAGAGATGTTGCGATACGGATTCATAGAAGTTTTTATGAAAAATTTGATTATGCTGTTGTGATACGGAAAAGTGTTCGTCATAAACGTAAAAAGGTTGGTTTAGATTACGATATTAAAGATAACGATATCATTGAAATTTTCACAAAATAATAAAATTCATTGCAAGTAATCTTCCACGTTATCGCTCATCTTAATTATTGATTGTATCGTGTCAGATATTTCATCTTTAGATATATTATCATTATCGATGAGTTTAGTCGCCATTTGCCTATAATTTTCCCATCCACTTTCGATCAAAAGTTTGAGTTTAGTGCTGAAAGAATATAAACTTAGATAAGCATCTTTATAATCTCCTGCAGAAATGGGTTTGTCTCCTAAGTTCTCTATTGCCTCATTCAAAGAGATTTTTAACTTCTCAAGATAATATCCCAATTTAAATCTAGCATCTTCAAGTTCTTTTTTATACCTGTTAATTTCATCTTGAAAACGTAAGAAAGTTCCTTCATCTTTTAGCTTATCTGAAAGCTCAACGACTTCCTTTGCAATCTTAATCTTATCAGGCAATATAGGGGTTTTTTCAATTTTATAAATTAGTAAATCTCTCTCTTGAATTAAAGCATTTTCTTCTTCCTCAGAAAGTTGGGATCTGTTAGCCCAGATCGATCTTAATACTTGATCTTGTTTTTCTGTTAGTGTTTTTCCCGTAGATTTAAAATGATTCTTGATTAATCCTGAAAGGGGTTGTTCAAGGAGATATAATTCTGATTTGTCTCCATCCCAAAACTGAATCAAGCTTTCATGTTTATATAAGCTTTTAATTAACTTTGGAATTAATTTATTAACCGGTTTGAGACTTTCTTTATCTGCTATGATAACTATATCTACATCAAAATCTTTAATTGACGAAATAACAATGCTATATTCCCCTAAATCAATGTTTTTTAGTTTATTTACTCCCTCATTTACCATTTCTGAAACGAAGGACTTTAAAGCGGTGTAAAAAGAACTAAAAAGCTCAGCATTCCCAGAATCTAATTCTTGAAAATTCTGTTCAAACATTAAGGCTCCAGTGCTCGCTTGATAAAGAAAGATGGTATAAATCATGTAATTAATGAAAAGTATTTGATTATTTTGGAATTTATTGTTAGAACATGTATTAATTTTAATCTTTTTAATAATAAAATTTTTGATTTTAGTACTTAATTTTTGTGATCAAATTTGGAATGTCACTTAATTGTGTATTATTTTGAGGGTTAATTTTATCTAAACCTTTGGCAATATTCAAAATACTTTCCAAGGAATATATTAGACTCTCTAAATAATCGATAAGATCTCCTTTGAAGACCATGATGTTATAAACTTCAAGCAAGTACGAACTGATGGCTTCTACAGAGAGATTCTCTTCAGTTCTCAGTCTTAAAATCATTTTTTCTAAATTTATCCTCCCACAATCGCAATATGGATTATCTTTACAAGTGCAATTAAAAATATCAGTCGTCCATTTGATAATCAAATCTATAAAATCTTGAGAAAATTTTTTCCGTTTTTTTACGTATTCTGCGTCCATTAAATTTAATGTGCTAGCACTGAAAAAATTGTTCGAGAAATACTTCATGTTTACATTTTTTGATAAATCTGCAACTACTTTTTTTGATAAATAAACATTTTTCAAAGGATTTAATTCAAGCACGATGCTATACACCGCATTATCTTCGTTCTCTAATCGGTTGGCAATTTCTAAACCCTGATCGACTGTAAGAAAAGATTTAGAGATAGCAGTTCCTAAACGAGTTGGTATTAATTTATAATTCTCATTTTTTATCAAATTAAATTGTAGTAATTGCTTTAAAAAAGATTCAAGCTCGTATTCACCATTAATTAGAGAATTATAAAAGTGATTGATATCTTTCTTTTCTATTCCTTCTTCAAAAGCAGAAATGAATGCCAATAATTCCGTGAGTGAGCGATCACCATTCGGATCCAACTGAAAATCCTTGATTTTTCCGTTTAATAATGATATCGCAATGTTTTCTTCAGTAATTTTCATTTTGGGATTATAAATTTTTCCCGGTTCTACAAGAAGATAAGCAAAACCTTTTTCATGCTTTTTTAACCTTCCTGCTCTCCCAAGCATCTGTTCAAACTCCGCAACTGTCAAAATCTTAATTCCCATGCCTAATGACTCGAAAATGACTTGTTTTGCCGGAAAATCAACTCCTGCGGCTAAGGCAGCCGTTGCAACTACTGCTGAGATTCGTTGATTTTTAAAATCAATCTCAATTTCCTTTCTTTCATCATGAGTTAATCCAGAATGATATGGACGTGCCCGAATCTGTCTCCTCGATAAATATTCCGCAAGATTTTCACACTTTTTTCTAGTATTTGTGAAAATGATGCTCTGTCCTTTATATTGAAATTTAGATACACTTGAAAATGCATTTTTCACGAGAGAGATTATATATCTATTTTTTATTGTTTCATTTAGACATAATATAAGATGCCTCTCAATAGGCACAGGTCGATTATTATATCTTATTAAAGCGCAATCTAATTTTTTAGCAAGGACATCTGGTGCCCCAATGGTTGCACTTAAATACAAGAACTGAGCTTTTGGATATAAATATTTCAAACGAGCAATTAATCCATCCAAAATAAATCCTCTCTCTACATCAATAAGCGTTTGTATCTCGTCGATCACGATAGTCCCAATTGGTCCTAACTTTCCTTTATTACCACCACGTATGATATAATCAATCGCTTCATACGTCGCAATGATGATATTCGCGTCATATAATTCGTCTAAATTGTCTTCTTCATTTTTATCTAAAATTGATTCTCCTATCTTCTTAACAATCTTTAGATTAAGATTTTCATATTTTTTCGTAAATTCCTCAGTTCTCACGTTTGCTAACGCGACGATTGGCACTAAATAAAGCATTTTTAAGTTATCTCTTAAAATTCTTGTCACACCTGCTATTTCCCCGACTAATGTTTTTCCCGCCGAAGTAGGGGCCATGATTAGCTGACTATTATATTCGCTTATTAATCCCCTATCAATTGATAATGCTTGAATGGGAAGTAAAGTATTAATCTTTTGCTCTTTTAGAAGATCTCTAAATTTAGGTTCAAGATCCAAGTCTTCTACATGCAAATTTAAATATTTTTTACTTATTGGAGGGTTTTGTTCGATATCATATAACGTTAAGTCTGAATTTTTAATTGGATCGAAACTAACTTTAAAAGTATTCAACACTTTCAATACGTCTCGAAACTTGAGAAGCATGTGCTTAAAGAAATTCTTCAACTTGGGATTTATCTTTTTCTCACCAAGAAGCCCCTTTTGCCTTGCTTCTTTCAAGATCAAATCTAAAGCACAATCGGAGCAAATAATTCTTTTATTATATGATTTTATTTGTTGTTTTTTGTTTAAGATTTTAAAAATTCGTTTTTCTAAACATGATTGACAGAGTGTTAGCTCAATTACCTTTCGATTGTCATAATGAAAATTCTCCAACATGATCCTCACAGGGTCAAACTTATTCATATCTGTCTGATTTGAAAAGGCTATGAACTTATTTCTTTCGTTTAGAATGAACTTCTTGAATAAACGAGGATCAATTGCTTTGGTTGAATCATCCCCCGTGGTCTTCAAAAAGGACAATGGACGCATCTTATTCTTAAAATCTAATCCAAAAATGACATTACCCTTGAAAAAAGGTTTATTAACGTAAGAAAATTTGAACGTATCTTCTTTAAATGATCTGAGATAAAAGAAATTTACATCAAAATTCAATTCCTTTGAATCGAAAGGATTTCGATTAATTACAATGAAAAAATTTCTTGAAATGACGCTCAAAACTATGTCCATCTATAGTATTTGCCTATGATCTTAAAAGAAACAACCTAAATCAAATTTATGATTTTGTGTTTATTCCCCACTTGAAAGAACTCAAAAAGATCCTTAAATAATTAAATTTATGAAGCAAGTAAGCATTTAGTAGAGTATTATGGAGGACAATAGGCGATTTTTACGGTTTTATGACCGAGAGGATTATGAAACAATAGTCCCTGACTCTGATGAAAAGAAAAAACTTCCCTTTCCTTTATTTCAAAAGGAATATAATGAATCTGAACAACTAATCAATTTAATTTCTCCTAAAGATTTCAAAATTGGAAAAGTTCCTTTTTTAGAAGTAGTAACCAAACGAATGAGTCGCAGAAAATTCAGTGAAGAATCAATTAATTTGGAAGAACTGTCTTTTTTATTATGGTGTACGCAAGGTGTAAAAAGAAAGTTTAAAAATAGAGCAGGTGTTCTACGTACAGTGCCCTCTGCAGGAGCAAAAAGTCCATTTGAAACCTACTTAATAATAAATAGGGTTGAGGGACTCGAACCCGGACTTTATCGATATATTTCGTTTAAGCACAAATTACTTTTCAGTAAAAAGATTGAGAATGCTGAAAAGAAAATTGGTCATTTGACCTATGATCAAATGTTTGTCGGAAAAGGAGCTGTAATCTTCTGTTGGGTTGCAATTCCTTATCGAACTGAGTGGAGATATACCATTCTTGCTCATAAGTTTCTAGCCATAGATTTAGGACACGTTTCCCAGAATTTATACCTTGCTTGTGAGGCTTTAAATCTTGGAACTGTTGCTATAGGATATTATGAACAAAAAAAACTCGATGATTTGTTAGACCTTGATGGAAAAGACGAGTTTGTTGTATTGGTCTCCCCCGTTGGAAAGTATTGAACAAATAATGATCATTATCACAAAATACTAAGTCATATACTACAATATTTGTTAAAAAGCTGATTATGGAAATCATAAAAAATATGATTTTTTTATTGGAGCATCAAAAACAAAATTGATTTTCAGGATATTAGCATCAATGCTAATGGAATAGGTAATTCAACGGTATATATATTCAGAAATAACTTTTTTTTATTATATCATTGATTGATAAAGATCCTCATTATAAGAATCAAATTGTGTTAAAAACTTTTTTAACTTATTGAAAATCATAGAATAATATGTTGTCTACAAACAATTTCTCGTTTGAATTTGTCTTTTTGATCTTATTTTTTATCGTAGCTATTGTGGAAGTATACGGAGAGTATAAGGAAAATACTAAAATTCAGTTTTCTACTAAACCATTGTTAATGCCATTGTTGATATTATCTTATTTTTTTGGTGTTGTCGATACACTTTCAATAGCAAGAGTCGATTGGTTAATAATTTTTGCCTTATTAGGGGGTTGGGCTGGAGATGTTTTCCTAATGCAAAAAAATCAAGAAAAATGGTTCCTTTTTGGTATGATTGCGTTCTTAATCAACCAAATTTTTTATATAATATCATTTTTCTCATCTATTTTCGATACTACTAGCTTTAATCCATTTGTTTTTACTCTATTTGGACCTGTTTTCTTAATTCTATTGTTCATGCTCCCTCGATTTATCAGTAAAACAGGTGAGATGAAAATTCCAGTTTTAATTTACTTGATTGCAATACTTGTAATGCATATTGCAGCTATTTTAAAATTGGCAGCATTTCAAGGATTCCCGAATATTTTAATCTATATTGGTTCGATATCTTTTATAGTCTCTGATTCCACGATAGCAGTCGATAAATGGGACAAGGAGATTCCCAATGGGAAACCGATTATTATGACGACCTATATATTGGCACAGTTCTATATTACTTTAGGCGTATTGTTATCTGCCTATTTATAAAACTTTTTTTCTTTTAATTAAACCGGAAGCATTCGAAGGCTTAAAAATCCCCTCTATTTAATATATGGAATTATTTCTTTTCGGTAATCTACAGCTGGAAGATTGTTTATGCTATATGGAAGGGGAGCATCATCTGGGATGGGATCAATATAAAAATGCCGAAATTTGGGATTTTGCATTCTACATGAAGTAATTAGATGATTATATGCGGGATGATGGATCATTTTTTTCCAAATATCCTTTAATGGCTCAACTCGAATACTACCAAAAGATAATGGAGTAAAATCGCAAGGAGTTACCTCCCCATATGCTGACACATAATATTGAATATGCCCCGCTAAGCATCCAACACCCGCAAGATATGATTCAATAGATGTTTGCCAGGATTGTGAAGAAAGCGGGGGAACGACCTTATTTTTATGCAATTGTGAGGAAAATTTATAAATCT
>Ga0315542_1002285_pt1 | contig 11717 bp, 5 predicted proteins | sample SalMarSW160120MG_FD_202541 | JGI IMG/M metagenome (GOLD analysis project Ga0315542, IMG submission 202541) | Salt marsh sediment microbial communities from the Plum Island Ecosystem LTER, Massachusetts, United States - Salt Marsh Sediment SW1601-20 ... | reverse complement strand
CAGGATTTCTTAATGCTGCTTTCAGTATTTTATAGATAATAGTAATAAGAGTTGCCAGGACCATTATTAAAACTGACAATACCAGTATACCGGGCCCGATCCTGACAAAATAGTCCCATATACTGTCAAGCAGCATCGACGACATATAATATCCACCCACACATCCGAGAATAGAAGATATAACCAGTACTATGAGGAATTTTTTGCTTATAAGAAACATTAATATATGAAGCGGAGCACCCTGTATCTTTCTTATCCCGATCTCCTTGGTCCGTTTTATAATATCCAGGGAGACCATATTATACATCCCGATAAGCGAAAGAAGAGTAGCAATAATTGCAAGGAAGATATTTACCTTCAAAATACTGCCATTAATATCCTTCTCCTCCTGCAGATTATCTTCCTGAAGACGACCTGAGAAAACAGAGTTCGGTGCAAGACTCTTCCATTTTTGACTTGTATATTCCAGAATACCTGCCAGATCGCCGGGATTGGCCCGGATCGCAAGAATACCATATCTGTCAGACTGTGACAATCGCAGCATTGTCGGCTCTATCTTTTGCCATAAACCATTTGTATAAAAATCCTCCACCACACCGATGATATTCAGTCGTGTTGTATCAAACAATGTAACATACTTTCCCACAGCCTCTTTCCACCCCAGGGCATCAACGAATTTTCGGTTAACAACTATAGCATTATTCGTACGGTCCGCCCCTTTTCTTGTCTCGTCGAACAGTCTGCCTTCCAGGAGCCGGAGACCCATAGTCTGTGCATATCCCGGTCCTATATCCAGGACATCCACTTCGAAACGTTTATCCTGGTCCTTCACAGGTCTGCGATAGCTACCCCAGCTAATATGGTTCTGAGTTCCCTCAGCTAATATTACTTTAGGGTTAGTAAGTACTTCATCGCGTAAAGAGGTAAAGATTGATTGTGAAACCGGAACGACAATAAGTTTATCCCTGTCATAGCCCAGATCAAGTGTTTTCTGATAGCTTGCATTCCTCGAAAAAACGATACCCATAACCAGTGCCATAACAGAAATTGAAAACTGAAGTGTAAGAAGTATCATGGAAAGTTTACCCGATCCTTTAACCTCCGATTCCCCTTTAATTACACTTACCGGGCTGAATGAACTAACATACAAAGCCGGATAGACACCGGCCAAAAAACCGGTAACAAGAACAAGAAGAATCACAAATATCCAGAAAAATGCATATCGTGTAAGGGTAAGTTGAATTGACATATATGCCCATAGATTACTATAGGCAGGCACCAGGAATTCTGCAAGAGCAATGCCTGCAAAGAGAGCCAGAAAGCATACTATGAATGTCTCAAACATAAACTGTGTCACCAGTTGCTTCTTCTGTCCTCCAAAAGTCTTTCTTAGCCCTATCTCTTTAAGTCTCTTGCTGAAAATGGTCCTGGAAGTATTGGCAAAATTAAAGCAGGCTATCAGCAGAATAAAGAGGGCCATTACCGGAGGTGCAAGCATAGCGGCAGGATGGAGCGAAGGAAAGAGACCGGATGACCAGATTGTCCTTGTACTTTTTCCAACGTCTTTAAGAGGAATAAGATTGAACCTGTTTATTATGAAATCCTGCCTTGCCTTGTTTTGCACAGGCAGGTAGCTTTTAAGCGACTGAGTGATTGAAGGAATAAAAGCTTTATCGGGAACCTGGATAAATAATACATTGGTCCAAAGCTTCCAGTCAGCGTCCTTCACCCCCCACATGAGAAGGAAATTATCAAAATGGGAAAGGACATCTATCCTGAAACTTGAATTATCAGGCAGGTCGGCAAAGACTGCGCTTACTGTGTAAGTGAATTCCTTTCCATCATCATTTAGTATGGAAATTGTCTTGCCAAGTGGATTTTCATTACCAAAGAGTCTATTAGCCATTTTCTGGCTTATCAGGACATTTGCCTGGCTTGAGATAGATCTTATATCCCCAAAAATCGCAGGGAAGGTGAAAATATCAAGAAACTCCGGGTCGACATATGAAATCTGTGAAGGGAAAAGGTTATCTCCCATTTTTACCGGGGTACTTGTCCGTATTAACCTGGCTGCCTTCTCTATGCCAGGAATATCCTTTTTTATTTCAAGACCGAGTGTTGCCGGGACAATCCCATACTCCTGCTCCCTGCCCTGCATATCCCGAAAGCAGGTTACCCGGTAAATCTGGTTGAAGTTTTTGTGCGTCCTGTCAAATTCATACTGAAACATATGATTGAAAAATGCCACGATACAAACTGACAGGGCAATACCAAGGCCAATAATATTAATTATTGTAAAATACTTGTTTTTCAGCAGATTCCTGAAAGCAACAACCAGGTAGTTCTTAAACATATATCTAAATTATATAATAAGCAGCTTAACCACGGAGTTGCACGGTTTTTATATCTATGTATTTCTTCACAATTAACGTAACAGTTTTTTATTTTAATACTAATATATTTTCTTACGTTCAAATCTACCCCCATCCTGGCCTTCCCCCACAGGGGAAGGAATAAAACCTTTCCCCCCTGGGGGAAAATGAAAGGGGGTGATAAAATTAAAAGAATTGAACAATATTGTTACAATAATACTGAAGTAAAACATAGCTATCAGGACTGTGTAACTCGTGGTTTTAATAGTACACTATTCATATTTAAGCGACTGCGCAGGGTTAACTCTTGCTGCTTTCAGAATGCGGTAACTGATAGTCATGATGGCAATTCCCAGGGCAATACAAAGACCTGCAACAAATGTAAATATACTGAGGTTTATACGATAATAGAAATTTTCAAGCCATTTCCCGGAAATATAGTAAATCAAAGGCCAGGCTAATAGTGCAGAGATGGAAACCAGTATAATGATCTCTTTTGAAATTTCAACATATATGCCTGTTATTGATGAACCCATTGCTTTCCTTACCCCGATCTCCTTGGTTCTCTGTTCTACTGTAAATGACGTCAGCCCGAAGAGACCCAACGACGCAATGAAGATTGCCAGTATTGAAAAAATAACTGCCATTTGTGCATTCTGCTTTTCCTGAATGTACATCTTTTCAAAATCCTCATCAACAAAATAATATTGCAATGGACTATTGGCAGTAAACTCCTTCCATTTATTTTCAATCTGGTCGATTGTTTGTGAATAATTCTTTTCTGAAAGCTTTACAGACAAATAACCCCATAAAATATTATCGGTTTTAAACCGCAATATACATGGATCAATAGGATTACGCAGTGATTTGAAGTTGAAATTCTTTACAACCCCAATTATCGGAATATAATCAACTTTACCTGAGTCCTGCGGTTGCATAAATCTCACTTTTTCAATGTCGGTAATACCAAAATTTTTAATTGCAGCCTCGTTGACAAGGCAAGCTTGCTCATCAGTGGTATAAAGTTTATTAAAAGTGCGACCTGAAGCGAGTGTCATGCCATAAGTATCAAGGTAGTCATAATCGATCCATGTTGTCATCATAAGGAATGTCTCATCTTTTCTTCCTTCAAGCATATAAGCATTATTATTATTTGTACGACCTGGAACAGCAGTCGAGCTTGATATATTTATAACTCCCGGTATTTCCTTAACTGCCTCTTTAAATGACATCACTTTACTTCCCAGAGCTCCGGCCCTGTTAATAACAATTAACTGTTCTTTATTGAAGCCAACATCTTTGTTAAGCATATATTTTATCTGACGGTACATAATCATTGTTCCAATAATAAGTAAAATTGATACAGTAAACTGAAAAACAACCAGTACCCTCCTCATGTAGCCATTCTTCATGTTATTTTTAATATTTCCTTTAAGTACCTCATAAGGACTGAAAGATGAAAGAAAAAGTGCAGGATAACTCCCTGCAAGGAATCCGACAAAAACAGAAAAGAGTATCAGCGCAGGGACTATAAGCATATTAGAAAATAAACTAAGCCTGAGATTAGATCCAAGTAAATTATTAAAATACGGTATAGTCAACTTAATAAGGATTAAGGCAAGTATAAGCGCTATAAATGAAAGGATAAAGGATTCTGAGAGAAACTGTACCATAAGCATACCTCTTGATGAACCACCGATTTTCTTTATTCCAACTTCTTTAGCTCTCCTTGAAGCCTGGGCAGTTGACAGGTTCATAAAATTAATTGAGGCTATCAGAACGATAAGGATGGCGATACTTCCAAAAATTATCAGATATTTTGGATCCGTTGATGGTTTAAATTCCTGTTCAACAGATGTGTCAAGATGAATATTGGTAAGTTTTTGCAGATAGAACCTGTATTTATTTCCCTGGGACTCGAATTCACTTATAGATATTCCCATAAATTGTTGTAATTCTGGTCCAACATATTTTTCAATTAAGCCGGGGAATTTTGCATCGACATTCCTATAATCTGAATTTGGTTTTAAGAGAAGATAAGTACTGAAGCTATTGTTTGTCCACTCACGATCTCTAGACCTTGGGTTTGTCATAAATGAAGCAATAATATTTGCTTTAAAATGCGAATTTTCCGGAATATCTGCCATAACGCCGGAAACTGTATAGAGTACTGAATCTGATCCTACCTTGAGCATTTTGTCAACAGGGTCTTCTTTTCCGAATATTCTATTTGCAGTTGATTCAGACAGAACCAGTTTTCGTGGGGCATTTAGCAAATTATCCTTATCGCCCTTTATTACTGGTACTGAGAAGAAATTAAAGAATGAGGAATCCCCTTCAATCAGATGGTCCTCTGTAAAAGACTGCTTATTGTGTTCAATAATAGTAGGCCCCCTTCCATTCATTCTAAGAAAGTCCTCAATTTCAGGAAATTCCTCAAGAACTGTTGGCCCTATAATTGCTGCCGTTGAAGATACTGTAACTTCCTGTCCACCAATCTTACCATTAAGGATAAGCCTAAAAATCCTGTCTTTCTTAACATTATACCTGTCATAGCTTGCTTCATTAATTACGAAAAGGGCTATTAAAAGACTGCAGGCAATTCCAATTGAAAGCCCCAGGATATTAATTATAACGTATGCACGCTGCCTTTTAAAAGACCTGATGCTGTGCATGATTAAATTTTTGAACATATAATTATCTTAAATGACTATTTTAGTTAATTATTATTTGCTAACCTATTCTATTTTAAGAGCTTCCACAGGATTGACCCTTGTAGCTTTAAATGCCTGGAAACTTACCGTGAGAATGGCCAGAGTCATCGCACCAAGCGCCAAAGCTATGAATATGGGTACATGGACCTCTATTCTGTAAGGGAACTGTTTAAGCAGATTATTCACTACTATCCACCCCACCGGCAGTGCTATAATGATCGAGATCCCTATCAGTAACATAAATTCTTTCGACATAGAATAGATCACAGCAAAAGAATCGGCCCCCATAACTTTCCTGATCCCGATCTCATTTGTCCGGCGTTCGGTAGAATAAGCTGATAACCCGTATAAACCAAGGCAGGCTATTATCAGTGACAGGAAGGTAAAATATTTCAACAGACTCGTTAACCTTATCTGAGCTCTGAAAAGATGATCATAATCCTGATCGATGAAGCTGTATTGAAGCGGATATTCCGGGATTATTTCTTTCCATATACGGTCGACTGCTTTAAGCGATTCCTGTGTTTTTCCGGGAGTCACTCTTATCAGGATATAACTCAAAAAGTTAGTATCAGCAAGAGCAAATGCCACAGGTTCTATTTGCTGGTCGGCACCTTTAAAATGAAAATCTTTCATTACTCCGACTATTGTTCCGTTCAGACCCATAAACCTGAAATTCTTACCTACCGGATCTCCAATATCCATAATTTTTGCCACCTCTTCATTTATCAGAAAATTACCAGTTGTATCTCTAGCAAGATCACCAGTAAATTCTCTTGAAAAATCCCGTCCTGAAACGAGTTTCATTTTCATTGTTTTAAGATAGTCATAATCCACACCATTGGTGCCAATAAGTACTTGTTTGTCAGGATCTTTTCCATCCCAGCTGGCTCCGCCTGAGTTGCTGCCTATGTTAACCGGGTTGTGCCACGATGCCGTAACACCCTGTATCAGTGTCTCTTTAAGAAGTTCGTTTTTCAGTGAATAGTATTTATTTTTCATATTAGCCATAGGAATACAGATAAGGTTATCCTTATCAAAACCCAGGTCCTTATCCTGAAGATATTTAAGCTGCAAATACATAAAAACTGCTGAAACGGCAATCAGTATTGACATGGCAAACTGTATAACTACCAGAATTTGCCTAATACGGCCATTACCTTTTCCTGTTATAATCTCACCCTTCAGAATAGCGGCAGGTTTTACAGAAGACAAATATATTGCCGGATAGATGCCCGACATGAAACCGGCTATCAGCCCGACAACAATAAAACTGATCAGAAATTTTACCTGCAGAAGATCAGAGACAATGAATCTCTTTCCCGAAATACTATTGAACACATTTAAGGATAATCCTACCAGAAGAAGTGCCAGGATCATTGACAATAAAACCAGCAGGAAAGATTCATACATGAACTGAAGCGCCAGGGTTTTCCGGTCAGCACCGGTAACTTTTTTGATAGCTATCTCCTTTGAACGACTGGCAGCCCTTGCAGTGGAAAGATTTATGAAGTTCATACAAGCAATCAACAGAACGAACAGGGCAATCAGGGAGAAAATATAAATGGCTGTCACCGGTCCGTTGCTCTTCTCAAACCCGAACTGGGCATGAAGGTGAATATCCAGAAACGGAAAAAGAAGGAATTTTGTGGTACCCTGGGGAAGGTTTTCGAGGTATACATCTGTTAGTTTTTTATTAACAGCTTTTATATCTGCACCTTGTGTAAGAAGAACATAGGTAAATATTGAATTATTGCCCCAGGAATTGCTTATGGCTCCAATCTCTTTAAGAAATGAATAAGGAATAATAGCTTCAAAAGAGAAGATCGAATTCCCTGGGATATCTTTCATGACACCCGTGACCATAAACCTGTATTTATTTTCGAGGGTAAGTGAACTGCCGACAGGATTCGTTTTACCAAAGTATTTTGTAGCAAGCTTTTCTGTTAGTACAATTGAATGGGGAGCGCTTAATGCTGTGGCAGGATCGCCCACTAACAATGGTAATGTAAACATTCTTAATAGTCCTGAATCAACGGCATAAACAGATGACTCATAAAATGCAAGCTCATCTTTTCTGAACAGGATCCTGGGAAGACGGTTTATCCTGGTCTGTTCCCTTATCTCGGGGATCTTCTCCTTCCATACAGGACCACTGGGGTGGGGTGTTACAGTTACGTGATAAATCCGGCCGGAATAAAACTGGTCTTCTTCCACCCTGAAAATATTTTCACCATTCACATTAAACTTATCATAGCTGAGTTCGTCTTCTATCCACAGCAGAATTAACATGGCAGCAGCTAATCCTACTGCCAGGCCGGTTATGTTGATAAAAGTAAATCCTTTATGCTTTAAAATGTTTCGGAAAGCAATCCTGAAGAAATTATGAAACATCATTTTTATGGTTAGTTTGCAGTAAAGACGGAAGCTATTCTTACAAGTTGCATCAGTTCAATTAAATTTTTATATTGTGCAACATGTTGGATCTTTTCCAGTCATTTTGCTATCAAAATAAATTTAATTAACACAAACTCCAAACAAAAATGATAAAGAGTTTTTTTGTTAACCTGGGCCGGAGCCTGAAGAAGCGGGGCGGTTATATAGTATTGAATTTAGCAGGTCTTTCAATAGGTCTGACAAGCTTCCTTTTCATCTCACTTTATGTGTTTAATGAACTCAGTTATGACAGGTTCCATAAAAACTATGAAAATATTTACAGCCTAAAAGTTGTAGGAAGACTGGGCGGGGGTGTTTTGGATCAGGCTGTTACGGCAGCTCCGATGGCCGGCGCAATACTGAATGATTATCCTGAAGTACTGGCTGCCACCAGGGTTAGAAGTCTTGGTGCCTGGCTGATAAAGTTCGGTGAAAATAAATTCAATGAAGATGGAGTTCTCTTTGCTGATTCAACATTTTTCAACGTATTTGATTTCAAATTACTGGAAGGAGATCCTAAAACGGCCCTGGTGAGGCCTCGTTCCATGGTACTGACACAAAAATATGCGAAAAAATATTTTGGCGACCAGGATCCGATTGGACAAAAAATGATAGTTGAAGCAGATACTGTTCTCTATACTGTAACGGGGATCGTACAAAATGTTCCTGATAACTCTCATATTAAATTTGATATGCTTGCTTCCATGAGCACATATCCCGGTCAGGGTAACAATCAAAACTGGCTGAGTCATAACTTTTACACCTACATAGTATTAAAAGAAGGAACCGACAGCAAGATTTTCCAGGATAAACTACAGGGATTGGTGACAAAGTATGTGGGACCTCAGATTCAACAGTTTCTGGGATATTCGATTGATGATTTCAAAAAAGCCGGTAATGATTTCAGCTATGTCCTTGAACCTCTTAAAGACCTTCATCTGAAAGGTGCAACCCAGTATAATCTGGAACCTAACGGGTCACTGACAACAGTTTATATCTTTGCTGTTATTGCAATCCTGATACTAATTGTTGCTATCATTAATTATGTTAACCTGGCCACTGCCAGATCAGTCGCCAGGGCCAAAGAGGTTGGTGTCAGGAAAGTGGCAGGTGCTAATAAATCCGGACTCGTGGCCCAGTTCCTTGGGGAATCTGTTATTATTGTAACATTTGCAACACTTCTCTCTATCCTGCTTGCTTTTGCACTCACACCCTCTTTTAATCAGCTCATCGGGAAAGAGCTTTCTCTAGGGCTTTTTAATAATTTTGCAGGAATTTTCTCCCTTATTGCACTGATTATTATCGTAAGCGTAGCTTCAGGTTTTTACCCTGCATTTGTACTTGCATCATTTAATCCGGTTGAGGTATTAAAGGGAACCATGAACCCTGGTTCAATGTCCAAACGGCTTCGGGGATTGCTTGTAGTTTTCCAGTTTACAGTCTCCATTATAATAATTATTGGTTCTATTATTGTTTACAGCCAGTTGAATTTCATGACGAAAAAAGATCTTGGATTCAAAAAGGAAAACCTCATAGTAATTCGCCGGCCCGATGCTTTCTGGAGACAGCTTGGTGCATTCAGAGATCAACTACTGCAGATAAAAGGCGTTGAAAATGTAGGCTTTTCGAGGCAGGTTCCGGGAACTAATTTTAATAATAATGCTTTCTTTAATGATGAGGACCCTGAAAAGAAGACCTATCTCCTTCAGCAGGCTCAGGTAAGTCTTGATTTTCCTCAGACATTAGGGGTTCATCTCCTTGAAGGCCGGTTTTTTTCACGGGAATATAGCACAGACTCAACAGCAGTGCTGATAAATGAAGCTGCAGTAAAATCACTGGGATTAAAAGACCCTGTGGGTAAATACATACTCCAGCCAAGAGGTCCGCAGCAATTCCAGAGGCTTAAAATAATCGGAGTAATGAAAGACTTTAATATTACCTCGATGCATAAAGCTATAGATCCGGTATGTTTTACAGTTATGGGACCCGGAGGTGGCGACCAGTATGCCACTGTAAGACTTACAGGAATTAATGTTCAGGCCACAATTAAAGATATTGAAGATAAATGGCAGGTTTTCACCACTCAGCAACCATTTCAATATGATTTCTTCACCGATACATGGAATAATCTCTATTCATCGGAAATGAAAACCGGAAAGATTTTCCTGATATTTTCATTCCTCGCAATATTCATTGCCTGCCTGGGTCTTATAGGTCTTATAACGTATATTACCAACAAAAGGACAAAAGAGATCGGCATCAGGAAAACCTATGGTGCATCAGGCCAGGTTGTTCTTGGTCTGTTGTCAAAAGAGGTAGTCTACCTGATTGCTATTTCATCACTCCTGGCATATCCGGTTGCCTACTTTGGATCAAGATACTGGCTCGAAGGATTTGCAAGCAGGATATCGGTAAGTCCTCTTGTATATATATTTGCAACATTGATCACACTCGTCATAGGCTGGTTATCTATAAGTTATCAGACTATAAAAGCTGCCAGCTATAATCCGGCCAGTGCACTGAGGATTGAATAAACAAAAAAGCCCTTGGCACTTTGTGCCAGGGCTTTCCGTTGTAGCGAGACGGGGAATTACGGCCCCGGATTCCCGTGGCCGTGATTCTGCGCAGAGGGGTTTATCAACGGAAAGCCCTGCCCCGCTTTGCGTGGTGAGGGCCTTTTAGTTTTTATGCCTTACTGAGCAAGCTCAGAAGCTTCAAGACTAAAAAGCCCTTGGCACTTTGTGCCAGGGCTTTCCGTTGTAGCGAGACCGAGAATTGAACTCGGGACCTCATGATTATGAATCATGCGCTCTAACCAACTGAGCTATCTCGCCATTCCGCGTTTTGCGGGTGCAAATATAATCAGTTTGCAGTTAATTCACAATAAGATTATTTTCTGTTTCAATATTTTTTCTATATTGCAGAATAGTATAGAAAGCGTGGAAACGGAAATGAGAGTGAGATACGATCTGGAATATACATTGAACTGCTCACCAAAAGTATTATTCTCCAGGTTAAGCACACCGGAAGGCCTCAGTGAATGGTTTGCTGATGATGTAAATGTAGATGGTGATATTTTTTCATTTTTCTGGAGTAAATCAGAATTAAAAGCAAGACTTATTGCGCTTAAGGAGAACAAATTTGTAAGGTTCGAATGGCTCGATAACAACAACGAAGCGTCAAACTACTTCGAATTCAAGATAAACATAGAAGAACTTACCGGCAGCCTTGCCCTTATTATTACCGACTTTGCCGATCCCGAAGAAAAAGAGGATGCAATATATCTCTGGGATTCGCAGATCACAGAACTGAAAAGGGTATTGGGAATTTGAACTATTGTTCATTTTCTTTCGATTTCTTCCCGGGTGAGAGAACCCCCGGCCCCCTGAAATAAATATCACTGCTCGATGAAACAACCCCCGGCCCCCGCAAAGCGGGAGCCTGCCCCCTGAAATAAATATCACTGCTCGATGAAACAACCCCCGGCCCCCGCAAAGCGGGAGCCTGCCCCCTGAAGGGGGCATAACACTCTGCTTTTAATATACTTATAGTTGTCTCTCCTGCACTAATTCCAGATGCCTCCACAGAATTAGCCCCCCCTTGGGGGGGCGCCCCGCTCGCGGGGCAGGGGGGTTGCTTCTCCGGCTGCGCACTGCATTAGCCCCCCCTTGGGGGGGCGCCCCGCTCGCGGGGCAGGGGGGTTGCTTCTCCGGCTGCGCTCTGCATTAGCCCCCCCTTGGGGGGGCGCCCCGCTCGCGGGGCAGGGGGGTTGTTTCACTACATAATGTATGACAAATCCATCCACTCTGTTAAGACTTAAAACGGATTTAAAATGGCCTCAGAGAATTTTGAGGGCCGAGCGTTAAGAAATTGCCCGGTGGGCAATTTTAGCGAAGGAGCCAGATTGCAGGGGCGGAGCGACTGTTTTGAAGCTTGCTGCGATGGCTTGATGTAAGCAATACTGTTTGAGCGATCCCGCCTACAGCGGGAGAGCGAGTTGTATTGCGTGGGCAAGCTGAAAAACAGGAGCCCCAAAATTATCTGCAGCCTTGATCTTTCTTTGGTTACTTTCTTTGTATCAAGACAAAGAAAGTAACATCTGCTTTGGGCAAGCAAAAGAAATCAACAATATGAAATTTCCTAAAAATCCCGTAGTTTTGCGATCTAAATCATTCTTCCGGTGAAGAAGCTTGAC
>Ga0315542_1002284_pt1 | contig 11719 bp, 8 predicted proteins | sample SalMarSW160120MG_FD_202541 | JGI IMG/M metagenome (GOLD analysis project Ga0315542, IMG submission 202541) | Salt marsh sediment microbial communities from the Plum Island Ecosystem LTER, Massachusetts, United States - Salt Marsh Sediment SW1601-20 ... | reverse complement strand
GCGAGGATGGTCCGGGCCAGGGCGTCGCAGAGGGCCAGGAAGGCGCCGCCGAAGAGGCACGAGGCGGGCAGCAGGCGCCGGTGCTCGGCGCCCACCAGGAGCCGGCAGATGTGGGGCGACATCATGCCCACGAAGCCCACCGGGCCGCAGGTGGCCACCACGCCGCCCACCATCACCGATGTGGCGAGGAACACGTCCCGCCGGACGCGGACCACGTCCACGCCCCGGCTGGCGGCCAGGTCGCCCCCCAGGGACAGGAGGTCGAGCTCGCGGGCGCCGCGGCCCAGCACCCCCACGCCCACCAGCACGAAGGGGAGCATACGCAGCAGGTCCGTCCAGTCCACACCGGCCAGGCCGCCCATCAGCCAGCGCACGATGCGGTAGGAGTCGCCGGGGGACGCGCGGTACTGGAGGAACAGGATCAAGGACGAGAAGAAGAAGCTCATGGCCACTCCCGCCAGGAGCAGCACGGTGCTGGAGAACGCCGGCCGCAGGCGGGTCAGGCTCCACACCACGGTCACCGCCAGGAGGGCGCCCGCCAGGGCGGCCACCGAGTCCGTGCCGAGCCCGGCCACGGCGAGGCCGGCCCCGATCTGCCCCACCAGGGCGACGCCGAAGGCGGCGCCGCTGGCCACGCCGAGCGTGAAGGGGGTGGCGAGGGGGTTGCGGAAGAGGGCCTGGAAGGCGGCGCCGCCCACGGCGAGGCCGGCGCCCGCCAGCAGGGCGGCGGCCAGGCGCGGCAGCCTGAGCTGCCAGAAGATCACCGCGGCGGGGTCACTGCCCCAGGGTCGGAGCAGGACGTCCAGGCCCACCCGCTCGATGCCCACGAACGGGGCAACGGCGAGCACGACCAGCGACGCCGCCACCAGGGTCAGCAGCCGCCCCCGCCCGCTCATCTGCCGCGATCCCCGCCCGCACCCGCATCCGCTGGGTCGTCCCGAGCCAGCCCCGGACGCGGGCGGGGGCGGGGAGGGGGATCGCTCCGCCGCGGCACGACCAGCGGATGGCCGCCCCCCGTCGCCACCAGCCGGAAAGCGGTGCCGTACACCTCCTCCAGGCGCCCGCCGTCGAAGATGGCCGCGGTTGCGTCGTGCAGGACCACCCGCCCCTCGCGCAGCGCCAGCACGCGGTCCGAGATCGCCACCGTGTGGTTGAGATCATGGGTGGCGGCGATGATGGTCAGACCGCGCTCCCGGTGCAGCCGTTGGAGAAGCTCCACGATCCTCGTCTGGTGACGGTAGTCGAGGAACGTCGTGGGCTCGTCCAGCAGCAGGACCGACGCACCCTGGGCGAGGGCGGCCGCGATCTGCACGCGCTGCCGCTCACCGCCGGAGAGTGAGCCCAGGAAGCGCTCCGCCAGGGGTGCGGTCTCGGTCAGGTCCAGGGCAGCGTGCACCGCCGCCACGTCCGCGGCGCGCAGCGAGCTCCAGGAGCCGACGTGGGGGTAGCGGGCCATCTCCAGGTAGGTGCGCACCGAAAAGTCCGGGGACGGCGGCGCCGCCTGCGGGACGTAGCTCACCAGCCGCGCCAGGTCCCGCCGCGGATAGTCGGTCACCGGGCGGCCCGCCACCAGCACCATCCCACCGGCGGGGGCGATGATGCCGTCCACGGCGCGCAGGAGCGTCGACTTGCCGGCGCCGTTGGCCCCGACCACGGCCAGGAGCTCACCCTCGGCGACGGTGAAGGACACGCGATCGAGGATCCGTGCCACCCCCCCCGTCACCGTCAGCTCCCGGACCTCCAGGATCGGTTCAGCCATCGCCGCTCCCCACGAGGTCGGGGTGCAGGGCGCGGGCGAAGAGGCCCACCATGTCTGCGATCCTGGGCCCCGGCACCGCGACCAGCTCCTGCTCCAGGAGACGGACCCGCCCGTCACGGACCGCCCTCAGGATGTCCAGGGACCGCCAGTCGGCCAGGGCCGTTGCACGGTCCACGCCCCGGGCGGCGAGATCGGGCACCAGGTCCAGGATCACGTCGGGATCGGTGGCGAGCAGGCCCTCGGCCGACAGCTCCGGGTAGGCGACCGCGGACCGGTCCAGGGCGTTGCGTCCTCCGGCCAGCTCCAGGACCTCCTCGTAGAAGGTGGTCGGTCCGGCGGCCCAGAGCTGCGTGATGCCACCCTCCCCCACCCTCCGGTCCACCACCACCAGCGCGCGCGGCCGTTTGAGGCCGGCGGTGCGCCGCCCGATCTCCTCGATGCGGGACCGGATCGTCCTCGCCAGGGCCTCCCCGCGCTGCCTGACCCCACACGCGGATGCGATCCGGACCACCGAGCCCACGATCCGGTCCAGCGTGGTCTGGTCCACGGTCAGGGTGGCCAACCCGAGGCGCTCCAGGCGGGCGCACGCGGCCGCATTGTCGGCGATGCCCACCACCAGGTCCGGGCGCAGGGCGAGGATCTCCTCGTAGTTCACGTCCAGGTAGCCCCCCACCTTGGGCAGGGTCCGGGCCGCGGGCGGCGAGGTGCAGAACCGGGTCACGCCGACCACCCGGTCGCCGAGGTCGAGGGCGAACAGGGTCTCGGTGACCGAGGGAGCGAGGGACACGACGCGCCGCGGGACCGCCGGAGCGGACGCCCGCGCCGGGTGGTCGCCCCATGGTCGCCGGCACGCCGGCAGCACGACGAGGGTCGCCAGGGCGATCGCCGCCCCCCACCACAGCAGGTGGGCCACGCCGCACCGGCTCCTCAAGGCAACCATCCCCACGACCGACCTCCCACCGCGCCTGCAGCAAAAAAATCCCGGACGCGACCGCGTCCGGGATGCCGTTTTCCATCACCGGGTGTGGTTGAACGCCCGAACCCCGCAGGCTGGCCACGCCCCACGGCCGGGTCTTCTGGCTTCCGGATCACCCTACCTGCCGGGCCTTCCCATCATCGGAGATGACAGTGGCGTCTCCGGCCTTCGTCCCCGGTCACAGCGGCGGGTCCGCGACGGTCTCGCACCGTCTTCCCACGACCACGAGGCCGGCTCAGTCTAGCGCGGAGGACGCGCCCTGTCACTGTGAGGGGATGTCACCTCCGGCAGGCGTTCGTGCCCTACTGGGCGACCCCCGCTTCCGCGACCTGCACCGGCTCGCTTCCGGTGGCGACCCTGTCGTACTCCTTCTGTGCGGTCTCGGCGCAGCCCGTCGCCTTCAGGGTCTCGTCGTAGGCGGCCTTGGCCGCCGCCAGGCGAGCGGCACGCTCTGCCGTCTTGCAGCACCCGGTGGAGGCCAGAACCGCCTCGTAGGCCGCCGTGCGCGCCGTCTTGGCGCAGCCGGTCTCGCCCTTGGTCTTGGCATAGGTCTCCACGGCCAGGGTTTCGGCGGCGCTCTCGCCCGCGCTCTTCGCGCAGCTGCCGGCCTTCACGGCGGCCTGCTCCCCGGTCTTGGAGTGGCTCACGGGGCAGGATGCGCCGACCCTGACCACGCTGTCGTTGCTGGCCGTCTTCACGGCATCGTGCTCGACCCGGCTCTCCACGCCTTCGGCACGGTCCTCGCCGGCCTCATAGGGGCAGGAAGCCTTACCGGCAGCGGCCACGGCGGCTTTCTTCCCATCGTAGGGGCAGGTCGTGGAGGTCTTCATGGCGGCCTTCTTGGCCTCGTAGCGGCAGGTCGTCGAGCTCTTCATGGCAGCCTGCGCCGCATCGTCGGACAGGGTGCACCGCCGGCCCGTTTCGTCCCCTGCACGCGTCATCCCCGCCTGCTGGGCCGCCGTCGCTGCGGTCTTGGCGCAGCTCGTGGCGCTCAGCACCGCGTCGTACGCGGCCTCGCGCGCCGCCTTCTCGCAGCCGGTGGCGGCCAGGGTCTTCGCGTACACCGTCTCCGCCATGGTCTGTGGGCTGCTCGCTGTGTCGGCGGCAGCCTGCTTCGCCTGCTCGGAGTCGCAGGCCATCACCATCCCCGCCACGCCCAGCGCGAGGGCCAGGGCGCCGCTTGTCATCAACGTCCGTCTCATGGGGTCTCTCCTTTCGGCCGGTCGGCCAGAACTCCAGAAAAGATTCTTTATCTCAACACGAAGCCTACCAGACTTGTTCCTGGGCCGCCAGCCCGGCTGGGCACCACACCGACCCCAGGTGTGACCGAGTGCACTCGCGACGTCGGGGCCGGTGCCAGGCACCCTTTCGGATGAAGCGATGTGCGTACTGTCGAATCAAGACGGGGTGCCTGGCACCGGCTTTGACATCGCAACGTGCGTCGACGGGGTGCCTGGCACCGTCTCTGGCGATCCCAAGCTCGACGCCTACCTCGCACCGCCCCTGGAGAGATCATCGTCTCGAGAACTCCCGGGATCGCTTCCGACCCCGATGAACCTTGTCGGGCGGGAACTGCGGCGCTAGGCTGGCCCCGAGGCGAGAGGAGACACGGGTTGGAAGGACTCGGGCTTGCGGTGGCGTTCATGGCCGGTGCCCTCGTGGGGGCGCTGGTCATGGCTCTGGTGGCCCGCACCAGAACGGCTCGTCTGCAGGTGGAGCTGGCCCGACTGGCCGCGGAGCTTGAGGCGGAGCAGCGAAGCAACAAGGAGCGGCAGCGTCTCCTGGAGGAGGCGCAGCGACAGATGCGCGACAGCTTCAAGGCCCTCTCCCAGGACGCACTTGCCAGCAACCGGACCTCCTTCCTGGACCTGGCGCGGGAGACGCTGGCCCGGCAGCAGGCGGAGGCCCGGGGCGACCTGGAGAAGCGGGAGCAGGCGGTCAAGACCCTGGTCGAACCCTTGACCACGTCCCTGGACGCCGTCCGCAAGCAGATCGAGGAGATCGAGAAGAAGCGCGCCCAGGACTACGGCAGCCTCGGCGAGCGCCTGCGCGCCTTCGCCCAGGATCAGCATCAGCTGCGCGCCGAGACCGCCAACCTTGTGCGGGCCCTGCGCAAGCCCAGTGTGCGCGGCCAGTGGGGAGAGATCCAGCTCCGGCGGGTGGTGGAGATGGCGGGCATGCTCGACCACTGTGACTTCACGTCCCAGGCCACCGTGGCCGACTCCAGCGGGGTGAAGCGGCCCGACCTGGTGGTCCACCTGCCCGGCGGCAAGATCGTCGTGGTGGACGCCAAGGCGCCCCTGGAGGCCTACCTGGAGGCGCTCGAGGCGGAGGACGACGCGGTGCGCGACCTCCACCTGGCCCGCCATGCCAAGCAGGTGCGGGACCACATCGTCGCCCTGAGCAAGCGCGCTTACTGGGACCAGTTCGAGAGCTCCCCCGAGTTCGTGGTCATGTTCCTGCCCTCGGAGAGCGTCTTCTACGCCGCCCTGGAGCAGGATCCCTCCCTCATCGAGCGCGGCGTGGAGCAGCGCGTCATCCTGGCGACTCCCACGACCCTCATCTCGCTCCTGCGAGCCGTCCACTACGGCTGGCAGCAGGAGGTCCTGGCGGAGAACGCCCAGCGGATCAGCGACCTCGGGCGCGAGCTCTACGACCGTCTGAGCACGCTGGGAGGCCACTTCCAGGACCTGGGACGCCGCCTCGACCTCGCCGTCGACAGCTACAACAAGGCCATCGGGTCCCTGGAGAGCAGGGTCCTCGTGAGCGCCCGCCGCTTCTCGGAGCTCGGCCTCGGCGGCGCCAAGGAGCCCTCCCAGCTCAGCCCGGTGGAGCGGAGCCCGCGAGCCCTGCAGGCGGCCGAGCTGATCGACCCGGACCCCTCTCAGGAAGACGCCTAGCCCGGACCGCCCCGAGGTCCCGCCGCCAGAGCAGAGCGGGCAGCACCCGCGTTCCCAGGCAGTACGGGGGCCGGAGCCTCCGGGAGCACCAGAGTGGGTGCCCAGCCACGCCGTCTTGCTTCGACAGGACGCGGATCGCCCCATTCGAAAGCGTGCCTGGCTCCCGCTTTGGCCTACCGGAAGCCGGCAAGGGCACTTCGCGATCGCTCGGGCCGACCCGAAGGGCCGAGGGGCCGGGACGCGCTGTTCTCTCGAAGGCTCCTGTCCCGCACGAGCGGATCATCGCCGATCGCCGGCGCCGCTGGTTCGGGCGTGCGGGTGGCTTGCCGCCTCTCCGCCTCTGCGTTCCCTCTCTTCCCAGGTTGGGTGGGGGCTCTGCGGCTCTGCGTCTTTGCGTCTCTGCGTTCTGTTCTCGGGCAAGTGGAAGGCTCCCGGCCTCTGCGTTCCTGTTCGCGGTCGGTGCTCGCTGCCGCACGTTGCTGCCACCGCCCCGACAGCACACGCACGCCTGCGAGTTGCCCCCGTCCCCATCGGCTCCTCGACGGTCAGAGCCGACGCCGCGAGCGCCCATCCCGGAGCGAACCCGAGCCCATGTTGGGGCCGGATCCGGCTCCCCGGGGAAGCGCCCGCGGAATGGTCCTCTCCGAGCGCTCGTTCGAACCAAGTAGGGAGGGATCAACCACATGCACTCACCCTCCCGGGAGCGCGCGCCGCGCTCCCCGATGAGACGACGACATGAGACAAGGAGGCGCCACCATGGCGGCCCAGCAGTCGGAAGCCGAACGCAAGTCCATGGAGCTGGCCGAGGAGTCACGGCAGAAGGTGTGGGACAAGCCCAGCTTCGTCCAGGAGCTCTTCATGGGGAAGCTGCGGCTGGACCTGATCCACCCCTTCCCCGAGCCGGACCTCGCGCGACCCGAGTTTCAGGAGATCTTCGACAAGGTGAAGCGGTTCTTCGCGGACGAGGTCGACTCGGTGGCCATCGACCGCACGGGGGAGTACCCGCCGAACGTGGTGCGGGGCCTCGCCGAGCTCGGGATGTTCGGCATGAAGATCCCCAAGGAGTATGGCGGCCTCGGGTTCACCCAGAGCGAGTACGCCCGCGTCATGAAGCTGCTCGGCAGCCTCGACGGCAACGTCTCGGCCCTGATCTCCGCCCACCAGGCCATCGGCGTGCCCCAGCCCGTGAAGCTCTTCGGCACCGAGGAGCAGAAGAAGCGCTTCTTGCCCCGCTGTGCCGCCGGCGAGATCTCGGGTTTCGCGCTCACCGAGCCCGACGTGGGGTCCGACCCGGGCTCCCTGGCCACCACCGCCACGCCCACCGACGACGGGAAGGCGTTCATCCTCAATGGCGAGAAGCTGTGGTGCACCAACGGCACCATCGCCAAGCTGCTGGTGGTGATGGCCCGCAACCCCGACACCCACCGTATCTCGGCTTTCGTGGTCGAAACCTCGTGGCCCGGCGTCGAGGTGGCCCACCGCTGCCGGTTCATGGGCCTGAAGGCCCTCGCCAACGGTGTCCTCACCTTCCGCGACGTGAAGGTGCCGAGGGAGAACCTCATCGGCGAGGAGGGGCAGGGCCTCAAGATCGCCCTGGTCACCCTCAACACCGGCCGCCTCACCATCCCCGCCGGCACGGTGGGCAGCGCCGAGGCCTGTCTGGAGACGGTGCGCAAGTGGTCCACGGTGCGCGAGCAGTGGGGCCACCCCATCGGCAAGCACGAGGCCATCGCCCACCAGATCGCCGACATCGCCGCCACCACCTTCGCCATGCGTGCGGTCACCGACTACTCGGCGGCGGCGGCCGACTCCGGCCGCATCGACATCCGGCTCGAGGCGGCGGCGGCCAAGGAGTGGAACACCGCCCAGCAGTGGCGGATCCTGGACGAGACCCTGCAGATCCGCGGCGGCCGGGGGTATGAGACCGAGGACTCACTGGCTGCACGGGGCGAGGCGCCCATCCCCATCGAGCGGCCCCTGCGCGACTCCCGGATCAACCGTATCTTCGAAGGCTCGAGCGAGATCATGCACCTGTTCATGGCCCGGGAGGCGGTGGACAAGCACCTCGAGGTGGCGGGCACCCTCATCGATCCCGAGGCCACGCTCGGCAGCCGTCTCGCGGCGCTGCCCCGCATCGCCGCCTTCTATGCCGTGTGGTACCCGAAGCTGTGGTTGAGCTGGGGACGCTGGCCGCGCTTCGCGGAGTTCGGGCCCCTGGCCGGCCACATGCGCTTCGTGCAGCGCTCCAGCCGCAAGCTGGCGCGCCAGATCTTCCACGGCATGATGGTCTACCGGGGCGGACTCCAGCGCAAGCAGGGCTTCCTGTTCCGGTGCGTGGACATCGCCTGCGAGCTCTACGCCATGGCCACCACCCTGTCCCTGGCCGAGTCCATGCGGCGCCGCGGCGGCACCGAGGCCGCCAGCGCCCGCGCCCTGGCCGACACCTTCTGCACCACCACCAGGCGCCGGGTCCGCGGCCTCTTCCGCGCGCTGTGGCACAACGACGATGCCGCCACCTACCGCCTCGGCCAGGACGTGCTGGAAGGGCGGCACTCGTGGCTGGAGAACGAGGCCATGGGCATCGGCTACACCGCCGAGGACATGCGGCCGCGACGGCTGTCCGACGTCGGCCCCGGCGCGCCGGGCGATGAGGCCACCGGCAACAAGGAGAAGGAGCAGGAGACCGAGCCGGTCGGGACGACCACCTGACCAGCGCCCGTCCCGACGTCTGGAAGCGGTTCGAGGGAGTCGGGCGATCCGGGCGCCGCAACGCCGCACGCGGGACGCGAGGACGACCGGCGACCACACCGCGCGGACGCACGCAGCGACGTCAAAGCCGGTGCCAGGCACCCCGTCTTGATTCGATAGAACGGATGCCGCTTCATCCGAAAGGGTGCCTGGCACCGCCCTTGACCTTCCCAACGCCAAAAGGTGCCCGACATCCGTGCCTGCCTGCAATGTGCAGCACAATAATGAGGGATTGAAACTCGGCTCGAATCCCTCGTCCGATCATCCACGCTTCCTCCCTGAAGTGAGGCACGTCCATCCGCGGTGTCACGCCGTGGAGAATGCCCTCGGCAAAGCTGTGGAGAACTCACCTGCCAATTCCCGTGGAACAGCGAGAGGTGGGGATGAAAGCACAGGATCGGGCACGCGGTGCACGTCTCCCCATCGCGATGTTGCTGCAATTGATTGACGATTGTCGGCCGTGTCGAGCGAAGGCGGCTACCGGATGGAGCGCGCCGGGGCCCACACCACCCGGCTGCTCCACGGACCGCTGAGAACGCGCACCCGGGTCGGCCCCGACCGCCCTCCCCCCTCCAGGACCCGCACCCTGGTGCCCGACTCCAGCACCAGGCAGTGCTGCGAGGAGCGGAGCGAGGCCAGGCCGCCCTCGTCCCCCGCCTCGAGCGCGGCCGACAGCTCCACACCCGCGTCGCGGTCCAACCCGACCAGGACGGGGCCCCCACCGGGGTCCTGCAGCCGGCCGATCTCGCCCCGCGTTCTGGGGGCCGCGAACAGCCGGCCGCCGACCCCTCCGTGGTGGGCGGTCCCCAGCCACCACAGCCCGCCGAGGAGCGCGACCACCACCGCCGCGGCGGTGGCCACCCGGCGCCATCGCCGACCCCTCGCGCCAGGCGCCGCCGTGGCGTCTCCCGACTGCGGCACGGCGGTTTCGGGCGGGGGCCCCACGGGCACGAAAGGCGGCGGGCTGGCGGCGAACTCCTCGCCGCAGCCCGTGCAGCGCAGCGTCCTGCCGTAGTAGCGGGCGTGCACGCGGAACCGGGCGCCGCATGCCGTGCAGGTGTGGGAGTAGCTGGGCGGCACGCCCGCAGAGCCCTGGGCCGCGCCCTCGGTGGACGTCCCGGTGGTCGACGTCACCGTCCCGGTGGAGGCCGCCTCCTCAGCTGCAAGACCCTCGGGGGCCGGGGGTGTGACGGGTGCCGGCGGCGCGGCACGAGGGGCCTCCCCCTCCTCCAACGTGAACACCGATCCACACCGCTGGCAGCGGACGCGACGTCCCACCAGCTCGGGTCGTACGGCCAGGGGCGTCCCACAACCGGGGCACGGCCGGGACCGTGACCCGGGTGGGTTGGCGCCCGGCACCACGAACTCGGTGCCGCAGCGGCCGCAGCGCAGGCGCCGACCGCGATGGCGCGCCTCCACCTGGAGGGTGGCGCCGCAGCCGGCGCACACACGCCTCTCCGCGGCCGCCGCCTGTTCAGGCTCCGAGCTGCTCATCTCCTCTCGAGCTTACGCCAGCCACGAGCACGGCGTGGTGACGTGCCTCAATGCGCGGCCCGGTAGCGCACCTCGCCCCCGATGATGGTGGCCTGCACCCGGGTGGCCGGGATCTGCTCGTCCGGCACCGTCATGATGTCCTGGGAGAGGACGGTGATGTCGGCCAGCTTGCCCACCTCGAGGGAGCCCTTGACGTCCTCCTCGAAGGCCGCGTAGGCGGCATCCAGGGTCATGGTACGCAGCGCTTCGGTGCGCGTCATGGCCTGCTCGGGATGGAAGGCCTCACCGTCGGCCATGCGCCGGGTGACCGCGGCGTAGAAGGTGGCGATGGGATCGACCGCTTCGACCGGCGCGTCGGTGCCGCTGGCGATTACCGCCCCGCTGTCCAACAGGCTGCGCCAGAGGTACCCCTCCTCGCCGGCCCGCCGCACCCCCAGCCGCTTCTCCACCCAGGGACCGTCGGAGGTGCAGTGAACGGGCTGCATGGCCGCGATCACACCGAGGCGGGCGAACCGCGGCATGTCCTCGGGCGCCAGGTGCTGAGCGTGCTCGATCCTCCAGCGCAGCCCCGCCCCGTCCGGTCGCCCCGCCAGCGCCTCCTGGTAGATGTCCAGCACCTCCCGGTTGGCGCGGTCGCCGATGGCGTGGACGCACAGCTGCAGGTGGGACTCGAGGGCCAGCCGCGCGGCCTCGCGCAGGGTCTCCGGGGAGTCCACCGGCAGGCCCGAGCTGGTCGGAAGGTCGTCGTAGGGCGCCAGCATCCACGCCGTGTGGGAGCCCAGGGCGCCGTCCGCGTAGCGCTTGATCCCGCCCACGGTCAGGAAGCCGTGGCCCGCCCGCTGCACGACGAAGCCCGGCAGGCGCTGCTCGAGCACCCCGTTCGGCTCGCCCAGCATCACCCACAGCCTGAGCGGCAGCTCGCCGTCCTCGGCCAGCCTGCGCAGCACCTCCACGACGCGGAAGCTGGACCCGGCGTCCTGGAAGCTGGTGATGCCCCTGGAGACGCAGCGCCGGCCGGCCAGCGCCACCAGACGCTTCACGGTGGCGTCGTCCGGTTCGCCCACGGCCATGGCCTGGGCGCGGTCCCCGGCCAGGTCCAGGAGGATGCCGGTGGCATGGCCTTCCCCGTCGCGCACGATGTCGCCACCGGGCGGGTCCGGGGTCGCGTCGGTGATGCCGAGCAGGTCCAGCGCGCGCTCGTTCACCATGGCCGCGTGCCCGGTGGCGTGCTCGAGGAGCACGGGGTTGTCGGGGGAGGTCGCGCTCAGGCTGTGGTGAGTGGGGAGGCCCTCCACGGCTCCGCCGGGCGGATGCGTCCACCGCTCCTGGTGCCAGCCCCGGCCCACGATCCACTGCCCCGGCGGAGTTTCCCGCACCGCCGCGGCCACCTGCGCCACGATCTCGTCCCAGTCCGAAGCCCGGCTCAGGTCGAGCTGCACCTCGGCCCAACCGACACCCAGGAAGTGGGCGTGGCCCTCGATGAGGCCAGGCGTGGCCACGCCCCCGTCCAGGTCCATGACGTGGGTGGAGGGACCGATGAACCTGCGCACCTCCCTCTCGTCCCCCACGGCCACGATCCGGTCACCGCGCACCGCCAACGCCTCTGCCGCCGGACGGCTCGCGTCCATGGTCAGGATCCGGCCCCCCAGGAGCACCAGGTCGGCAGGATCCGGAGCCCCACCACAGCCCGACAGCACCACCAGCAGCATCGCCATCCACCAGCCTTTCATCACGCGATCCTCCTCCGACAGGGTACCCCGCGCGCGCGGCCGACGACACCGAGCGGGAGCTGGGTCCGCGCGACTCGCCCCGGCCGCCGCCCTCAGATTCGACCCCGGATGG
>Ga0315542_1002283_pt1 | contig 11720 bp, 10 predicted proteins | sample SalMarSW160120MG_FD_202541 | JGI IMG/M metagenome (GOLD analysis project Ga0315542, IMG submission 202541) | Salt marsh sediment microbial communities from the Plum Island Ecosystem LTER, Massachusetts, United States - Salt Marsh Sediment SW1601-20 ... | reverse complement strand
CTGCACTCCCCTCGCATTGATAAAATAGAAGTTACACGCAGAGGCCGGGTGCGCCGCGCCAAACTATATTATCTGCGCAACCTGCAGGGCAAAGCTGCCAGGATCAAGGAAAAGCAGTAATCCCCTGAGAGCCGCATCGCCAGTTGCTTGGTCGATTGAGTGCTGTTCAAGGTACTAGTCAAGGACCCAATTATCGAATATTGGGGTCCCCTCACGGAGGACGACGAAAATTAATCGGATGAACCTTTCCGGGAAGGTCTGAAATATCTTTTCCAGGCGTTCCTGTTCTCTTTCAAAAAGTTCGCCTATGCCGCACCAGTTCATATTTTTGTGCCCGGTTTGCCAATCAGAAGATCCCATCGAAAAAAAACATTGCCGCGTTTGCGGAGCGGAATTCACCATTCTTGAAAAAAGCGTGCAGGTGAACGATTCCGCCTGGGACTTTCCGCAACTCCTGCGATGGATGAAAGAGAAAATCACCGTCGCACGCGAGGAAACGATTGCAGACCCGGTGCTGAGAGCATTCTTAGATTCCCGGCAGCCGGAAATTTTGCGAATCAGTGGGACGGCAATCTTACGGCAGGGCAGTGAGGTTGTGCCTTTTACCGGTTTCTCAGGGCTTTTCAGACGATCGATAGAGTCTTCCCTGCCGGTAGTTGAGGGAAGGCTGTTGCTGGCGGAAAACACCTTTTTCTTCATTTCACAGCACAGCAATTTTGAATTTCAAATCAAAGATGTCACCTGCGTTACAACCAACGGGCACTACTTCGAATTCCGGATAAAGGGGGAAAAATTCTTCCAGGTGCGTTTTGATGATGAGAGCCCGTTAAAATATGAAATCATCTTTCGCAAATATTTAAGTGATTTCTACCGGCGAAATGGCAAACGCATCATCGAATTTCAGCCCCGGCTGCGGTTTACCTTCCCGGATTGCAACGGCCGCAAAATACCGGTTGGCTCCAAACCGCCCGTTTCACAGCCGCTTCACCAACGAATTGTGACTGAGTTGCTCCGTAAGGTATTATGGTTTTTTCTGCGATTGTGGATTCACCTCGAAATCAGCGGTAAACCGAACCTGCCTGCCGAATATCCGTTCATCGCCCTCTTCAACCATCAGAGCATTTTCGATCCGTTTATTGTGACAGCTTTTCTGGATAAACGTATTGCATTTCTCACCAAGAGCACATCTTTCTCTCGCCGCTTTGAACGCTATGTTCTTCGCATTGGCCGCGGTATTCCTACCACGCGTTATCGCACCGACCCGTCGGTTGTTCGCCACATCCTTCTTTTCCTGGAACGGGGAATCCCGGTGGGTATCTTCCCGGAGGGAGAACGAAGCTGGGACGGCGAGCTGCAGGATTTCAAAGTGAGCGTGATTCGCATCCTGACCGCTTTGCGTGTTCCGATAGTCCCGGTAATAAACCGGGGCTCTTTTGAATTCATGCCCCGCTGGGCGAAATTTCCCCGCCGCCAAACCGTCTCAATAGATGTTCGCGGCCCCTTCTGCCTGATGCCCGATCTTTATTCCTGCGAAGAACTTAAGAAATTCCTGGAATTGCAGTTTCGAAGATGAAAAGTCCGGGGCAGTACTGATATCGATTTCCCTGTCTTGATTTTCATAATCCGGGCTATATCATTCCACCTCGTAATCATAATCTTAATCGTCCACCATATACCGGATTCGGAATTTATGTAGCCCTGTTATCTTTTAGTCGAAGACAAAGCCTGCCGCCGACACCAGGCGAATTGAGATAGCTACTCAATTTTCCTATTACTCCACCACCCCAATACTCCGGCACCAGACCCCAGGATTTGGAATTCGAACGTGTGTTCCGATTTCTTCCTTCATATATTATATGCTGTTCGAAGACTTGCTGCGGAACGACATTGTGAGAACCGGCAGCAGATTCCGGAGATATGATGAAGAAGTTAATTTACCTGTTCCAGTTCATGTCGGTTTTTTTGATTCTGGTGGTCTGGCTGCGGTGCGCTCACCAGGTAGCGCCCACCGGCGGCCCGCCCGACAAAACTCCGCCTACTGTTATTGGCAGTTTTCCCAATCCTGATAGCGTTGGTGTGAAATCGCTCAAATATATCGAGATCGATTTCAGCGAAAGCATCCGGCAATCTACCCTGCCAAACAATTTCTGGATGATTCCCGCGTTATCAACTGAGCCGGAGATCAAGTGGAAGGGCAGTCACAAAGTTCGCTTCTACCTGAAGGATACCTTGGAGACAAACAGAACCTATGTGCTCACGCTTTCCACCGCTATCACCGATTTACGAAACAACAATCTGAAAAGTCCGTTTCAACTGGCGTTTGCGACCGGAAGCAGTCTGGACAGCGGTCTGGTACAGGGAAAAATTTACTCGGAATCTCCGGAACGGGATGTCTATATCTATGCTTATCCGCTGCCGGCTGATACAATTCCCGATTCCCTGCTGTACCACAAAGCGCCCTATTTTACGCAAATCGACGCTGACAACAACTTTCGGATGAATTATCTGCCGATGGGCACATACCGCCTGATCGCGCTGGCGGACAAGGACTACAATCTTACCTACAATATTGGCAGCGATTTAATCGGGATTCCGTTTATGGACGTACGTCTGGATTCCGTGTATTCCACTTTCTCCGGCATGAATTTCTACCTGATCGAAGAGGACACGACTGCTCCAAGAATAAAATCGGTGGACACGCTCTCAACGACCCAGTTGCATGTGCTTTTTGATGAAAAGGTGAAATTAGCGTCCGGTTTCAGCGCACAGGTTGTGGATACTACAGACCAAACCAGGTTTCACCCGATCGGCTCCAGTTTCGATCAATTCACCAAAGAGGATCTGAACTTGTACTTCCCGGCACTGCCGGCCCATCGGCCGATGCGGCTCACCCTTCGTGGAATCAGCGATCCGGAAGGGAATTTCCCTGCAGATTCTGTTCTCCGAATGAACTTTACGAGCCCCGCACGCATCGATACCACACCGCCCGCTTTCAAGCAAATCTCGCCTTCACGCGGTGCCATCAATGTTCCTTCCAATGACTCGATTCGGGTAACATTTACTGCGCCGGTAGACAGCCAGCTTTTCCGGAAAGCTTTTTCTCTTTTGACAGAAGCAGACCAGCCGGTAGCCGGCAGGTTTGATTTCACAAGCCTGGTGGGCCCGCTTTTTAAGCCGGATACCTCCCTGGAAATGACCGCTACCTACAAAATACAACTTGAACTGGACAGCCTTAAAGACCTGTTCGGCAGACCGTTCCCGGACACCACACTCTCTTTTCAATTCATTACCATAAACCAGGGGGATTTGGGAGAGATCTCGGGCGTAATTACGGTTCACGATCCGCAATGGAAACAGGCGATTGCGGCAGCGGTGTCGACAGCGGGTCAAAAAAAATACCGTGTCATCGCGCCCGCCGGCAAGGAGTATGAAATCCCATTCCTGCCGGCCGGTTTCTATTTGACTCATGCGGTTGTGGATGTAAACGGCAACGGACGATGGGACCGCGGACAAACCTCACCCTGGCAATTTTCCGAGCCTTTCATTTTCAAACCGGATACGGTAAAAGTCCGCAAGCGCTGGACAACACAGGGTGTCGATTTCGATTTTGATTTCCGGGAGAAGAAATGACCCGCCAAATTCCGTTTATCAAAATGCATGGCGCCGGAAACGATTTTATCATGATCGACAATCGTCCGGGATATCTTTCCGGTAGTGAGGACCGGTTGATCCGTAATCTATGTCAACGGCATTTCGGAATCGGGGCAGATGGATTAATGCTCCTTCAATTCTCCGAGCCGGATCATTTTGATCTGCAGTATTTCAACGCTGACGGCAAACCGGCGGCAATGTGCGGTAACGGCGCCCGCTGTGCGGTTTACATGATGCACCTGCTGAATCCGGATCGGAAAAAGTTTGCTTTCAACGTTGGTGACGATGCTTACCGCGGTGAAATTGAGGTCGCAAACCGCGCAATAATTTACTGGAACACGCCGCCGGAAATTCAGGAAATAGAGGGGCTTCGGGGGGTGATTTCCAAAGCCTATACGAATTTTGCAGTGGTAAACAGCGGTGTGCCGCATCTTGTTCTGGAGACAGCCAGTTCATTGGATGAAATAAATATTCAGGAGGAAGGCCGTTATTATCGTTATCACAAGCTATTTGCACCGGACGGCCTCAACGTCAATTTTGTTCAGGTGAAAAACGGAAGCGTCTACATCCGTACCTTTGAAAGAGGGGTTGAAGGGGAAACGTTGGCCTGCGGCACCGGCGCGGTGGCAGCAGCGGTTGCGGTAACGGATTGGAAGAAGCTTCGTCCGCCGGTCAGGATTATCGCCCGCGGCGGCGAGCTACAAGCGGGTGTCATACCGGAATTCGGGGCATTCTGGCTGGAAGGGCCGGTTGTCAGGACATTCGAGGGCATTTTCCAGTCAGACGATTTTGAGGAAGGCGGAAGCTGATCGGGTGACGAGTTCTGGCTTCAAATGGCAGCTATCAAAATATTACAAATTAGTCCCGGGTGATTTTAAGGCTGGTCGTCTGGCTGAATTCTCCGGCTAATAAAATAATTGTTCTAAAATGGTTTTTCTGTTAATCTATGTTTGATCCATTGTTTTTTCAATCTGATATTTTTCGATGGCTCGTTTTGCCCATTCTCATATTTCTGGCGCGGGTGGTCGATGTCTCGATAGGTACCATGCGAATTGTCTATATTTCACGCGGCAAAAAATACCTGGCGCCGGTGCTTGGTTTTTTTGAAATATTGGTCTGGCTCCTGGCGATCGGCCAGATTTTTCAGAATTTAAGCAATATTGCCTGCTACCTGGCATATGCAGCAGGCTTTGCCAGCGGCAATTTTGTCGGAATGTATATCGAACACAAACTTGCCATCGGCATGCAAGTGGTTCGCATCATCACGCGCAGAGAGGCATGGGGCCTCATCGATAATTTAAAAGATGAAGGATATGGAATAACCGTGGTGAACGGGCAGGGAACCACCGGCGAGGTAAAAGTAATATTTACCATCATTAAAAGAAAAGATTTTGAGAAAATTGTTTCGATTGTGCGGAAACATAATCCGAAAGCATTTTTTTCTGTGGAAGATATTCGCATGGCTAATGAGGGAATTTATCCGGATCAGTTACCGGCTTCCCAAAGGCTATTTGGGGGGTTATTTAGCTTTGTGAGAAAAGGCAAATAGCGGAGATTGTGCTGTGCCTGGTTCAGCTTCCTTTGCCGGAAAATGCTGGTTTCTCAAGGGGGGCTGGGCAGTTTCGTTTGTTTTCGGACAACAGGAAGCCTGGCAAAACATTACCGAAATGATTGCGCCGGGGAATTAATTTCATGGTGTTTTTGGTCTGGGTTCGGCGACTTGTGCCCTATTTGCCTTGTCCGGAATGAACAACGAACATATCGTCTTACCATGCGGAAGCGGGCGTTTGCAGATCGCTGCATAATAAACTTGAAAATTGCTGGCAAAGATAATATATTTCTTCAAAAACTGACAGATCATGAAAAGAAATCTTACTTTAGTAATTGGCTTTTTTCTTCTGGTCGCCGGGTGTTCGCCATTTATGAAGAAGAAAGCACCTTCGGGAAGCGCTGAATCGCCGGTATCTCCGGAAGTTGTGGCTGAAAATTATGTGGATGATGGTATTGATTTCTACAAGAATGACAAATACCGGCAAGCCGTATCCCGCTGGGAAAAGGCGCTTGCAATTATTCCAGGCGATGCGGAAGTCCATAACTTCGTGGGTCTTGCCTATCACAAAATAGGCAAGCTGGACAGCGCCATTTTTTCGTTTTCCGAAGCGGTAAAAATCGATTCCGGCTACTTCGAGGCTTGGAACAATTTGGGCTACATGTATTTCCTGAAAAGTGAATATGCCAAAGCACTTCCATATTTCGACCATTCGCTAAAAGTCAATCCGAATTATGAGCAGGCGCGCCTGAACCGCTCCAAGACCGCCGACATTCTGCAGGGCAGGCTAAAGATCGGCGCATTTGAGCTGGTGGAGAAAGCTGCGAAAATGGACAGCCTGGAGCTAAAAATCCGTAACTACCGGCGGGCGCTGCAAATCGACTCCAATTACGTGGATGCCTGGAATAACCTGGGTGTGGCCTACTATTATTATGGTAATACGGATAGCGCGGTGTATTGCATTAAGAAGGCGCTGGACAAGAATCCCGATTATCCTCCCGGACATAATAACGCCGGGTACATCCTGGATGCGATTGGCGAGTACGACAAGGCCATTGCGCATTATCAAAAAGCCATTCGACTTCGTCCGACTTATCTCGTAGCAATGGCAAACCTTGTAGATACTTATGTCCACAAAAGGGATTACGTTTCTGCGCGGGAGATTTTAAGCGCTCTGCGTCGGTTGGATCCGTCCAATAGTCTGGTAGTGGAGAGAATTCAGGAATACCAGGAGCTTCTGTATGGCAATTCACAGAAAGGGGAGCAATAAGTTGAAAATATTTGCTGCACTAATGGCCGGTGGAGTGGGAACCCGCTTTTGGCCCCGCAGCCGGGCAAAAAATCCCAAACAGGTGCTCAACATCATCGACCACGAAACCATGATTCAAGCCACATATAAACGACTGGAAGGTTTGGTCGATCCCGCCAACATCTTTGTGGTTACCAATATTGATCAAAAGGAAATCATTCATAATCAGCTTCCGCAACTGAGAGATGGAAATTTTGTTCTTGAGCCTTTCGGTCGTAATACTGCCCCATGCATTGGTCTTGCCGCAATGCTCATCCGGCAGATCGATGCGGATGGAATGATGCTTGTTCTGCCGGCGGACCACCTGATTGTCAATGTCGAGGAATTTCAGCATGTATTGCAGCACGCGCTCCGGTTTGCCGCGGAGTCCGGGGGACTGGTTACGCTCGGCATTACACCTACCAATCCTGCGAGCGGTTATGGTTACATCCAGCGGGGCGAAAACGTAAGAGAATATGATGGTCATGGTGTATACCGGGTTAAAACATTTGCCGAGAAACCAAACCGGGAAACGGCAATCCGTTTTTTGGAAAGCGGCGGTTTTTACTGGAACAGCGGAATGTTTATCTGGAAGGCATCCGCGATTCTTAAAGAAATAGAAGAGAAATTGCCGGAACTCTCAGAGGGATTATCGGAGATTAAGAGACATTTAGGGAAAAGTGATTATTACTCTGTTGTTGAAGATGTCTATCGGCGGATCAGGGGCATTTCGATTGATTATGGCGTTATGCAAACAGCGCAGAACGTTTATGTTATTCCTACCGATATGGGATGGAACGACGTGGGGAGTTGGGAGGTGGTTTGGGAGATTGCCCCCAAGGACAAATCAAAAAATGCCGGCGAATATAAAGAAATTGTAGAGGTGGACTCCGGGGAGAATTATGTTTTTGTTCCGGAAAGACTGGTGGCGTTGGTGGGCGTCCGTAACCTGGTTGTCGTTGAAACGAAAGACGCCTTACTGATATGCAAAAAAAATAGAAGCCAGGATGTAAAAGAAGTAGTGGAACAGCTAAAAAAGAGTGGAATGGATGAATTCATCTAAAGTCAGAAAACGAAAAAAGCGGGTGCTGAAAATAGACCCCGAAGAGCAGGCTTTGTTCGATGAATTATGTGAAACACTAAAGAAACTGGGTGTAGAAATCAGGATTGAACCGGGCCATTTTAATGGCGGATATTGCGTAGTGGGTGACCAGCAGTTTTTTTTCCTCAACAAGAATCATCTGCTTGAACAAAACATTGATCTTTTAACCATGAAATTAAAGCGTATGGATTTAAAAAATATCTATCTCGCTCCGCGAATAAGAGATCTGTTGGAAGAAAATGAATTCATTACAGGAAAAGAATAATGGAAAACTTACGAAAATCATCCCGGGTGGAAGCGCAACATTTTATTTCGTATGATCTGAAAGATGAGAAGGGGGAAACGGTGTTGTCGGGAATGGCCCTTAGCCGGGATTTAAGTCAGAAGGGTGTTCAAATGCAAGACCGTACTGCTTTCCCGCAGGATGCCGCGATTCAAATACACATTGCGGTCGGTAATGAAGTTGTAGATATTGACGGGCGTGTGCGGCATATTGAGAAAATGGAAGATAACGAATACCGAATTGGCATTGAGTTTGTACATATTGATTCAGCGAAACTGGAAAAACTGGCCAGGTTTTACCCGGAAATTCTAAGCCAACCCCGATAGCTCTTTCAAAAATTATTTTATATCTTGCAAAAAATATTTTTTTTATATATAATCTCATTTACTGGTGTCTTTAAAATGGAGATAAATATATAGTTTGCTAATGGTTTAAAACTTTTCTTTAAAAGAAAATAAGACGCACATTCATGTGAAGCTTCCTTCTGATAGGAAATATATTTCCGCTTACGATGGGTAATTCCTAACCTCTTCTCCCGGAGCAATTCACCGAATATTTGTCACAACGCGCTGTATTTTATAAGTTTATTTCATTATGTTTCACAGATGGTATCGTTTTTGTAATTAATTTTCCGGATAACTATTAACGTTCTAACCGAATGGGAGGAGCGCCTATGAGTTAGAAAAGAGTTTGTCATTTTGTGCTTTAGCATGTAGTATCTCATTTTATCTCTTAATTAAAGGAGGAGTTATGTTCAAGAAGTTCTCTACTGCATTCGCACTTGCAATTTTCATTGTGTTGTTTCTGAGTTCTGCCATCTTTGCCGCCAAGATTCATCAATACCGGGCGCATAAAGTTACGGCAGAAGACGAAGCATTGTTTCAACAAAAATTGAATAATGTCCAAGACTATGACAGCCCCGAGGCGCTCGAAAGCGCAAACGAATTGGGCACAACTTGGTATGATTATGCAACCAATAATGTCATGGGGCGGACAAATGCTCATGCCTATGGCACAGGCACCGATGGTATCCACTTTGTGTTCATGAAAAGACAACCGGATCAGAATGGTCCACGATATGTCACTTATGATTACTGGGATGAAAGTTTTGGCCTGTTTTTTGGAAACCAGTCAATTACTGAAACTCAGGCAACAGGCTGGGGCAGAGTGTTGAATGGCCGGGATGATGAAATGATTTCCAGTCTCCACGGCGGGGGCATCTGGGTGTACCAGGATGCCGGCGAAGCAGCGTACTCATTTTCTGAGATTTTACATGTTGGAACCGGCGGCGTGTTCCCGGGAATTGCCCGCCTGGGTGACAATGTAGTATTTATGGGCCAGTTGGCCAATGCAAACTGGCTGGGCGGCGATACCGTGATGATCTCTCACGATTATATGGCCACCTGGACCGGCCACAACTTTGTCCCGCAAGATCCTGTTACCACGGATGCCGGAATGGGTGAAGCCTGGCCGACATTTGATCCCACCGATCCTACTGGAAATACTTTTTCCTATCTGTTCGGACCTGATACCATTACTGCGACCCTTCAACTGCCGCAAACCGGCGGTTCCGACTGGATTGCGACTACCACCGATGGTGGCGCAACGTATACAAAAACCATGATTTGGTATGATGACAGCGTAAATGCTTTCGATAGCAGCCAATATATTATTGAAAACTTCAACCAGGCCAACAGCATGTATACCGAAGACGGCAACTATCATGTCGTGTTTGGCGCCGTGCAGGGTGTCGTGAACGCGGTGACTTCTACTGCCATTGATATGTTTCCCATTCTTTATTGGAATAAAAACGATCACAAGATGATCGAATTGACCGATGCGGCACATGGACGCCCAGCAGATCCGATCGTCCAGGCTGCACTGGCAGATTTCCGTCCCGGCAACGGTCTGGGCAATGCCTATCCGCAACTTTCCGAAGGCCCCAATGGGGATCTGGTATGCGTCTGGCAGCAATGGGAAGATGATGGTGCAGGCGGCATTATCACACAAATCCCTGCCGGTGGCTTCGAGATTTTCATGACGGATATTTATGGCGCATACTCTGCTGATGGCGGAGCCACATGGAGCGAGCCGTTCTTCGTGGCCGGCACGCCCAACCAATCCGATGTCTATCCCAACCTTCCGAAGAAATTCTATTACAATACCGCTGGTGACTCGCTGGTGCTGGATTTGATGTACATGTGGGATACCAATCCGGGCACTTCTCTCTTTGACGGCGGTAACGATCCTTCCGATTGCGTTTGGGAATATGAGAGAGTTAAAGTGTTGAAACCGGGGACTGGCATTGATAATGGCCAACACAATATCGCCGACAACTTTAATCTGGCACAGAACTATCCGAACCCGTTCAATCCCAGCACAACCATTTCCTTTAATTTAAATCAAACCGGAAAAGTTATGCTGGATGTTTACAACACTGTGGGACAAAAAGTCGCCACTTTGGTGAACGGCAAAATGACCGCTGGACCGCATGAAGTGAAGTTCGATGGCAGCAACCTGGCTTCCGGGCTCTACTTCTATAAATTAACTTCGGGCAATGTTACAATGACCAAAAAGATGGTCTTAATGAAATAGTTGTTTTTTCTGTTTTGACCGGCCAGCTAAGATCTGGCCGGTCAATTTTTAGTATCAAGGAAAACGAAATGTTTGATTTTAATTAAGTGCGATGAACATTTATATTTTCAGGTGTGGATGGAAAATTAGTGATTCACAGGGCTGCCTGCACACAGACTACCACTTTTTCATTTGATATATCAGCAATAATTCCATGATTGACACTAAATTGCAAGTTTATTACGAAAAGTTGGAAATTACAGGGAGTGAAAAACTTTATACTTTTGAGAAAAACAGTTGTTTTAATATAGATAGAGAAGACCTTAGTTTTCGCAGTTATTAAACGGAATTATTATTTAAATATCTTTATTTACTGGAGGAATTCATGATGAAACGATTACTTTTCATCACTTTAGTTGTTCTCGTTTTTAGTATCTCCCAGTTATTTGGTGGAACCACCGGTAAACTGACCGGCGTTGTAAAAGATAAAAACTCCGGGGAAGCACTGGTGGGTGTCAATGTCGTACTCGATGGGACATTGCTGGGTGCCTCCACCGATCTGGACGGGTACTATGTCATATTAAATGTGCCTGCCGGTACCTACAAGGTAACCTTCGATTATGTTGGTTACAAGACCATTGAATATGACGGAATCCGGATTGTGCCGGATATTACCAAACGTCTTGACGTGGTGATGGAAGAGGGCGCCATTGATATTGGTGAACAGATTGTTGTCACCGCCGACCGCCCATTCTTCGAAGCATCTGCCACCAACACGGTAAGAGTGCTGGATGCAGACCAGATTCAGAAAGTCCCGGTAAAAGGGATCAACCAAGTGGTAGCGATTAATGCCGGTGTGGTTGTCTCCGACGGTAGCGGCGGCGATGCCGGAAATGCCGTTCTGAATGTGAGAGGCGGCCGCGGTAATGAAACGCTGCTCATCGTGGATGGAATTCCTTACAATGACGCCCTGTTTGGAAATTCCGCAGGGACCATTCCCGATGCAGCCGTCGAACAGATTTCGACCCAACTCGGTGGGTTTAGCGCCAAATACGGCAGCGCCCAGTCTGGAATAATCAATATTGTAACCAAGGGAGGAAGCCCTAAATATTTTGGTTCCCTCGAAGGTGTTACATCCAATTACACTGATGCCTACAATTATGATCAATCGACTTTTACCTTAGGGGGGCCCGTATATCCCGGCTTCAAAAGGCTCGATTTCTTTGGATCGTTCGAATATATGCAGACTGATGATCCTCAGCCCAGGGTATCT
>Ga0315542_1002282_pt1 | contig 11723 bp, 7 predicted proteins | sample SalMarSW160120MG_FD_202541 | JGI IMG/M metagenome (GOLD analysis project Ga0315542, IMG submission 202541) | Salt marsh sediment microbial communities from the Plum Island Ecosystem LTER, Massachusetts, United States - Salt Marsh Sediment SW1601-20 ... | reverse complement strand
ATATGTGGGGGAGCCAAAGGAAAAATACTATTGTAAAGCTAAGGGCAAGGGCAAAGCTTACGAAGTCTGGGTTTTCGAAAAGGATAAGGTTCTTCGCGGCGGCAGAGCTTTATTTATAGATTTGGAGAGTGATAAGGTATATCACAACTCATATCACACCTCATTTTTCAAGGATGATTGTTCACTAATAAAGCAATAATAACACCCTAATTCACTGCTGCCGACACAAATTACGGGCCGCACAGTTCAGCCGGTGCAGAAAGGAAAATGAAATGACAGCCTAGAAGAGAAGATCTTGAACATTATAGTGCTGGTTCGGGGCCTAATCCTTGACTCAGACCCGGCCCAACTATATGGAGCAGAAGCAAGGCGCCTCAACGAACAAGTCCGCAGGAATATGGCGAAGTTCCCGGAAGATTTTATGTTTCAGTTGACCAAGGAGGAATTTGACGACTTGAAATCGCAAATTGCGACATCAAGTCCTTCATGGGGTGGTCGACGCAAGGTTCCATTGGTCTTTACTGAACACGGCGCCTTGCAGGCTGCAAATGTCCTCGACTCCGAGCAGGTCGGTGATTTTGATTGTTGGGCCGTTTATTGGTTGCAATCCTGGAGCATCAGCTCTGGTGATTTACCTGCACCAGGGAAGTGGTTCCTGCAATGCCTGGGGCTTGTGAGAACTTATTGATCGCCAACCCATTGACCAAAGGAGGTTTGAGATGAATTCTCAGACAAAATCCGACATTGAATATCTCACTTCCGAACAATTGAAAGGCCTGCCATTCTCTGAAGCGGTACGCGTTGGTTCTATGCTTTACCTGTCAGGGATGATTGGAATGGACAATTCCATGAAGCTGGTTTCCGGCGGCGTTACGGCTGAGACGCGGCAAGCGATGGAGAACCTTAAGGCCGCTCTGGAACGATACGGTTCTTCGCTCGATCATGTCATCAAGGCCACGGTGATGCTGGCTGATATGAGTGAATGGGCAGAGATGAACAAGGTGTACGTGACCTATTTTGGTAAGCACTTGCCCGCGCGGAGTGCCCTGGGGGTCAATGGGCTGGCCTATGGCGCACGAGTGGAAATTGAGTGCATCGCTGTTCTACAATAGAGCTGCGCCTTTATGGGCACGGCCCGACGACGGCGTGCAGCCGACCGCTTCGCGCGCCACCGGGCCCGGAAAGCCGGCGCTCTGGGCGCGCCAGCAGTGGCTGACGCCTGCCCGGTTGTACTTTACTAAAAAAACGAAGGGAGATCACAAAGGACAAAATGAGTGAGAAACAATCAATTAATTTCCTGCGAGGGGTTCCTGCCGAAGAAGCCTTATCACGCCTTATTCCAATGGCGGCAGAGGGATACGAAAAAGTCATCAGGCGGTATGGGGTGGATGTGCTTCAATATGGCCATTTTACCGGCTTTAAGCCGCTGCGGGATCTAATCGGCAACTTCCACCGCGTTAATCCGGAACGGGTCATGGTCGGCAACGGCGGACTCGAGATCATCTCGCTTTTTTTCAAGTCTCTCCCCCGAGAAAGCAATATCATTGTTGAAGAAGCAAGTTACGATCGAGTATTGCTCGATGCAAAGTGCTATGGACATCATCTGATCGGCGTTAAATTGACACCCGAGGGGGTCGATTTGAATCAATTTAGAGACGTGGTTGATAAGAACGCGGTTGCGGCTTTTTACGGGATACCGTTTCATCAAAATCCAACAGGCATCAACTACACTGAGGAGAACCGAAAGGAAGTGGAACGTGTTTGCCGTGAGCATGGTATTCCGTGTGTATGGGACATCTGTTATCAAGCCCTGCGGTATGATGGAAAAGCGAATAGCTCAATAGAACTTTCAGAATGGGGACCAATTTTAACAAGCTCTTTTACGAAAACGATCTCTCCGGGAACCAAGTGCGGGTATATGATCGTTCCAAATCATTATGTGGGGCATTTATCCAATGTTATCGTCAATACACGCATAAACCCCAACCTGCCTACCCAGGCGTTCATAGCCGATTTTATTGAATCGGGACGGTATGACGAATTCGTCGAATACCTGTGCAAACTGTACAGACCGAGAATGGAGGCTTTAAATACTGCTCTTAATAGCCTGTTCCCTGGAGCACTTTCGGTTGCAATCAGCGGAGGCTTTTTTGTCCCCCTCACCCTTGAGAATATTTCACGTCATAAAGAAGCATCCTTCATCGAATCCGCAAAACAAGCCGGAGTTGGTGTAGCTGCTGCGTGGGATGCTGTCCCTCCAAATTGTGAGAAAGAAACCCGCAAGAAGGGTCTTTTTATCAGGCTGACTTTTCCGGCTTATGAGCCGCACAAAATTGAATGGGGCATTTCGAAGCTCAAAGAGACGGCAGAGAGTCTTGTTTGATAATAAGAAGGTTGTTTATAGCCGGATGCTTGACGCAAGGTTGCATTCTTGACGTTTGACCTTTGCGTGGAACCGACCTCGAGAACCTCGGCGGCTGACGTAGGTGGTTACCGCGACGCTTGCACGTCGCGATAATGCGGCGTTGCCTTCGTCCAAAGGCGTGCCGGCGCCGCGCTAACACCTATAAGGCATCCGGTTGTCAAGAATGAAGCCCTCCCTCAACGAAAAAAGCATTTTTCCTTTTTCGCCTACCCGGTAACGACCCTTCGCGGCTTTTGGCAGCGTTTTTGGCTCAATTTCAAAGCGACCGCCTGGCACAGATTCTGCATAAAATGCCTATCGAGATTCCTTCATCCGGGACATCAGCCTTGTGTTTGACAACGAGATGTCCCGGATGTAAGGAAATTCCAAACTCCTGGGCGCTGGTTCGTTTCACCGACCGTATCATCCTGTGCCCCCCCTAACCATGTGAGGATGCTCGGACTCAAACGGAAAGTCAGACTCTCTGTCCGGTCTTTAAGAAGGGCCTGGTTCACGGCTCTCCCCGGATCTGTTGCTTTCGCGTTCGCCTTTCATTTCCTTTCCCTGGCTGTTCCTGGTTCCCGGAATCTTTTTCCCCTATCGCCGGCAGTTCCCGCTGCGCCTGTTATCCTGAGCGCGGCAGGTTCGCTCTCAAACTCGCAGGTGAGGCAATATCCAGAAAGCCTCGCCATACCCGACAAGCCTGTGGTGGCAGTGTGGGAGTGGGCAAAACGCGAAGGAAAGGAGGCGGACTATTTCAACAGGAGGATTCTTCACATCCACTCGTCCGAAAGCCGTGCCTATTTTGACCGGTTGGCCGGATGCGGCATCAACAGGCTTTATCTTCAAGTGGAGGCCAAGGGAGGCAGATTGACCTGCAACGAATCCTATCTTTCGGGGTTCATAAGGCGGGCGAAACAGAAGGGCATCGAAGTCTACGCCCTCTTTGGGAAGCCCTCCTTCGCAAGAACTGAGAATCACGCGAAGGCAAACGCAATCGTGAAGGCGATACTCCGTCACAATGAAACCCATCCCGATGCAGCTTTCGCAGGGATACAGAGCGATATCGAGCCTTACTATGAGTTCACCGCGTCCGGGACCACGCGTCCCACGGATTTAAGGGTGATCGGTCCTCAATATGTCGCGGAAATCGAAAATCAGCGAAAACTCGTGGACGGCTACAACGAAGAAATGGGGAGGGGGCTCAAACTCGAAGCCGCCATTCCCTTCTGGTACAACATCCCTGCCAAAAAGCGCCGCACAAGGAGGAAGCCGCTCAGGCTTGTTTTTCATGGATTTGAGGGCACTATTACGGACCAGGTCATCCGCTTGACCGACAGCGTTGCCGTCATGTCTTACCGTAACAATGACATCGGTGAAGACGGCGTAAGCGGGGTGGCACGTTATGTGGTTGATGCGGCAAGGCGCTATAACAGGAGACACAACAGCCGCAAGAAAGTGCTTATCGGCCTAGAGACAAATAAACCCGGGTCGAGGGGCGTGACCCCGAAAATTACGATCCATAAGATGACCTGGAAGACACTCTGGACAAAAATCCTGAAGCGGCTGGGGCAAAGATACAGGGAAAAGCCGACAGTGGAGGGAGTCGCCTACAACCACACGGTACCCCTTTTCGAGATGCAAGAAAGATGGGCAGGAAACAACCCCCGTTTCAGGCACCAGTAATCCCTGTTTCGATCTGACGGGGTTCCTTCGGCGGCTTACACCGAGGACGGCCGGCGGATCAAAGAAGGCCGGCACGTTTTCTCATTGCGGAATAAATACGCAGCCATTCAAGCGACAGCCTTATGACGTCCCTTGCCTTTTCCGTTTCCCGCAGGTACTTATCGAAAAAGGCCTCCACTTCCGTTTCCCTGCCGAGGCCGCCCAGAGGGACAACGGCAAGGATAACCCTTTCGTAATGAATGGGATGGAATCGTTCGAGTTCCTTCACACGGGAAACATACCATTCCCACATGTCGGGCAGGGCATGCGGATTTGCGGCCAGCGAAACGAGGGGAACAAACTTGTTCCGGTCAGGAACCTTCTCCAGGACGTATTCCCGCACCTTTTCAATCATCTCTTTTGACTTGAAACAGCCCAGGGCCATCAGGATATTCATCCGCTCATGTTCGCTTTCCGTGGATTGGAGACGCGTATGAAACCAGTCGAAGGCCTCCTCTCCGCCGGACCGTGCACCGATTTGAAGGACGCTTTTCATGATGTCAGGATGGACGGCGCCTCCTTTTTTAAGTGAAGAGAATGCGTCGAGTCCGAAGGTTTCCGCCTCTTTTGAACCATAGAGGACCGCCTGCCAAAGCGCCTGATCCCTCAGCGCGGACAGGTTGTATCTTTCCGCAGGTGCCGGCTCATACCCCAGTCTTCCGACGACCTCTTCGAGGAAGCTCTTCCCTTTCGTCCTGATGCGCTCCCTTTCGGGGTCTTCGACCACCAGGTAGGCGCGAAAAAGATTTCCGGCGATACTGCCGAGAGGTAGAAAGGCATCTTCATCTCTGTACCAGTCTAAGAAGTCCAGGTATTGATCGATCGTCGCCTCACCCCCCATCACAAGGGCAAAGAGGTCGTTCTGCAGTCCCCACCGGTCCTCGGGAACGAGCTCTTTTCGCAGCACCTTCCCGCCGAGCTCTTGCAGGACCCCTGCATCGAGGTATTTGACCCGGAAGAAGCCCGACTGGCCCGCATTCACTTTATAGCTCTTCACACCCGGTCCCATGTCCAGGGTGCCCGTCGCGTCCTCAAGAAGGGTCGTCTTGGACGCCGTTTCCCCATTTTCATAAAAGATCTGCACATGGATGGGAACGAGCCAGGCCTGACGCGAGTCATTGGGGAGATAGGTGAACCTCTTCTGTGACAACAGGAGAGCGTTTCCGCTCCTTCGTGCCTCAACCAGGGGGAAGCCAGGCTGCTCAATCCAGCTTTTCATCATTCGGATGACAGGAGTTTTCGATACCTCTTCCAGGGCTTCCCAGAGCTGGCTGCTTGCCGCACATCCATACTGATTCGTTTTCAAATAGAACCTGAGACCGTCCCGGAAATAATCTTCGCCAAGGTATCCCTTGATCTGCCTCAGGATGCTTCCCCCTTTATTATAGATGATAGGTGCGGTGCTCGCGTTGATGACCACGTGAGCCCCTCCTGGAATTTCAATGGAAAAGTCTTCATGGAGGGCATCCCGGTGCAAGGCCAGTTCGGTCTGTCCGTGGAGGAAAAGGGCCCACACGTCCCATTCCGGATAGTAGTGATCCACCGTGCCGTATGCAAAGTAGGTTGCGAAGCTCTCGTTCAGCCACAGATACTTCCAATCGGACGGGCTCACCAGGTTTCCGAACCACTGGTGGGCTATTTCATGGGCAATCACCTCGCATATCCTCTCTTCGCCTGCCCTGGATGTGATATTCGGGAAATGCAGAAGCAGGTTCTCTCGAAAAGTGATGGCGCCCCAGTTTTCCATGGCGCCCGCCGCAAAATCGGGAATCGCGAGAAGATCGAGCTTCGAGAGGGGATAGGGGACCTCGTAATAGGATTCGCAGAATTGGAGGGACTTCCTCCCGAACTCGAGCGCGAATCGTGCATACTTCGTCATGCCGGGGGTGGTAATCACCCGCACCGATACCTCTCCGGGGTCTGAGATGAATTCGAACTCACCGACGCCGAAAAAAACCAGATAGGTGGACATCCTGGGGGTGCGTTCGAATTTCACCCACTTCTTCCCGTTCCCCAGGCTTTTTTCCTGGACGACGGGACCGTTGGAGACGGCCATGAGGTCTTCCTCAACAACCATTTCAACGTCAAAGGCGGCCTTCTTTACGGGATGGTCGAGGCACGGAAAAGCCCTCCGGGCATCGCTCTCCTCAAACTGCGTCACTGCAATGTATTTCGTCTTTCCCTCTTTTGTGTACCGGCTTCTGTAGAACCCGGTCAGCCTGTCGCTGATAAATCCGACGTAATCCAGTTTCAGCTCAATCACGCCCTCCATGTCCCGGGGAAGGGAAATGCACAGCTCCTCTTTTCCCGGGTCCACGCGGAATGCGCAGCCCTTGAAATCTTCCCCGATCCGGACCTTGCAGCTTCTGACCGCCAGGTCGATCATGTCCAGTGTGACCTCCGCAACCGGCTCCTCCGCCTCCGCGCGCAGTACCGTGCTGCCGGAGAATGTGAAGCTCTTGAGGTCCGGTTCCAGGTGGATCACATAGTCGATGGGATTCAGCGATTTCATGGCAACCTCCATTCAGCAAACGGCGTCAGCAACGCCACCGCAGGCAGACGCTATTCTGAGTTCAGGAACTGTTCAACCACCTTCTGAGCGATGATCGGCGCATTGCCGCCGGCCCTGTTGTTGATGAGAACGCTGGTTTCAACGCTTTTCTCGATTGCCTTTCTCATGAGATCCGCTGTCTCCACCACCATCTCCCTCTGGAGCATCCCTTCCACGAGCTTGTCGAACGGATGAGCCTTGGCGTAGGCATTTTCATAGCGCGTTCCAATAGGCGTCATCAGGCGGATGATCCGCTGCCTGCCGGAATTGAAAACCTTCTGGTCCGCCTTCGCCAGCTGTTTTCTTAAAGGCGGCAGCCAGGTCCAGTGGGAAAGCACCTGTCCTACTCCGTGCTTCTCCAGCACCGCGAAAACCGGCGGGCTCAGGTACGCTTCGGTGCGCAGCTCGATATGGTACCGGCTGTCCCCGGGAACGGCTTCAAAGAACCTGTCCAGATCCTCCGCCATCCGCTTTGCCGGCACCCTGTCCTGTTTTCGCTGATACTCCTGCTCGAAAATCATCCCGCTGAAGGTGGGTCCCAGAATGTCGATGGCAGGTTCGTAAAAGCGTGTGGTAAAGATTTCAGGATTCAGGTAGGTCTCGTTCCGGACATATGCCCCGCCGCCCCGGCGCACCTTCTGAGCGGTGATCATCTGGGGGATCTTCAGAACCACACGGTCTCCTTCCTTGATGTGCCGGCGGTATTGCTGGAGCACATGATGAATTCGGCTGGGTTTCCCATCATCATCAAGCAGAGGCGAGTAGAAGGTATAGTCGATCTCAAGCACGGAAAAGTGCTCGAAATACTCTCGGACGCTGTCAACCGGCAGGGTCTCCTCCACGAACGACTTTCCACCCACCTTGTTGGTCCGGCGGCTGGTTCTGCCTGCGTAACGTTCCCTGGTGTAGATCTGGTCCCTCCACCCGGCGTACCTGTCGCTGGCCGTACCTACGAGGACCTTCGGGTGAAGATTTCGGAAGTTGAATCTCTCCAGGGCTTGGTCGCGATCCAATACATCATAGGAGGGCTTCTTCATGGTTTCCTCCTGGGGAAAAAAGTCGAAAATCGGAGAATGGCTCCTCATGAGCTTCCATTGTACACCATATCCTCACCGGGAAGGCAATCCTTAAATACCGTACCTCATGCCATGTCAAGGAGCATGAGCCGGACATAGTGGGAATATCGGCCCTTCTCACCACGACTATGCAGGAAATGGGAAAGGTTATCGAAGCCCTGGTTGAGGCGGGAATCAGGGACAGGGTCAGGGTGATCATCGGCGGCGCTCCTGTCAACGAGCGTTTTGCCGATGAAATCGGGGCTGACGGCTACGGTCGGGACGGCGGCGATGCAGTGGATCTGGTTCTGCGGCTTCTGGCCTGAAGGACCACACCTTCCTCAAAATGAAAGATCCGACCGCGGTCTCTCGTGTGGGCGCGCATAAAAAATAAGTGGTGGCCCCTTTTCCTGTCACAAATAGCGCCCGGATAAGCTCTCCGGAACTCCCGGAGGAAATTTTTCACCGCCAAAACGCGTGAACTACCAACTCTCACAAAACCAATCGCTGATCTTGGGTTTTTCTCTTGACTTGCCCTTTAATGGGTGACCATCTAATGTCATTGTCTTTGGCTTTCTATACTTTTCATCAACTCATTCGCGATATTAGAGCTTTCAATGCGCATGATGCTTTCTTGGGCACTGCCATAGCTCAGAAGATTAATGCTGCCATACCAGACAGTTTTTTGATCCATGACAGCGAATTTCTGGTGAATGTTGGGTCTGAAAACAACCATTATTCCCTTGCCCTTTAGTATCTCCAATACTCGCTCCAAAGCAAATCGATCTTTGCCTCCAAAGGTCTCTGCCGGCCTGGTCACGACAATGGTTCGGATGCCTTTGTCGAGGGCAATCTTCAAGTGCTGTATCATTTGCGTGACGCGTCTTTTTCTCACGAAGGGGCTGACGATCAAGATTTCTTTCTTAGTACAGGCGATATCATTGCTGAAGACAGGCAGAAAACTATCCTTATCAAAAATGATATCCGGTGATGCTGACATAATATCTTCGCCTTTTGCTTTGTATCCCATCGAGGCATATCCTGTAAGCCGTTTTTGATACATTCTTTCCAGCATCTTTATGTGGATATCCACATAATCATAGATCCGCACATCCTTCTTATCATTGGACAGTCGATGAATCCGGCCCGCATATTGCTGTAGCGTACCTTTCCATGAAATTGGCATTGCCAAGAACAGGGTATCCAGACGCGGTTCATCAAAACCTTCTCCGATGAAAGAACCTGTGGCAACGAGGATCAGATTCTTGTCCGCAGGTGTATCGGCGATCTGTTCAAAGACCTCACGTGTTGTTTTTGAGCCCATACCCCCCATCAGCGTCACAACATCCGGCACTTCTTCCCTCAGTCTTTTGGCAAGCGATTCAACGTGAGCGGTTCTCAAGGTTAGAATGATACAGTTTCTACCCCGTCTATAGCTGTCCAGGACGTCTTCGATAATTTGCTGATTCCGCGTGTTGTTATCAACAATTTCAGAGTAGAATTCCTGGATAGTAACATCCTTCTCCTCTCTGTCTAGAGGAGTTCTCAAGGATGTAAACCGTGGTATGATATAGTGGTCAAAAGGTCTTTTCTCAGCCTGTTTTTTTGCATTATCGCGATACCGTATTGGGCCGCAATGCATAAAGAGTATGGGATGATGCCCATCCTTTCGTGTCGGTGTGGCTGTCAGGCCATAAATATACTTGGCAGATGTGGTTTTCAGGATGCTTTCATAGCTGAAAGCCGAAGCATGATGACACTCATCGGCAATGATCATCCCATAGTCTTTAACACAATCCTTTACCTCTCCCCGCCGGCTTAGGGACTGCATAAGGGCAATATCCACAATACCGCTCAGGACCTTCTTGCCCGCACCCAGCTGGCCAATTACGCTTGTCTTTTTCTTTGGTCCTCTTTTCTTGCCTGCTGCAATGGCCATATCCGGCAACGTCTCGTTTACAATCAGAAAATCAGATAGCCCTTCCTGCCATTGTCTGAGCAAGCCGACCTTATCCACCAAGATAAGCGTATTGACCTTTCTTTCGGCGATCAGCTTGATGGCTACGATGGTTTTGCCAAAAGCGGTTGTTCCGGAGAGTATGCCGATATCATGATGCAATAGCTGTTCAAGGGCCAGAGACTGCTCATCTCTCAACTCTCCACTGAAAGCTACATCTATTCTTTTCCCGCAATAGGTTTTATCGATAAGATGAACATCTATGTAAAATTGCTCCAATTCGGTGAATAGGTCCGTTTCACACCCTCTCGGCAAACACAGATAGTCTGTTGTTTCATCTGCGCATGAGATAATCGGTGGGTGACCATAGGTTGACAACCGCATGGCTTGCTGCCTGTAAAACATTGGGTTCTTGAAAGAAGCCAATCTCTTTAGATGATTCAATGCCCTTTGGGAGATTCCATCTTTTGCAATAAACAACATATTTGCTTTCACGATGTCGATTCGCTTCGGAAAATCGCTCTCGTGAAGGCTGACCGGGTGCGTTGTTTCCCATGGCCTTTCTGCTTCCTCTTCGTTGATTTTTAAAACCCCCAGTTCATGGCCATGGCAAAGCTCCGATACGAGAGTTTTAATACGATCTTCAGAGATCTTCTGAATCGATGATAAGAACACCCATTGATCACCATAGGGTTCGAGGCTTTCATTAACAAATTCGCTATGGTTGTTCTTCCTTGCAGATTTTTGGAAGGGCAGCGCAATCAGGTTGCCAAAACCTCCCTTGGGTAGGGTATCCTGACTGGGAAACAGCCTGTCATAGGATTTAAAATGTATCTCATGTCTCCTGTTCATGGAAAAGGTCAAAAGGGCGGCGCCGAACTTTCTGGCTAACGCAGCGGGCAAGCAATTCTTGAAGAAAAACCATAGGTGCCCGCCGTTACCAGACTGTGATCGCTCAACGGAAACAGGAATATTGAACTCGGTGCAGACCTCTCTGACGGTTGTCACATCGTCTTGCCAGCCTGCTTCATCAAAATCCATCGCCAAAAAGTGGCAGGTTTCATCCGGAAGCATTGGATAGATGCCGGCAACGATACTCCCTCGCAGGTGCTCTTCTATGACATGTTCATCCAACGCTTCATATAATTGACTGGCGCATTTGGAGCAGGATGCCTTGGGCTTGCCGCACAGTCCAACCTGCCATTGATTCAGGCAAACCGGTGAGTATCCCGATGTTGCCTTCTTTTTGTTCTCCCACTTCTTTGCGTATACATCATCACGGCCTTTGAAAAGCGACATGAATAGTCTGATCTTTGAGATCGAATCGGATTTGTTATTAACACCTGGAGACGGGGAGCTGTCCGTGGGTTCATTGCCACGTATGCTTTCTTCTGTGCTCGGTCCTGCAACTCGGTTTTCAGCAGGGTTACATTCCGCTATCCCAAGCTGCGCTTTCAGCCGATCATTTTCTTTTATCAAGCGACGATTCTCGCCTAATAAGAGATTGTATTTTTCAAGCAACTCTCTGTAATCCATACTTCGCCTTTGACATTGAGAGGCTTATCGACGGTCTGGTGTATTGCCCAAAAGAGATTTCCTTGTTAAATTGTGTAGTTATTAACTAATTTCTAGAGCTTTCGATCAAATTTTCATAACAAAATAGACCTATGCCGCATGCAGACCAATGAGGCTTATTTGCAGACTTGCCCTGGACTGGCGGTCAGGCAGCCATTCGATCAAGGCCTGCTGGAGGGCTGCTTCAATACTTTCTCTGGCGGCTTTCGTGTTGTTTTGCATGTCTTGTGACTGGCGATCTGGTTTGAATGGTTCGAAGCGGTTGAGCCTTACCAGATTTCCAGTCTTGTTTTCATAGGAAAAGTTGAAAACTCTTCCGTGCAAATGGCCTTTGGCATTTTTGTATTTGACGAGATAGTGGGCGTGGATTGTACACATAACGCCGTTTCCGGAAACGCTTCCTTGAAAATCGGGTTTGATGGTCTCCTCGATCAGGGAGTTAATCAGTGGGTGTCC